>Ga0302308_10000002_pt1 | contig 310094 bp, 266 predicted proteins | sample III_Palsa_E3_3_FD_200531 | JGI IMG/M metagenome (GOLD analysis project Ga0302308, IMG submission 200531) | Peat permafrost microbial communities from Stordalen Mire near Abisko, Sweden - III_Palsa_E3_3 | ecosystem: Environmental > Terrestrial > Soil > Palsa > Peat permafrost | place: Sweden...
GCTCCGACAGCAAGCTCGCGTCTATCTGTTGCCGCCACGACGACAACGATCGTGTCCTCGTGAAGTCAAACGTCGACCCCACAAATACCCCACGAAAAATGCCAGTCAGCTTAACTGACTGGCATTAACCCAAAGGCCGCCGTTTTCGTCCTCGACAGACTCAGTTCGACGCGGCTTTCGGTGCGTCCGTGGCCGTCCATTGCTTCAGCCATGCATTGACAGCGTCGTGCCACTGCACACTGTTGTGCGGCTTCAGCACCCAGTGATTCTCATCCGGGAAGGTCAGGAATTGGCTGGGAATGCCGCGGCGCTGCAGCGCGGTGAACGCACCCAAGCCCTGGGTGATCGGGATGCGGAAATCATCGCCGCTGTGCACCACCAGCATCGGTACACGCCAGTCCTTGACGTGGTTGACCGGATTGAACTTCTCGTAGTTCTGCGGATGGTCGAACGGCGTGCCGCCGTTTTCCTTCTCCTCGAACCACAGCTCCTCAGTGTCGTAGTACATCGAACGCGCATCGAATACGCCGTCGTGATCGACCAGACATTTCCACGGCTGATTCCACACGCCGGCGATCCAGTAGGTCATGTAACCACCGTAGCTGGCGCCGAGGGCGCAGGCACGATCGCCATCGAGGAAACTGTATTTGTCCAGTGCAGCCTTCCAGCCGAGCTTCAGATCTTCCAGCGGCTTGCCGCCCCAGTCACCAGAGATGGCATCGGTAAACGCCTGCCCGTAACCGGTAGAACCGTGAAAGTTCACCGTCACCACCGCAAAACCCTGCCCCGCATAGGTCTGCGGATTCCAGCGATAGCTCCACTCATTGCTCATCGCGCCCTGCGGGCCACCATGGATGATGAACGCGACCGGATAAGTGTTGCCCGGCTGATAGTCGACCGGCTTGACCACGTAGCCCTGCACGGTCTCGTTGTTCCAGCCCTTGAAGTTGAAGAATTCGAAGTCGCCGACTTTGACGTTCTTCAGATCTTCCGCATTGAAATGCGTGACCTGTTTCAGATCGCCGCCATCCGCCGCTGCGAGGTACAGATCAGCTGGTCGCTTCAAGTCATCGCGAGCCACGACCAGCTTGCCGGCAGCCATCGAGTAGCCCTCGACCGCGCCATCATCAACCAGCTGGCTGACCTTGCCGCTGGCCGCATCAATCGCAAACAGCGGATGCTGGCCGTTATCGTCGGCGGTGGCATACAGCGTCTTGCCGTCAGGGGAAATCGTCAGACTTCCAGCCGAACGATCCCACTTCGGATCCACCTCATGCTTCGCCCCGGTAGCGAGATTCAGCGCCATGATCGCGAAGCGATCGGCCTCGAAACCCGGTGTCTTCATCGCCAGGTAGTACAACGTCTTGCCATCCGGCGATGGAACAGGATCAGCGTCCCATGCCTTGTTGTCAGCGGTGAGATTCGTCGGCGCTGCCGAGCCGTCCACCGGCACCCGATACACGTCGAAATTCGTCGACCACGGCTCACTCTTGTCGGCGATGCGCACATCGAAATACACGCTGCGACCATCCGGCGAGAACGCGAACTCGCTCTCGTCGCCAAACGGCTTGCTCGGCACATCGCCATCAATGCCGCGACTCAGCAGAACTGGCTCAACCGGTAATTGACCCTTGCCGTCGAAGCTGGCGACAAACAGCTGGTTGCGCCGCCCGTTGGCCCAGGTATCCCAGTGCCGCACAAACAGCTTGGTATAAAGCGTGCCGCTGGCCTTGTCCTTGTCGCGTGCGTCGACGCGCTGCTTGCTACAATCCAGGGTGGCGCAATCGGTGAAGACCTCATACGACAACAGCACGCGCTTGCCATCCGGCGACAGCTTATAGTCGTTGACGTCCAACGGCGTACGACTCACCTGCACCGCTGCCGCATGTTTAGCCAGACTCAAGCCATCCTTGCCACCCAGATCCAGCCGCCACAACTGCGCCACCCCCTTGGCTGGCGCCACGAAATACAGACTGCGCCCATCCGCCGACCAGCGCGCCGAACCCGCCTTGTCCTGCACCTTCACCGGCTGCCCGCCCTGTGCCAGATCAAGCACATAGACCGCGTTAACGCCCTTGTTCGCGGCATAGTCCGTGCTGCGCACGCCAAACGCGGCGTAGCGTCCATCCGGCGACAACTGCGGATCGCTAACCCGATCCATCATCACCAGATCGCGCACATTGAATGGGTGCGGCCCCAGCGTCTTGACGAACGTGCTGTCCACAGCATCGCCCGCCATCGCAGGCACAGCCACCAGCGCAAGAAGCAGCGCGGCAATCAGAGGTTTCATCGGGTGTTCCTTGGCTGACTAAAGCCGTGACGGTAAGCGCGTACTTGATGGGACGCAAGCCTCCAACCCTTCACGGAGCGCTTTACGCTGACGACGCACCTCAAAAAGAGGGGCGCCTACCTGCATACCTAGAATCCCTCCCATCTTCGGAATGTGTTGAAGACTGCTCGAACAGCGGGACAAAGCAAAATCCGCGTGGAGAAATCCTGCGTGATATATATTTCAGGGCCAAGCCCAACTGCCCCGAAATAGAGCCATGAATCGCTGGAAAGCCTCCTCCATTCACCTATCGATAAGCCTTGTTTTGGCCACGGCCATCGGCGCATTACTTTACTTTTTGTGGTTCCCGTCACCGTATTTCACCGCTGCTGGCGCCAGTAAGCTGATCATAGTGTTGATGGGTGTCGACATCGGCATCGGCCCATTGCTGACCTTGATCGTAGTCAACCCGAACAAGTCGAGAAAGCTGCTAAGGCTGGATCTTTCTGTTATAGCAATAATGCAGACGATTGCTTTCGCCTATGGCGTCCACGTTATCGCCGCGGCACGACCGGTGTTTGTGGTAGCGGCAGTCGACAGGTTGGAGCTGGTGTCAGCCGATGAGCTGGCAGACGCCGATCTAGCCCAAGGCAGCCAACCTGCCTTTCGCTCTCGTTCGTTAATCGGCCCAGTATTGGTTGGGACACTGCCATCGAAAGGTGGCGCAGATCTCAACCTTGTAGAACAGGTTATCAATGGTGGGAAAGACATTGAGCAGCTGCCGAGGTTCTACGTACCGTATGACACGGTCGTAGACAAACTTATGCACCACGCCAAACTTCTGTCACAGCTCAAGAATGCGACCGATGCTCAGCGCAAGCAGCTTGAGCGGCTCCAGGCAGTGGCCGATGGCGGAAAGCTGCTTGCGCTGCCACTGGAGCGTGGCAATAACGACTACACGGCAATTATGTCGCCGAAGACAAGGCGTCCAATGCTCATATTGCCCATCGATCCGTGGTAATCCAGTGCCAAAAATTGCCGCATACAACACGCTCCGTGCTTGCTGGACGTATCTTAATATTCGCGATAGATAGCCTTCTTCCATAAGTCCGCCCTGGTCGTGCTGTTACCCTATGGTGTCTATCCGGGCGGCCTCTGAATCGCGCGCGGCTCAGTGGGCGGGCCAATGCGGATGCATGTGACATGCATCACAGGTTGAATAACTTAACCACATCCTTAGATGTGCGCCTCGCTCCAAAAAGCAATCTTACTTGCCTGCTTGGTACAAAACGTGCCTGCCCCAAAAGTCTCATAGGGGAGTCCGCCATGTTGCGCCAACGTATTTCTGCCGGTTTCACCTTGATTGAGCTGATGATCGTGGTAGCGATCATCGCGGTCCTTGCGGCTATCGCCATACCTGCTTATCAGGACTACTTGATTCGCGCGCAGGTGTCGGAAGGAATGGTCCTGGCTAGTGGGGCCAAAGCAGCAATATGGGATTACGTCTCCAACACGGGGGAGTATCCGCCCAACAACGCAAGCGCCGGCTTGGCCGCGAGTGCGTCGATCGTCGGCAACTACGTTTCCAGCGTGGATGTGACTGGCGGTGTGATCAAGGTGCTATATGACGGACCCAAAGCTAATAGTCAGATCACAAGCACCACCCAATATTTGCTACTTTCGCCGGTAAGCCATGCGGGCAGCATTGTGTGGTCCTGTACCCACAGCACGTTAGGAAAATATCTGCCGACATCTTGTCGCTCGTAGATGTGAGTTTCTCAAAAATAACGACGTCGCGCAGACAACAAACTGACAATCAACGGCACTATCTGACCAAATCTGACAGATCTTTACATCTCAATATTGACCACAATTCACACAACTTCACAGACGTCGTCTCACCGCTTGCGGGCTTTCGTGACGATAGGCACAATCGGCAAGCCCGAGATATGCGGAAATACCTCGGCGGCAGTTGTGGCACACAATCTGCTTCACTTTGCCGCGAGCTTCCTGGTCGTTCCTGACCAAGAGTGAGGGTACCGGTTCAACGTAGGGGGATTCGGGACTGGGGCTCAGGGGGCATCACTACGGTTAGCCAACCAAACAGAGGAAAGGAACCACCATGAAAAGTATGCAGAAAGGCTTTACCCTAATCGAGCTAATGATTGTGGTCGCAATCATCGCGATCCTGGCGGCCATTGCCATCCCGGCTTATCAAGATTACCTGGTTCGTTCGCAGGTGTCGGAGGGTATGTCGTTGGCCGATGGCTCCAAGACCGCGGTTGCCGAGTTTGCGGCCAATAGGGGTTATTTCCCGGGCAATAACACTTCGGCTGGGGTGGCTCTGGCATCCAGCATTACCGGCAACTACGTCAGCAGCGTGACTGTCGGCGGCGGCGGCGCCGCCGGTGTCGCCGGCACGATCACCGTCGCGTACGGCGGTCCCAAGGCCAGCGCAGCCATTCCCGTAGCCGCAACCATTGTTCTGACGGCGACCACCGATGCGGGCTCTGTCAAGTTCTCCTGTTTTGGCGGTTCTGTTATCGCCAAATATCGTCCGAGTGCCTGCCGTAATTGATTCATTCCGGTCGCATAACTGCCAGAAGGGCCGCCACGCGCGGCCCTTCTTTTTGAGCATTGAGTCGATGTGCAATCGCGCCATACGCTGGGGTCTGACCTTCGGCCTGCTATTCATCGCCTACCTGATCTATGCACCCGGCTTACACGGCAACTTCTTGTTCGACGATTTTGCGAACCTGCCCGCACTCGGCGCAAGCGGCATGGTGGATACGTGGCCGACCTTCTGGCGCTATGTGACCTCTGGCGAAGCTGATCCAACAGGACGTCCGCTGGCTTTACTCAGCTTCCTGATCGACGCCAACAACTGGCCGGCCGATCCTTATCCATTCAAGCGTACCAACCTGTTGCTGCACCTGTTGAATGGTTCACTGTTGGCGTGGCTGCTGCACCGACTCGGTCGGCTGTTGCCCATCACCTCAGCGGGAGAAAATTCCCCAACGCAGCCGCCAGGTAGCCGTGCCGCACGGCGAATCGACATGGCGGCTCTGCTGGCCGCCGCGTTTTGGTTGCTTCACCCACTATTTGTTTCCACCACACTGTACGTAGTGCAACGCGAAGCCATGCTGCCGGCTACCTGCGCCATGCTTGGCCTGCTGCTGTGGCTGGACGGTCGCGAACGATTGCAGAGTGGCCATTGGCGGGTCGGCGCATGTCTGCTTCTGCTGGGTGTCGGAGGCTTTGGCCTGCTAGGTGTGCTCGCCAAGGCAAACGGTTTGTTGTTGCCCATATATATTCTGTTGATCGAATATTTGCTTTTGCGACCACGGCAGCCGGTGCTGGAGACTCCTCTTGTCGACTTCACCGCCGTCCGGGTCTATCGCCGTGTGCTGCTGTGGGGCGTGTGGCTGCCAGCAACTCTGGTGATCGGCTATCTGCTGTTGCGAGGCTGGTACGGAGTAACTCAGGGCATCGGTCCGTTACGCGCGTGGACGCTTGGTCAACGGCTGCTTACTGAGCCACGCATCCTGCTTGATTATCTTCGATTGCTATGGCTTCCGCAGCCATTCACCTCCGGCTTGTTCAACGACCAGATTCAAGTATCCACTTCCCTTTGGTCGCCGGCGACAACGCTACCCTCACTGCTCGGAATTTTTGGTCTGCTAGCACTTGCCTGGTATCTGCGGAAAAGTTTGCCTGCAGTGGCACTGGCGATCATGTTCTTCTTCGCAGGGCAATTGATGGAATCATCGACGCTGGCCCTGGAGCTTTATTACGAACATCGCAACTATGTGCCAGCGATGCTGTTGTTCTGGCCGCTGGCGCTGTGGCTTTGCGGAATACCGCAGACTGGCCGTGTGCATACCTCAAATCACATGCCAGCATACTCTCGCTCGGCTCTACGCATGCCCGCAAATCTGCCTGCACTCAAGCCTGTCATGGCGATACTGTTGCTGATCGCACTGGGCTGGATGACACACGCGAATGCTTACCTTTGGGGCGACACCCACGACCAGTCGCTGCTGTGGGCGCGTCTCAACCCCGACTCACCACGCGCGCAGGCCAGTGCTGCACAGGAAGAGATGAGCAACGGCCAGCCACAGCAGGCTATTGCTCGGTTGCTGCCCCTTCTACAAAGGCAACCCGACCAAGTGCAGATCGCCTTCAACCTGCTGGGCGCGCGTTGCATGATGGGTAGCGTTTCCGATGAAGACATAGCCGGTGCGGAAACTGCATTAAGTACCGCCCGCGATCCCGGCGGCCTATTGGTCGGCTGGTCGGATCGTGCCATCGGCATCGCGAACAGCGGCAGTTGCCGAGGCTTTGACTTAGCCATGCTGCAGCATCTGCTGGACCGTGGCATGACCAACCCGTATTTTAGTGCTGGCCGCAGACAGGACATTTTACATATCCGAGGCAGCATTGCCCTCTCACAGCGTCGTGGCGACGAGGCCTTGAAAGATTTCAACGCAGCGCTGGATCAAGACATACGCATAAGCGCCGCACTGGATCAGGCCGCCGAGCTGGGTGCCGCAGGATACCCACAACTGGGTTTGCAGCACCTGGAGCATTACGACAGCAACCGCGCCGCGGAGGCAACACCAGCAATCGGCATGCCACGCATTCACGCCTGGGTACTTCAATGTCAGCACTACTGGCCCAAAGAGCTTGCACGCCTGCGCGCTACACTCACTGAAGATGCCGCACATCAAGCATCCAGTACTTGATAAATCTTACAAATTCAATGAAGCAAACCGCGCAACAAAGTCAATTGGGCTGGTGGTTGTTTCTCGCCGCATTGGCGCTGACGACCGCTGTGTATTGGGCCGGCCTCTCGGGCAGTTTTCTGTTCGATGACTATCCGAATATTGTCGATAACACGGCCGTGCAGCCGACCAGTTGCAGTCTGTCATCGCTGCTCAACGCAGCACTTTCCTCTCCTTCCAGCGAATTTAAGCGACCTCTTGCGTCACTCAGCTTTGCCGCGAACTATCTCGCAACCGGGCTCGATCCGTACTGGATGAAGCTGACCAATCTGGTCATTCATTTATTGAATGGGTTGCTGATTTTTCTGCTGACGCGCGCACTTTTTTCTCTGCCTCACGCATCGCCCCCCTGGGAAAACAGGCGCATAGGCATCGTCGCCGCACTTGTCGCCGCTGGTTGGATGCTGCTGCCTATTAATCTCACCGCCGTTTTGTACGTGGTGCAGCGCATGGAGAGCCTGGCAAATCTGCTCGTGCTGCTCGGGCTGATCGGTTATGTGGCTGGCCGTCACCGCATGCTCGCGGCCACCTTTGCTTCTACTTCTGCCAATGGCCCGTGTGACTGGGGTGGATTCTGGCTATGCGCAGCGAGTGTCACTATACCCGCGGCTATTGGCGTGCTTGCGAAAGAGACCGCGGTGATGCTGCCGCTTTACGCGCTGCTGATCGAATGGCTGCTGCTTGGATTTCGTACCGGAAATCCCACCCTGCCAACATCGGGGGACGCCAAAGCCGACCTGACAACGGCACCCCGGGATAGGCGCCTGATTGCCCTATTCCTGCTCGTGCTGGCATTGCCGTTTGTCGGGGGCGTGATCTGGTTGTTGCCCGGCCTGCTTCGAGCGGAGCATTGGAGCAAACTCGATTTCAACATCAGCACGCGTTTATTCAGCGAAGCGCGCATCGTGGCAGACTATGTCGGCTGGACGCTGCTGCCCACGCCGCAGGCATTGTCTTTCTATCACGACAATTTCAGCATCTCGACGGGACTACTCACGCCCTGGAGCACACTAGCCTGTCTCATTGTTCTGATCGGCCTCTTGGCGCTGACCTGGTGGCTACGTTCACGCCATCCTATGGCTGCGCTGGGTATCGCGCTGTTCCTCGGTTGCCAACTGCTCACTGCTACCGTCCTGCCGCTGGAATTGATCTACGAACACCGCAACTACTTTGCCAGCTTCGGCCTACTGTTAGCGATCGTTCCGCTGCTGACGGCGCCGGCATCCACGTCCACATCAATTACTTTCGCGCTACCACGTCACGCCCTCCTGGCCGGCTTGTTGCTGCTATGGACGGGCGAAACCGCCATGACCGCATTAGCCTGGGGGAACCCGCTGCACCTGGCTGAAGATCTCGCGGGACGTGCTCCTGATTCACCTCGTGCGCAATACGAGCTGGGTCGAACCTACATCATCTATTCACACTACGATCCGACGTCGCCCTTCACCAGACTGGCTTATGAGCCTCTGGAAAAGGCAGCCGTGCTGCCGAATTCCTCTATCCTCCCAGAGCAAGCACTGATCTTTATGAATTCCCGCATGCATCTGCCGCTGAAGGATGCATGGTGGAATAGCCTGATCACTCGATTGAAAACGCATAGACCCACGGTGCAGGACGAAAGTTCGCTGGCTGCCTTAACGCAATGCGCGCGCGAACATCATTGCGAGCTTCCGCAAGATCGTATGACGGAAGCCTTTGAAGCTGCACTCGCCCATCCGGATCCAAGCGCTCGGCTACTAGCCAACTATGGCGACTATGCCTGGAACGCACTGAACGATAGACCGCTCGGCCAACGCATGACTGAACTGGCAGTGTTGAAAAGCCCCAACGAACCCGTCTACCGCGTAACGCTGATACGCATGCTCCTAGTCGAAGGCCAGCTAAACAACGCGCACAAGGCACTAGAACAATTACAGTCATTGAACTTCGGCGGACGATTGGATGCCCAGTTGGCTGAACTACGGTCACTGCCTGGCATGCAATGAACTGGAAGCCTAAAATGATGGGGAGGGATTTCCCACTGTGCATTAAAAGAGTAGATTGACGCATATCTTCTGCACTCCACTCTGACATGCCAAATGATCCGGTCGACCGCCACGCTTATGACTCCGATTGGATCGCGTCTGCGTGGTCGGAATCCGCAAATGACGCATTACTTGCCCATGGTGGGCTCACACCACGACCTCGCGTAGCACGTGCTATGGAGCTGTTGCGCTTGGCACCAGGCCAGCGCCTGCTGGATATCGCTTGCGGCCGAGGGGAAGTGCCAGCTCTGGCAAGCCGCATCGGGGTTGATGCAATTGGTATCGACTACTCCGACGCTTCGATCGCCTTTGCAGCAAATATGCGGCGCACGCTAAACGGAGCGCCGGCCGGCGATTTCTCTCTCGTACAAGGCGATGCTTGCACTCTACCGTTCGCCGATGCGACCTTTGATCGCGTATCGATGCTCGACATCGTCGAGCACTTGGTGCCAGAGCAACTTGAATGCATGTTCCGCGAAGTGAAACGTGTATTGCGGCCCGATGGTTTTGCCGTTGTGCATACGCTACCCAATCGCTGGGTATACGAGATCGGCTATCGCTTTGCACGCCTGCTTTGGCGACGGTTGCCGGACGATCCGCGCAATCCCTACGAAAAGCGCATCCACGTCAATGAACAGGACGTCGTTCGCCTACACCGCATGCTGGCGAGTGTTGGGCTGTCTCACCGTCTGTGGCTTGAGCAGCATATTCCGGCACAAGCGCGATGGAATACTGGACAGGCGATCTATCATGACCAGCGCGATGCGGTATATCCGCTGATGGCGCGGTGGCCTGGCCGATTGCTTGAAGGATTGAGTGCAACGCCGTTACGGCTATTGCTATCGAACGATATCTTCGCTGTGCTTTGGAATGACATTGCGCCGCCCGCGTCGATAGGTCGCCTCCCTGGCGCATTCACGGAACGCGTGACCGCCTATCTTGCCGGCTCAGTATGAAATTTCACTCAGTCGTCGATTGAGCGGATCACCCGGAACGGGTTTCCCGCACCAAATACGTCCGACGGCACATCTTTGCGGATCAGGGAGCAGGCGCCGACTACAGAATTGTCGCCGATGGAAACACCGTGCAGCACAACAACCTGCACCGATATCCACACGTTGCGGCCAATTCGCACGGGCGCCGCATGCGCTTCGCTGGCGTCCTGCAGTCGCCGTCGTTTCGAAAGCGTATGTGCAGCAGTATCGGTGATGTAGGCATCAGCAATATTTGCCCAAGCACCTATCTCAACCCGTTGCACACACTGAATCGAGGTGCCATTGAGGCCCGCATTGTCATCCAACGTTACCGAGGCCCCCGGTGCCAGCGTACGGATACACACGGGCTTGATGGCATCAGAGATGATTAAGCAATTGCGTCCAAAGCGAACATGGCCCGGTCCGCTCACACGCAACGGGCCATAGACCCGAAATAAGGGGCCGGCGCTGAAATGCTTACCCTGCAAGCGAAACAGAATTCGGTACCACCACCCGCGCAGCCAAGCGAATCCGGCAGGGATCAGCAAGTGCGGGCTTTTGCTGAGGCGAGAGGGGATATTCATGCTTCTCGGTTATCCACTGAGTAAGTCATTTCGCACCATGTTCACGATGCCATACGCCGGTCAACAGCACCAATGCAGCCCCGATCCACGCCAATACAAGGTTAGCGAAGCGCAGCACAAGATAAGTCGCAACTACTATTGGTGCCGCCACGCCATGCAATCCAAAAAGATACATCCCCCCGGCCTCAACCGTTCCCACGCCGTTTGCACTGATCGGTATGTATGCGATCAAACCTGCACTGTTGGCCGTAACAGTTACCTCAAAAAGGTCACCAGGCGCTGCGCGCAGTGCGTGGAATACTGCCCAATAGCAAACGCCGATCGCAAACAACTTGACTAGTGTCAGTAGTGCGTTCGTGATCACAGCGTAAGGCCGCGTCGCCACGACTCGATGCGCCTCCAGCATACTGTTCACTAAGTGCGCACGTAATCCAGTGCCCACAATCGCCACGCCACGCCATCGCGTGGATACCATGTAAGCAACTATTAGGGCCCCGGCCGCGCCGACTCCAAGTAAACCAGCCAGCCGCGCCACAGGCGCCGAAAATATCAGCACCAAACCTGCAGATAGCAGGAAGGTGCAAAACAAAGAAATCAGTTTATCGACACCAAGACGGCCAACCGCTACTGGCAATGCGAGGCCGCGCCTCCTCAAAAATAGGCTCATACCGACCAGATCTGCAACCTGCCCTGGCACGATCTGACCGAATGCCCAGGCCACCCAGTAGGCACATAAAAAGCGCCTGAACCGCAGGGCGGGACCTGGAGCAGCCATCAGGTATGAATTCATTGCCCCAAGGATGGTAGACATTAGGATCACAACCAACGCCAACGCAATCCAGCCGAGATCGGCATCCCGAAGTACATCAAGAACACTCGTAGGATTAGCGAACCAGATTAACCCTGCGAGCAGCAGCAACCCTACGACGGAAACTGCCACCATCCTGATTCGCGCGGTTCTTGATGCCGCAGAAATCCTAACGGGGGCTGCATGATTCATACCGGTATTGTCGACACGAACTCCAGTTCACGCGTCACTCGCTCAGCGATATCAATGACCAGTTCCGAAGATTCCAGATACCCCTCACGATCGAGAGTCTCAACGCCGTTCGCCGATGCGAGGAACGCACTTATTTGAGCGTCAATCCCCTTTGCCGATCCCCGCCAGAGTCGTTGCGTGCGTCGACGCAACCCCTGTCCAGATTCAAGCCTGCGAAAATCAACCAGACGGGCGCTGCGATTCTCGCAAGCCACCTCGATCACCTCGGCTGGAAATGCCTTGGAGCCATTGGATAGGTACATCACGGTTGCAAGAGAGCCGTCGGCAAAACATAAAGTCACGTGCACGTTATCTTCACGTAAATAGCCGGCACCGCTACCACCAAGGCAACGAACATCGATCGAAATCACCTTAGAGCCAACGAGCCAGCGACAGAAATCAATGTGATGACAAGCCTCGCCCACGACGACACCACCGCCCTCTCGCGCATGGTGCAACCAATGTTGTGGCGGACGGTAACCGACATTCGCGCGATAGACGATCGACATCGGCTGTGCGCGCGACTCAAACATCTTATGCAGCGAAACAGCGAGTGGTGCGTAGCGCCGATTGAATCCCACCATCAGTATCTGGCTGTCATCAGCGAATGCCGACTTCACGCACTCTAGCTGCTCCCTGTTTATCGCAAGTGGTTTTTCGACAAATACGTGTTTACCAGCAGCCAATGCTGCTGCAGCAAGATCAGCATGCGAATCGTGACGCGTCAAAATGAATATCGCATCCGTCTGCGCATCAGACATAACCTCAGACACATCGGCCGATGCAAACGCAAATCCATATTTTTTGCCGAGTGCCACGGCACGTACACCAGTCGCAGACGCAATCCCTCGGAATTCCACGTCTCGTTGTGCGAGCGCCGGAAGGAACTCATTGGTTGCATGGCTGCCCGCACCAAGCACCGCCACGCGAAGTCTTGCAGGGGCTACGCGAGATGCCGTCGCGCTTGCTTTCAACTCCACCCTTTTTGTCACGCTGGTCAACTTGGGGTAGCCCAGCAAGATCCCGAGGGAGGGTTCATGCTTTTCACCGGAGATCAGCGCAAATGCGTCAGCAGCCTGATCTAACGGAAACCGGTGCGAAATCATCGCTGCCAAGTCGATCCTGCCGCGTGCGGCCTGATCGAGAAACGCACTCATGTTTCGTTGTTCGGTCCATCGGACATAGGGCAATGGGTAATCGTGCCCCTCCTGCTCGTAATTGGGGTCACCAGTACCTGGGCCATAGGCCATGGAAGTGCGCAGTTCCAGTTCCTTGAATAGGAACTGCTCTCGTGGCAACTGCATCTCGGTGCGGCCAACGACAACAACTCGTCCCTTGCTTCGGCAGAATTCACCGGCCAGCCCCACCGGACCAGCATCGTCCGTTGCAGCCGTAACGATGACAATATCTGCGCCATTGCCATCCGACCAGGCAAGCACACGTTCTTTTACGTTGGGTGCATCCACAGGACAAGTTTCGGCCCAACCGTTCTGCTGGGCAAGAGCAAGCCGGCCGGAATCGATATCCAATCCGAACACGCGGCAACCCGAGGCACGCAGCAGCTGGGCGACCAGCAAACCGACCAACCCCAAACCGATAACAACAACGTTATCGCCCAATCGAACGTCCGCCACTCGCAAACTCTGCAATGCGATCGCACCCACAGTAGCGAAAGCTGCCCGATCCGCGTCCAGGCCCGCAGGTACGGGCACGCACAGACGTTTAGGCACGCACACCACTTCAGCATGGCTGGCATACCCCTGCCCTGCACAGGCAACGATATCGCCCACGCGGACGTGCTCCACACCTTTGCCTATCGCGATGACTTCGCCGGCACAGCTGTAGCCAAGTACGATGGGGGTTTCCAGTGCCCGCCGCGCCACTGCATAGGCAGTCAGTGGTCCCTGGGCGCGCGCCAGTTGAATCACCTTCATGGCCTGCTCCGGACGCGCTCGGGCCTTCGCCAGCAATCCCATGCGGCCGAGCTTGACGGTTCCTCCCTCGGTCCCGCTGCTGATCAGCGACTGGAGATTTCGTACCAGTACGAATTCATCGCGTAGCTGCGGGGGAGGGACATCCTCAACCCATATGCTGCCGTCGCGTAAATCTTCCAGAACCTGCTTCATGCATCTGATCCATGTAATTCTTTAATTATAGCCGTTGGCCGCACACGGCCGCGTACCAGAAACCCCTTGCTCAACAACTCTCGCTCACTGAATTGCTTCAGCTCACGACGGATATCGTCAGTTAACTGGGCGCGCCCTTCTTCAGCGGTCACTCGCCATTCGTCAATCTGAAACACATTCTCGAACATCGCACGATATTCATGTTCACGCAGCCCGTTAAGCCAGGATGGTATGTCGGCATGTCGGCGCGAGCGCAGATGATCCCACGGTGCGACCATGCGCGAAGGGCGCGTGTCCGGATGCTTCCAGGCGATATGATGCCCACCGGACAAACTCGTAAAGTTGTGAATGTAGATGTATATCCGTCCATCCGCACGCAACACCCGGGCCAATTCGTTCAGAACAGCTGGCACATCGGAAATGTGTTCGAAAACCTCATGCGAAACCACAAGATCGACACTCGCATCCGGCAATGGCAGATGCACACCATCATAGACATGCAGCTCGACGGCTTCATGCGGCAAGCGGCGACCGATGGAGTGCTCCATTTCGCGATAATAGCCGCGTGCGAAGAGCATGTCCCAGACAGCCGTACGAAGTGTGCGCTCCGCGCCGTTGGCCCGCAGGATGTGTCGATACTTGGCAAGACCTCGTCGACTCTCTACCAATTCGGTGTCAACGCCAATCGCATGTGCTCCATCGGCAGCGAGCAATAGCGACAACCAATACGACTTGCCGCACCCAACGTCGAGCACTTGCAGCCCGGACAACTCACCCTCGTCCTTGCGCAAACGCTCATAGAACGCAGCGTGCTCACGCGCGAAATCACGATACCCCGTGAGTCCGTAGTGCAGCATCGATGCGTACAGACCGAATCGACCAGGAAGAATGGGATCTGGCATGGAGTTCGAGGTGCTCAGCGCGTAGCGCGAATCATGAGATGCCATCCAAACCAGCGCGACAGCAGCCGGTATAGAGGCAACGGCGTCCAGTGGAACAGCGAGCCATAACCCTCACCGAACACGAAATCAGCGTGCACTTCCACCTTGGAAAAGCGTGAGAACATCGCTTGAATCTCGCTCACGGTATAGCGCCGAACTACCGGACACAGTTCATCACGCTCCTCAAACGGCACGCGTAGCATCCGATGAACCATCTCATTCAGCGAATGACGGTGATAAAGCATGATGAGCGCCTGACCACCAGGCTGTAGCACCCGAAACGCCTCATCGACACAGCGCTCCGTGTCCGGCGCGTGATGCATCACGCCAAAGGAATACACATAGTCGAACGTTGCATCTGGAAACGGCAAATGCTCTGCGTCTGAGCTGAGATATGTCGCATCGAAATGACGTTCTTGCGCACGCCGACTTGCGGTCATGGGGCCGACAACCGTCAGATCGACCGCCGTCACATGAAGTCCGTGCTGCGCCATGCGCGCGCTGTCGAGACCAATGCCGCAACCTACCTCAAGCACTCGCGAACCCGGACGCATTGAAGCGATCCAGTCGGGTAAATGCCGGTGGGAGCGATATCGCTGCGTTTCAAGCTCAGCGAAATAGGTTTCCGAACCACGCTCATGTTCGCTCACCGAGCGTCCCATGATGCGCTCGGCATTTACGTTCCGCGTCCAGAAGTCCGCGACTTTTCGGACCAAGCCTGGCGCCGTCTCAAGTTTCGCCGGTTCAATCGATTTCACGGTGTATCCCCTGTGCAAATGCAGCAAGTGCACGAACCATCCAGGCGTTACACCAGCGTAGTTGCGTAAATTTTTTTGTGTGCCAGCGCGTGCGCTGATGATAGAAACGGCCCTCTGGATTGTACATCTCATCGAGCGCCCAACCCACGATTCGTCGCGCCAGGCCGCCATGCGTGTCCATGTGGCGCGAGAAGGTCAAGATACCTTGAGCAGCACCGTGAATGTCGTAAGGGTAGGCGCGATCACTCATCCAGCGTGGTGCGCCGTTCGGCTCGAACAGTTGCTCCGCGTAGAATGCTAGACCCGCGTCGTAGTGAGGTTGCCACTGATGCTCCCCTGTCGCATCCATGTAGCTGGAAAGCGCGTCCAGGATGAATCCCGTGTGGTAGTTGTCGTGGCGAATCGGCGAATCGCCGGGCGGGTCGGTATAGAACCACGCGTGATAGTCCGTTTGTCTACGCACAACATAGCAGGCCAACCGTCGCGCCGGCTCAAGCCATTGTGGCTGATTTGCCTGGCGCGCGAACTGAGCGAGCACCGAAGCAACCAGAATGCTGACATCGAGCACTCGCATCGTCATCGGCAGCGGCATATAGCTGAGGCACAACTCTTCAGGCTCATCCTTCAGATGCTGCAAGTCGCGCAGGAAGAAAGGAATCGCAGCTTCCACCCGTAAAAGCAGTTCCGGTTCACCCAATTGACGATGTGCCGCTAGCAATGCCTCGCATACGAAAGCGGTTACTACGGCATTGGGGGTACCTCGCGGCGCGAAGAAGCCAAGATCCTGCCAGGGGTACTGATAGCCCCAGGCCCGTCCACCCGAAGGCGTGACGACAGCCATTGAATCCAGTTGCCCGAGAAGGATACGCAGGCGCACAAGGTGCTTCTGATTGCCATCCATCGCGTACCGGTCAAGAAGCCCCCGCATGAACAACGCCAGCCCCTTGGGGTTGAATGTGCGCGGGGTACCCAGGAGTGGCCGCAAGTTTACCGGCGAGCGCATGACCGCTTGCACCGCAAGCAACCGGGTTACGCGATTCCAACCGCAGAAGGTCTGAAGAAGCGGACTATTCAGCGCATCGTGCTTGTCGAACCCCTGCCAACCCTGGGCCTCTGAATAGTCGATCACGGTATCGAGTACGGCGTTGACACGCGCGAGCTCTTGCGAGTTTGCTGCCCTCATGTTCAGCGGTGCCCTTGGTGCGTCATTTTCAAGCATTGGCGGTGATGCCTGGTGACTGGCCATGTTCAAAAATGTCGATCCACATATGAGTTTGAATCATCAGATACAGCATAAAGAAGTGCCAGCGATAGCGACGCTCAGCAGGTAGGCGCAAGAGATTCACCACCGTAGCTGGGTTGAACAAACCATATTCGCGTACACGCCCGGGTGAGAGCCAGACGCCAGCCAACGGGCGTAAGTGAGTCTCAAAAAATGCGGGGGCATCAACCTGAAACCCGCTTTTGGGTCTTGCAAGAACCCTGCGCGGAAGGTAGCCCGCTGCCACCTCCCGCAACGCCGCCTTGCCCAACCGTGGTGCACCCATTCGTCCAACCGCGTCACGCACAACGATGTCCACAAAAGGAACGCGCACTTCAAGTCCCGCCGCCATGCTCGCCCGATCCTCTTGCCAGAGCAGATCGTTGACCATCTTGTTGCGCCACTCAAATTCCATCATGGCCGCCAGCGGCTGGCCGCGATCAGGCCACCGCTCGCGTACCAAATCAACTGCATCGGACAACCCGGCATCCAGCATTCGCGGACCATACAGCCAGCGGCGAAGCTCGGGCCGATCCCATACATTGCGCAGCAACGCGTATACACGCGGCCAATCTCCCGCCGAAGCACCCATGTCCAATGCGCGTTCATGCTCGTTAAATGGCACCACGGACGAGGGAAGCAGTCGCCTCAACATGCCAGCAACCACGCGTGCCGCCCCGGCCGGCAGATGTGCATACATCTGGAAGATACGGTGCACGTTGTAGCCTGCAAACAGTTCGTCGCCACCAACTCCGGAGAGCGCAGCTTTCACCTGTGTGCGTGCAAGTTCGGCAAGTCGGAACAGCTGCACTGCATTGACTTTGGGGGTTTCGAGATGCCACAACATTCGCGGCAAGCGACGCAATTCATCATCGCCGAGTTCAGCCTGTGTGTTCACCAGGCCGAGTGTACGTGCCGTCTCTGCTGCGTTGGCTGCCTCAGCTGGATCATCGCCGATCGCCAAGGTGAAGGTCGCCAGATCTGCGCCGCCCTTGCGCGCGATCGCCGCAAGCAGGCCAGAATCGATTCCTCCGGATAGATAGCAACCAACCGGCACATCGGCAATGAGATGTGCCCGCACCGAGTCGGAGAGCACGATATCGAGACTACAGTCGATGATTTCGACATTCGTCTTTAATTGACGGCTGCTGGAGTGGCCGTCGGCATTCCATTCAAGACACTCGCCCGGTGCAAGTTGGCGTATGCCGCGAAACAGTGACGAATTACCTGGCACATAACGGAAATTGAGCAATAGGTGCAAGGCATTTGCATCCAACTCGGGGCGTGCGCCACGCTGTGCCAGGATACCCTTCGCTTCCGAAGCGAAGCGCAAAACACCGTCCTCATCCGCGCTCACGAAGAGAGGTTTGATGCCAAGTGCGTCGCGTACCAGCAACGCCCTGCGCATGACAACGTCCCATAAGGCGAAGGCAAACATGCCGCGCAAACGGCCAAACCCTGCTTCGCCATCGACCTGATATGCCGCCAGGATCACCTCTGTATCTGATTTCGAGACAAACACCACTCCGCGCGACTCGTAGTGCGCACGCAATTCGCGGTAGTTGTAGATTTCGCCATTGAACACAATGACGGCACTCCTGTCGGCGCTCCACATGGGTTGGTCACCGCTGACAAGATCCACCATCGCCAGTCGCGCATGCATCATGCCGACATGATCGATTTCGAGCGTGGCGATGCCGTCGGGCCCACGGTGTTTCAGCACTTCAGCAAGCTTTTGCAGCTGTAAAGCGCCGCATTCGGCACGAGGCGCCTTTGAAAACCATCCAGCGATCCCGCACATCAGGCGTTGGCCGCCGGTGGACTGGCGATCTGGCCGCGGGCCTCAATCGCGGATACAGCAAACTTAGATACATCGCACGTATCGCTCAGCAGCTTTTGCCTCAATTCCTGCCCGCGACCTTTCGGAAACGACAGAAGCCAATCGATTGCCATACCAAGTGTGCGCTCGTCCAGACTCCGCGCATTGTGCACAAGGCCATACCGCGTCTCTTGCTCATCCGTGTACCCACGCCCAGTATTGGCTGCATATACAGCTGGAACGCCGAGAACCGCGCACTCGGAAGCCATCGTCGCACTCTCGCCAAAGAATCCAGCACAGTGCGCCATGACATGATGAATCTTGGCCGGATCACCTTTGTAGCGAAGCAATTCCAGGTCATCAGGCAACGAGGATTCTGCAGAGATCAGCACTTCACCGTGCGACCCGAGTTGCCGGACTATTCCCCGCACGACCTCATGGGAAAGGCCACGCTCTCCGATATCATGATTGGCCTTCCACGCCACGAGACGCACAAGATAAGTCGGGCGATCGCCAGCCACTCCATTGACCAACGCTATCTCTCGCTGCGCTTGGAAAAGCGGTGGCCGCAAATATGAAAGCTCGTGGTACCCGGGATAACGCAACGTACGACCCTTTGGCGTCCATCCTGCGTAGCAACGTGGCACGATGACGCGCGTAGCCAACGGGTACGTCAGAAGATTTTGCAATCGGGCATTTTCCGTATCGTAGAAAACCAGCGAAGGCACGCGCCCAATGGCGCCAGCGTGAGCTATGAAGATGCCGCCGATCGCAGCCATCACATCGGGGCGCCATTTGTGCACGACGCGCGACAACCGAAAGTCCCGCACCAGGAGTTCACCAAGCAGGCCCGACCTTCCACCTTCTTTCGAGAGGGTGACGTGTTCCATGCCATATGCATCGAGCAAATCACCCGCAATCTCTTTAAGGCGGCTGGTGATCAGAATTTCGTGGCCATGCTCACGCAATATCTCAATGGGACGACGGAAAAAGTGGACATGTGCGGGGTGCCCAATGTCGATCAGCACGCGCATTGACATTCTCCACCTAGCGCGCAATACAGAAATTTCACAATTGCCGCACCCATCATTTGCGGTAAGTCAAGTTTGTTATCTGCTCGGAGACCAAGCCGATCAGGAACACGATCACCGCGGCGCTCCACATCAGCGTGCTCATGTTGGTGAGCCTGCTCTCGTGGATGAAAGTCCATGCGTAATTGAGGCAACCGAGCAGGAAGAACACCACACTGGCGGGCACGAACAGCTTCAATGGAGAGTAGAGCGTAGCGATCTTGAAGATGATCAGCAGGAAACGGACGCCATCTCGCAACGGCTTGATGTGACTCTTGCCGACGCGCTGCGCAGCCTTAATCGGCACATAAGCCACTGGGTAGGCGCTGCGAAAAAACGCCATAGTACTGGTCGTGGGGTAAGAGAACCCGTTCGGCAGCAGGTGCAGGAATTCACGGAACTTGTCTGCGCGCACGGCACGGAAGCCGGACGTGAGATCAAGCACGGGATGATTGGTCATGCGAGTGGCGAGCCAGTTGTACAAGGTATTGGCAAGACCGCGGCCTACGCCGGCCTGGCTTCCCCAGTCACGAGCCCCCACTACCATGTCATAGCCCTGTCCGAGCTTTTCCAGAAGGCGGGCGATGTCGGCCGGATCGTGCTGGCCATCGCCATCCATGAACACGAGAATGTCGCCGGTCGCTGCACGCGCGCCGCGCTTGATCGCCGCGCCGTTTCCCATGGAATATGGTGATGATAGGCACTCAACGCCACTGTTGCTGCAGATGTTTCGGGTGTCATCGGTGGAGCCGTCGTCGACCACGATGATTTCGGCGTCGGGGTGCGCAGCGCGCAGGAGCGGCAGCAGGGCCGCCAGCGCGGGCGCTTCGTTTTTGGCGGGCAGGATGATGCTTAGGCGATTCAACAGGTGGCTCCCGGGGATGGTTGGGAGATCATAGCGTGAAGCTCGGGTGATGGCTGGTGACGTGCTTCGAGCTACTCACATTCCAATCCATTGAGCTCCTCGGCTTTTTTGCAGCCTTGGATCCGGTCAACCTGGAGTTACCCTTTCGCGACCACAGCACGAACGACCAGCTTCACTGTTGAAAAACGCCTCCGACCTTCGTCGGGATGACGGTGCTCCCGGGAAGACTTCCCCGAACGGCCTGGACAACTCGGTCCACATCGGCGTCGCTCATTGCCGCGGACAACGGCAGACTGACAGTCTGTCGGCCTAGCTGCATGGCGTTCGGCCATTGCTCGCGCTGCCAACCGAAGGGCGGCTGGCAGATAGTAGGGATGCTCGGGCACCGATTAGGTAACCCACTCCGACTCCGATGCGAGTGGCGTACATGGCGTCCGGAAAACCGTCGCGGCTGACGCCGCAGCGGGCGTCGATCATCACTGTGTAGAGAGGTGGTCGCCGTATCGGGTATCGGCGTCCGGTGCCCCTGTCGGATGGCGCGAATGCTGCATGATTGTGGAGCGCACCCGTGCACAATGAGTCCACCGATCGCGCACAGGGTGCGCTCCTACAGGTGGGAGACTGGGCGGAACGCTTGTGCGCCGCATCACGCGCCTTGGTTCAGGTTTCAGGCTAGGGATGACCTGACGACCGAACTGCGGTAGATTCAACCACATACAGGGGCAGGATCGAGTCAGGCATGTCATCTCAATTGCAACCATCGCTCTCGGGTCTGTCCGGCATGGCGCGCCGCTTGGTGTCCGAAGGTGTGCTGCCTGAGGCAGACGTCCGCAAGGCCATGTTGGACAGCGCGCAGCACAAAGTGACCCTGGCTGCCTGGATGCTCGACCAGAGTCTGGTTGATAGCACCCAGTTGACGCAGATTGCCTCGGCCGAGTTCGGCATGCCGATGATGGATGTGACCTCGATCAATCCCGCGAGCATGCCGCTCAACCTGATCAGCGAGGCGCTGATCAACAAGCATCAGGCGCTGCCGCTATTCCGACGCGGTAAACGGCTGTTTGTGGGCATCGCTGACCCCATGCAGTCGCATGCGCTGGATGAGATCAAGTTCCACTCCAATTGCCTGGTAGAACCGATCCTGGTCGAGCGGAGCTCGCTGCTGCGGGTGATCGAGGGCCTGCTCAACAGCATGCGGGACACCATGCCCGACGTCGGGGGTGGCGATCTCGACAACCTGGAGCTCGAAGGAGGCGATGAAGAAGCCGAATCGACCGGCATCGATGCCAACTCCAACGACGATGCGCCGGTGGTGAAGTTCGTCAACAAGATCCTGGTCGATGCGATTCGTCGCGGCGCGTCTGACATCCACTTCGAGCCATTCGAAACCCAGTATCGGGTGCGCCTGCGTATGGACGGCATGCTCAAGGCAGTGGCTAGCCCGCCGATGAAAATGGCTGGCCGCATCTCCTCACGCCTGAAGGTGATGGCGCAGCTGGACATTGCCGAAAAGCGCGTACCGCAGGATGGCCGCATCAAGCTCAACCTGTCCAAAACCCGCGCTATCGACTTCCGCGTGAGCTCGCTGCCGACGCTGTTCGGTGAAAAGATCGTGCTGCGTATCCTGGACGGCTCCTCGGCCAAGATCGGCATCGAGAAGCTCGGCTATGAGCCGGAGCAGCAGAAGCTTTACATCGATGCCATCCACAAACCTTACGGCATGGTGCTGGTCACCGGCCCCACCGGTTCAGGCAAGACGGTTTCGCTGTATACCGGTTTGAACATGCTCAATACGGCCGAACGCAATATCTCGACAGTCGAGGACCCGGTGGAAATCCGCGTCGAGGGCATCAACCAGGTGCAGCAAAACGTCAAGCGCGGCATGACGTTTGCCAGTGCGCTGCGCTCGTTCCTGCGCCAGGATCCGGATGTGATCATGGTCGGCGAAATTCGTGATCTGGAGACCGCCGAAATCGCAATCAAGGCCGCACAGACCGGCCACATGGTGCTGTCCACACTACATACCAACGACGCCGCGCAGACCATCGCGCGCCTGATGAACATGGGCATCGCGCCGTATAACATCACCTCGTCAGTGACCCTGATCATTGCCCAGCGCCTGGCGCGACGTCTGCACGAATGCAAGAAGCCGCAGGACCTGCCGCCGCACGTGCTTCTGGCAGCCGGCTTCAGCCAAGCCGACGTCGACGCCGGGCTGACCGTCTATGAAGCGGTCGGCTGTGATGGGTGCAACGAGGGTTATAAGGGCCGCGTGGGCATCTATCAGGTGATGCCGATGCTGGAGGACATCCAGAAAATCATCCTGCAAGGGGGAAATGCGCTGCAGATCGGTGAAGTGGCTCGCGCCGCGGGGGTCAACGATCTGCGTCAGTCAGCACTGCTCAAGGTGAAAAACGGACTGACCAGCCTGACCGAGATCGACCGCGTAACCAAGGAGTAAGCGGTGGATCCGAGACGCCCGTAACGTTGAACTTGCGTCCGGCGCCACGGTTTGACTCCAGGGGATGCCATAAGCTGAAGTAGCATAAGCTGTACAAATACTTGTCAGCCGCCAACTGGGCGGGCCTGGACTGAATCACTGGGGGAAGATGCGCATGGCCACGGCTACCGCAACCGCAAACACAAACAAGGCGCGCGCGCTCGGCGCCCAACGCGCCGAAATCAGCAAGCTGACCACGTACGATTGGGTCGCGTTGGACAAGCGCGGCAAACGCATGAAAGGCGACATGCAGGCGAAAAACGCCTCGCTGGTCAAAGCCTCGCTGCGGAGCCAGGGTATGAACCCGCAAACCGTGCGGGAGCGTTCCAAGCCCCTGTTCGGCGCCAGCGGCAGCACGGTGAAACCCGGCGATGTGGCGATCTTCAGCCGCCAGATCGCCACTATGATGTCCTCCGGCGTGCCGATGGTGCAGTCCTTCGACATTATCGCTGATGGCCAGAAAAACGTCCGCTTCAAGAACATTTTGCTCGACGTGAAACAGAGCATCGAAGGTGGCGCGGCGCTACACGAAGCACTAGCCCGCTATCCGGTGCAGTTTGACGAACTCTACTGCAACCTGGTGCACGCCGGTGAAACGTCTGGCGTGTTGGACACTGTGCTGGATACCGTTGCCACCTACAAAGAGCGCACGGAGGCCCTCAAGAAGAAAATAAAGAAGGCATTGTTCTACCCGATGATGGTGCTGGTGGTCGTATTCATTGTCTGTCTTATTATGCTGCTCTTCGTGGTCCCAGTATTTGCGAAAACCTTCAAGGATGCGGGTGCTCAGCTGCCGGCTCCGACGCAACTCCTGGTGACAGCCTCGGAGTTCATGCAAAGCTACTGGTGGGTGGTGGTCGGCGTGATTGTGGGAGGCGTAGTGGCGCTCATCTTCGCGAAAAAGCGCTCCGTGAAATTTGCCCACTTCCTCGATCGAATGTCACTGAAAATGCCCGTGATGGGCAACATCGTGCGGAACTCTGCGATCGCCCGCTTCGCACGCACACTTGGCGTGACTTTCCGCGCCGGTGTGCCGCTGGTCGAAGCACTGGACGCGGTGGCCGGCGCCACCGGCAGCGTCGTTTACGGCAATGGCGTTCGCCAGATGCGCGAAGATATCGCTGTGGGTCACCAGCTGCAGCTGGCGATGAAACAGACTGGCCTGTTCCCCAACATGGTAGTGCAGATGACCGCGATCGGCGAGGAATCCGGCGCGCTGGACAATATGCTGTTCAAGGTCGCGGAGTTCTACGAGGAAGAGGTCAGCAACGCTGTTGATACGCTGTCCACGCTACTCGAACCGATCATCATGGTGGTTCTCGGCACCTTGGTCGGCGGCATGGTAATCGCGCTGTACCTGCCGATCTTCAAGCTCGCCGGCACGTTCTAGAACCCGTCAATACAAAGGCGCCGCAGTTATTGCCGGGATCCGGCGATAATGCGGCGTTTTCTTTGCCCAGGATTACGCCATGCCCGATATGCCACTGGTTGTGTGGGTCGCTCTCGCCGGTGTGCTCGGTCTGCTGGTGGGCAGCTTCCTCAATGTGGTGATCCTGCGACTGCCCGACCGCATGGCAGCCGCCTGGCGCCAGGAAGCGCGTGACGTACTGACGCTTGAAGCTGACAACACACCGCTGCCGCCGGGCATCGTGCGTGAGCCTTCACATTGCCCGCAGTGCAAGCACCCGCTGTCGGCGAGGGATAATATTCCCCTGATCGGCTGGCTGTTGCTTGGCGGGAGATGCCGTTACTGCAACACAAAAATTTCGATCCAATATCCGCTGGTGGAACTGCTTAGCGGCGTGCTGAGTGCAATCATCATCTGGAAGTTTGGCCCTTCATGGGCCGCACTGGCTGGGCTGGTATTCACCTGGACCTTGATCGCCCTTTCCGGGATCGATCTGCGCACGCAGCTTCTGCCCGACCAGCTGACGTTTCCGTTGCTATGGCTGGGTCTACTGTTGGCTCTGCTGCCGATGTTCGTCAGCGCGCCATCAGCGATCATCGGTGCGGTGATCGGCTATCTGAGCCTGTGGAGCGTGTACTGGTTGTTCAAGCTGCTTACCGGCAAGGAAGGCATGGGCTACGGCGACTTCAAGCTACTTGCCGCCATAGGTGCGTGGATGGGGCCCGTCTCGCTACTGCCGGTGATCTTGCTGTCGTCGCTGATTGGCGCCCTTGTTGGCGGCAGCCTAATCGTACTGCGCAAGCACGATCGCCAGCTGCCGATGCCGTTTGGGCCGTTCATCGCCGCTGCTGGCTGGGCCTGGTTTGTCGCTGGTGATGAACTGCTGCACAGCTACCTTCGTATCTTCAACATAGCGTCCTGACAACTAATAATGAAAAGCGTGGCCTTTACCCTAAATCGACGCGCATGGGCGGCAGTATCCGCTTTGATCGCACTGCTTATGTTGCCCAACCTCATCTGGCTTTACGTCGGACACGGATTGGCAACATGGATATCCGGTCTCGTCATCCCCGCCTTGTTGCTGACGTTTCTATTTGCGCTACTAGGCAAAAGGATATGGCTCGCCTGCCTTCTGCTTGCTCCCTTTGCGATGCTGGCTCCCATCGAGGCGGCTTATATCGCCACCTACCTTCACCCCACCAATTCGGAAATACTAGCGACGCTGATCGCAACTAATCCTCGGGAAGCCAAAGAATACCTCGGCTCTTCGCTGCTACCGATTCTCGCAATGGTTATCGTGGCGTTACTGCTCGCCTTTGTCGCGGCGCTGTGGAGTAAACAGGCTTCAATCCCCTGGCAAAATCGCTACAGGGTCTGGGCCATTGTGGCAGCAATCGTGCTGCCGCTGGCTGCAGGGGTCGCTTCGATGGCGAGCGCCAACGGAAATATTTCCGCACGCTTCAGCTCAGCAAGGTCCCTGTTCGATAGTTTGAACGACGCGATTGAACCTGGTTATCCGTTCGGCCTGTTCCGGCGAATCTCGGAATACCGCCGGGATTGGCGACAGATGCGTATTGATGCGTCCAGGCTCGACGCGTTTCGGTTTCACGCCCACAGCGCGCCAAGCATCGGAAAGCGTGAAGTTTACGTACTGGTGATTGGTGAAAGCAGTCGGCGCGACCACTGGCAATTGTTTGGCTACCCGCGTGGCACGAATCCCGAGTTGAGCAAGGTTCCGAATCTGGTTCCGGTTGCTGACATGGTCACTTCGTGGCCCGCGTCACTCCTGGCCATTCCATTGACGATCACGCGCAAGCCAATCTCTGACAGCAGTCTTGTCTGGAAAGAGGCCTCGATCTTGCGCGCCATGGCTGAAGCCGGCTTCGATACTTACTGGATTTCCAACCAGTTGCCCATGGGCAAATACGACTCGCCCGTTTCCACCTCCGCCTACGAGGCACAACACACTTCCTTCCTCAATCACGCCTCCTGGTCAGCACCCGGCAGCTACGACGAAGTGCTGCTGCAGGGGTTACGAGATGCCTTACAAGACTCCCACAAGAACCTGTTTGTCGTATTGCATATGATGGGCAGCCACAGTGGCTACGAATTCCGTTACCCCTCAACTTTCAAGAAATTCCGTCCGGCCCTCTCGGACGCAGAGGGCAATGGATCCCTTAACGAGCGCATTCTCAACAGTTACGACAACACGATTCTCTACACCGATCATGTCCTCGCAGGAATCATCGATATCCTGCGAACATCCGGCACGGTTACCGGCCTGCTTTATGAATCCGATCACGGCGAAGATCTGCCCACAGCAACTTGCACGTTGTCGGGGCATGGAAATGGCACCCCATATGACTTCCAGATACCTGCGTTCCTCTGGTATTCGGATGGATACGCTGAGGCATTTCCACAGCGCCTTGCCACGTTCCGCGACAACGCGACTCAAAAAGTCCTCAGTGCAAGCACCTTTGAGTCGCTCATCGACATGGCTGGAGTGACATTTCCGGACCACGATCCATCCTGGAGCCTGTTCAGTACCCAATGGCGTTTTCACCCACGGATAGTCAACGGGATCTGGAAAACCGACATAGATCACGCCGACTACGGCAAGCAGTGCAAATTGTTGTTGCCTAAATAGTCACACCACCGAATCACTGACTCGCATCAAAGACCGAAGACAATGGATCAGTCGACAGTTCCCGGATTCGTCATCGCACTGACCGGCGGCGTTGCTGCCGGCAAGAGTGCGGTGGCGCGGCGCTTTGAGGCGCTGGGTGTGCATGTGTATGACGCTGATGTGGCCGCACGCGAGGTGGTCGAGCCGGGTACGGATGGGCTAGGCGCGGTGGTCGATGCGTTCGGCCATGATGTGCTGGACGGCGTGGGTCGGCTGGATCGTCCGGCGATGCGCCAGCGCGTGTTTGCCGATCCAGCGGCGCGACAGATGCTGGAGGGGATTATTCATCCACGTGTGCGCCAGTGGTTGCACGATCGCGTTCTGGCGGACACCGGGCCGTATTGCCTGCTAGCGATTCCCCTGCTGGCTGAAAACATCGGGAACTATCGCTGGATCGATCGCGTGTTGGTGGTCGATGCGCCGGAGTCGGTGCAGTTGAAGCGGCTGATGATCCGTGATGGCATCGACGAGACGCTGGCGCGGCGCATGCTGGCGCATCAGGCTAGCCGGGCCGAGCGACTGGCGCTGGCCGATGACGTGATCGAGAACAGTGGTGACGAAGCAGCGCTGGATAATGCCGTGGCTGACCTTCATCAGCGGTACCTGGTGCTGGCCTCGAAGCAGTAGGAGCGCACCCTGTGCGCGATGGCTTGACGAGGTGGAGTAGAGCATCGCGCACAAGGTGCGCTCCTACGAGGACACTCTCTGCACTACGGCCAGAACCCGCGGATGCCGGCTACGCCCTGGCCGCTGTTCTGCCGGGCTTGCGCGATATGGGATGGCCCCATGCCGCCCAGTGCATAAACGGGCAGCGCGGCAGCTTCGGCCAATGACTGGAACGTGGGCCAGCCCATCGGCGCGGCTTGCGGGTGACTGGTGGTAGCGGCAACTGGTGACAGCGTGGCGAAGTCCACACCGATGCGCACCGCATGCGCCAGTTGCGCCGCATCGTGGCAACTCGCCCCGACGACTTGCTGCAGCGGTAGTGGTCGTTCGGACAACGCCAGCAGATGCGCGCTCTTGAGATGCACGCCGATGCCGAAGGCACGGGCGCCGTCGATATCGCCGTTGAGCAGCAATTGCGCTCCATGTCGACGGGCCAGCGGTAGCAGGTCGGCAGCCAGTTCGCGCACGAATTCCTGCGGCCACAGTGGCAGGCGTAGCTGCAACAGTTGCTCGCCGTCCTCGATCGCTTGTGCGATTCGCTCGAACCAGAGTTCGCACTTTTCAGGCGGCACATCCGCCGGCGTGATCAGATAACTCGATGGGAGCCGCAACGCCTGCAGGATCGGTCGATCGGCCGGGGCAAGCAGGGCCGGGTCGACCCGCGCCGGCCGTTGCCACTGCAACGCCTGGCCTTCCAGCGATTGCGGTGTGCCTCGCCATTGCTGGATCTGCCAGGTGTCGAGCAGCAAGGTGCGCTCGCCGTACTGCCAAGGTATGCGGATCAGCGGTTCGGCTTGTTGCAGCTCGATGCCCAGTTCCTCGCGGCATTCGCGTGCGAGTGCCGCGAGGGGTAATTCACCGGGTTCGAGCTTGCCGCCGGGGAACTCCCACAATCCGGCTAGATGTTTGCCCGCCGGACGCTGCGCCAGCAGCACGCGCCCGATGGCGTCGCGCATGACGCCTGCCATCACGTGCATGACGTCCGGCATCTGCGCGACGGTGGCAGGCATCAGCTGTTGCGCAGGTACTCGACCATGTCGAAGTCATACGCATGCTCGGCGTCAGCCTTGTGATGCACGCGGGAAACTTCGGTCCAGTCGCTGAAATGCGTGCCGGGAAAGAACGTATCCGCGCCGTCGATCGCTGCGCTGACCCAGGTCAGATACATGCGCCGGGCGCGCGGCAGCGCTTCGGAAAATACCTGTCCGCCACCGATCACCATCAGGCCAGTATTGTCGGTGCGCGCCTGCGCCTCTTCTACCGAGCGCACGGTGATCTGGCCGGGAAAGGGTGCCTCGTGGCGGCGCGACAGCACCAGGTTGGTTCGATCCGGTAGTGCGCGGCCAATCGATACGGCCGTGTTGTAGCCCATCAACACATTCTTGCCGGTGGTCAGCTGCTTGAACCAGCGCAGGTCGTCCGGCAGATGCCACGGCAACTGACCCTTGCGGCCGATGGCAAAGTTTTCGTCGAGGGCGGCGATCATCGAAATAGCCATGGAAAGTCCTTGAAAAACATGATCGGTTGAGTGACCCGCGTCTGCCAGATGGCGCCGCCGATTGCGTCGAATATTAACAGGATGCCGTCGTGTCGCGATGAAATGGGCGCCAAACGGCCACCATCACATACGGCGCTGACACCCGATCCGTTCACGCGACGAAAGCTTAAACGGCTACCGCCGCCTTGATCGCCGGATGCGGGTCGTAACCCTCGATCACGATGTCCTCGAAGCGGAAATCGAAGATCGAGCGCACGTCGCCATTGAGGCGCAGGCGTGGCAGCGGCCGCGGTTCGCGGGTCAGCTGCAACCGGGCCTGCTCCACATGGTTGTCATACAGATGCGCGTCGCCCAGCGTATGCACGAAGTCTCCGACGCCCAGGCCGCACACCTGCGCCACCATGTGGGTGAGCAGCGCATAGCTGGCGATGTTGAACGGCACACCGAGGAAGATATCGCCCGAGCGCTGGTAAAGCTGGCAGCTCAGCTTGCCGTTGGCCACATAGAACTGGAACAGGTTATGGCACGGCATCAACGCCATCTTCGGCAGCTCGCCCACGTTCCACGCGCTGACGATCAGCCGACGGGAATCCGGGTTGCGGCGGATCTCGTCGATCACCCAGGCGATCTGGTCGACCACGCCGCCGTCGGCGGTGGGCCAGGCACGCCACTGTTGCCCGTAGACCGGGCCGAGGTCGCCGTTGGCGTCGGCCCATTCGTCCCAGATGCGCACGCCGTGTTCTTTCAGGTAGGCGATGTTGGTGTCGCCACGCAGGAACCAGATCAGCTCATGCACGATCGACTTCAGGTGCAATTTCTTGCTGGTGACGAGCGGAAAACCTTCGGCCAGATCGAAGCGCATCTGCCAGCCGAACACGCTGCGCGTGCCGGTGCCGGTGCGATCGCTTTTCTTGGTGCCGTGCTCCAGCACATGGCGTAGCAGATCGAGATAGGCGCGCATGCTCAGGCCTTCGCCGGGATGGGAGCGAGCGGCAACGTGGGCGCGTTGCGCGACAGCGCGAGCAGCCACAGGCCGATCACGATCAACGGCAGCGACTGCAGTTGACCCATCGTCACCCAGCCGAACGCCAGGTAGCCCAACTGGGGATCCGGCAGCCGCACAAATTCCACCGCGACGCGGAAGCAGCCGTACATCAGCGCGAACAGTCCCGATACCAGGTAACGCGGCCGCGGCTTCATCGACACCAGCCATATCACGACAAACATGACCGCACCTTCGAGCGCCATCTCATACAGCTCCGAAGGATGACGCGTCAGGCCGCCGAACTGCTGCAACTGCTGCGCAAGCGCCGGATGGCTGTCGACGTAGGCAGTGTCATCGGCGCGCGCATTCGGAAAAATCATGCCCCATGCCAATATGGTGGGCTTGCCCCACAGCTCGCCGTTGATGAAATTGCCCAGTCGCCCCAGGCCCAGACCGATCGGCACCAACGGCGCCACGAAGTCCATCGTGTCGAGGAAATGCAGCCGGTGCCGGCGCGACCACCACCAACTGGCCGCCAGCACGCCGAGCAGACCGCCATGGAAGCTCATGCCGCCGTCCCACACCCGGAACAAGGCCAACGGCTCGGTCCAGATCCAGCGGATGCCGCCGGCATAGTAGAACAGCATGTACCAAAGGCGGCCGCCGATGATCACGCCCAGCATGCCGTAGAAAAACAGGTCACTCAGCGCATCCCGACTCACCGGCAAACGGCCGCGACGGCGGCGGTATTCGCCCAGTACGGCAACGCATAGAAACCCGAGCAGATACATCAAGCCATACCAGTGCACCTGGATCGGGCCAAGGCCGAAGGCGACTGGATTGAATCGGACAATGAATGGCTGCGTCATGGAGTGTGGGCGGCTGGCAAAGACCAAGTGTAACTGTGCGGCGTCGGTTGCTGCACTGCCGGGCTCTGCGCACATGTATCCCCTCCCCTGCCTGCAGGGGAGGGTTAGGGTGGTGTCGCTCTTCGACCCGAAGATCAAAAGCCTCACCCCCTCCCAACCTCCCCCTGCAAGCAGGGGGAGGAGCGAAGTTGCGCATAGCCTCTCTCTACAGCTGTGCTCCCTCCCCTGCTTGCAGGGGAGGAGCAAAGGCAGCAGCCTCGGGGAGTCTCGAAAATTCGGCCTTTTTTTGCTCGTCATTCCTGCGAAGGCAGGAACCCAGAAACTCCATGTTCTGAATGAGCAAGGGCACTGGGTTACTCGCTTCGCTCGCCCCTACGGGGCCGCTCTTCGAGCGTTCTGCGCGCTTTTCGCTTGTCCTGCCTTCGCAGGAATGACGAGCCGAAGATAGGCTGTTCGAGGCAGCCTCGGCTGGCCGCGCTGCAAGTCCGGCCCGGGATGTATCCCCTCCCCTGCTTGCAGGGGAGGGGTGGGGTGGGGTCGCTCTTCGACCCGAAGATCAAAAGCTTCACCCCCTCCCAACCTCCCCCTGCAAGCAGGGGGAGGAGCGAAGTTGCGCATAGCCTCTCTCTACAGCTGTGCTCCCTCCCCTGCTTGCAGGGGAGGGTTGGGGTGGGGTCGCTCTTCGACCCGAAGATCAAAAGCTTCACCCCCTCCCAACCTCCCCCTGCAAGCAGGGGGAGGAGCAAACTCAGCAGCCACACGGGAGTCTCGAAAATTCGGTCTTTTTTTGCTCGTCATTCCTGCGGAGGCAGGAACCCAGTGCTCTTGCTCATGGGGCCGCTGGGTTACTCGCTTCGCTCGCCCCTACGGGGCCGCTCTTCGAGCGTTCTGCGCGCTTTTCGCTTGTCCTGCCTTCGCAGGGATGACGAGCCGGGAACAGGTTATTCGAGGCAGCCTCGGCTGACCGTGCAGGCTCGCCAAGCTGAGTCAAAGCAGTACTGGTCGATCCGGCAGTTCGTCCGGGTTGTCCGAGCCGTCGCCGGGGAAGTGCTGCCTCAGTAAGGCATGCGCGGCGGCGACGCCTTCGATGCTGCCTTCGCGCCACTGCCCACGGGCGTAGCAATCGCGCATGCGGGCACAGATGGCCTCCCATTCGGCCGCCGTCACCCTTGCGGCGACACCGCGGTCGGCGACAATCTCGATGCGGTGTTCGGCCATGAGCACGTAGAACAACACACCGCTGTTGTGCTCGGTATCCCACACCCGCAGCTGGGCAAATACCTGCCGTGCGCGGGTCGGCGCGTCGAGGCCCTCAAGTACTGACCACGGCGTCAGCCGGGACTCGATCGCGAAGCGGACTTCGCCCCGATGGGAGTTTTCGCCGGCCGCGATCGCCGTGGTGATTTCGTCGAGCAGCGCAGGCGGGAAACGGCGATGCAACTGAAACCAGTGGCCGAACGAATTGTTCAGTAGTCGCTGCACGAGTGTCATCACCAGCTCCCCGAAGCGCCGCCGCCACCGAAGCCGCCACCGCCGCCGCTGAAACCACCGCCACCACCACCGCCGAAACCACCGCCACCGAAGCCACCACCGCCAAATCCACCGAAACCGCCCCAGCCACCACCGCCAATCGAGCGGCCCGCGCCGCCGGGCAACAACATCAGCACGCCACCGATCAGCGCGCCGAAAATACCGGCACCCATCGACACCAGCAGCCACAGCAGGCCGCCGGTCAACAAGGCACCCAGCGGCGCACGCACCCATGCGCCAGCACGACCGAGCAGGCTGCGCAGGAACAGCGCCACGAACACGCCGATCATCAAGCTGTTCTGAAAGCCGAGGCCGGGATGCTCCTCGCCAGGGGCACCCTTCACCGGTGGCGGCAATGCCTCCCCGTTGATCAGCAGGGTCAGCGCACCGACCGCGTCGCTGATGCCGCCGAAGTAGTCGTTGCTGCGGAATTTCGGTGCGATGTATTCGCGAATGATGCGCGCGCAGGCCGCATCGGGGATGGCGCCCTCCAGGCCGTAACCCACTTCGATGCGCACCTGACGATCATTCTTGACGATCAGCAGAAACACACCATCGTCGATACCCTTGCGGCCGATCTTGTTCGCCTCGGCGACCGCCAGCGAATAGCCATCGATGTCCTGCTGCGGCGTGGTACCCGCCATCAGCACCACCAGCTGCGCACCCTTGGCTTTTTCCAGCGCGACCAATTGCGCGTCCAGTTGATCGACCTGCGCCGCAGTCAGCGTCCCGGTGAGATCCGTCACATGCCGCGTCAGCTTCGGCACGGCATCGTCCGCATGCAGCAGGGCTGGCGACAGCAACGCCATCGCCAGCAACAGGCGCGAAAAGCGCCGAAGCATCATCAGTGCGCCGATGCGGCGGGCGCCGGTGCGCTGTTGCCGAAGTCCACTGTGGGCGCCGTGGAAATCGCCTTCTCATTTTCCACGCTGAAGTTCGGCTTCACCTGGTAACCGAACATTTTTGCGGTGAGATTGTTCGGGAACGTGCGGATCATCGAGTTGTAATCCTGCACCGATTGCACGTAACGGTTGCGCGCCACGGTGATGCGGTTCTCGGTACCTTCCAGCTGTGCCTGCAGGTTCTGGAACAGACCATCGGCCTTGAGGTTGGGATAGTTCTCGCTGACCACCATCAGCCGCGACAGCGCGCTACCCAACTCACCCTGTGCCGCCTGGAATTTCGCCAGCGCCGCCGGATCGTTCGCCAGCTCCGGGGTGATCTGCACACTGCCGACCTTCGCACGGGCGTTGGTCACTTCAGTGAACACTTTTTCCTCGTGCTGGGCGTAACCCTTCACCGTGTTGACCAGATTCGGCACCAGGTCGGAACGACGCTGGTACTGGTTCAGTACTTCTGACCAGGCTGCCTTGACTGCTTCGTCCTGTCGCTGGATAGAGTTGTAACCACAGCCGGCAACGCTGAAGGCAAGCAACAGCAGCACGAGATTGCGAAGAAGTTTCATGGGGTCGCTCCGATCCGGTGGAAGACCAATCCATCATCCCATATCTGCTCGCCGCATCGCGACGGGCCAGGAGACGACAGCCGCGGCTCAGCCGAACAGGCGCGGCCCGAGGATCAAGCCCCAGCTGAGCACCACCAGCACCAGCAGCAGGAAGACCGCCGCCGAACCCATGTCCTTGGCACGGCCAGCCAGTTCGTGGAACTCGGGGCTGACCTTGTCGACCACGGCCTCGATCGCCGAATTGAGCAGCTCGGCCGACAACACCAGGATCGACGGGAAAACCAGCGCGAGCTTTTCCAGTGCTCCGTGGCCCAGCCACAGGCCGAGCGGGATCAGCACGATCGCCAGGCAGGCTTCGAGCCGGAACGACGCCTCGTGACGCCAGCCAGCCCGGAACCCTTTCATCGACCACTGGAACGCCATCCAGAGCTGCTTCGGACCGCGAAAACCTTCGGCTGCCATCTCGACCGACCGCTCAGGTAGCAGCCGGCAACGACTGCCGGGCAACGAGATGGAAAGTGCTCCCGGCACCGGAGATCGGGGCCACCGCCGAGGGGCTCGTCTGCGAAAACTCGGGGATTAGCATGCGAGGCAAAGCTCCGGATAGCAGGCGGGCACAAGCCGCCAATAATGCCACAAGCAGCGAAACCGCAAGCGGCGGGGCCAGCCTCGACCGGACGCGCAGCAGCGCAGACAGGCGTAAATCGTAACTTTTTGCCATGCCGCAGTGCAGCTACACCGGAATGTCGAATAGGTTACGCTTCAGCGGTTGTGGTCCGTTCAGGATCGCAGTGAACGGGCGGCGCCAAAGTGCCGCCATGATTTTGAATCACGCACGGAAAAGATATGGCAATTCAGAACCCGCCGGTCTCCCAGACTCGCTCCTTCGTTACCGTCTTCCTGATCGAAATGTGGGAGCGCTTCGGCTTCTACGGCATGCAGGTATTGATGGTTACCTACATGATGAAGAAGCTTGGCTTCATTGATACCAAGGCCAACCTGGTCTGGGGCGCAGCGGCAGCGCTTATCTATGCCACGCCGGCGATTGGCGGCTGGGTCGGCGACAAGCTGATCGGCACGCGTCGCACCATGCTGATCGGCGCCGTGGTGCTGACTCTCGGTTATGCGATGTTGTGGATTCCGACCAACAACGCCTATTTCCTTTATATCGCCCTCGGCGTGATAGTCGTCGGCAACGGCTTCTTCAAGCCGAACGCAGGCAACCTCGTACGCAAGATCTATGAGGGCGACGACACTCGCATCGACAGTGCATTCACCATCTACTACATGGCCGTGAACCTCGGCTCGATGTTTTCGATGACGCTGACGCCGCTGATCCGCGACTACGTAGGTGCCCGCTACGGCGACGCGCTGGGCTGGCACACCGCATTCGGTGTCTGCGCGGTCGGCCTGCTCCTGGGTCTGGGCAACTACCTGCTGATGTACCGGACGCTTGCACACGTCGGTTCGCCGGCAGACGAAAAGCCTTTGAACCTTGGCAAAGCAGCCGGGATTTTCGTCGCGGCAGTCGCCATGGTGTTCATCGCCGCTGCCATCCTGCAAAGTCTGTTGATCGCGAAAGTCTGCGTGTACGCGGCCGGCGTCGTTATCCTCGGCATCTTTTTCCACTTGATCCGAAGCAGCCAGAAGAACGAGCGTGCCGGTCTGATCGCCGCGCTCGTATTGACCGTGCAGACGATCTTTTTCTTCATCTTCTACGCGCAGATGGCGACTTCGCTGAACCTGTTCGCGCAGCACAACGTCGATCTTTCGTTCAACATCTTCGGCTTCCATTTGTTCAACTGGATTCCCGAGCAGTACCAGAATCTGAATGCGATCTGGATCGTGCTGCTCAGCCCGGTATTGGTCATCATCTACAACACACTGGGCCGGATCGGCAAAGATCCATCGGTGGCAATCAAGTTCGCCTTTGGCTTTGCGGCCGTCGCGCTGGGCTTCTTTATTTACGGCGTCGGCGCGCTAGGCGCGGTCAACGGCCAGGTCTCGTCGTGGATCATGGTGTGGGGCTACGGCCTGTACTCATTGGGCGAGCTGCTGGTCAGCGGCCTCGGTCTGGCGATGATCGCCCGTTACGTCCCCTCGCGCATGGGCGGCTTCATGATGGGCGCCTACTTCGTGGCCGTCGGCATCTCGCAATACCTTGGCAGTGTGGTCGCGAACGGCGCGCACATTCCGGACAACATCACCAACCCGGTCGAGTCGTTGGTGATCTATACCCATCTGTTCAACATACTCGGCTTCGTCGGCCTGGCTTGCACGGGTGTCGCGCTGGCGATACTGCCGCTGATGAAAAAGCTGTCGACCGGTCACGCCGATGCAGCTGCCAGCCACAACCCGTTGCCGGCCGTTCGCAGTGAGGAATTCGACACGCCGCCGCTGCACTGAGACAAATCCGTGCACTGAGATAACTCGTTGACCTGAGACAGATCCGCCGTGCAACGCACGGCGGATTCCTGCAGGTTCCGAGCGAGCAAGACGGGATGATCGCCATGCCGCACCGAGCCGCCCAACGCATTGGTCCCTTCGCACTGGCGCGCACACTGGCCTGGCTCAGGTTGTGTGCGATCGCCGGGCAGAGTGTGGCGGTGCTCGTCTGTGCCTGGTGGATGCAGCTGGAGATTCCCCTATTGCCGCTGCTGGTCGGCATCGGCCTGCTCGCGGTGTTTTCGGTTTTTGCCGCGTGGCGACTCAGTCAGCCCTGGCCCGTGGGCGAGTGGGAAACCATCGGACATATCGCGGTCGATACGCTGGTGCTGGGCTATCTGCTGTATTGCACCGGCGGTGCCAGCAATCCTTTCGTCACCCTGCTGCTGGTGCCGATCGCGCTCAGCGCCGCGGCGCTGTCGGTGCGCTCGATACTGGCAGTGTCCGCGCTGGCCGGTATCGCCTATCTCGTGTTGCTGTACTGGCATGTGCCGTTGCCGGTGCCGATGCACGACGAGTCGCATGGCGGCTTCTCGCTGCATGTGGCGGGCATGGGCGTGAATTTCGTGATCAGCGCGCTGCTGCTGGGTTTTTTCATCAATCGTCTGGCCCATGCGCTGCGCATCCAGCAGCTTGAAATACAGCGTGTGCGCGAGCGTGCGCTGCGCGATGAGGGCATCCTGGCGATCGCCACCCAGGCTGCCGGCGCCGCACACGAACTCAACACGCCACTGTCGACGATGCGCACGCTGTTGCCCGAACTTCGCCGCGAACATGCCGGCGATGCCTTGCTGGCAGAGGACCTGAAGTTGCTCGAAGGTCAGGTGGATCGTTGCCGCACCATCCTGCGCGAGATGGTGGCCTTCGGTAAGGCGCAGCTGTCGCAGGAGCCGGAACGACTCAGCGTGTCGCAGTTCATCCACAGCTGCCTGGAACGCTTCCAGTTATTACGCCCGGAGGCCGACATGACGCTGGCCATGGACGAAGGCACATCACAGACGGTGCTGCGCACACCCCCAGGCTTGCGTCACGCACTGATCAATCTGCTCAACAACGCCGCCGACGCCTCGGCCAGCCGCGACTCCCACGCGGTGGCATTGGAGGTGCTGCGCGATGGCGGCTGGTTGCAGTTGAGCGTGCGCGATCAAGGACCCGGATTTGCCACCACGGGCGAGCTGGCGCTGCTCGGGCAGTCGCAGAAGCAGACCGGCCTCGGCATTGGACTCGCGTTGGCCGAGGCCACCGCCGAACGCCTGAACGGCGAGCTGATCGCCGGCAATACCGAGCACGGCGCCGAAGTGTGCCTGCGGCTGCCGCTGTCCGTCATCGCCGATCATTGAAGCCGGGCCGAGGCTCAACAGCCTGCGACACGACGCCACACGTGCAAGCAATGCCGCATCCGGCAAGAATGGGCACTGATCCACCGCGAGGAAACGCCGCGATGACCGAGTTACCGCAAACCGTCACGGCGCGTCCGCTGCTGCTGGTCGACGACGATGCCACGTTCGTGCGCGTGTTGGCGCGCGCACTCTCCTCGCGCGGTTTTGAAGTACTCACGGCAGCCAACTTCGATGAGGCACGCGCGCTCACGCGCCGGCATCAGCCGCGCTATTGCGTGCTCGATCTCAAGCTCGGTGAAGAAAACGGCCTTCGCCTGATCCCCGAGCTGCATGCGCTGGTGCCCGATCTGCGCGTGCTGCTGCTGACCGGCTACGCCTCGATCGCGACCGCCGTGGAAGCCATCAAGCGTGGCGCCCACGACTACCTGGCCAAGCCGGTCGATGCCGACGCCGTCGTGCGTGCGCTGCTCGATGGCGACAACGCCGACATCGACGACACCGATCCGCCCGACGCCCCCGAAGCACCACTGGCATTGCGCCGGCTGGAGTGGGAGCACATCCAGCGCGTGCTGACCGAATGCGACGGCAACATCTCCGAAACAGCCCGCCGACTCGGCATGCACCGCCGCACTTTGCAGCGCAAGCTGAGCAAGCATCCCGTGCGCGAGCGGCCGGAACGGGACGACTGAGGGCTGATCTGAGGGGTAGCGCGCATGCCTGCAACGGCCCCCAAGACCCCATCACGTCGGCGAGAACTCTCCATCTCGTCATTCCTGCGAAGGCAGGAATCCAGCGACTTTAAGTTCTTGACGAGGGGGGGCGCTGGGTCCCTGCCTTCGCAGGGATGACGAGCGTGGGGACGGATCGTTCGAGGCTGCCCGCTTAGCTCCTCCCCCTGCTTGCAGGGGGAGGCTGGGAGGGGGAGGCTGGGAGGGGGTGGCATTTGATCTTCCCCGCGAAGAGCGACCCCGCCCCAGCCCTCCCCTGCAGGCAGGGGAGGGAGCACATCACCGAGCTGGCGCTGCGGAAATCACGGCTGCTCGGAACTATCCGCTGGCGCCGGTGCGGGTGGTTCGGCGATGCCATCGTCTTCGTCGCCGTAGATCGCCACGTGCGGCACGCCGTCGGCACCGATCCAGCCGCGGTACATGCCGTCGGTATTGAACGGGATCGCGATATGGCCGTCCGCGTCCAGCGCGATGGCGCCACCGTTGCCGCCCATCGACGGGATCTCCTGGTTGATCACTTCGGCGGCGGCGAGCTTGAGGGGCTCGCGCATCTGGGTCACTTTCATGCAGATTTCGTGCGCGGCTACCGTGCGGATATAGAACTCACCCCAGCCCGTGCCGGACACCGCACAACCGGAGTTCGCATACGTGCCGGCGCCGATGATCGGCGAATCACCAATGCGTCCCCAGCGCTTGTCCGTCATGCCGCCGGTGGAGGTGCCGGCGGCGAGATGGCCTTGTGAATCCAGCGCCACGGCGCCGACCGTGCCGAAATGTTTGGCCGTCTGCACGTCCGCATGCGGTTGCTTTGCGGCGTCTTCCTTCAAGGCCTTCTGCAGTTGTTGCCAACGCTCCTCGGTACGAAAATACGAAGGATCGACCAGTGGCATGCCGATGCTTTGCGCAAACGCTTCGGCACCCTCGCCGGCCAGCATCACGTGCGGTGACTTTTCCATCACGGCGCGGGCCAGCAGGATCGGGTTCTTGATTCGCTGCACGTCGGCCACTGAGCCGGCACGCAGGGTGTTGCCGTCCATGATGGCCGCATCCATCTCGTTCTTGCCGTCATGGGTGAACACCGAACCCTTGCCGGCATTGAAGTTCGGATCGTCCTCCAGCACGGTGATCGCTGCCGTCACGGCATCCAGCGCCGGCTTGCCCGCCTTGAGCTCGGCGTAGCCGTCCTGCAGTGCCAGTGTCAGCGCGGCGCGCACCGCCTTCTCCCGGGCCGGCGTCATGTCGCGCTTGACCACGCCGGCACCGCCATGGATCACCAGAACGGGCGAGACAGCGGCATGGCTCATGGTGGCGATTCCGGCAGCGGCGAGAGCAACGAACAGGCGGTGCGATTTCACTTCTCTAGTCCCCAAAAGCAACGGGGCGAGTATAGCGATCTGCGTTGCCGTACTTGATGACAACAGCTCCTGTCCGGCTGCGCGAACCGGGTCCGCGAACTTGGCACAGGGCCGACCGGGGCCAATCCATCGTATCCTTGGCAGCTGACTCTCCCTGCAGGAAGGCACGCAATGAACAAGGTGTATGCAAGCGCGGCGAAAGCCCTCGACGGGCTGTTGGTCGACAGTATGACGATCGCCGCCGGCGGCTTCGGCCTGTGCGGCATCCCCGAGAACCTGATCGGCGCACTGCTGGAAGCCGGCACCAAGGGGCTGACCATTGTCGGCAACAACGCCGGCGTGGATGACTTCGGCATGGGCCCGCTGCTCAAGACGCGCCAGGTCAAATGCGTCTACGCCTCCTACGTGGGCGAAAACAAGGAATTCGAGCGGCAGGTGCTGGCCGGTGAACTGGAGTTGCATCTGGTGCCGCAGGGAACGTTGGCCGAAAAGCTGCGCGCAGGCGGTGCCGGCATCCCCGGCTTCTATACGCGCACCGGGTTCGGCACCAAGCTGGCCGAGGGCAAGGAAACCAAGGCCTTCGATGGCAAGGAATACGTGCTGGAGGAAGCGATCCACGCCGACCTGTCGATCGTGAAGGCGTGGAAAGGCGACGCCCACGGCAACCTGGTATTTCGCGAGACCGCGCGCAACTTCAATCCGATGATCGCCACCTGCGGCAAGATCTGTGTCGCCGAAGTGGAGCAGCTTGTCGAAGTGGGCGAACTGGCACCGGATGCGATCCACGTGCCGGGCATCTATGTCGACCGCATCATCCAGGGCGCGAAATACGAGAAGCGGATCGAGTTTCGCACTGTCGCCGGCGTGGTCGGCGGCAAGGAAAGCCCGATCCGCGTGGCGATGGCCAAACGCGCTGCGCAGGAATTGCAGGATGGCTTTTACGTGAACCTTGGCATCGGCATTCCGACCATGGTCGCCAACTACATTCCGGCTGGCATCAACGTCACCCTGCAATCGGAAAACGGTTTGCTCGGCATCGGTCCGTTCCCGACCGAGGAGCAGATCGATCCGGATCTGATCAACGCCGGCAAGCAGACCATCACCACCCTGCCCGGCTCGAGCTTCTTCTCCAGCGCGGAATCGTTCGCGATGATCCGCGGCGGCCATATCGACCTGTCGATCCTGGGCGGCCTGGAAGTCTCCGCGCACGGCGATCTGGCGAACTGGATGGTGCCGGGCAAGATGGTGAAGGGTCCGGGCGGCGCGATGGATCTGGTCAGCGGCGTCAAGCGCGTAGTGGTGCTGATGGAGCACAACGCGAAGGATGGCACGCCGAAAATCAGGACCGAATGCGAACTGCCATTGACCGGCAAGCAGGTCGTCGATCTGATCATCACCGACCTGTGCGTGTTCAAGGTCAACAAGGGCCAGGGACTGCTGCTGATCGAGCTCAACGACGGCGTCACGCTCAATGAAGTGAAGGCGAAGACCGGCTGCGAATTCGCCGTGGATCCGGCTTTGCATCACTGAGGGCCTGTTGCCTTTCTCCCTGTGGAAAGGTAACTCAGCGAGCCGCGTAGGTTGGGGTGAGCGTAGCGATGCCCAACGTTTCCGCGAGCGCCATGTTGGGCATCGCTACGCTCACCCAACCTACTCGCAAGGGTTCACGAAGATTGACGGTGCGAGCACCCGCCCCTCACCCTCTCCCAAGGGGGAGAGGGGCAAATTGCTGATATCTCAGGCTTCAGCTGGCAATGGGTGCGGGAAGCGGATGTGGGCGATGTTTTCATGCCCGGGACGCGTCTGCAGTTCCAGCGGCCACGCGAAGCGGTCGCTGATGCGCTGGGCGATCGCGAGCTCAAAGCCATGCCGGTCGGCACCGTGCACACGTGCTGGCTGGGAGGCGTCGACCACCATCAGCGGATCGGCATGATTGCTCACGCTCACTTCGCCGGGCAGTACGCTGATCACCACGCGACCCTGTTCGGTTTGCTGACAGGCATTGCGAATCAATTGCCAGCACAGCACCGAAAACACCCGCGATGATCCCTGCAGCGCAAAGCGCACCGATTCCACCAGCTCCAGCTCGATCGGCCGTCCGACCAAAAGCTCACGAGCAGATTCCAGCTCGTGCCGCAGCACATCGTTCACGACAAAACGCTCGCTATCGAGGCCGGTGTCGGACTCGCGCGCGAGTATCAACAATGCCTCGACCAGCGCTTCCATTTCACGCGTCGCCCGCTTGATCCGGCGCACCGAGCGACAGCCGAAATCACTCAGGCCGTCTTCGTCGGCGAGCATGTCGGCCGACATCTTGATCACCGTGAGTGGGCTGCGCAGCTCATGGCTCGCGTCACGGGTAAAGTTGCGCTCGCGCTGGTTGTAACCGGCAATCCGCGTCGCAAACCCATGCAGTCCACTCGCCAGCGCAGCGACATCGGCATCGTTGTCGGTGGACAAACGGCTCAGCTGCGACGTCTCCGGATCGGACTGCTGGCCATCCCATCGATTGATGATGCGTGCAAGCGCCCGCACCGGCAGCCATCCACGACGGGTGGCGGACCACGCCAGGATGGTGGTGATCACGATAACGGCGATCACCGCCGTCAGCGGTGCGACGTCGTAGATGCCCATGACACAGATGATCGCCACAGCCAGGAACTGCAGCCCAAACACCCACGCGATACGGCGCCGGAAGGCGCCCACGCGGAAAGGGGCTGCTGTCTTTCTCCTGCTGTCCATCACCTTCGCTTTCGCTGCGTCTGACTCAAACCGTCTGGGCGGTCGTTGCCACCTCTGACTCAAGATCGGCGAGGCGATAACCGGCCGAATGAATGGTGTGTAGCAGGGGCCGTGCGAAGGGTTTGTCTATGACTCGGCGCAGGTTATACAGATGCGAGCGCAAGGTATCGGAGTCAGGCAGCGTATCGCCCCAGATCTCGCGTTCAATGTCGCGCCGGCTGACGACGCGCGGCGATTCGCGCATCAGGATCGCCAGCAGCTTCAGGCCGATCGGCGACACCACCAGCTCCTGTCCCTCGCGGGTCAGCCGCAACGTCGCGGTATCCAGGGTCATGTCGCCCACCGTGAGCACTTCGGTGGAGACCTGGCGGCGGTCGCGGCGGATCAATGCGCGCAGTCGCGCCTCCAGCTCACGCACTTCGAACGGCTTGACCAGGTAGTCATCGGCGCCCGCTTCTAGCCCTACAAGCTTGTCCTCCAGGGTATCGCGCGCTGTCAGCATCAACACCGGGGTGGATTTCTTCGCCTCCTTGCGCAGCTTGCGACAGACCTCCAGCCCGTCCAGGCCAGGCAGCATCAGGTCCAGCACCATCACGTCGTAGCTGTTGGATACCGCCAGATGCAAGCCGCTGACACCGTCGGCGGCGTAGTCGACTGAATAGCCGCGGCGCTCAAGGAACTCACCGACCATTTCGGCGATCTGGCGATTGTCTTCAACCAGCAGAATCAGTCCCGCTTGTTCGTCATGCACTGTCATGTCGTCCTCGCTTGCTTGGCTTCACATATGTGAAGAGCTAACCGTCAACAGGGTGAGCACAACGTGAAAGGCACGCAAGTCATTCAGAATACGTTCGATTTTTATCCTCAATGCAACAGCGGTTGCAGCTGATTCCAGACGGTTTGCAGCACTTTCGGCTCCGCGCTGGCGATCGGATGCAGCCCGTCCTCCTGCATCAACGCGGGATCGAGCGCCACACCATCGAGCAGGAACGGCACCAGTGCGGTGTGCCGGGTTCGGGCCAGGTCCGCATAGATCGCCCGCAGGCCATCGCGATACTGCGGACCGTAGTTCACCGGCAGTTCGATGCCCACCAGCAGCACGCTGACCTTCGCCTGCTGTGCCGCATCGATCATGGCCACCAGGTTGTCGTGCAACAGCGGCAGCGGCAGTCCACGCAAGCCGTCATTGGCGCCCAGTTCGAGCACCAGCACCGCCGGGTGGTACTTCTGCAGCAGCGCCGGCAGACGGTTGCGTCCGCTCAACGAAGTTTCGCCACTGATGCTGGCATTGATCGCGGTCCACATCGGCACCATCCTGCGTAGACGTGCATCCAGCAGCGATACCCAGCCGGACTCGACCGGTATGTTGTGTGCGGCGGACAACGAATCACCCAGCACCAGCACGGTTTTCGGCGTTGCCGCCTGAACCGTGCCGATGCCACACAAAAGCAGCAAGCCGCACCACATCAACCAGCCAAGGCATCGACGCATGAGTGATTCTTCCCGTCTTCTTCTCGAGGTCTGCGATGTTAGCAAGTCGGTCAGCGGTCCCGAGGGGAGACTCGACATCCTGCGCGACGTCAACCTGCGGATCCGCTCGGGCGAGAGCTTCGCCATCGTCGGCGCCTCTGGCTCCGGCAAGACCACCCTGCTCGGCCTGCTGGCCGGGCTGGACACCCCTGACACCGGCAGCATCCAGCTGGATGGCCATGCCCTGGAAAAACTCGACGAGGAAGCGCGGGCAGACCTACGCCGTCAGTTGGTAGGTTTCGTGTTCCAGTCGTTCCATCTGCTGCCTGCACTCACCGCCGAGGAAAACGTGATGCTGCCGCTGGAGCTGGAAGGCAGCAGCGCCGCCCGGCCGCGCGCCCGCGCTGCGCTCGAAGCGGTGGGCCTGGGGGCGCGGCGACGGCACTATCCGGCCCAGCTTTCCGGCGGCGAGCAGCAACGCGTGGCGATTGCCCGCGCGTTCGTGCATGGCCCACGCGTGCTGTTTGCCGATGAACCCACCGGCAATCTCGATCAGCGCACGGGACATCACGTGTGCGACTTGTTGTTTGCGCTCAATCGTGACCATCGCACCACGCTGGTGCTGGTGACCCACGATGCGGCGTTGGCCGCGCGCTGTGATCGCCGGATCGAGTTGGAAGAGGGTCGCGTCGTGTCGCCCACCACGAGCACGAGCGCATGAAGTTGCTGCTGCTCGCCCTGCGCAGCCTGCGCCGTGAATGGCACTTGCCGGAGCTGCGCACCCTGGCTGCTTCGCTGCTACTGGCGGTGGTCGCGCTCGGTGTGGTTGCCACGCTGGCGACGCGGACCGAACACGGCGTGCTGGCCAGCACTGCCGAATTGATCGGTGGCGACGTCGGCATCGCCTCGCCGCAAACCTTGCCGGACACGTTTGCCGCCGAGGCTCGCCAACTCAACTTGAGCATGACCCACACGGCGAGTTTCCCCAGTGTGGCATTCGCCCACCAGCAAACCCAGTTGCTCGACGTGCTGGCCGGCGACCCGCACTACCCGCTGCGCGGAACGCTGGAATTGGGCGATGCGGCAAGTCGCTCATACAACGGCCATGCGCCAGCTGCTGGTGAGGTTTATCTCGATCATCGCGCGCTGGTGGCACTGAATCTCAAGATCGGCCAGCAAGTGCAGGTGGGCGGCCGTGAACTGACCATCGCGGCCGAACTGCTGCGCCAGCCGGACGGCGGCGAACTGTTCGCAATGGCGCCCCGCGCCATGATGAGCCTGACCGACGCCGAACAAGCCGGGCTGCTCGGTGTGGGTAGCCGCGCGCGACATAGCCTGCTGCTGGCCGGCGCGCCTGCGGCGGTGCAGGGTTGGCGCGACTGGGTGGCATCGACCGCGCTGCCGCAAGGCGCCGAGCTGATCACGCCGGAACAGGTGCAGGAGCGCATGCGCACGGCGTTCGATCGTGCGGGCGCCTTCCTGCGTCTTACCGCGTTGCTGTCGGCGCTGCTGGCCGGTGTGGCGATCGCGCTGGCCGCGCAGCGCTACGCGCGGCGCAAGACCTCTGAAGTGGCACTGCTGCGCGCGCTCGGCACGTCGCGACGGCGCGTGCTGGGGCTGCTGCTCGGCACACTCGGTGCACTTGCCTTGCCCGCGGTCGTGCTCGGTCTGCTGCTGGCTCTAGGTCTTTCTCAGCTGGCGTGGGTGTTCGCCAGTCAGTTGTTCGGCAACGTGCCGACGGCGCTGCCGCTGGCGCCCTCATTCGCCGCTGCGGCGATGGGCGTCGCCGTGCTCGTGGGCTTTGCGTTGCCGCCGCTGGTACGACTGGCCGAGGTACCGCCGGTGGCGGTGTTCCGTCAGAGCGTGACGCGACGCGTGCGTCGTTTCGACGCGCTGTATCTGATCCCCGTGCTGGTGGCGCTGGGACTGATCTGGAGCCAGAGCGATTCGCTCAAGCTGGCCGGCATTCTCGCCGTCAGCCTCTTCGGGGTGGCCGTGGTGGCGGCCTTGCTTGCTGCACTCTTGCTGTGGGTTGCCCGCCGCGTGGCGCCGGGTGCGCATCCCGCACTGCGTCTGGGGCTGGCGGCGCTGGCGCGCCGACGAACGCTGAGCCTGATCCAGGCCACCGCCCTCAGCATCGGCCTGTGCGCCTTGCTGCTACTCGCGATCGTCGCCCCTTCGCTGCTGCAGGGATGGCGGCAGGAGTTGCCGGCGAATACGCCAAACTGGTTTGCGTTGAACCTGCAGGATGACCAGCGCGCCGGCTTCGAACATTCGCTGGCAACGATCGGCGGCCAGCAACTCAACATGCTGCCGCTGGCCGTCGGCAAGCTCACCGCCATCAACGGCCAGCCGATCGATCAGATCGCATTCAAGGACGAACGTGCAAAGGACTGGACCGACCGCCAACTGCGGCTGTCCTGGACCGACAGCCTGCCACCGGCGAATCAGGTGATCGCAGGTCAGTGGGCCGGGCCGAATGCGCCAGAGGCCCAAGTATCGATCGACACCATGTGGCGCGACATCTTCGGGTTGAAGCTGGGCGACACGCTGAGCCTGGATATCGGCGAAGGAAGCGTCAAGGCGAAGGTCAGCAGTATCCGCAAGGTCGACTGGAGTTCGTTCCGCGTCAACTTTTTCCTGCTGCTCGATGCGGCCCATGCCAGCGATCTGCCGCATACCTGGCTGGCCAGTTTCTATCTGCCGCGCGGCCAAGCCACGCAGCTGGCACAACTGTCGCGCGACTACTCCAACCTCAGCCTGATCGACGTCGACTCGCTGCTCGACCGCGTGCGCGAGATCGTCGATCGCGTCGGCAACGCCGTGCGCTGGATCCTCGGTTTCAGCCTGCTCGCCGGTGCGCTAGTGCTGGCCGCCGCACTCGCCGCCAGTGCGGCCGAGCGACGCCATGAAGCGGCGCTGCTGCGCACGCTCGGCGCACGCCGCAATCAACTGCGCGTCGCCGCCGCCTGCGAATTCGCCCTGCTCGGCCTGATCGCCGGCCTCACCGCCGCGCTCGGCGCCGCCGGCGCCGGAGTGTGGCTCGGCCACTCGGTCTTCCATATCGACGGCTTCGTGCCACCGCTGTGGCCGCTCGCATTCGCTGCACTCGGCTCCGCGTTGGTGGTGATGCTGCTGGGGCTCGCCGGCACACGAAAGGTGACGCGCACGTCACCGATGCGGCTGTTGCGGGAAAGTTAGTATTCCGCAGATGTGCTCCCTCCCCTGCTCGCAGGGGAGGGCTGGGGTGGGGTCGCTCTTCGTGCAGAAGATCAAAAGCATCACCCCCTCCCAACCTCCCCCTGCCTGCAGGGGGAGGAGCAAAGCGACTAGCGGTGTTCGGCAAGGCAGAAGTTATAGTTCTGCATCGCAACCCTTCGTCTCTCACCTGCGAGCAAAGGCCTCTCCCATGTACACCCTCTACTACTCTCCCGGCACCGCCAGCATGGTGGTGCATCTGGCACTGCTGGAGATTGGTGCGCCGCATGAACTCCGATTGGTCGATATCGATACGCAGGCGCAACACGACCCCGAGTATCGGAAGCTGAATCCACGCGGCGTCGTGCCGACGCTGGTGATCGATGGACGGCCGTTGTCGGAATCGGCGGCGTTGCTGATGGTGCTGGCCGACCGTCACCCGGAAGCGAAACTGGCACCGCCGCCGGGCACGCCCGAGCGCGAGTTGTGGCAGCAGTGGGTCGTCTATCTCAGCAATACGCTGATGTCGACGTATCGCTTCTGGTTCTATCCACCGGAGCTTGGCGCCGCGGAGCACACGCCTGAAGTGCGCGCCGCCTTGCAATGCAAGATCGAAGGTGTGTGGGATCTGCTCGATGCACAACTCACCGCGAATGGGCCCTACCTCCTCGGCAAGGAGTTCTCCGGCGCCGACCTGCTGCTGGGCATGCTGATGCGCTGGTCGCGCAACATGCCGCGCCCGGTGACCGAATGGCCCGCGCTGAAGCGGCTGGCTGATCTGGTGCGCTCTCGGCCGAGCTGGCAGAAGCTGTACGAGATCGAAGGACTCAGCGGATGGTGACGTGCATGCCGGATGAGACACCGACGCATGACTGATGCGAAGGCTGCGTCCGGAGCGTCCTCGTCGTGGATGCAGAAGCTGCAGGCCGAATGGCTGTTGCTGTTGTTCGCCGGGTTGACCATCGCGCTGGCCCTGCTCGACCCGCGACCGCTGTCGAAGTATCAGCACTGGCTGCAGCTGCCGACGCTGGCCGGCCTGATGGGCCTGCTGATCGCGATCCAGGGCATCCGCGACAGTGGCCTGGTGCAGCACGCTGCGGTCGCGGTCGTGGCGCGCGCGCATTCATTGCGCAGTCTTGGACTACTGCTGGTGACGGCGACGGCACTGTTGTCGATGGTGCTGACGAACGACGTCAGCCTGTTTCTGATTGTGCCGCTGACGCTGGCGATCGGCGGCATGTCGAACCTGCCGGTGTTGCGCATGGTGGTGCTGGAGGCGCTGGCAGTGAACGCGGGCTCCACACTGAGCCCGATCGGCAACCCACAGAATCTGCTGCTATGGCAGCACTCACAGTTGGCGTTTTTGCATTTCACCCTGGCGATGCTGCCGGCCGCAGCCGTGATGTTTGCGCTGGTGGCGACGTTTACATGGCTATGGCTACCCCGTGATCGGATCGAACTGGCGCCGGAGAAGATCGATGGCCAGGTGACCTCCCGCCGGCTCGGCGCATGGTCGATGGCCGCGCTGCTGGCGATGGTGCTGCTGATGGAATATCACCACGCACCGCTGGGCGCCGCACTGATGCTCGTGCTGTTTGCGCTGCTGGCGCGCTCAAGCCTGGCGCGGATCGACTGGCTGCTGCTGCTCACGTTCGCAGCGATTTTCCTGGGGTTGGGACACTTCGCCGAACTGCCGCAGGTGCGACATGCGCTTGACGCGCTCGATTTCAGCCGGCCGCTGACGTTGTATGCCAGCGGCATCATCGCCTCGCAACTGATCAGCAATGTACCGGCGACGGTATTGCTGCTCGACCGCACATCCGATGCGATTGCGCTGGCGGTCGCGGTGAACGTGGGCGGCTTCGGCCTGGCGATCGGTTCGCTGGCGAATCTGATCGCGCTGCGTCTGGCCAATCAGCCGCGTGGTTTGCGGCAGCTGCAGCTGGTGTCGATCCCGTTCCTGCTGGTATGCGCGCCGCTGGTCTATCTGGCCTGGCGCTGGCTGGGCTGATATCGCGACCATCCTCCCATGCAAGGCATGGGAGGATGCCCTCACCATTCAATCGTCGCTGCCCTTCGGCACGCTGACCTTGCCCTTGACGCCCGAGTGATTGACGTCGCCGCTACCCTTGGCACCCAGGGTGAAATCACCCGAAACATCGCTCACGGTGAAATCGCCGGAACCCAGGGTGTCGGCCCGCACATTGCCGCCCACCTTACGCAGCACGACATCGCCCGAGCCCACGCTGCCGACCTTGGCGTCGCCCCGGATACCCTCGGCCTTGAAATCACCCGAGCCCACCGAGCCCAGCTCCAGGCTGCCGATGTCGTGCGCATCGATGTCACCCGAACCGACACTGGCGCCAAACTTGCCGGACAGCTGCCGCACATGCAGATCGCCCGAACCGACGGTGCCTTGCAGCTGCTGCAGGCCACTGACTTCGGCATCGCCGGAACCCACGCTCAACGTTACCGGGACACTGGGCGGCAGCTGCACGTTGACGTCGAGATAGGCATACGAGCCGCCAAACAGATTGAACATGAAATGATTTTCGCCACCGATATCAATCAGCAGCTGATCGCCATCGCGTCGCTGGGTGACCGTCAGGTGTTCCAGCGTCGCGCTGTCCGAGGCGCAGGCACGGCCGGTGAGGGTCAGTCCCTTGGCACCCTCACTACCCGTCAGATGCAGGTTCTGACTGTGCAGTTCGATCTGCACCGCCCTCACACCAGCCAGATCAAGCTGGAGATTGCGCGGCGCCTCGAATTTGCACGGAGTGGCGAACGCGGTAAGCGGGGCAAACAACAGAAGTGCGGTGAGCAGGCGGCGCATGGTGAACTCCTTGAATGGTCGTCCTGCCTAGGATGCGGCTGACGCGCAAAGGGTTGCACGCCGCCATGCCACGAGATAGCCAAGCCAGCGAAAAGCCAAGGCCGAACTCAGGACTTGGGTTCAAGCGCCTTGGCGCGCAGCCACAACTGTTCCTGTTCGGCCAGCGACCGTTCGCTGAAGTTTCCACCATCGGTGGTGGCCAGCAGTTCCATCTGTCGAAAACGCCGTTCGAATTTGGCATTGGCGTGGCGTAACGCAGCGGAAAAATCGACACTGGCGTGCCGCGCGAGATTGACCATGACAAACAATACGTCGCCGATTTCATCCTGCAATCGTGTCGGGTCGGCGCCATCGGCGAACTCGACGCGCACTTCTTCCACTTCCTCGGCCAGCTTGGCCAGCACCGGCTGCGGATCGTGCCAGTCGAACCCCACGCTGGCCGCGCGCTGCTGTAACTTAAGCGCGCGCTTCCATTCCGGCAGACCCGACGAGATGCCCGCCAGCGCGCTGTTGTCTGCTGGCTCACCCTTGTCCGCGCGTTCGGCCGTCTTGATGTCTTCCCAGGCCTGTTTCTGTGCCTGCGCGTCGGCATAGCGCACGTCGGCAAACACGTGGGGATGGCGGCGACGCATCTTGCTGCTGATCGCGTGCGCGACATCGGCAAAATCAAACAGCCCCGCTTCCTTCGCCATCTGCGAGTGAAACACCACCTGCAACAACAGGTCGCCCAGTTCGTCGCGCAGGTCGCCCCAGTCCCGGCGGTCGATCGCATCGGCAACCTCGTAGGCCTCCTCGATGGTATACGCCGCAATCGAAGCAAAGTCCTGCTGCACGTCCCAAGGGCAACCACCTTGCGGATCGCGCAACCGCGCCATGATGGCAAGCAGATCGTCGAGACTGTAGCTGGCTACGTCAGTCATGCAACACAGAATTCCATTGATACGGGATCACCTTCTCCCCTTCGGGGAAAAGGCCGGGATGAGGGGCCAATCTCGCGGCGCATCCCATCGAAATCAGCACTTGATCGACATCAACCATCATCGAAACCAATCCCAGAAGTCAGCTTTGCCTAGCCACCCGCAACCGTTCCGCCCAATCAACCGTCGTATCACCCACAGCGATGAACTCCGGATTGAGCAGCGATTCGCCACGGTTGTAACTGAACGGCACTCCCTGCAGATCGAGCACCGCACCGCCCGCTTCCTGCAGCACGCATTGGGCCGCAGCGGTATCCCACTCGCTGGTCAGGCCGAGACGCAAATAGACGTCCGCAGCGCCGCGCGCGATCAGGCAGAACTTCAGCGACGAACCGAGTGGTACGAGCTGATGATCCGGACCGAGCAGCGCGTTCAACATGGAATCCTGCAGACTGCCGTGTGAGCGGCTGCCGGCCATCACCGGAGGCTGCGCCAAAGGGCGCGCGCGGATGCGTTGCCAGTCGCCGTCTGCCTGCGTCTGCAACCAGGCGCCCTCACCCTGCGCAGCGATGTACAACTCACCCGTGACCGGCGCCAGCACCACGCCGAGTACGGACTGGCGATTCTCGATCAACGCAATGTTCACAGTGAATTCGCCGTTGCGCTTGACGAATTCGCGGGTGCCATCGAGTGGATCGACCAGCCAGTAGCGCGACCATTGCTGGCGCTCGGACCATGCCAGTGTCTTGGCTTCTTCCGACAACACCGGCAGCAGCGGGTTGAGTGCGGCCAGGCCAGTCATGATGACTTGCTGGGCAGCCAGATCGGCAGCAGTCAGCGGTGAAGCGTCCGCTTTGGTCTCCACCGCGAAATCACTGTGATAGATCGACAGGATTGCATCGCCAGCGGCACGTGCGATATCACCGATCTGGCGCGCGAAGGCGGGCGCGCTATTCATGGACGCCGTCATGTGCGCACAAAGCGGCCGGCGAGATACTCGCGGGCCATGAATAACGCTGCAATCGAGCGTCCTTCGGTCACGTCATCGCGACCGAGCAAGGTATGCAGTTCAGACATTTTCCATGGCACCACGTCGAGTTCCTCCGGCTCATCGCCGAGCAGTCGTTCCGGATACAGGTCCTGTGCCAGCACCACGTGTGCCACGTGCGTCATGTACGACGGTGACAGCGATAGGTTGTGCAGGATCTTCAGCCGGCGCGCACCGTAGCCGATCTCTTCCTTCAACTCGCGCTCGGCGCCTTGTTCGGCAGTTTCGTCCTGATCCAGCCGTCCCTTCGGCAAGCCGAGTTCATAGCGGCCCACGCCAGCGCCGTATTCGCGCACCAGCAGCACGGTTTCATCGTCCAGCATGGGCACGATGATCACCGCACCCAGGCCACCGCCCTTCAGCCGCTCGTAGGTGCGCCGCTCGCCATTGGAAAATTCCAGGTCGAGCTGCTCGACACGCAGGAAGTGGCTGTTTTCCACGTCTCGCGTGGCATGGATGATGGGGAGCTTGCGCATCGGGACATTCTAACGCGTCAGGCGCGTCAGCTGCCTGCACGCAGGCGCTGCAAGGCCTGTCGGTGAATCGATGGTGTGCCGGCCAGCACGCTGCGGGTGTCCAGCGTGACCGGTGCCCCATCAAGCTCGGTGAACACACCGCCGGCCTCGCGGACGATCACGGCCAGCGCGGCGATGTCGAGAATGTTCACGTCCGACTCGATCACCAGATCCAGGCTGCCACGTGCCAGCAGGTGGTAGTGACAGAAATCGCCATAGCCGCGAATCCGGTTGCTGTCGCGGATCAGCGCACCGAACGCATCCCAGCGGCTATCCATGGTGAGCGTCTTGATGTTGCCTGTGGAAATCGATGCCTCGCCGATCAGCGCCGTGTCGGCTACCTGCACGCGCTCGCCATCGAGCCATGCGCCGCCGCCAACGCTGGCCCACATCGTCTCGCCGTAGATCGGTGCGCTGGATACGCCGAGCACCAGCTCATCACCATCCATCAGCGCGATCTGGGTTGAAAAAAACGGTGTGCGGCGCACGAAACTCTTGGTCCCGTCGAGCGGATCGACCAGCCACAACAACCCGCCCCGCTCACCCTCGAGCCCGAACTCCTCGCCATGGATCGCCGCCTGCGGCAACGCCGCCTGCAGGATCTGCCGGATCGCGCGCTCGGCCTCGCGGTCGGCCACCGTCACCGGTGTCGCATCCGCTTTCAACTCCACCTCGACGCCACGCCGCCAATAGTGCCGGATCACCTCGGCGGCCGCGGCAGCTGCTTCGCGTGCGGCTGCCAGAGCCCGTACGGTGGTTTCAGAGTTCATGGTCGTTGCTTGTCCTGGTTGGCGCCTGGCATCGGCAAGCTGCCGCCCAGACCACCGCTACGTTGAATATGCACGTCCCCATCGGCATCCGGCTGTCCCAGCCCAGCCAACCAGTGGCGCAATGCCGGATCAGTCTGTCGGGCGCGCAGCTTCGCGTCCAGTCGCCAGCCGAGCGGACTCAGTTGCAGCTGGCCATCGGCTTGCAACGGACCGTGACCATCATCATGCAGTTGCACCTCGATCACGCCGCCCTGCGCCTGCACCTGCCATTGCAGGTCACCCAGGGCCACATCCCCACTTCGCGTGCGCATGACTGCATGCAGCCATTGCGCATGGCCGTCCATTTGCAACGGCCAGCCGCCTTGCAGCAAGGCCCGATCGGCCACTATCTGCAGCTCGCCAAGTGGCTGGCCTTGCGGCAACGCGACGCGTGGCAGCAGTGCAGCCAGGTCGGCGCGCATGCTTACGTCGCGCCATTGGACCTGGTTGTCCGGCAGCCGTTGCATCGCGCCGGAGAAAGTGATTTGCGGCCCCTGGAAGTCCAACTGCAGCTGCACTTGCCCGAGCAGTGCACGCCGCGACAGCTGCCATTGAAGTTGGCCCACAGGGCTCCCTTGGGCATTCAGCACCTGCCCAGCCCGGCCATCCCACAGCTGGCCCTGCACCTGTTGCAGGCGCAGTCCATGCAGTTGGGGCTCGATCCAGGGCAACGCCCAGCGCGCCGGCAGGAACCACGCCAGCAAGCCCGCGACCAGAATCAATACGCCCAGGCCAGCCAGGCTTTTCCGCAGGTAGTTCAAACGTCGATTCCCGAGCTGTCCATGGATGGACCCAAGCGTCCATTTTCCACGAATGGACTTGAGCGTGTGATTTCCAATGAATGGACTTGAGCGTCCATGGCGCAGCAACGATGATAGTCGGATGACTACTCCAGCAAACAGCAATGCCGCGCTCGCACGGCGCGACCTGAAACACGTGTGGCATCCGTGCACGCAGATGCAAGATCACGAAACAGTGCCAATGGTGCCGATCGTGCGTGGCGACGGCGCGTGGCTGATCGATGCCGATGGGCGTCGTTATCTGGATGGCATCAGCTCGTGGTGGACCAACCTGTTCGGCCACGCCAATCCACGCATCGCGGCGGCGTTGGCCAACCAGGCGCAGACGCTGGAGCACGTGATCTTTGCCGGCTTCACACACGAACCGGCGATCGAACTGGCGGAGGAACTGGTCCGCATCACGCCAGCCGGACTCGATCGCGTGTTCTTCGCCGACAACGGTTCGGCAGCGATCGAAGTGGCGTTGAAGATGAGCTTCCACTACTGGCTCAATCAGGGCCACGGCGAGAAGACGCGCTTCATCGCACTGACCGGCAGCTATCACGGCGAGACGCTGGGCGCGCTGTCAGTGAGCGATGTGGCGCTGTACCGCAAGACGTACGCGCCGCTGTTGCTGACACCGTTCCTGGCACCCTCCCCGGACATCTACGAGGGCGACCCGGGCGAATCGCCTGAACAGATCGCCACCCGCCGCCTCGGCGAACTGCGCACACTGCTGGAGCGCCACGCACACGAAACCTGTGCGGTAATCGTCGAGCCGCTGGTGCAATGCGCCGGTGGCATGCGCATGTATCACCCCAGTTACCTGAGTGGCTTGCGCAAGCTGTGCGATGAGTTTGCAGTGCACTTCATCGCTGACGAGATCGCGGTGGGCTTTGGCCGCAGCGGCACCCTGTTTGCCTGCGAACAGGCCAGCGTGAGCCCTGACTTCCTGTGCCTTTCCAAAGGGCTCACCGGTGGCTTCCTGCCGCTGTCGGCCGTACTCACGAAGGACGGTATCTATCAGGCGTTCTACGCGGAATACAACGCGGGCAAGGCATTCCTGCATTCGCACAGCTATACCGGCAACCCGCTGGCCTGCCGCGTGGCGCTGGAAACACTGGCGATCTTCCGCGACGAGCCTGTGCTCGAACGCAACCGCGTGCTTGCGGCGCATCTGGCGAAGCGGCTGGCGCCGCTACGTGGACATCATAACGTTGCCGACGTGCGTCAGACCGGCATGATCGCGGCGATCGAACTGGTCGCGGACAAAGCCAGCCGCCGGCCGTTCCCGGCGGTCGAACGACGCGGCCTGCGTGTCTATCTGCATGGGCTGCAACACGGCGTGTTGCTGCGACCACTCGGCGACATTGTGTATTTCATGCCGCCGTACGTGGTGACCGAGCAGGAAATCGATCTGTTGGTCGATGCGGCGATCGCCGGCATCGAACATGCCGTAAGAAATTGAGCCTTCAACGTTGAACGACCCGCTACCGCACACGCGGTAGCGGGTCAGCGTCGCAGCTCTCAGTGCCCAACGCTTACGCTGGGATCGAGCATTTGCAATGCGCGCGCGTTGTTGCCGTTGGTGCCCTGATTACGCAGCTCGTCTCCGCTGTAGCTGCGACCAGGAACCGGCAAGCACTCGCCCTTCTTCGCCGGAATCAGGCTGCCGGTGTCATGGATGCAATTGCGGTCACCAGGCTTCGGGCCGTGGTCGGGTGCCTTCTGACTGTCCTGGCTGGTCTGGTCAGTGGTCGCCGGCGACGGGCTTTGGGCGAAGGTCATCGCACTGATACCCAGACCGGCGATCAGCGCGAGCGTGAGGATGGATAGTTTCGACATGGCGGATGTCCTCGGTTGCAGCGTTATCTGGCCGTTCCATGTTGCACCCAGTATTGGTGCCAGGCAATGCATGCCGCCAGGCCATCTCGCTGGGATTCAGCTTTCCTCGCTGTAGTGGATGTCGTCCGGCGGGTACAGCTCGGCTAAGCTTGGCTTTTGCCCAGCCAAACGCGCTTCATGCGAAATATCCGTATCCATGTCGACCAGCTGCTTGCGGTTGGCGCCGAGTTGCCTCTGCCGGCGCAGGCCAGCGAGCACGCCGCACGTGTCCTGCGGCTGGTTGCCGGCGACCCGCTGACCCTGTTCAACGGTGACGGCTGCGACTATCCAGCCATCATTGTTGCGCTCGGCAAACGCGAAGTCGTGGTGCGGGTGGAAGCGCAGCATGCGCTGCACAATGAATCGCCGCTGTCACTGACCCTGGCGCAAGGTGTGGCGCGTGGCGAGAAGATGGATCTGATCGTGCAAAAAGCCACGGAACTGGGCGTCGTGCGTATCGTGCCGCTGCTGACCGAACGATCGGAAGTGAAGCTGGATGCCGGTCGCGCCGAAAAACGACTGCTCCATTGGCGCGCGGTGGCGGCCAGTGCCGCCGAACAGAGCGGCCGCGCGCGGTTGCCACAGATAAGCCCGGCACTGCCGTTGCCGCAGTGGCTGGACGGACTGACCGAAGATGGTGCGATGCGCCTGGCCTTGCTTCCGCAAGCCACACGGTCGTCGCGCGACTTGCGCTTCACTACTGCCGGCGGCCTGCTGGTGGTAGGGCCGGAGGGTGGACTGGGCGAACGCGATATCCGCGCACTGACGGACGCAGGCTTCGACGGACTTCGACTGGGGCCGCGCATCCTGCGCACGGAAACCGCCGGGTTGGCCGCACTCGCAGCGCTACAGGCACTGCACGGCGACGGTTAACTCGCCGCTGTTTGCGGTGCCGGGTTCAGCCTGTATTGCCGGCTGGCTCGGCCGGTTCCGGTGATTCCGTCAGATCGGCAGCGAGCAAGTCGAGCAGCTCGGCTTCGATCCATTCCAGATCGGGAATCATCGCGACGTCATCGCGCACCAGGACTTTCGCACGCAAGCCCGGCGGCAGCGCGCTGCCATCATGGGTGGGAATGATCAGCTCTGCATTCAACGTGATCAGGCGCGGGAAGCCCTGCGTCACCACCGCGATGAAGGGCAACTTCGGGTTGCCTCCGAGCGCCTTGAGCACGGCTACGCGCACGCTCAAATCGGCATCGCCCTCTTCGGTTCCCGCCAGCTTGGTGAACGAGACCAGCGGCACCCGCCAGCCACGCCATGCGATACGACCGAGCAACCACTCCGGGGCATCGGCGACCGGCTCAGGCTTGGTCTGGGTGATGACTTCGGCGACGGTGGCGTTCGGCAACAGCAGACGCAGGTTGCCGACCGGCACCAGTACGCAGCGGATTTCACGCGGCAGCGGATCACTCATGGAAACACCTCGATCAGGCGCGCCGCCAACTCATGCGGCGTGCCGGAAAAACTGACCAATCGTTCGGCGAACAATCCGCTGACCATGTCGGCGGAATGCGTCTCGGACGATGACTCTACCCATACCTGACCGCCACGATCATGGATCGCCTGTGAACCGGCAACCGCATCGGTGGCCCGCCCGGCGAACACGATGGCCAATGCATCGCGACCAAATATATTGGCCGCCATGGTCAGGCTGTCATCGATTGACGGAGCTTGTGTCGCACCAGCTTCGCCCGGCTCAAGTTCGACCGTGCCATTGCGATGCAGGCGCACCTGCTGTCCCGTCGGCACCACCAGCACCTCGCCAACACCGGCACGGCCACCGTGCTCAGCCAGTCGCACGGGCAACGCGCAGCGCTCAGCCAGTATTTCCACCAGCGCCAGCGCCGACTTCCCACCCAAATGCTGGGTATGTAGAAAGGTCGACCGCGAGGTGGCCGGTAGCGCGCCCAGAAAAGCGCAGACGGATTCCGTACTGCTGATCGCCGCACCCAACACCACAATGCGGCTCAAGGCTGCAGCGCGGTCATCAAGCACCATTTCATGTTCGGGGACATACGCCTGAGGCGCGATCGCCTCTTCCATCGACACCAGCTGCAGGCTCATGACCGGCTCGAATCCTGCAGCGGCCTGCTCGACGTCGGGTGCGAGGAAATCAGCGGCACTCAATTTCTCGATGCCGAATGCTGCGGCGTCGGTCGCTTCGGCCGCATCGGTCGAAGCGGCAAGTGGAGCTTCGTCATCCAGCAACGCCCATTCATCGGGTGCGCGGGCGGCCGATGCCATGCTGTCGCTCGGAATATGCGCGACGGCCGCCGCAGCGATCGTCGCAACGTCGCTATCGTCCATGGGCGACAGTTGCAAGTGATCAAGCTGGAACACGCGCGACGGCGCGCTGGACGGCTTTTCGTCAATGTCGTCCACAGCGGCCGGTGTGCTCCCGCCGAAACCATCGAGGTGGTCGGTCCCATCCAGTGAATGGTCGAACGTTGTCGCGGGCGCGCCAAAATTGCCGTCGTGCAACGGTGGCAACTCTTCATCATGGGCGAAACGCAGGCCAGGCCCGGCTTCGTCCTCTTCGCTGGCGGGCAATTCGTCGGAAGCGAGCAAGGCTTCAAGTTCGGCGGCCAGGCTTTCCGATTCGGCCGTGGCTGATTCCTCGTGTTCGTCCACGTATCCGTGCACCGGTATTTCCGGCTCCGGCGACGAAGATGCGTCAGCCATCGCAGGTTCCTCGATCGGCGCTGCCGCCATGGGTGTGACCGCAAGGTCGGCCTCCGCCGGGGCTGCCTGCGCCGGAGCTTCCATGGGAAGCGACTCGGTTGATGCAGCGGGCTGTGTCTCGAGACTGCGGGCGTTCTCCGGACGTGGTGGATCGATGTCGCCTGCCGCCAGCACCTTCACTGCCAGGTGGCGGGCCCAACGTGCGCGATCCCATCCAACCAGTGCCCGGCTGGCCTGCGCGTCGTTGAAAACGATCCGCGGCCGATGATCGCCGTCGATCGCCTCGTACAGATCATCGAGTGCGTCGTCGGCAGCGTTGTCCAGATTGACCACCACCACTTCGGCGCCCAATTTCTGCAGCAGCTCGCGACTGAGACTGGATACTCCACCCTCGTGAACGATCCGCGCGCCGCGCTCGTGCAGCGCCTCGCGCAGTTGTCCGCCCAGTTCGGTGTCATCAAACAACAAGGCAACGGCAGGTGCCGCTTCAATCATGACTCGGCTCCGACGCACGCTGCTCCAGCACTTCGCTGATCTGCGCCAGCAACTCGGCCTCCTGATAAGGCTTGCCGAGGTAGCGGTCGACGCCAAGGTCGAATGCCCGCTGGCGATGTTTGTCGCCGCTGCGCGAGGTGATCATGATGATCGGCACATTGCGCAGTCGAGGATCGGCCTTCATGTGCGTCGCCAGCTCATAGCCGTCCATACGCGGCATTTCGATGTCTAGCAGCATCAGGTCCGGCACACGCTCGTGCAATTTCTCCACCGCATCGACACCGTCCTTGGCGGTGCTGACCTCATATTCGTGACGTTCCAGCACGCGGCCGGTGACCTTGCGCATGGTGATCGAATCATCCACCACCATCACCAGCGGCCGCACGCGTGTCTCTTCGATGACCGGCGCCTGTACCGCGCTGAGGCCGTCCGACAAACGCTGCAGGCGACGGGTGATGCCATGGCGAACCAGCGGCGCCAGATCCAGAATGATCAGCACCGAACCGTCGCCCATGATGGTCGCGCCGAGCAGACCGGGTACCGAGCTGATCTGCGGACCGACCGACTTGACCACGATTTCGCGTGAGCCCAGGACCGCGTCGATGCGGATGGCCGCGCGCAAATCACCCGCACGGGTCAGCAGCAACGGCTGCTGTTCGCCTTCAGCTGGCAAACCGGGCGGCAGGCCCAGCAACTCGGCGAGGTCGTGGATGCCGTACTGCTCGTTACCGTACTGGAACGAAGGCTCGTCCTCGGTCAGCCGCGCGGCCAGATCGTCCTGGTCGACCCGTGCGACGCCCTGCACCGATGTCATCGGGATCGCAAACGTGGCCTCGCCGATGCGTACCAGGATCGCCTGTGTCACCGCGAGGGTGAACGGCAGGCGCAGCACGAAGACGCTGCCCTTGTTTTCTTCGGACTCGATCGAGAGCGAACCGCCAAGCTGCTTGATCTCGTTCGCCACCACGTCCATGCCGACGCCGCGACCGGCCAGCTGGGTGATCTTGCTGGCGGTGGAGAAGCCCGGCTGGGTGATCAACGAAAGCAGCTGGTTGTCGGTGGGCTTGATGTTGGCGCGCAGCAGTCCGCGTTCGATGCCGCGCTTGCGGATCGCCTCGCGATCCAGACCACGACCGTCATCGCTGACCCGGATCACCACTTCGGTAGCTTCGCGCGCGACCTGGATATGCACCGAGCCTTCGGCCGGCTTGCCAGCCTTGCGACGCTCAGCCGGGGTTTCGATGCCATGCGCAATCGCGTTGCGCAGCATGTGCTCGAACGGTGCCTTGATGCGGTCGAGCAGGTTGCGATCCATTTCGCCGTGTGCACCGTCCACATACAACTGGGCGTGCTTGCCTTGTTCCTGTGCCGCCTGACGCAACGTGCGGCGAAGATTGGGCACCATCGTATCGAACGGCAGCATGCGCGTGCGCAGCAGACCGTCCTGCAACTCCGTACTGACGCGTGACTGCTGGATCAGCAGGGTTTCAGCCTGACGGGTCAGCTCATCGAGCATGTTCTGGATGGACACCAGATCGGAGACCGACTCGGCCAGTGCACGCGAATACTGCTGCAGCTGCGAGTAACGATCGAGCTCGAGCGGATCGAACGCGGTCAGGCCCGCTTCGCGATGCTCGCGCTGGAAGCGCGCGATGATCTGTGCCTCGGTCTCGATCTCCAGCATGCGCAGCTGGCTGCGCAGACGAGCCACGGTCTGCTCGAGTTCCACCAGGTTGAATCGATAGCCTGCAACCTGCTGTTCCAGTCGCGAACGGTAGATGGCGACTTCGCCGGCATGGTTTACCAGGTTGTCCAGCAGGTCGGCGCGGACACGGATCTGTTCCTGCGACGAGCGGACTTCCTCTTCCATCTCCGGCAACAGCTCGGGCAAGTCGAGCGTCGATGTACTTGGAACCGGCGGTTGCTGCGTTGTCCGGACCAGCTTCAGGGCCGGCATGGCAACAGCAGCCAACGTCTCGTCGTCAGCCAGGGTCTTTTCGCCAGCGAGTGCGAGCAGGCGATCGATCGTGGCCTGCGGATACTCGGTCGCCTGACCTTGCGACACGTGCTGCACCAGAGCATGCATCTGATCGAAGGCCCCTTCCAGCGCAGCGATCAGCGGGCCGGTCTTGGACGCGTAGCGAGCGGGCTTTTCGAGCACGGTCTCGATGGCGTGGGCAAGATCGCCGACGTCCATCAATCCAGCGATTCGCGCACCACCCTTGAGCGTATGCAGGTCGCGCTGCAACTCAGACACATACTTCAGTTCGGTCGGATCGTCGTGCCATTGTGCGAGCACGCCATCGGCGTGATCGAGAATTTCACGCGCTTCGTCAATGAACACTTCAAGCAGATCGGCGTCGATCTGGCCCGCCCCGCCCTGGGCGAGGACGTGATCCAGCGCCGAGCCCGTCCTGATCTCTTTGGACTCGCTGCCGGCAGCGGCTTCTGCAGCGTGTTCCGCTGCTGCCTGCTCGGCTGCAGCTTTCTCGACAGCTGCTTGTTCTGCCGCTGCCTGCTCGACTGCTGCATGCTCGGCTGCTGCGTGTTCCGCCGCAGCCTGCTCGGCAGCAGCCTGCTCTGCCGCTGCATGCTCGGCTGCGGCTTGCTCCACTGCGGCTTTCTCGGCGGCAGCTTGCTCCGCCGCTGCCTGCTCGGCTGCGGCGTGTTCCGCTGCAGCTTTCTCGGCAGCCGCGTGCTCCGCTGCTGCTTGCTCCGCTGCTGCTTGTTCCACTGCAGCTTGCTCCGCAGCCGCGTGCTCCGCCGCTGCCTGCTCGGCCGCCGCCTGTTCCGCGGCAGCTTTCTCGACAGCTGCTTGCTCCGCTGCAGCCTGTTCGGCCGCCAGCTGGTCTGCGGCTGCTTGCTCGTTGACTGCGGCTTCGTGATCGAATGAGCCCAGCGCCTCCATCAATTCAGCCGCGACCGCTTCATGATGCGCATCGTCCGGATGAACCGCCGCGGCTTCATTCGCATCGAACGACGCGTCAGCCTGCGTCTCCTCCGCGTGCACACCGGAGGCATCGGCGATGCTGGCATCCAGCGAAGCCGCCATGGCCGCTTCGTCATCGCCCGTGTGGTCAGCCGTTTCGCCAGTTGCCGCGTCGTCCAGATGCGGTTCGAACACGACATGCGCCACCTGCGACTCGGGGTAGCGGTCACGCATTTCGATGATCTGTGCCGTGAGCGCATCCGTATTCGGCAACTGCGGTTCAGGAACGTCGAACTGGCCCATCACATGATCGACCAGGCCAGCGGACTGACCGAGCAAACGCACGCCTTCGGCCGGCAACGGCAGATTGGCAGCACGCAGACGCTTGAACAGACCTTCCAGTGGTGACAGCAGCTGGGTCAGCAGCGGGATGTCGACCATCGCGATGGCGCCGTGCAACGTATGCACGGCTCGCAGCAGATCTTCGCCGATCGGCAACTCGGCGCCGCCGCGATGAATCGCGGCGCGAATGGTTTGCAGATATTGCGCAACTTCGCTTCGCAGGATTTCCAGCAGCACCGGATCCACCGGCGGCATCACGGGTCCCGCCAACGCCTGCTCGGGCTCAACCGGCTCGTGCACGACGGCAGCCGTATTGGCCTCGGTCAAGCTCGCTTCCGGAATAGCGTCCGCCGCGGACGCGACGCGCGGTATGCGATGACGCACCACCCGGCGAACCGTTTCCGTGGCCGACGACGCGTGATCTTCCACCCGCGCCGGGCGACCGGCAGCGAGCTGCTCGGCGGTATGCATGATCGCGCTGAGCGGCGCACTCGCCATGCCCTCACCCTTGAGCGCACTCAGCAGCTGGGGCAGCGCGTCAATCGCGTGCCGTAGCAGCGCCTGCGCGTCTTCGTCCGGCTGGATGGAGTTGTCCAGCACGTGGTTGAGCATGTCTTCCACTTTCCACGCAAACTCGCCCAGCACACCGGCACCGACCAGACGGCCTGAACCCTTCAGCGTGTGGAAAGAGCGGCGGATGCTGACCAGTGACGAGAGTTGCGTCGGATCAGCCAGCCAGACCTTCTCGGCACTGCGCAGGCTGTCGATTTCTTCCTGCATTTCCTCCAGGAAGATTTCGCGAATATCGTCGTCGATACCCTCCGCATTGGCGTTGAAGCTGGTATTGGCGGCGAGCGTATCGCGTGCCGGCACCTGCTCGAACACCTCTTCTTCGATCTCGATCCAGTCACCGTCCTGATCGTCCAGCCCGTGGCCAGACAGATCGCCCCGCATGACGGGTGGCGTGGTCAATTCGGTCTGCGCCAGGCGCAGGCCATCCAGGTTGTGGACAGGTGCGACATGCGGCTCGCTGTAACCGACAAACAGATGCCCGATGTCGTTGCCAGGCAGAAGGCTGACGGTCTCGGAAAGTTCCGGATGCTCTTCGTGCTCGATGCCATCGCCGGCATGCGCCGTCATGGCCGCCTCGGACGCGGCAATCGTCGGCCTCAACACCCTTTCGGACGGCAGCCGCTCGGCCGGCAACGGCCAATAGCCGAGGAGCCCAAGGCTGTGCTCGGCCACGTCGAGAATATGTTCCAGCCCGCCACGATGTTCGCGCGCGGCTTCGAGGTAGTACTCCAGCGCCGCCAACGCATCGGCCAGATGATCCATCTGTGCGCCGGTGGGAATGCGCCGGTCATCCAGCAGCTCATTGCCAATGAAACGACCGACGCCCTCGGCCAGCTCGGCCGAACGCGGAGAGGACAGCATGCGCATGGCGCCGGCGACTTCTTCCATCAGAGGCGGCGCGACAGCCAGACGATTGTGCTCCCAACCTGATTCGACGAACGCAACGATCGCGTCCTTCACCTTGCCGGTATTGTTGATCGCTTCGTGCATCAACGCGGTGACCACGCCCAGCGCTTCGCTGCGCGGCAGTCCCTGCATCGTCGTGCCGGTTTCCGATTCGTCCTCCGAACCCAGGCTCTCGATGTGATCGTCAAGCGACGCCTCGACATACAGCAAGGCCCCGGCTACATCGAGCAGGGTGTCCTCGTCGGGCTTGCGCATGCGGTTGGCGATCTCGTCGAGCACCCGTCGCTGTTCGATGACCAGCCGGCGCGGTACTGCCAGCGCCAGCATGCCCAGCGTATCGCCAACGCGGTCGAGTACTTCGCTCTGTTCGCTCAGTTGCGCCGGATCGCCGTCACTCTGACGCAGGAACAGATCCAACGCTTCCTTGACGCGCAGCAAGTCGTCCTTCAGCGCGCGCGAAACCGAATCGAGCAGCGCACGGTTGTGACCGGACATCGAGCCACGCGCGTGTTCCAGCTCGCCGGCGTCAGGTACCAGACTGTCCAGCGCATAGGTGTTCCGCAGCAATTCCATCTGCGGGCTGCGCTGCTTGGACTGGGCCACGATGTAGAGCAGTTTGCAGGCGACCGCATCCGCTTCGCTACCGCGCAGGCTGTCTTCGCCGTGTTCAATCAGCTGACGAATGCTGCGATCGACCTTGCCGATCAGCTGGCGGACTTCGCTGGCATGACCCTTGATCATGCCTTGCTCGAGACCTTCCAGTACACCGGCAGCAATCCACCACAAGCGCCTGCCGTGCACGTGGTAGCAACGTGCGGTGATCGCCAGCAAGGTCTTGCGCATGCCGACCAGCTGCTGGGGAACGGATTGACCACGGAACCAGCTCAGCAGTTGCTGCTGGAAGCGCAAACGCAGATTCACCAACTCGCCACGATGCGATTCGGCATACGCGGCGCTCATCGCAGCCGGCGCCAGGTCCGGCAGGAACGCATCGAGGTTCGGATGGAACATCGCCGACTCGGGCAGCGGCGGCTGCTCACGACTGGCGCGCAAATCATTCAGCAGCGGCAACAGCACCACCGGCACATCACGATGACCGCTGGACAACCGCTCCAGATAATCGGGCAGCTGCATCAGGCCACGCATCAGCGCGGCGTAGGCTTCCTCGCGATACGGGATGTGGTCCTCGAGCAGCGCGATGGAGAGGGTCTCCATCTCCGCGGTCACCAACGCCGCGCCGTACAGCTCGACCATCCGCAAGGTGCCGTGCACCTGATGCAGATGTCGCGTGCACGAACGCATGACGTCGCGATCGTCCGGATTCTCGACGTAGGACTCCAGCGCTTCGCGGGCAGTCGACAGCGTCTCGTCGAGCTCCGGCTTGACCCACTGCAGTGTGGTGAAATCGATGTGATCTTGAAGTCTCATGCGCCTCTCTCAACGGTTGCCCAATGTCGCATCACGTACGCATCACGCAACCAGCGAGACTGCCCCCTGTCAAATTGTCGATGCCAGCTTGGCCAAATCCACCGGACCGATGTCAACCCGGTAGCTTGAAATGCGCTACCGAGCGCCGCAGGTCACTCGCGAGCTGCGCCAGCGTACCGATCGAGTCGGCGGTCTGGCTGGCACCCTGCGAGGTCTGCGAGGTAATTTCCTGAATCGCGTTCATCGAATGCGAAATGTCGGTCGCCGCCGCGGACTGCTGACGCGCCGCGCTCGAGATGTTTTGAATCAGCGCCGACAGATCGTGCGAAACGCGCTCGATGTCACCCAGTGCACTGCCGGCATCCTCTGCCTTGCGGGCACCCGCCACCACTTCCGCGGTGGTCTGTTCCATCGAGTTCACCGCTTCGTTGGTATCGGACTGAATCGTCTGCACCAACGTTTCGATACGCTTGGTGGCGCTGGTCGAACGTTCGGCCAGTCGCTGCACTTCGTCCGCAACCACCGCGAAACCGCGGCCCGCTTCACCGGCCGAAGCCGCCTGGATCGCCGCGTTGAGCGCGAGGATGTTGGTCTGCTCGGCAATGTCGTTGATCAGCTCCACGATCGAGCCGATCTCCTGCGAGGATTCACCCAGGCGCTTGATGCGCTTGGAGGTTTCCTGGATCTGGTCGCGGATCGAGTCCATCCCGGAGATCGTCTCGCGCACCACTTCGGCGCCGTGCGAAGCAATTTTCACCGAGCGTTCGGCCACGTCGGCCGACTCGGCGGAATCCTTCGACACGATGTCCATCGAGCTCACGATCTGGTTGATCGCCGAGGTCGCCGAGCTGATCTGTTGTGCCTGCTGTTCCGCCGCGTCAGCCAGATGGCGCGCGGTGGTCTGGGTTTCCTGGGCCGACGACGAGACCTGTTCGGAGGTCTCGTTGATCGTGGTCACCAGTGAACGCAGCTCGTCGATGGCGTAGTTCACGGAGTCGGCGATCGCGCCGGTGATGTCTTCGGACACCGTCGTCTTGACCGTGAGATCACCTTCGGCGAGCGAGCCCATTTCGTCCAGCAGACGCATAATCGCGTCTTGGTTACGATGGTTCAGCTCGATACTGCTGGCGAAGCGACGACGCTGTTCGGTCACCAGCGTGATGACCAGCAACAGGGCGAATGCCACCGCGCCGATCGCGCCGAACAGACCCCACCACACGTTCGGGAACAGGCGCCGCAACGGCAGCTTGCCGATCTGCTCGGACAGGTCACTGGCGCGCAACAGCACGGTCTGCGAATCCAGCGATGCCTGGTTGGCCGCCTGCTTCACGTCAGCGATGTTGCCGGCAGCAGAGACCAGTTTGGCGACTGGATCGGAGAGCTTGCTCCAGCTCGCGTCCATGTCGGTGAGGATCTTGTGCGCATTCGCATCGGCAACCGGCTTCACACCGCTGTCGGCGTTGCCCACCAGCAAACCTTTCAACACGTTGCCATACAGGTCCGCATCGCGGGACAGGCCATCGGCCGCCGATTGCGCGCTATCGCCACCCTGCAGGATTTCCTGCACTCGGCGGATGATACGGTCAGCGGACAACATCTGGCGCGACGTGCCGAGCATCTGCTCGGGGCCGCCGTTGCGCTGCTGAAGGATGTTGACCACCTGCTCCATGCTCGAGTTGAGCAAGGGCATCTGCTGCGACAACGTGCCGGCGCGCAGTCCCGAATCAATCACCACCGCCTTGTTCGAGAGGATCTTGCTGATGTCGGTGTCGAGCTGCTTCCAGGAACTGTCGAGCGCCGTCACGGCCCGACCAGACGACGTGGCGTTGTTGTCGCCATATCCCTGCATGCCGGTCGCGGAGTCGCCCTTGTTCAGGCGCTGCACCGCGGACTCGATCGAGTTGCGGTCGCCCTCAAGCTCCTTGAAGGAGTCGGCGTTGCCGCCCGCGGATTCCAGTGCGAATTTCGCGGTCGACTGCGACAACACCTGGATCTGCGTGGTCAGCGTAACCGCCTGCCGGTCCTCGCCGTTCTTCAGGTACAGCAGGAAGAAATCCACTGCCGCGAGACCGATCGCAATCAGCAACAGGACAATGAGTACGGTCGTATAACTCCGTTCCCTGCCGACGCCCCCTGTAGTGCTCATGTTCACCTCGTCCGTCTACACCTTGCCAGCTCCGCTTCATCGAGCGGGTACTGACCCAAGGACTTGCTGCCCTTAATTTCCGGCCACAACGAGCGCCGGCCCTTCAATTAAATAGATTGAAACGTGACCGGTATCAGGCCGCGGCCTGACGGAAATCCGGTGCTCGCACCAACCTGTTCATGCTGAAAATCGCTAATTGCTGTTCGCCCACGCGGCTCTCGACGAAGCGGGTAAGCCGCGGATCTTCCTCGCGCTCTGCCTCGCGTCGCTGCGTTTCGTCTACGGTGCGCTGACCGAATACCTCATCGACCAGCAGCGCCACGTTGCCACCGCCCTGGCGCACTACCAGCAGGCGCGCACGCTCGGAATGCTGGGTGCGTTCACCAAACAGGAAGCGGGCAAAGTCGATCACCGGTACCAGATTGCCGCGCACGTTCGCCACGCCGAGCAACCACGGTTGGGTCCCCGGCACGGGGGTGAGCGAGGGCACCGCCAGCAACTCATTGATTTCATCGATGCCACTGACCAGCAGGCGCGAACCGACGCGGAAACCGATGCCGCGCCACAACCCGGGCGCCTCCATCTTGCCCTGCGTATCGGAGGCATGCGCCAGCGACAACCTCTCGTAGCGGGCCAGGATTTCGAACGGGGTGCGGTTGACGGACTGGTTCATGTCGAACTCGGCAACAAATCATTGATACAGGCCAGCAGATCTTTCTCGCTTACCGGCTTGGTGATGAACGCACGGGCGCCCTGCCGCAGCCCCCAGACCTGGTCGGTTTCCATCGACTTGGTCGTGATCATCACAATCGGCACCGACGCCGTCACCGGGTCACGGGTCAGCGTCCGGGTCGCCTGGAAGCCATTCATCCCCGGCATGATCACGTCCATGATCACCAGGTCAGGCAGCGACGCGCGCACGCGTTCGATGCCTTCCTCGGCAGTGCCAAAGGCGACTACTTGGTGACCGGCCCGTTCGAGCAGCGTGGTGAACACGCGCACGTCGGTCGGCGAGTCGTCGATGATGAAAATATTGGCCACAGGTCCCCCTCAGAATCTGCAGTCAGTGGCTCGGCACCGTGCTGACATGGCGATGGATGGCACCAAGCAGCTCGTCACGCGTGAACGGCTTGGTCAGATACTGCTCGGCACCCACGATGCGACCACGGGCCTTGTCGAACAACCCATCCTTCGAGCTCAGCATGATCACCGGCGTGGCGCGGAATTGCGGATTGTTCTTGATCAGCGCGCAGGTCTGATAACCATCCAGGCGCGGCATCATGATGTCGACGAAGATGATCGCAGGCTTCTGGTCGGAGATCTTGGCCAGCGCCTCGAAGCCGTCAACCGCGGTCAATACCTCGCACCCTTCCTTCTTCAGCAAGGTTTCCGCGGTACGGCGGATGGTCTTGGAATCATCAATCACCATGACCTTGAGACCAGCCAAGTCATTAGCACTCACGTTCAAATTCACTTACTCCCCCTGCGGCCCGCCCCGAGCTCAGGATAGACACCAAGACATGCAACAGCCATGCCGCCAGGTGCTCATGTAAAAAAAAACAAAACAAACCACGCGATACCCGCTCTACGGCGGTGCATCCAACCCTTTGCTGTTTACTGCCTGCCCGCTGAGACTGTCAAGCAATAATCATTGGCTCCGTCGTCTGGTGCGCACAACGTGACCCATATTGGCACCATCTGGCCAACCGCGACAGCTGCGACCGACATCCGAGCTTGTCGCCATCGACCGACTCGGCGACCATCCACCCTGCTCATGTCCACCTGACCATTCATACCCACCCGTACGGTTCGCGCATGCGCGGCCCACCCATGGAGAACCCCAATGACCCTTTCGGTCGCCGTGCTGATGGATCCCATCGGCGCGATCAAGATCGCCAAGGACACCAGCTTTGCCATGCTGCTGGAGGCCCAGCGTCGCGGTCACGAGTTGCACTATTTCGAGCAGGGCGACCTGGCACTGCGCAATGGCGAACCCTGGGCGCGGATCGCGCCGCTGGAAGTGCGCGAAGACCCACACGGCTGGTACACCCTTGGACCGGCGCAATGGCGCGATCTGCGCGAGCTCGACGTGGTGCTGATGCGCAAGGATCCGCCGGTCGACGCACAGTTCATTTACGATACGATGGTGCTGGAAGCCGCCCAACGCGGCGGCGTCGCCGTGATCAACGATCCGCGGGCGCTGCGCGACTGCAACGAGAAATTATTTGCGCTGGCGTTTCCGCAATGTATTGCGCCAACCCTGGTCGCGCGCGACGCGAGCGAGCTGCGCCGGTTCACCAAAGAGCACGGCGAGGTGGTGCTGAAACCGCTCGACGGCATGGGCGGACGCGGCATCTTCCGGGTCAAGGCCGGCGACAGCAACCTCAACTCGATGCTCGAGACCCTGATCGGCGGCGGCGCCCATGGCGAGGGCCGGCAACTCACGATCGCGCAGAAATACTTGCCGGAGATCAGCGCTGGCGACAAGCGTATCCTCGTCGTCGACGGCGAGCCGGTGCCTTATGCGCTGGCCCGCATTCCGCAGGGCGACGAGTTTCGCGGCAATCTCGCCGCCGGTGGACGTGGCGAAGGTGTGCCACTGTCGGACCGTGATCGCTGGATCGTGTCTCAGGTAGCACCGGAACTGCGCCGGCGTGGCCTGATGTTTGTCGGGCTGGACGTGATCGGCGACTACCTGACCGAGATCAACGTCACATCCCCGACGTGTGTACGCGAGCTGGATGCCCAGTTCGGGCTTAACATTGCGGGCCAGCTGTTCGACGTCATCGAGCAGCACGTCATCGGAAATCGCAACGCGTGAGCACCACCGCAACGGCTGTACCCATCATCTCGGCACCGGTCCCGAAGGCGCCCGACCCAATCAGCGCGACCCTGCTGTTTTCGCTGCTGCTGCACGGCGTGTTGTTGCTGGGCATCACGTTTCATTTCGCCAAGCTCGCACCCAGCCTGCCGACGCTGGACGTGACCCTGGTCAATGTGGCCAATCAGGAAGCGCCGGACAAGGCCGACTTCCTGGCGCAGGCGAACAATCGCGGCGGCGGCCAGAGCGATCATGCCGCTCGGCCATCGGAGATGTTTTCCGGCGCCCTGCCGCGGCCTGATCCGGGTACGGCAGCGGAGTCGGTGGAAGCGAGCACGCCGCAGCCACGCGAAGCCACGCCGACGCGGATGGTGACCACGACCGGCGCGACCGACTTCAGCGTCTCCAGCGATACGGCGCAGACCCAGGTCGACCCGCAGGATCAGACCCCGACCGCGGTCGAATTGCAGCAACAGCAGGCAATCGCCCAGCTGGCGGCCGAGGTACGTGAAAAGAAAGCCGCCTACGCGAAGCGCCCGAAGGTCAAATACCTCACCGCAAGCACCAAGGAATATGCCTACGCGGCCTATATGCGCGGCTGGTCCGACCGCGTCGAACGGGTCGGCAATCTGAACTATCCCGAAGAAGCACGCCGCCGCGGGCTGCACGGCGACGTGCTGCTCACCGTGGTGCTCAACCTCGACGGCAGCATCAAGAGCATCGAGGTGATCCAGAGCTCCGGGGAGCACCTGCTGGACGCCGCCGCCGAACGCATCGTGCGGCTGGCCGCACCGTTCCCGCCCGCCCCGCAGAGTGGCGAACACGTGGACGAGCTCAATATCACCCGCACCTGGGAGTTCGAGCCGAAAAACGTGCTGCAAACGCGCTGACGTCGGGTATGCGTAGGTTGGGGTGAGCGCAGCGATGCCCAACGTCCCTGCGGGGATGCATGAGGCACCTGTTGGGCATCGCTGCGCTCACCCCAACCTACGCCACCCCGCTATTTCCCATGGTCCGCACGACATGCGCTCCTGCGACATGCGGCACGGCTGCAACGCGCCTACAATGCGCGCATGACTGCCGTGCAACCCTCGACCTTGACCGGACACTTCCTGATCGCCATGCCGAATCTGGCCGATCCGCCGTTCTCGCGCGGCGTCGCCTTGCTTTGCCAGCACGATGAAAACGGCGCCGTTGGCCTGCTGGTGAACCAGCTGTCCGAATATCGGTTTGGCGATGTGCTGGCGCAGATGCGACTGGACTGCGTGGACAGCGAACTGGCCGACGCCCCCGTGCTGATCGGCGGCCCGGTGCAACAGGAGCGCGGCTTCGTGCTGCACCGCGAGCCGGGTTACTGGGAAGCCAGCTACCGCATCAACACCGAATGGTCGGTCACCACGTCGCGCGACATCCTGGTCGCGATGGCCGCGGGTGAGGGCCCACGCCAGGCCGTCATGGCGCTCGGTTATGCGGGTTGGGATGCAGGCCAACTGGAACAGGAGCTGATGGCCAACGCATGGCTCACCACCGAGGCCTGCGGACGTGTGGTGTTCGACACCCCGCTGGAGGAACGCTGGAGCGCTGCCGCCGGACTGGTCGGGGTCGACCCGCGACAGCTGTCCGGCTACGCGGGCCACGCATGAGCTGTGTGCTCGGCTTTGACGTCGGCAGCCGACTGACTGGCGTAGCCGTAGGCAATACATTCACCGCCAGCGCCCGGGCACTCACCACGATCACGATGCGTGACGGCGAACCGGACTGGAGCCGGCTCGATACCCTGCACAAAGAGTGGCTGCCGGACACCCTGGTGGTCGGCCTGCCGCTGACCCTCGATGGCGGCGAACAACCCGCCAGCCGCAATGCACGTCGTTTCGCCACGCAGCTGCAGCAGCGCTTTGGCGTGCCGGTGGTATTCGTCGATGAACGTCACAGCTCGCAGGATGCCGCGCATCGGTTCGCCGCCGCCCGCGCCGCCGGGCTCAAGCGACGACGCGATGCCGCCACGATCGATGCCGAAGCTGCAGCGGTCATCCTGGAGCGCTGGCTGATCGAAACTCCCGTGCCAGCGCCTGGCGCCCTCGAACGCTGAACCGCCAGCCTCTCTGCCCTCTCCTCGCAAACCAGCCGAAATGAGCCCTCGATGAGCCCTCGCCTGCGCCACCTCACCACCCTGGAAAACCTCCCGCGCGCCACCATCGAGCGCCTGCTCGATCGTGCCGAAGCGCTGCGTGATGCCTGCGCGCACGGCACCCGCAAGCTTGACGTGCTGACCGGGCGCACCGTGCTGAACCTGTTCTTCGAGCCCTCCACGCGCACCCGCACGTCGTTCGAGCTGGCAGCGCGCAGGCTCGGCGCCGACGTGATCAACTTCGACATCGGCTTTTCCTCCACAAGCAAGGGAGAGGAACTGTTCGACACGCTGCACACGCTCGAAGCCATGCACCTGGACGCGATCATCGTGCGGCACAAACACTCAGGCACGCCGGACGAGCTGGTGCATCACGCGATGAGTGGCGTTTCGGTGATCAACGCAGGCGACGGCAATCGCGCGCACCCCACCCAGGGCCTGCTCGACGCACTGACGATTCGCCAGCATCGACCGGATTTCGAGAACCTCACGGTGGTGATCTGTGGCGACATCCGGCATTCGCGCGTGGCGCGTTCGGACGTCCACGCGTTGAGCACGCTGGGGGTGAAGGAAATTCGCCTGTCCGGGCCAGCCTCGCTGATGCCCGAACCGGAGGAATTTCCGCATGTCGTCCACGTCGATGATTTCGATGAGGCGATCCGTGGCGCCGATGCCGTCATCATGCTGCGCCTGCAGAAAGAGCGCATGGCTTCGACCGACCTGCCCGACGAAGCGGCCTATTTCAGCCGCTACGGACTGGACCAGCGCCGCCTGGCGCTCGCCGCCAAGGGTTGCCTGGTAATGCACCCTGGCCCGATCAACCGCGGCATCGAGATCGCTTCGGACGTGGCTGACGGTGCGCAGTCGCGCATCCTCGAACAGGTCGGCAACGGTGTGTTCGTGCGCATGGCCGTGCTGAACGAAGTGCTGGCCCGCTGAGCCCACGACGTCTGGTCGCCTGAAAAGCCGCGGTCATCCGGGCACGGGTGCACCGGCTGGAGCGAGCTGAATGAGCAGGCGGATTTCCAACCAGCAACGGGGCGCTTCGGCGCCCAAGTTTTTTACGCCCTGTTTATGGCCCATACCCAGGCGGCCGACCCGTCTTTCATGCCTCCCTCGATCCCATCTCGCTTTCGCAGGTTGACGCGCCGCAACAACCCGTAAAGCGGGCATAATATGGCGCGCGACATTCACCACGGCAGGGGATCAACATGCGATCGACGACGCGCTTCATTGCGCTGGGCTTTGCCGGCGTCATGCTGGCGGCCTGTGGGCACAAGGACAAGGATGCGCCGCTGGCCTTCGTACCGGCGGACACGCCGTATGTCGTCGCCAACCTGGACGTGCTGGACGACGACACCCGCAAGGCTTTGCTTGCCCAGGCCGACGCGCAGTTGCCGTCCCAGCTGGCCCAGCTCAATGCCGCCGCCGACCAGATGGCAATCAAGGACCCCGACGGTGCGCGCCTGCTGCGCGCGCTCGGTGCCGAATTCAAAGGCAAGAATGTCGAGACCTTCGCCCAGAATGCAGGCCTGGATCTCAAGGGCCACTCTGCACTCTACGGGCTGGGCCTGTCGCCCGTCCTGCGTTTCGAGCTGAGCGACCCCAAGGCGTTCGAGGGGTTCATCGGCCGGCTTGAAACTGCGTATGGCAAGAAGCTCGATGTCGCCACGATTGGCGGCCAGAGCTATCGCAAATATGCATTCGCCACATCGGGCACCGAGGTGATTCTGGCCATGGTCGGCAAGCAGGCCGTGGTTTCGCTATTGCCCGCCGACACGTCGCCGACCCTGCTGCGCCAGGCGCTTGGCCTGGATCGGCCGCAAAAGAACCTGCAGGACGATGGCCGCCTGGTGACGCTTGCCAAGGACAAGGGTTATCAGAAGTGGCTGGTCGGCGACCTCGACCTGACCCGCGCGTTGCCGCTGGCGATGGGTGGCAACGACCCGCTGTTCAGCGCCATCCTCAAGGCGCATGCCGCGGCCATATCGGCCAAGACCGGCGAGCCCATCGCGAACCAGTTGCAGACCGCACCGAGCTGCGCCGCCGAGGCCGGACGCATTGCCGCCCGCGTCCCGGCCGTAAGCTTCGGCTACACCCAGCTGGATGCCGGACACCAGGACGTGCGTTTCGATGTGGCGCTGGCCGAGGACATCAGCAAGGCCTTCGTCGGACTCAAAGTGGAGATGCCCGGACTGGGCAGCACCGGCACCGCGCCATTCGACTTGAGCCTCGCGTTGCCGGTGGCGCCGTTGCGCACGTTCTGGTCGGCGCAGGCCGATGCCGTCGCCGCCAAGCCGTTCACCTGCCCGGCGCTGACCGATCTCAACGACAGCTTTGCCAAGCTGAGCCCGGCCATGCAGAAGGCGGCGATTCCACCGTTTGGCGACATGCTCGGCCTGCGCATCGCGCTGGATACACTCGTACCCAGCCAGAACGGTGGCCTGCCGAAGTTCACCGGACGCATCGTGCTGGGCACCAACAACCCGGCGGGTCTGCTGGCGATGGGCCAGATGATGGTTTCCGCGCTGGCCCAGCTGAAGGTCACCAACGATGCCAAGCCGCATGCGTTGCCAAAAGACATGACCGACTTGCTGGAACAGCCCGCATGGATCGCCATGAGCGACAAGGCGCTTGCGCTCGGCGTCGGCGCCGGTGAGGACACCAAGCTCGGCGACACTCTGGATGCTCCCACGGGAGATGCCGGCCAGATGACTCGCATGCATCTGAGCGGCGCGATGTACCTCGACTGGCTGCAGCTGATGGAGCAGAAAGCCGACAGCCTGGCCGCTGCCACCGCCGCGATCAGCAAGAGCGACGAACCTTCGCTCGATAGCGACAACGCCGATGACGCCAGTCAGGCCGCCGCCAACGTGGCGCGCTCGAAGGCACAATTCGCCGCCATGAAATCGCAGGCGGAGCGCGTCAACAGCATCGATGCCGAAATGCACGTTGAAGACGACGGCATGGTGATCACCAGCCAGACCGCCTTGAAGTAACGTTCGTTATACGGGGTGAAAAGCGGGGCGCTTCGGCGCCTCGTTTTTTTGGCATGTCGAACACCATGCCAACATCGAAATGACCTCTTCTTCGCGTCCACGATCGTGTGCTGAACGGTTGCTGGTGATGGCCACGCGATATTCACGCAGTGGCTGTTTTCATCTACCGCACACCCTCACCGCTCAAGGAGATTGCCCATGCGTACCCCTTCGATGATCCGCAACAGCCTGTTTGCCACCGGACTGATGATCGCTTTTGCCGCCGTTCCGTTTGGCCAGGTAGCAGCGCAGGATTCAACGGCCGCGGCGTCGAGCTCATCCACCAGCGAGACCGGTGATGCGTGGATTACCACCAAGGTGAAATCCGAATTCACCACGACCAAAGGCATCAGCTCCACCGACATCTCGGTAACCACCACGAATGGCGTGGTGACACTGACCGGCACGGCAACCAGCAAACATGAAAAATCGAAGGCTGTCAGTGTCGCCAAGAAGGTCAAGGGCGTGAAGAGTGTCGACGCCACTGGCCTGACCGTGACGCCGTCAACGTCGAACAGCATGAAGTCGTCCATGCCGGCTTCGAGCTCGAGCAGCCACTAAGCACGCTCATCCGTGCCATTGTTGGTGCGGACAACGAAACGAAGAAGGGGCCGCATGCGGCCCCTTCTTCGTTTGAATCGATCGCGTTGTGGACTCAGCGATTCAGCAGGCTATTGCCGCCGCTAAAGTTCTGCGCGTCGCTGGTTTCTTCCAGTTCCACGCCGTCCAGCCCCTGCGACAAGGTATGCGCGTCGCCACCCTGCGCCAGCTTGATGCGCAGACGCACCTCGTTGGAGCTGTCGGCGTGACGCAGTGCGTCTTCATAGGATATCTCGCCGGCGTGATACAGCTCGACCAGACTCTGGTCGAACGTCTTCATGCCAAGCAAGGTGGATTCCTTCATCACTTCCTTGAGCTTGTGGATTTCACCCTGGCGGATGTAGTCCTGCACGAGCGGCGTGCCCAGCAGGATCTCCACCGCCACCCGGCGTGCCTTGCCGTCGGGGGTGGGGATCAGCATCTGCGCCACGATGCCCTTCAGGTTCAGCGACAAGTCCATCAGCAACTGTTCGCGACGATCTTCCGGGAAGAAATGCAGGATGCGGTCCATCGCCTGATTCGCGTTGTTCGCATGCAGCGTGCACAGCACCAGGTGGCCGGTTTCAGCGAACGCAATCGCGTGATCCATACCCTCGCGCGTGCGCACCTCGCCGATCATGATCACGTCCGGCGCCTGGCGCAGCGTGTTCTTCAGCGCGTTTTCCCAGCTGTCGGTGTCGATGCCGACTTCGCGCTGGGTGATGATGCAGCCCTCGTGCTTGTGCACGTATTCGATCGGATCCTCGATCGTGATGATGTGACCGGTCGAGTTGAGATTGCGATAGCCGATCATCGCCGCCAGCGAGGTCGATTTACCCGAGCCGGTAGCACCCACGAAAACGATGATGCCGCGCTTGGTCATCGCCAGCTGCTTGATCACCGGCGGCAGGCTCAGCTCCTCGGTGGTCGGGATCTTCGAATCTATCCGGCGCAGCACCATGCCGACGCAATTGCGCTGGTAGAAGCACGACACACGGAAGCGACCGACACCTTGCGCAGAGATCGCAAACTGGCACTCGTGGGTTTTCTCGAACTCCTCGCGCTGTCCCGGTGTCATCACGTTGAGCACCATGTCGCGCGACTGCTGAACGCTGAGCGGGCTCTGCGTGATCGGCACGATCCGTCCCTGCACCTTCATCGAAGGCGCCACACCGGCCGTGATGAACAGGTCCGATGCCTTCTTGTGCACCATCAGTTTCAGGAACGAGGTGAAATCGAAATCGCTCATGGTTCTACTCCCGAATTGTGGAACGGCGTATCGAGGTCAGCTTGACCGGAGCTCCATGCCATCCAGGGCATGACGGTCGCGTTCGGGTGGTGTGGCAGCGCATATACCGCGTGAAAAATATAACGCTAAAACCGACGCCCTACCCGAATTCGTTCCTCGATGACGTCTGTATTTACTTGAAGCTGTCCTTGTTCTTGGCGTAGGCGGACGCTTGTTGCCGCGTTACCAGGCCACGCTTGACCAGATCCTGCAGACACTGATCCAGCGTCTGCATGCCGAACTGCTGACCGGTCTGGATCGACGAATACATCTGCGCCACCTTGTCCTCGCGGATCAAGTTGCGGATCGCCGGGATGCCGACCATGATCTCGTGTGCCGCAATACGGCCGCCGCCGACCTTCTTCAGCAGCGACTGCGAAACGACCGCGCGCAACGATTCGGACAGCATCGAACGCACCATCGGCTTTTCGCCGGCGGGGAACACGTCGATGATACGATCGATCGTCTTGGCCGCCGAGCTGGTATGCACGGTGGCGAACACCAAGTGGCCGGTTTCCGCCGCCGTCAACGCAAGACGGATGGTTTCCAGATCGCGCAACTCGCCGACCAGGATGAAGTCCGGATCCTCGCGCAGCGCCGAGCGCAGGGCTTCGTTGAAACCCAGCGTGTCGCGATGGATTTCGCGCTGGTTGACCAGGCACTTCTGCGAGGTATGCACAAACTCGATCGGATCCTCGATCGTGAGCATGTGTCCGTATTCGTTCTTGTTGATGTGGTCGACCATCGCCGCCAGCGTGGTCGATTTACCCGAACCGGTCGGACCGGTCACCAGGATCAACCCCTGCGGCTGCTCGATCAGCTCCTTGAAGATACGCGGGCAGCCCAGGTCCTCGAGCGTCAGCACCTCGGACGGAATGGTACGGAACACCGCACCGGCGCCGCGGTTCTGGTTGAACGCATTGACGCGGAAACGCGCCAGGCCGGGAATCTCGAACGAGAAGTCGGTCTCGTAGAATTCCTCGTAATCGCGCCGCTGCTTGTCCGACATGATGTCGTAGATCAGCGAGTGCACCTGCTTGTGCTCAAGCGCGGGAATATTGATGCGGCGCACGTCGCCGTCAACACGAATCATCGGCGGCAGACCTGCAGACAAATGCAAGTCCGAGGCCTTGTTCTTCACCGAGAAGGCAAGCAGTTCGGCAATGTCCATCTATCGTTCCCCTCAACCGATCGTCTGGATGGCATGAATTGGACGCCACATGGGGGACCGACGAAGTTCGCAGGCGTGGTGCGCCTCAGCGCATGGCGCAGACGCCATCAAAACACCTGAACGAAAATTCCCGAATCCCCTTTGCAGCCGCGTCGATACTACTCGCGCAACGGGCCATGCGGCCAGTCTTTCCCGCTGCCGGAATGCGAACCGCCGCCACGGTTTGCGTGGTCGGCTGCAAAATGCACGATGCCGCTGGCGCGGTCATCCCTTGGCCCTGAGCGTTTCAACGGACAACACCGCTACGCTGACGCGTCCGCTCCCGCTAAGGTAGCGACCTGGATCGTTCGAGGAACCCGCATGACACGACTTGCCTTTATCGGCGGCGGCAACATGGCACGCAGCCTGATCGGTGGCCTGCTGAAAACCGGCGTGGCCGCCGCCAGCATCAGCGTGGCCGAGCCGTTGGCCGAAGCTCGCCATGCGCTGGGCCGCGAATTCGGGGTCGCCTGCTACGCGGAAAACAGGCTTGCCGTCGCGGAAGCTGAAGTCATCCTGCTGGCGGTCAAGCCGCAGATCATGCCAGCGATCCATGCGGACCTACGCGACATCCTGCAGCGCAACCGGCCACTATTGATCTCGATTGCCGCCGGCGTGCGGCTGGATCAGCTGGAACGCTGGTTTGGCGCCAGCCTGCCGATCGTGCGCTGCATGCCGAACACGCCAGCGCTGATCGGCGCCGGCGCCACCGGACTGTGCGCGAACAACCGGGTCAGCCCGCCGCAGAAGGCGCAAGCGCAGCACATCCTGGATACTGCCGGCATCACCCGCTGGATCGATGACGAAGCGTTGATGGACACGGTCACCGCCCTGTCCGGTTCCGGACCGGCGTATTTCTTTGCACTGGTCGAAGCGCTGGAAGCCGCCGCCGTCGCGCAGGGCCTGCCACGGGAAACCGCCCGCGCACTCGCGGCGCAGACCTGCCTCGGCGCCGGCCGCATGCTGGTGGGGGGCGGCGAGGACCCTGCTGTGCTGCGCCAGCGTGTCACCTCGCCCAACGGCACCACTCAGGCTGCACTGGAAAGTTTCACAGCCGATGGCCTGCCCCGTATCGTCTCCCGAGCCGTGGCTGCGGCCACCCATCGCGGCGTGGAAATGGCTGCCAGCCTGGACAATCTCTCGTGACCTATCTGCTGAATGCCCTGTCATTGCTGATCACACTGGCGTTCGACGCCGTGGCCACCCTGCTGGTGCTGCGCCTGCTGGCCGAAGCCAGCCGAGCGGATTTCAACAACCCGCTAAGCCAGTTCGTCTACCGCTACACCAATCCGGTGTTGGCACCGATCCGGCGCGTCCTGCCCAACTGGCGCCGTATCAATCTGGCCGCCCTGCAGCTGGCATGGCTGACGATGCTGCTCAAATTGCTGCTGCTGTATGCCCTGCTGGGTATCATGCCGCGCCCCCTCGGCCTGCTGGTGCAGGCACTGGCCGAGCTGCTCGACTTCGTCCTCCTGTTGTATATCGTGCTGATCTTCGGCTGGTCGCTGCTGAGCATGTTTGCGGTGGACCGACGACAACCGTTGCTGCGGCTGGCCGGCGCCATCGTCGAACCCCTGCTGCGCCCGCTGCACGGCAAGCTGATCGCCGGCCAGATTGATTTCGCGCCGATGGCGGTGATGATCGTGCTGCTGCTCGCCCGATTGTTGCTCGCCCAGCCGCTGATGGACCTGGGTGCCCGGCTGGCGCTGGGCGGCTGAACGCTGCTCTGGCCCTCTCCCTTTGGAAGAGGGCTGGGGTGAGGGTTCGGATGCTCGCCAGCTCCAATGAAGCTTGTTGCTTCTTGCGTTCGCTTCCTCTCCTTTGGGGAGAGGGGGCAGAGCGCGACTGGTCCAGGCAACAAGTGAATAACGGGCAGAGCTTCAGCGCTGCGCCCACTCGACGATGATCCGATGAATCGCGTCCAGACCATCCATCAGCGCTGCCGGTCCTGGTTGCAGGATGATCGGTGATTTGATCTCGTAAAGATCGCCGTGAATTACCGCTGGGATCGACTCCCAACCCGGCCGAGCCGCGACCTTCTCCGGGCGAAAACGCTTGCCGCACCAGGAGCCGAGGATGATGTCGGGTGCACGACGTATCACTTCGTCGCCATTGGGCAGGATGCGCTGCTTCGCCAGCGGTTCGCGCGCAAGCTCGGGAAAGCAGTCATCGCCGCCAGCGATGCCGATGATTTCGGCGACCCAGCGGATGCCGGTGATGATGGGATCGTCCCACTCCTCGAAATACACCTTCGGACGGCGTGGCAATTTCGCAACCGCAGTGGTGACGTCGGCTATATGTTGCTCGATCTGCTGCGCATAGGCCTCGGCCTTATCGTGCGCACCGACCATTGCGCCGAGCCGGCGTATATAAGCGAGGATGCCGTCCACGCTGCGATGATTGCTGATCCACACCTCGATACCGGCCTTGATCAATTCGCGCGCGATGTCGGCCTGGATATCGGAGAAGCCGATCGCCAGATCGGGTTCGAGTTTCAGGATCTCGCCGATCTTCGCGTTGATGAACGCCGAGACCTTGGGCTTTTCCTTGCGTGCCCGTGGCGGACGTACGGTGAAGCCGGAGATGCCGACGATGCGCCGATCCTCGCCGAGTGCGTAGAGAACCTCGGTCGGCTCCTCGGTGAGACAGACGATGCGCTGCGGGAAATGGTCGGACAGGACAGTATCGGTCACGCGTTCAATGCCCCAGCACGGTCACCGTGACCTTGCGCTGGTGCGAGTCGGTACGGTGTTCCCACAGATAGATGCCCTGCCAGGTGCCCAGCTGCAGTTTGCCGCCATGCACCGGCAGGGTGAGGCTGACGCCGGTGAGAATGGCGCGGACATGCGCCGGCATGTCGTCCGGACCTTCCGCATCGTGCTGGAATATCGCGTCGCCATCGGGCACCGCGCGTGCGAACCAGCGCTCCAGATCAGTGCGCACGGCGGGGTCGGCATTCTCGCTGATCAGCAGCGAACAACTGGTGTGCGCGGTGAACACATGCGCGATACCCGTCTGTACGTGACTGGTCGTCACGATATCGCCGATCTTCGCCGTGATGTCGCTGAAGCCGCGGCCGCGCGTATGCACGGCGAAACCGCCCTGCAAAACATGTTCCGCGGGCACGGGACGAGTCATGGGTAGAGCAGCCGGCTCGTCCAGGTCTGGCCGTGGCGACTCCAGCGCACGCGCTCATGCAGGCGGAATTCGGCGCCGTACCAGAATTCCAGCATGTCCGGTTCCACCACGTAGCCACCCCAGTGCGGGGGCCGGGTCACCTCGCGTCCCTCGAACTCATGTTCGTAGCGCGCGACGCGCTGCTCGAACGTGTCGCGATCCGGCAACGTCTGCGACTGCAGTGACGCCCAGGCGCCGATCTGGCTCTGGCGTGCGCGACTGGCGAAGTAGGCATCCGATTCCTCCGCCTGCAGCTTGCGTGCGGCACCTTCGACGCGCACCTGCACGCCCTCGCGCAGCTGCTTCCAGTGGATGCACAACGCGACCTGGGGATGCGTTTCGAGTTGGGCGCCCTTGTCGCTCTGGTAGTTGGTGTAGAACCGCAGGCCGCGCTCGTCAACGCCCTTCAGCAGCACGATGCGCGAAGCCACCCGGCCTGAACTATCCACCGTAGCCAGATTCATCGCGGTCGGTTCGCGCTCGTCACTGGCTTTGGCCTCATCCAGGAGTCGCAGCAAGGTATCCAGAATCTCGGAATTGAGCATGGCGTCTGAAACTTTCCTTTTGCATCGTGGCCGACACGCGCCATCATGGCGCGGATGAACACCACTGATGATAGTGCAATGCCCCTCCCATCCAGTACCGCCATGACAAATAGAGCGACAACCCACTTCCCTGCCACGGCATCTTATGGCAGCGTCGGTTCCGCTGGCGGGCGGGCAACGGGTGCGGCATGCCAGTCGCGGCGGTGGTGCACAACGGTTCGATGCCGATGAAATCTCAGCCCAGCATGCAGAACGAGGGACTGGCCAGCCACCTGCTCGACCAGTATGCGGGGCGCATTGCCCGCTCGCGGCGGCCGTACATTATTGGCTTGTCCGGCCTGCAGGGCAGCGGTAAAAGCACCCTCGCACGGGTGATGAAGGTCCAGGCCGAAGCGCGCGGCTGGCCTACCGAAGTGCTCTCGCTGGACGATTTCTATTACTCCCGCGGCGATCGCGAGGCGTTGGCACAGCAAGTGCATCCGCTGCTGCGCAGCCGTGGCGTTCCCGGTACTCATGAGATCGAGCTGCTGCTCTCGGTGCTGTCGGCGTTGCCGCTTGCCTCGGACAAGCTGCCGGTGACACACCCGCGTTTCGACAAGGGCCGCGACACACGCATTCCGCCGTCACGCTGGCCGCGCATTACCCGCCCGCCGAAGCTGGTGATCGTGGAGGGTTGGGCGCTGGGAATCCGTCCGCAATTACAAGGCGCACTGAACGCCCCGATCAACGATCTGGAGCGCACGGAAGATCCTGACGTTACCTGGCGAAACTGGGTCAACAAGCAATTGCGCGGCTATCAACCGCTGTGGCGCAAGTTCGATGCACTGATCGTGCTGCAGGCGCCCAGCTGGGAGATCGTGAACCGCTGGCGCAGCGAACAGGAACAGGATCTGCTGGCGCGGCATGCGCCGCTGGCCATGGATGCCGCAGCGATGCAGCGATTCCTCGCACATTTCGAACGCCTGAGCCGCCATGCCTTGGCAACGCTGCCCGCACTGGCCGACACCTGCGTGGAATACGACGACGAGCGGCACGTCACCGGGCTCAGTCACGGCTGAGTCGCCACGTCCGCCTGACCTGATTCAGAGAATGCGGCGCTTCAAGGGATCGACGAGGGCCGCGTAACCCTCTCGCGCATCAGGCCATTGCGGTCTGAAGCCACTGGCGCGCAAGCGGGCATTGCTGAGCCGTTTGCTGCCGATGCCGGCCGGTGCCGGGCCATCGCCGGGTAGCGGCGCGCCAACCAATCCGGCCAGGTGGTCGTACAACACATCGAGCGGCAGCGGTGTGCTGTCCACGCCCACATACAGCGGTAGTGGATCAGCCAGTTCCAGCAGATGCACGATCGCGGCAGCGGCATCGTCGACATGGATGCGGTTGGCCCAATGCGGCAGCGTGCGCGGTACCTGCACCTGCCCTGTCCGCAGGCGCTCGAGCAGTTGCAGTCGCCCTGGCCCATACAGCCCGGCCAGGCGCAACACGATCGAAGTTATCGGCTGCACGGCGAACAGCTGTTCCGCCTCAAGCAAGACCTTGCCGTTGAAACCCGGCGGTGCCGGTGGCGTGGATTCATCCACCCAGTCGCCGCCGTGCTCGCCGTAGACCGCACTGGACGAAACCAGCAGCACGCGCTGCAGCGATTGGCCGCCCACTGCCTCGAGCAGATGACGCAGGCCATCCACAAACGTGGTGCGGTAGGCAGATTCGTCGCGTCGATCCGGCGTCGGCAGATACACCAGCCGAGTGATGCCTGCGGGCAGCACACGCAGGGTTTCCAGCTGGGTCAGATCACCTTGCAGCCAACGGATGCCGCTGTCGTCCCGCAGTGGCGGCTGGCGTCGCAACGCCCATACCTCATCACCACGGGCCAGCAGGCGCTGCGCGACGCGAACACCAAGGTCACCGCAGCCGGCCAGCAATACGCGTTCGTTCACCACTGCATCGCTCTCCACAGGTGCCGGACGCGCCCTGTTAGCATTTGCCCATGAATCCGTCGTGCAACCTGTTCATCATCGGCCCGACCGGCGCCGGCAAGACGTCCATCGGGCGTCGCCTTGCCGCGCATTATGGACTGCCGTTCGTCGATCTCGATCAGGAGATCGAACGGCATTGCGGCGTGGACGTGAGCACGGTGTTCGAGATCGAAGGCGAGGCTGGATTTCGCCAGCGCGAAAGCGCGTTGCTGGACGAACAAAGCCAGCGCCCTGGCGTGTTGCTGGCCACCGGCGCCGGCGCCGTGCTTGCCGAGCACAATCGCCGACACCTGAGCGAACGCGGCTACGTGGTGTGGCTGCAGACCAGCATCGAACAACAACTGGAACGCCTGGAACGAGACACCCGTCGACCGCTGCTGGCAGGCACCGACCGTCGCGAGAAGCTGCAAGCGATGGCGCTGATCCGCGGACCGCTATACCACGACCTCGCCGACCTGACCGTTCCAGGCGAACATGGTAGCGTCGCCGCCGCCAGTGAACGCTGCATCGCGCTGATCGATCATCATTGGCAGCGCACACCTACCGCATGGCCTCAGCAAAACGCATGAACAATCCGGATCTCCAGACCATCACGGTCGCTCTCGGCCAGCGCAGTTATCCGGTATGGATCGGCGCCGGCCTGCTCGCCGACCACGCCCGCTGGCGCGCCATGTTGCGCGGCCGGCATGCGCTGGTGATCAGCAACACTACGGTCGCCCCGCTCTATATGGAACGCGTAGCGACGGGGCTGGAAGGGTTGCACTGGTCGTCGTTCCTGCTGGAAGACGGTGAAGCGCACAAGACGTTCTCGAACGTTGGCCGCGCACTGGAAGCTTTGGGCCAGCTCGGCGCCACCCGCGATGCCTGCGTGATCGCACTGGGCGGCGGCGTGGTCGGCGACCTGGCAGGTTTCACGGCCGCCTGCTGGATGCGCGGCATCGACTTCATCCAGATGCCGACCACGCTATTGGCGATGGTCGACTCCTCCGTGGGCGGCAAGACGGGCGTCAACCTGCCTGTTGGCAAGAACCTCGCGGGCGCATTTCACCAGCCACGCGCCGTGATCGCCGACGTCGACACCTTGGCCACCCTGCCCGCGCGCGAATATCGCGCCGGCATTGCCGAAGTCGTGAAAGGTGCGGCGATCGGCGACGAACCCTTCTTCAGCTGGCTGGAAACGCATGCCGACGCGCTTGCCGCACGCGATGCCGGCACGCTGCTGGAAGCGATCGCGCGCAAGGTCCGCTACAAGGCCGGCGTGGTGGCCCGCGACGAAACCGAACAGGGCGAGCGCGCGTTGCTCAACCTCGGCCACACGTTCGGGCACGCGCTGGAAACCGCGGGTCACTACACCACATTGCTGCACGGCGAAGGCGTGGCGATCGGCATGTTGCTGGCCGCACAGTTGTCCGAACGACTGGGCATGAGCACGGGCGCCGATACCTCGCGCCTGCGCCAATTGCTGGAAAAACTCGGCCTGCCCACCTCGATCCCGTCCGGCATGGATGCGCGGCAACTGCTCGCGCTGATGCGGCTGGACAAGAAAAATACCGCCGGATCGCTGCGACTGATCCTGTGGCGCGGCATCGGTCGCGCCGAGATTGTAGGGGGTGTGGCTGAAGCACAGGTTTTGGCAACACTCGATGAAGCGACCACTCACTGAAGTGAATCGGATGCGGGGCCTACATGAAAGATTTCATCGCCGAAGGCCTGGTTGCGATCGTAAAATTTATTTTTGAATGGCTACTGTGGAGTTTCGTACTGTTTAATCTTGGCCGCATTACCTTGCTGGTGTGCACGCTAGGCCGTTATCCGCGGGGTGATGCCCTCGAACGGGATGTGAACCGTATCGCACTCGTCGGGCTACTAGCGCTGGTTTGCCTCTGGTCAGCCATTGCGATTTACAACAATCTTCGGCCTGCGCAGCAACCGTATTGAGGCCCAATATCTGGTTGGCCGCGTCGATCCGCTCGCTACGAAGCCGCCAGCCTTCTAGAATGCCGTGTTGGTGGCATGCCTTGCCGCACGAGTACGCCCGGAAATCATGCGCCTCTATCTGCAAACCGTGCCCGGCACTGCCGACGCACCCCGCTACGTCCAGATCACGCTGGAGCAGGACCTGCTTGGCGGCTGGACGCTGTACCGCGAATCAGGCACCCAGGGCGGCCGCGCGACCTTGAAGCGTGAGCAGTTCCTGGAGCGCGACGAGGCAATCAGCGCATTTGAGAAAGCCCGCGACGCACAAGTGAAGCGCGGTTTCCGCGTGATGTTTGCCCAAGGGCAGGAAGGCCCGTACGGACGTTGAAATGACCGAGTTGAAGAACGATCGATTCCTGCGCGCACTGCGCCGCGAGCCCACCGACACCACACCGATCTGGGTGATGCGCCAAGCCGGACGCTATTTGCCGGAGTATCGGCAAACCCGTGGCCGCGCCGGCAGCTTCATGGCGCTGGCGCAGAACCCGGAGCTGGCCTGTGAGGTCACTTTGCAGCCACTGGAGCGCTTCGATCTCGACGCAGCGATCCTGTTTTCCGACATCCTCACCATCCCCGACGCGATGGGCCTCGGCCTCAGCTTCGCGCTGGGCGAAGGCCCACAGTTTGCGCACCCTGTGCGCACCGCTGCCGACATCGCGAAACTCGCCGTGCCCGACATGGACGGCGAACTGCGCTACGTGATGGACGCGGTGCGGCTAATCCGCCGCGAACTGCACGGTCGCGTGCCGCTGATCGGCTTCTCCGGCAGTCCTTGGACATTGGCCTGCTACATGGTCGAAGGCCAGGGCTCGAAGGATTTCGCCACCCTCAAGGCGATGTGCTGGAACGAACCGAAACTCGCCCACCAACTGTTGGACACGCTGGCACAGGCCGTCGCGCATTACCTGATCGCCCAGGCCGTCGCCGGTGCGCAAGCCTTGATGGTGTTCGATACCTGGGGCGGCCTGCTCGGCCCCGCGCCGTTCCGCGAATTCTCGCTGCGCTACATGACGCGTGTCGTCGATGCGCTGAAGGCTGATCGGCACGCCCGCGACCTGCCGATCATCCTGTTCTCCAAAGGGGCCGGCCAGCATCTCGCCGAAATGGCCGACACCGGCTGCGCCGCGCTTGGCGTCGACTGGACCATCGCGCTCGCCGACGCCCGCCGCGCCGTGGCCGGCAAGGTCGCGTTGCAGGGCAATCTCGATCCGGCGATCCTGCGCGCGAATCCCGACGTGATCCGCCGCGAAGCCCGCGCAGTGATCGACAGTTACGGCAATCATCCCGGCCACGTGTTCAACCTCGGTCACGGCATTACGCCGGAAGTCGATCCGGAACACGTGAAGGTGCTGGTGGACGAAGTCCACGCCTACGGACGTACCCTCCGAGGCTGAAGCGATACCCTGTGGGGGCGTCAAGGCCCCGGAGGCAACCTATGCGTGCCAACCGCTCCATGCCCACCAGCACGATCATTTCGGTGCTGCGTTACGCCGACGTGCCACCGGCCGTTGCGTGGCTATGCCATACCTTCGGCTTTGCGGAGCGGTTGCGCATCGGCACCCATCGTGTCCAGCTGAACGTCGGCGACGGCGCTGTCGTCGTTACCGGTGACGAAACACCAGGCGGCACTCCATCAACGACGCACTCGATCATGGTCCGCGTTACCGATGTGGACGCCCATCACGCACGGGCGCAGGCCGCGGGCGCTGACATTCATAGCCCACCCACCACTCAACCCTACGGTGAACGCCAGTATTCGGTGGCTGATATTGGCGGACATTTATGGACGTTTTCCCAGACGGTTGATGACGTAAATCCTGCCGACTGGGGCGGTGAATTGATCGCCTCCTGAGCCACGCCGTCATGCACCGCGGCTAGCTGCCCGACTGCTGATCGAAGGGAATCTCCATTGAGAGGGTAAGGCTGGCTCGCGGGGATGCTTATTCCCCGTCACCCCTGCGAAGGCAGGGGCCCAGCGCTCTGTGCGGGACCGCTTGGGTTAGCGCGATTGGCTGTTTCGCTTTAAATGGCGGATACCAGCATAGCGGCTAAAGCGAAAGGCGCTGGGCCCCTGCCTTCGCAGGGGTGACGAAATTTCAGCGATCCCGCGAGCACCCGAGCCCTCACCCCAGCCCTCTCCCAAAGGGAGAGGGCGCAGGCCTCCCAAAGGGAGATGGGGTAGAACCTCCCAAAGGGAGAGGAGGCGGAGCCGGCAAGCGCGCGACCACCCACTTTTGGCAGCCTAGCCCCCTCCCCGTACAATCAGCGCTTTCCCCCAAGACAAAGCGTGCGCCCCTGGCGCCCGCCACCGAGCCCAATCCCGATGGAAAAAAGTTTCGAACCCCGCCAGATCGAGTCGAAGTGGTATGCGCGCTGGGAAGCCAGTGGCGCGTTCCAGCCGTCGGGCAAGGGCGAGCCCTACTGCATCCTGCTGCCGCCGCCGAATGTCACTGGCACATTGCACATGGGGCACGCGTTCCAGCAGACCGTGATGGACATGCTGGTGCGCTACCAGCGCATGCGCGGCATGAACACGCTGTGGCAGGTGGGCACCGATCATGCGGGCATCGCCACCCAGAAGATCGTGGAGAACCAGCTGGCCGTCGAGAACAAGTCGCGGCATGACCTGGGACGCGATGCTTTTATCGAGCGCGTGTGGCGCTGGAAGGAAGAGTCCGGCTCGACCATCACCAACCAGATGCGCCGCATAGGTGCCGCCGCCGACTGGTCGCGTGAGCGCTTCACGATGGATGAGGGTCTCTCGGCTGCGGTGCGCAAGGTGTTTATCGACTGGTATCGCGCGGGGTTGATCTACCGCGGCAACCGCCTGGTGAACTGGGATCCGGTGCTGGGTACGGCAGTGTCGGATCTGGAAGTGAATAACGTGGAACGCGACGGCCACATGTGGTCGATCCGCTATCCCGTCAGTGGCAGCGACGAGAGCGTCGTAGTCGCCACCACCCGCCCGGAGACGATGCTCGGCGACGTCGCCGTGGCCGTGCATCCGGACGACGAACGCTATCAGCACCTGATCGGCAAGCTGCTGACGCTGCCGCTGAGCGACCGCCAGATTCCCGTGATCGCCGACGACTATGTCGACAAGGATTTCGGCACGGGCTGCGTGAAGATCACGCCGGCGCATGACTTCAACGATTACGCGATCGGTCAGCGGCACAACTTGGCACCGATCGATATCTTCACGCTGGACGCAAAGGTCAACGGCAATGCGCCAGCGAAGTACCAGGGCCTCGACCGCTACGACGCGCGCAAGGCCGTACTGGCCGACCTGGAGAGCATCGGTCTGCTGGTCGAGACCAAGCCGCACAAGCTGCAGGTGCCGGTGAGCCAGCGTTCGGACGCAGTGATCGAGCCGATGCTCACCGATCAGTGGTTCGTCGACCTCACCTCCGACGTGCAGAAGGACGGACGCCCAGGCGGCCGCAAGGCGATCACCGAACCGGCACTGGATGCGGTGCGTTCGGGCGAAATCAAGTTCGTGCCGGAGAACTGGGCGACGACTTACACGCAATGGCTGGACAACATCCAGGACTGGTGCATCAGCCGGCAGCTGTGGTGGGGTCATCGCATTCCGGCGTGGTACGACGAGGCCGGCAATATCTTCGTGGGTGACGACGAGGCGGACGCGCGTGCGAACGCGACGGTCGCTCCGGTCGGCGCGCTGCGCCAGGACGATGATGTGCTCGATACCTGGTTCAGCTCGGCATTGTGGCCGTTCTCCACGCTGGGCTGGCCAGCCAATGGCCCGGTGAAGAACGAGCGTGGCGACGTTGTCGCGAACTGGGAAAACGACAAGATCTTTCTGCCCAGCGCGGTGCTAGTCACCGGCTTCGACATCATCTTCTTCTGGGTCGCCCGCATGGTGATGGCGACCAAGTATTTCACTGGGCAGGTGCCGTTCCGCGAGGTGTACATCAACGCGATCGTGCGCGACGCGGAAGGCCAGAAGATGTCCAAGTCCAAGGGCAATACGCTGGATCCGCTGGACTTGATCGACGGCATCGAGCTGGAACCGCTGGTGGAGAAATCCACCAAGTCGCTGCTGATCCCGCAAGTGCGCGAGAAGGTCGAAAAGCGCATTCGCAAGGACTACCCGGAAGGCATCCCAGCCATCGGCACCGATGCATTGCGCTTCACCTTTGCCGCGCTGGCCAGCTACAGCCGCACCATCAACTTCGACATCAAACGCGCGGAAGGCTACAAGTCGTTCTGCAACAAGCTGTGGAATGCATCGCGGTTTGTGTTGATGAACCTTGAGCCCGCTGAGGGTTCAGAGGGTGAATCAGCTTCCGGCACATCCGCACCCTCATCCGTCGCTGCGCGCCACCTTCTCCCACAGGGAGAAGGGAAGCTGCCGGTAACCGAGGCTGAGCGCTGGATACTTACCCGCCTCAAGCAGACGCTCACCGATGTCGAGCAGCACTTCGTCAGCTACCGCTTCGACTACCTCGCGCAGGAGCTCTACGAATTCGTGTGGAATGAGTTCTGCGACTGGTTCCTCGAGCTGTCCAAGCCTGCGCTGAACGGTGATGACGCTGCGGCGGCCGCATCGACCCGTCACACACTGCTGGTGGTGCTGGAGAGCGTGCTGCGCGCGCTGCATCCGGTGATTCCCTTCATCACCGAAGAGATCTGGCAGGCCGTGGCGCCAAAGCTCGGTCTTGCCGAAGGCAGCCTGATGCAACGCCCGTGGCCAAAGGCAGACGAAATCGTTGCGGACGACGCTGCGACGGCCGAGATCGAATGGTTCAAGAACGTGCTCAGCGGCATCCGCAAGATCCGTTCGGAAATGAACATCTCGCCCGGCAAGACCATCCCGCTGTTGCTCGCCGATGGCGACGCCAGCGATCGCGCGCGCGTGGCGAAGTTCGCCGCACAGATCAGCTTCCTCGCCCGCGTCGAATCACCGCAGTGGATCGAAAGCGGCACTGACGAACCCGCCGCTGCCGCGGCCGTGGTCGGTTCGCTGCGCGTGATGATCCCTCTCGCCGGCCTGATCGATCTTGGCGCCGAGAAAGTACGCCTCGGCAAGGAAATCACCCGCATCGAAGTCGAAATCAAGAAGTGCGAAGGCAAACTCGGCAACGCCAACTTCGTCGCCAATGCACCGGTGGAAGTAGTCGCACAGGAGCGTCAACGCATCGCCGACTGGAACATCACGCTGACCGCATTGCGCGAGCAGGCGCAGAAGCTGGGTTGAAGTCGCACCCTAAGTAGCCTGCGCTTTGCGCTTTGCGCTTTGCGCTTTGCGCTTTGCGCTTTGCGCTTTGGGCTTTGGGCTTTGGGCTTTGGGCTTTGGGCTTTGGGCTTTGGGCTTTGGGCTCGTGGCTCTTGGCTCCTAGCTCGCGGCGCTTTCATAGAGTGCGCGCAGGACGCGCGCCCGCTCTACCCGGGGCCCCTGTGCGGCGGTGAGGCGGGGTCGACAGGCCCGCAGGGGGATCGACATGGATGTCGATCCCTTTTCGTCAGGACAGGAGTCCTGTCGAAAAGCCCGACCTCGCCTCACGGACTTTCTGGGCAGGATGCCCAGAAAGCGTCGCGCGGGGTGGCCTTCTCTTTGGGTTACTTTTCTGTTGGCCAAGCAAGAGAAAAGTGACTCGCCTCCGCAGGAGGACGACACGCTCTGCAAGCGAAATAGCAGATTGCGGTAATCCAACCGATCCCGCGTAGAGCACTGGGCCCCTGCCTTCGCAGGGGTGACGGGAGTGGGCGGTCCCGCGAGCACCCGCCCCTCACCTCAATCCTCTCCCCAAAAGGGAGAGGAAGCGAACGCGAGAAGCAAGAAGCTTCATTGAAGCTTGCGAGCACCCGCCCCTCACCTCAATCCTCTCCCCCGCAGGGGAGACGAGGCGAACGCGGAGAGCATGTATCCATTCGTCGTAGCGCTTGCGCGCTACGACGGCAACAGCTCCAGCGCCATCACGATCGCATCCTCACGCCCATTCCGCGCCGGGTAATACCGCGGCCGCCGACCGATCTCATTGAAGCCCACCGATTCGTACAGCGTCTTTGCCAGCGGGTTCGATGGCCGCACCTCGAGAAACAGTCGCTCGGCGCCATGCCAGCGAGCGATGTCCAGCAACCGGCCCAGCAGATGCCGCCCCAGACCCTGCCCGCGATACGCCGGGTCAATGCAGATGTTCAGCAAGTGCGCCTCGCCAGCGCCAATCGACAGGATGCCGTAGCCGGCGATTGCGGTACCCATGCACAACACCCAGCAGGGGTGGCCGGTTTTCAGGCAGTCGTTGAAAATGCCGATCGACCAGGGGAATTCGTAGGAGGCAGCTTCCATCGCGCTGACCACCGCAAGATCCTCGATACGCATGGTGCGCATCTGGGCGACAGGGCGAACGACCGCAGCCATCGCGCTCAGCCGTCCGTCGCGGCCAGCCCACGGCGCAAAGTGCGCAATGCGCTCCACAACCGTCGTTTGGCGTCCGCACGGGTCAGCACCAGGGCCGGTTCATCGGCCAGCACGATCTGCGCGCGTTGCATCACGGCGGGCGACAACGTGCGACCCAGCGCATGCGCCTGTGCCTCACCGAACACCAGATAGGCCCGCGCCTCGGGCACGTTCGCCGCAAGATGTCCGTTACTCACTGTGACTCGCGCCGCGCGCGCCAGCATCGCTCCGAACGCATTGAACGCGCGTCCCAGCAGATCGAGTTCTCGCGTACTGCAGCCCTCCGGCAACACCACCACGCAGACGACTCCTGCACCGACGTCCGCCGCCGTATCAACTGCCCGATCTGGCTCGGTCACTGGCGCAGCATCGCCAGGCGCGGCACGCCGTACCCATGGAGTCACGCCCAACGCCCTCAACACACGGGCGCGATGGCTGGCACTGACAGGCTGGCGAGCGCTCAGGTTCATATCGCGTTGCGCCTTGTCCGGCGTCGATGGGTGGCCAGTCCCCAGATGGTCCATACCGGCCCGGACAACAAATAGGTCGTGAACCCGATGAACAGTACCCGCGCCGTATCCAGGATCAGCAACGCCAGCAGCAGCACGGCAACCACCATCCAGCCAAACGGCACGCGCTCACGATCACCCATCGGCAACGACTTGAAGCTGAAATAGCGAAACCGGCTGACCATCAACAACCCGACGACTACCGCGAGCACCGGCGTGATGAAGCAAAACTCGCTACCGTCGAGGCCAAATTTGTCCACGCTCCACACGAACGACATGCAAACGGCGGCGGCGGCCGGGCTTGCCAGTCCCTGGAAATAGCGTTTGTCGGCCACCCCGACCTGGGTATTGAAGCGTGCCAGCCGCAGCGCCGCGCAGGCCGCATAGATGAATGCCGCAGCCCAGCCCAACTTGCCCCACAGCGGGCCGAAGTCCTTCAAGGCGGACAACGACCACGTATACATCACCAGCGCCGGCGCCAGTCCAAAGCTAACCAGGTCGGACAGCGAGTCATACTGCACACCAAACTCGGTCTGGGTACCGGTGAGCCGCGCCACGCGGCCGTCCAGGCCATCCAGCACCGCGGCGATGAATACCGCCACCGCCGCCTCGGTGTAGCGCCCGCCGATACTGGCGATAATCGCGTAGAAGCCCGAAAACATGGCGCCGGTGGTCACCAGGTTCGGCAACAGGTAAATGCCTCGATGTCGAGGTGGGCGGACTGGCGTAGCGTCGCTCATGAATCAATCCGTGACGGGATACGCGCAGTGTAAACCATCGGGTGCTTGAGTCCGGACCGCTGGAATGTGATAACTAGGCACCCTGCCGCAACCATGATGGAGAGCACCATGCACCGTTCGCTGATCGCCGTGGCGCTGCTGTTGTTGACCCCGCTCGCCAACGCCCAGGTCTACAAGTGGACGGACGCCAGTGGCACCGTGCATTACTCGGAGACCCCGCCGGCACAGGGCACCAAATTCAACAAGGTGAAAACCAACGGCAGCGTGGAACCGCTGGTGGCACCGGCGCCGGCGGCCAATCCCGCGCAAGCCAGCACAGCGGCTGCCGCACCAGCCGCACCCATAGCGGATACGCCGGAAAACCGCCACACGCTGTGCGAATCACTGAAAACCAATATCGCTGCCCTGCAGGGCAGCGGTCCGGTGGTGATGCAGCAAGACGGAAAATCCACCGCGCTCGATGACAGCCAGCGCAAGGAACAGACGGGTTCGGCCCAGGCCCAATACCAGCAGTATTGCCAGGCCCAATAATCCTTCGGTTCAAGGTTCCGGCAGGCTTTGGCCCAAGCCGGCGTGACTGTCATGACAGTGCACGCCGGCAGAACGCTACAATTGGCGTCTTTATCACGCCGGACTGCCCGCATGCGCCTCAGCCAATTTCACCTGGCCACCGTCAAGGAAGTACCTGCCGACGCCGAAATCACCAGCCATCGGCTGATGTTGCGCGCCGGCATGATCCGCAAACTCGCCTCGGGTCTGTATACCTGGTCACCGTTGGGCCTGCGCGTATTGCGCAAGGTCGAGCACGTGGTGCGCGAGGAAATGAATCGCGCCGGTGCGATCGAAATGCTGATGCCGTCGATCCAGCCCAAGGAGCTATGGGAAGAAACCGGCCGCTGGCAGAAATTCGGTGGGCAGCTGTTGAAAATCAAGGATCGCAAGCAGCAGGAGTTCTGCTACGGCCCGACCCATGAAGAAGTCATTACCGACTTCGCCCGCAACGAGCTGAAAAGCTACAAGCAGCTGCCGGTTAATTTCTATCAGATCCAGACCAAGTTTCGCGACGAGATCCGTCCGCGTTTCGGCATCATGCGTGCGCGCGAATTCCTGATGAAGGATTCCTATTCCTTCCATCTCACCCAGGAATCGCTGGCCGAAACCTACGCGGTGATGTATCAGGCCTATACACGCATCTTCACCCGGCTGGGGCTGACCTTTCGTGCCGTACAAGCCGACACCGGCGCAATTGGCGGCAATGCCAGCCATGAGTTTCAGGTATTGGCGGATTCCGGCGAAGACGCCATCGCGTTTTCCGATGGCTCTGATTACGCCGCGAATCTGGAGAAAGCCGAAGCACTGGCGCCGACGATCGAACGCCCCGCCCCGGTGGCTGCGTTGCAACGCGTGGACACACCTACCCAGAAATCTATCGACGACGTCGCCGGTTTTCTCAAAGTGTCACCACAGCAATGCGTGAAAACCCTATTGCTGCGTGGCACGGACGGACTGGTCGCACTGTGCCTGCGCGGCGATCATGAAATCAACCTTGTAAAGGCCGGAAAACTGGCTGAATTGCCGGACGAACCCGTACTGGCCTCCGAGGAGGAAATCCTTGCCGCAACGGGTACCCGGCCGGGCTTTATTGGTCCGGTCGGCCTGCCCGATTCCATTCCAGTCATTGTCGATCGCGATGCCGTTGTGCTCGGCGATTTTGTCTGCGGCGGCAACGCTGACGGCACTCATTACACGGGTGCCAATTGGTTGCGCGATGCGCGCATCAGCCGCATTGCCGATTTGCGCAATGTCATCGAAGGCGATCTGTCACCGGATGGTCACGGCGTGCTGCATATTGCGCGCGGTATCGAGGTTGGCCATGTGTTCCAGCTGGGCCAGAAATACGCGGAGGCGCTCAACGCAACCGTGGTGGACGACCAGGGCAAGCCTCAGTTGATGACCATGGGTTGCTACGGCATCGGCGTCAGCCGCATCGTCGCCGCTGCGATCGAGCAGCGCCATGACGACGCCGGCATCCTATGGCCGGAGGCGATGGCGCCATGGCGGATCGCGGTGTGCGTGATCAATCCGAAGAACACACCGGCCGTAGCCGAGGCCGCCGAAGCGCTCTATCAGGCATTGAGCGATCGCGGCATCGAAGCCGTGCTGGACGACCGGGGCCTGCGTCCGGGCGGCATGTTTGCCGATATGGAGTTGATCGGTATTCCGCACCGCGTGGTCATCAGCGAGCGCGGACTGGCTGCCGGCACACTGGAATACCGCGCCCGTAACGAAACTGAAAGCCGTGCAATCAATCAGGACGAGCTGTTTGCCCTACTGGGTTGAGTGCGGCAAAACCGCATCAAGAAATACTTGCGGACTCGAATCTCGTCAATCCGAAAAATCGAAATGACGGGATTCGAGCTTACTTGATTGGAGCGGCGTACCGCTTGGAGCGTTCGCGAAATGCCAGTCACGCTCAAACAGTTTTATGAACAACGTTTATTCAGGTCTTCGATGCGGCATTAATCGTGCTTAATGATTAAATCATGCTTGACATTGCGCGCCTGCTTTACAAGCGTTCCGCTGATCAGCGAGAATCAAACGGGCAACAACTTCCATTGTGTCGGGCTTCTTCCCCAATAATAGCCAGACCGTTTAGTTACGACACCACCCCCGGGAGTCAATCATGGCCGTCGATATCAAGAGCCTCAATCACACCCAGCTCGTCGATCTGATCAACAAGGCGCAGGTGCGTCAGACCGAATTGCGCAAGGAAAAGGTCGTCAAGCTGCGCGAGAAAGTTCACGCGCTGATCAAAGCCGAGGGTTATACCTTCGAAGACATCTTCGGCCATGGACGCGTCAAGACCCGCCGCAGCACTGGCACGGTTGCACCGAAATACCGCAATCCCGCCAATCCTGAGCAGACCTGGTCCGGTCGTGGCAAGCGTCCGCATTGGTTCAGCGATGCATTGAAGGCGGGCAAGAAAGAAAAGGATCTGGCGATCTAATTGCCACGTATTGATCGTCAAACGCTGAATATTGCGATCTGATCTTCACGTACTGATGGAAAATTACGCGCAGTGGTGGATTCTGCATGACAAAAGCGCCGGCCTCAGGTCGGCGTTTTTTATTTATGTCAGGTTCGGGGAAAACACGAACTGGATTGACTTGCGAATCCCACGCGGATTGCCAGGCCACATTTTGGCTGGGCTCAAAGCGAGCGGCGCGGCGAAATCAGCAGATCGCCAAACATCAGTCCGGCTACCAGTGAAACCAGTAGCGTCACCAGCAACAACCCGGTATCCATGCCCAGCGTGGTATCGCGTTCGAGCAGGAAGGACATACTGCGAAAGCCGACGCTACCCGGCACCAGCAGAATGATGCCCGGCTCGCGAATGATCGCGCCGGGCCTTTTCATCCAGCGCGCGTAGACATTGGCCAGGGCACTCAGCAGAAAACCACCTAGGAATACGCCTGTCGGCGCGCTCGGCAGGGAGCCGGAAATGGCGCCACCCCAACGCGTGGCAAGATAACCGACGATCACCGCCCCCATCACCACCAGCCAGTCTTTGCGGGCCGCCCGAAACAGGACCGCGAAACCGAACGCACCCACGACCAGCGCGGGATAGTCGACCCAGCCCGGCAGCGGCGACAACGCATAGTCGCGCGCATGAATACCCACCGCGGCACATAGCTGTGTTGCCGCCACGGTACCGAAGGTGAGTTTGAGCAGGGTCGATACCGCGCCGCCCATGCGTGCCATGCCGGCCACCAGATGCTGGCTGGAAATTTCGCGCACCGCCGTGGTCAACGACATGCCGGGAATCAACACGATCAGGCTCGCCAGGACCACCGACTTGATCGCCAGCGGCACCACGAACGCACTGACGACGATGGCGACTGTGGTCGCCACCAGCGCACTGATCGCCTCACTGGCTGCCGCCAGACGCGGCCTGCGGGGTGCGAGCACGGTAATCGTGCCAATGATCAAACCGATAAACGCCGCGGTCAGCAGATCCGGCCACGAGCTGTGCAGAAACAACGCCACCACGCTGGCGGCGGACAAGCCATAAGTGGCGATCACGCCAGCTTGCGCACGGCGACCATCAGGCCGGCCCAGCTCACGCAATCGATGAAAACCCTCGCGCAAATCAAGCTCGCCGGCGATCACCTGGTCGGCGATTCGATCGGCCTCGCACAGCCGCCCCAAATTGACGTCCCCCGGCGCGAGCCGCACGACCTGGGTGACCTGCGCCACGGCTTCCTCGTCCTGGGTCAGATCGGCGAACGAAATGATGATCGCGGTCGGACTGGACCACACATCGGCGACCAGCCCAAGCCGCTGCGCTGCACCAGCAATGGCCATCTCAAGACGCGGGGCGGAGGTGCCGTACTGATGCAGCCGCCGCGCCAGCTCCAGCAAAAATACGATGCGGGTTTTCAGCGCCGTGGCCGCGAATGGCTGAGGTTTGACGTTGCCCACACTCATGCTGCCGCGCGCACCTTCAACGTGGTGCCATCGACGGCCACCACTTCCACCGTGCTGCCCGAAGGTAGATCCGGCCCGCTGACCAACCACTGACCGTCGCCCACGCGCGCCTTGCCGCGGCCGTTGATGATCGGTTCGATCAGCACGTAGCGTTGGCCGATCATCTGTTCGCCGCGACGGTTCAACCGCTCACTACCCGGCTCGCGCCGCTCCAGTTTCGGTCGCAGTAGACGGGCATAAAGTACGCACGCGGCGAACGCCAGTACGGCAAACAACACCGCCTGGGTCAGCCATGCGAGCCCCGGCACGAGCCACAGCACCACACCCATCGCTGCCGCCGCCAGGCCGATCCACAACATGAAGTAACCCGGCATCAGTACTTCGCCGGCGATCAGCAGTAGCGCCAGGATCCACCATAGATAGTGCGTAGAGAGTTCCCACATGATGCGGCCCTCAACGCAGCGGCGGCTGGATCACCGCCGCCTTCTGCTGCTGGCCGAGAGATTCCTTGGCCAGCTCGGCGATGCCTGCCAGCGAGCCGAGGATGCCGGTAGCCTCGATCGGCAGCAGCAACATCTTCTGGTTCGGCGACTTCGCCATTTCCTTCAAGGCCTCGACGTAGTTGTTGGCGACAAAATAGTTCAGCGCATTGACGTTGCCGTTGGCGATCGCGTTGGACACCATCGTGGTCGCCTTGGCTTCCGCTTCGGCAGAACGCTCGCGCGCCTCTGCGGCGCGGAAAGCCGCCTCCTTCTCGCCCTCGGCAGCCAGGATCACGGATTGCTTTTCGCCCTCGGCCTTTAGGATCGCCGCCTGGCGGAAGCCTTCGGCATCAAGGATGTTCGCGCGCTTCTCGCGCTCGGCCTTCATCTGTCGCGCCATTGCATCGATCAGGTCGCGCGGTGGCGCGATGTCCTTGATCTCGATGCGGTTGACCTTGACGCCCCACGGATGGGTCGCCTCGTCGACGACACGCAGCAACTTCGCATTGATGCCATCGCGCTGGCTCAACGATTCATCCAGGTCCATCGAGCCGAGCACGGTACGGATATTGGTCATGATCAACGCGAGCGAGGCCTGCTCCAGATTGGACACCTCGTAGGCAGCCTTGGACGCATCCAGCACCTGGTAGAACACCACGCCATCGACGCGCACCACCGCGTTGTCCTTGGTGATGACGTCCTGTGACGGCACGTCCAGCACCTGCTCCATCATGTTGATCTTGCGACCCACGGTTTGATAGACCGGAATCAGCAGGTGCAGGCCCGGGCTGAGCGTGCGGGTGTATTTGCCGAACGTTTCCACCGTCCATTCGAAGCCCTGCGGCACGATACGCACCAGCTTGGCCACGCCGATGACGACGACCAGCACGATGACCAACGCAAGAAGCTGTCCCATTGCCATAACCCGACTCCCTATCCTGATGAGCCTTGAGTATAAGGAAGCTTGTGTGTCAGAGGCTGCTATCAATTTCGCTGACACGGTGACTGGCGATCATTTTCGCCAAGAATCGTGTGAGCCAAAGTCTTTGCTCCTCCCCCTGCTTGCAGGGGGAGGTTGGGAGGGGGTGCTTTTGATCTTCGCCCGGAACAAAGAGCGACCCCACCCCAGCCCTCCCCTGCAAGCAGGGGAGGGAACACGGCAGGAGCTATCGCGACTGAAGTCGCTCCCACAAGGGCTTGCGCCGCGAGAGCTTGATCCGGGGTGTGGATCGGTCAATGCGTCACGGTTTGCGGCAGCAGCAGGCTCACCCTCAAGCCGCCGTCTTCGCGATTGGCCAGCAGCACCCGGCCGCCATGTGCCTCCGCAATTTCGCGGGTCAGCGCCAGACCGAGCCCGGTGCCGGAGCGCTTGGTCGAATAAAACGGCAACAGCGCCTGGGCCAGCACGGTTTCGGTCATGCCGGGGCCGCGGTCGGCCACCTCGATACGCAGATCGCGGCCGGTTTCGAGAATGGACAGCGTGACGCCATCCTCTTCACTACCCGACTCGTGCGCGTTCTTGATCAGGTTGATCAGCACCTGCTCGATCTGCACCGCATCGAAATGACCCGGATGAGTCGGTACCGGCGTCGCCAGGCGGTAACGACAGTGCAGTGCCAACCCTTCCAGGAACGATTCCCACTCCACTGTCACCAGTTGCGGTGCCGGCAGCTTGGCGAAGCTGGCGTAGCCGGCGATGAATCCATGCAGGTGTCGGGCACGCTCGCCGATGGTGGCAAACACGCCGGGTAGGCGCGCCGTGTCACCGCGCCGCGCCAGCTCGGCACCGGAATGCGCCAGTGAGGAGATCGGCGCCAGCGAGTTGTTGAGCTCGTGGCTGATCACCCGGATCACCCGCTTCCAGGTCGCCACTTCCTGTCGCGACAATTCGCGCGTCATGCGTCGAAATAGTTGCAGCCGATGCGGTCGGCCCTGCAGCCGGAACGCCCGCTGCGAGAGATGGAAAGTTTCGTCGCTGCCATCCATCTCCACGCTGAGCAGCGCGTCCTCACCGCTTTCCACCGCGCGGCGCAGCGCTTCGGGCGCGTCGGCCAACAGTTCGGCAAAATCCAGCCCGTGCAGGCTGCGTCCCTCGTTGAACAGATGTCTTGAGGCGATGTTCGCGTAGGCGACGCGACCGGCGGCATCGGTCAGCACCAGCGCCACCGGTGTGTTCTGCACCACCGTATCCAGCAGCAGTTCGCGCTGCACCAGATGCTGGCGCTGCTCGCGCAAAGTCTGCCCCAGTGCATTGTGCATGCGGATCAGTTCGCCCAGCTCGTCGCGCCGGTCGATCGCGATCGAGAAGCTGAAATCGCCATCGCGGTAGCTCGCCACCGCGCCTTCCAGTGCACGCAGCAGGCGACTCACCGGTGCCATGACCTGGCCGGCCAGCCAGAACGCCAGTGGCAGCAGCAGCAGCACGGTTACCAGCAAACCGCCCAGCATGCTCAATTGATTGAATACAGAAAGCTTCAGGCCGAGATCATCCCGCGACCAGGCCAGCAACTGCGGCAGCGGCCACTGGGTCACGCCGGCATAGATCAACGCGCCGGCGAGGGCCGCAACGCCAAGCAGCAGGGTCAGGCGGACTTTGAGGGTTATCACTATAAGGCCACCTCGAATAACCTGTTACCCAGCTCGTCATCCCTGCGAAGGCAGGGACCCAGCGACTTCAAGTTCTTGATGAGCAAGGGCACTGGGTTGACCAGCTTCGCTGTTGAAAAGCGCCTTCTGCCTTCGCAGGAATGACGAGCAAAGGGCGCCTTTTTCGAGGTGCCCTAATGAGCATCACGATGAAGGGCATCCACGGTCGCATGGCCACAGCATCCTGGAAAAGTTGATCAAGATCCTACCCCTTGGAGCGTGTTCATGGTTCCCCTGCCCGCCCGCATAACCGTTAACGAGCGCTCAGGCAGGCGCGGCCAATCCATACCGCTCCATCCGTCGGTACAGCGCCTGCCGCGACAGCCCCAGGTTCTGCGCAGCGCGACTGACCACTCCATCGGCCTTGTGCAGGGCGGTCTCCACGGCCTCGCGGCTGGGCTCGTCAAGGTTGCGCGCCGCCGCCGCAACGTGCAGTGGCAGGTTGAGCAGTTCGGGCGTGATCGGGCCACCGCTGACCAGCAGCGCAGCGCGCTCGATCGCGTTCTTCAATTCGCGCACGTTGCCCGGCCACGGATAGTTCAGCATGGCCTCGCGTGCGGCATCGCCGAGTTCGGCGCGGCCGTCCAGGAAATATTCCGCCAGCGGCAGGATATCGTCGCCACGCTCGGCCAGCGACGGCAGGTTTACCTCGATCACGTTGAGTCGGTAATACAGATCCTCGCGGAACGTGCCGGCGCGGATCATCGCCTTGAGATCGGCATTGGTCGCACTCAGCACGCGCACCTTGACCTGCCGCGTGCGGCCGGAACCCAGCCGTTCGAACTGGCCGGTTTCCAGCACCCGCAGCAACTTCATCTGTCCGGGCAGCGGCAGGTTGCCGATCTCATCCAGGAACAACGTGCCGCCATCGGCCAGCTCGAAGCGGCCTTCGCGCGCCTTGTTCGCGCCGGTGTACGCGCCGGCATCGGCACCGAACAGTTCGGCCTCGATCAACTCACCCGGCAGCGCGCCGCAGTTCACCGCGACAAACGCCCCACGCTTGACTGCCGAGTTCGCGTGCACGATCGATGCAATGCGCTCCTTGCCGGTACCGTTCGGGCCGGTGATCAGCACCGGCACATCCGAACGGGCGATCTGGCAGGCCAGCTCCAGCGTGCGCGCCATAGCTTCGGAAGCGAACACCAGGCCGTCCAGATCGTATTTGCCCTGCAGCGCTTCACGCCGATGGCGGCGCTCACGTCGGCTGCGTGCCACTTCGCGAGTCGACTCGGACAGCTCCAGCAGGTTTTCCACCGTGGCCAGCAGCTTGCTGTCATCCCACGGCTTGGCCAGATAGTCGGCAGCACCGGCCTTGACCAGCTCGACCGCGGTTTCCAGATGCGTCCAAGCGGTTAGCAGGATGAGCGGAAGATCCGGATGGTGCTCGCGAATCGCCCGGAACAGCGCCACACCCTCCTCGCCCGAGGTGGTGTCGGCAGTGAAGTTCATGTCCTGGATCACCACGTCGACCTGCTCGGTCTCCAGCAGCTTCAGCCCCTGCTCGGGCGTCAACGCGACCAGCGGGCGAATTTCGTGCAGCGACAACGCGAGCGAGAGCGCCTCGCCCACGGCCGGGTTGTCGTCGATGATCAGGACCGTTCGCATTTTTCTTCTACACATGCGGACATAGATGCCGCTCCCTGCCAAATGGTTGCCATGACTATCGGGCCAGTCAGCCGTCGAGGGCAACTACCTCGGTATATCCCTCACCCTCCGGAGGGTGGTGTGGGCGGTGTCGGTGGTGTGGGCGGAGTCGGGGGCGTTGGTGGTGTGGGCGGCTCAGGCGCCACGATGCTGGCGTAGTCGGCCGCAGCCACGGCGAGCACCACTGGAGCATTCCCGCGACGCAGGTGGAGGTTCACCGCTGCCGGTTGGCTTGCGCGCAGCCGGGCAAGCAGTTCGCTCACGTGCTGTACGGGATGATCGTCGACCGCGACAATCACATCCCCTTGCTGCAATCCCCATACCGATCCGGGATCGGTCTTGGTGACGGTGATCCCGGTCGCGCTGTCCGAATGCAGCTTGAGTGCCTGACCGGGATCACGCCAGCTGAGACTGTCATCGGTGTTCCACTGATATTTATACGTGTCACCGGCCATTGCCGGCTGAGCCAGCATGGTGGCCAGCAGCAGCGTGCTGCAGAGTGCAAGGCATCGCATGTTGAATCTCCCTATGAGGAGTTGAAACGCGCTGCCCGGGCCGCGCCCGGACAGCGCGCACCTATCAGTTCGCCACTGGATGCGCTGGCGCCTTGCCTGCCTTCACTGCAGCGATCCAGTCGTTGACGCGGCTTTCCAGCACGTCCAGCGGCAACGCGCCGCCGCTGAGGATCTCGTCATGGAACGCGCGGATGTCGAACTGGTCGCCCAGCTGCTGCTTTGCCCGTGCACGCAATTCGAGGATCTTCAGCTCGCCGGTCTTGTAGGCCAGCGCCTGGGCCGGCCAGGTGATGTAACGATCCGTCTCCGCCTGCACATCCGGCTCGTCTTCGCTGGAATGGGCGTGGAAGAAATCCACCATCTGCTGGCGCGTCCAGTGCTTGCTGTGCACACCGGTGTCGAGCACGAGACGGTCAGCACGCAGCAACTCGTCGGAGAGCCGGCCGTAGTCGGACAGCGGATCCTTGTAGAAGCCGATGTCCTTGCCCAGCTGCTCCGAATACAACGCCCAGCCCTCGATATAGGCGGTATAGCCGCCCTGCTGGCGGAACGGCGGCAGCTTGGGCAGCGTCTGCGCGATCGAGATCTGCAGGTGATGTCCCGGGATACCCTCGTGATACGAGGTCGATTCGATCGTCAGCACACTACGGTTGGCGAAGTCTCCGGTGTTGACAAAGATCTGCCCGGGACGCGAGCCGTCTGGCGTGCCCTGGTGGTATTCGGCGGCAGGAGCTTCTTTCTCGCGGAATGCCTCGACCGGCATCACGACGACCTTGGTTTTCGGCAGCATGCCAAACAACTTCGGCAACTCCGGCTGCATCTGTGCGAGATAGCCACGATAGCGATTGAGAATGTCATCGCGCGACGTGGCGTGGGTCTTCGGATTGCTTTTCAGCGAAGCGCGGAAACTGGCCAGATCGGCAAAGCCCTGCGACTTGGCGATCTGGGTCATCTCGCCCTCGATCCGCTTGACCTCGGACAGGCCCAGCGCGTGGATCTCATCCGCCGACTTGTGCGTGGTGGTCATCTGCTCGATGTCGAAGCGGTAGATCGCCTCGCCGTTCGGCAGGTTCCAGACACCCGGCTCGGTGCGCCCGTTCGGCGCGTAATCTTTCGCCACGAACTCGCCGAGCTTGCGGTAAGCCGGGCGCACGTCGTTGTCGATCGCAGCGAGGATCGCATCATGCAGACGCTTCTGATCCGCCGCCGACACCGAAGCCGGAAAATGCTTCAACGGCTCGGCAAACGCACTATCCATGCCGGCCGATTTGTCGATGTTGTCGATCTGCGTGACGACTTCCTCCAGCAGATATTTCGGCGGCATCATCTTGTCGCGCATGCCCTGCTTCGCCACGTCGATGACCTGATCGAACGCTTTCGGCACCGCACGCAGGCGTGTGAGGTAGTCGTCGTATTCCTTGGTGTTGTCGAACGGAATCGAACTGATGAAACCGGCCAGCGCGATATGCACACCGCTCATCTGATCGAGCGGCATCTCATCCAGCTTGAGGTCGTCGGCGCGCAGACCATCGGTCAGCTGGCGCACCATCAGTTGCTGGTTCAGCTTGTCCGTGTCGGAGAAGCCGGTGGTGTCAATCGCCTGAAAGCGCTTGAGGAAATCCTGGTTGACCTTGTGCTCGGCCGCCACATGCGCCAGCGAGAGATCGCTCCAGCGATCGTTGTAACGCAAATCGCCGAGCGTCGTTGCGAACTCCGGCTGGCTCTGCAACGTGTGCTGCCACTGTTCGGCCAGCAGCGCGTTGAGCGCGCTCACCCGGGTCGCGACATCGGTCTGGGAAGCTGCAGTCTGCGCAGCGGGCGCCGCTTGCACCGACGCAGCGAGAGTCACCGAGCCCAGCAGGCTCGTACAGATCAGCAATGGCAACGTTTTCATCAGGCTCACCCTCCTCAGTTGTGAAACACGATTGTGCCTGCCATGGACTTCATCAACCCGTGCCAGATAGCACGGTTTTCATACCGATAGCGTCGCGGCCCAAGTCCGCGCACACAGCACCTTCCATAATAGAGACATCCAGATACGGCACGGTTTCAACTCCAGTTCGCAGCGGCCCGGGCGCTGGATCGCACAGGAAGCGCGAACCACAGAAGAGCACCGACCAGGACGTTGAGGCAGGGGCCAAGAAGTACCCACCAGCCGCTCCCGTGAGGTATCGCGAATCCCAGCGCGGTGATTGCATTCGAGGACGCGTGGAAGACGATGCAGAGCAGGATGCTGTCGGTACGGCTGTACAGCCAACCCAGCATCAGGGCGTTGGCGATCACGCCGATCGCAAACACCGGAAAGTTGCCACCGTACTGACTAACACCGGGCAGGAAAAACAGCGGGACGTGCCAGATCGCCCATACCAGCCCAACCAACAGCGCTGCCTTGGCCGGCCCGATCGCCGATGTCAGCTCCGGTTGTGCAACGCCGCGCCAACCCAGCTCCTCCAGTCCGCCACCCACAATCATCATGGCGAACAGCGGCAGGAACATGATCCAGGGACGGACCGAAAGCGCACCCGCCAGATCGCGATTGAGATGTATGACGATCATCGTCGAAATGATGGCCAGACTGACCGGTAGTGCGATGGCGATGACATACCAGCGACCAGCGACACGCCACCGGAAGAGTCGTCGATGAAATTCCCGGAGCGGCGCCTGGGCCGAGGTCGACAGCACCGCGATGTACGCCGCGATCGTCGGGCCGAGGCCACCCATTACGTAGAGGACCATGAAAGGCCACTGGCCGTAAGCGACCATCCGCGCGCGCGCCATCCAACCAAGAACACTCCAGGCGCTCCACGTTATGCCGAACGCGACGGCGAAAAAAATCACCAGGCGCCGATTCAGCAGGAGTTGCCTGTACCACATGGTCTATCTCCCTGAGTTCAATGGAACTTGCACGTCTCGCCAGAGGCCCAGACATCGCATCATCACACCGATCGCGTCGCCACCACCGGCGGCACCGCCGCCGCCCGCCGGGCCGGCCCGAGAACGGCGAGTTGGCCGAGCAGCCACAGCGCGATGGCGCCGCCCGGCGGATAGAACCAGGGCATGCGTGTCATCTCGTAGTGATGCATCAGATACAGGTTGATGGCAAAGGCCAGCACCATGCCAAGCGCGATCCCGGCGCTGCTGAGCAGAAAATTTTCCGTTTGGAAGTACTGCATGATATGGCCGCGTGTGGCGCCCACTGCCCGGCGTATGCCGATCTGCCGCCGACGCTGCTGCACCCAGAAACTGGTGAGGCCAACGATGCCGAACGCGGTCACCGCCAGCATCACGACGCACACCAGCACGAGCATCCAGGCCATGCTGCTCATGTCCGCGAAATATTTGTCGCGGATGTCGGTGAAGCTGTGACCCTTGACGACAGCGATCGGGTCGAGCTCACTCAACGCCTGCTGCGCCTGCAGAACAATGCGGTCGCGATCCTGCGGTGCGCTGCGCACGACGTAGTAGCTCAGTGCACTGTCCGGGCTCAGCGGAAAGAAGATGCTGTTCCAGGCCCGCTGGCTGTTCACGAACGGACGCAGCACGTCGGCGACCACGCCGACGACCGTGTACGCCAGCGGTTTGGAATAGAGCACCTTGCCCAGCGGGGGCTGCCCCGGCCACATCCGCTCGGCCACGCTTTGCGTGACGATAACGACGTGCGTATCCACCAGCGGCATGGTGCCCCGCTTGCTGTCGGCGTATTCGTCAGGATTGAAAAAACGTCCTTGCAGCAACTGCAGGCCAAGAGCCTTGTCACCGCCCTCGCCGAGAAAGTAAGCCGAGACATTCACGGCATCGTTGAATCTCGTATCCGGGTTGGTACCAAACGCCCAACCCCAGTTGTTGTTGCTCAACGGCACCGTGTTCGTCACAGCCACCGCCTGCACACCGGCGATCCCGCGCAACCGGGCAAGGTTGCGCGGGATCTCGCTGGAAGCCATCTTCGGATCGGCCCCATCGACCGTAATCACTCCGATGCCTTGTTCATCAATCGCATTGGACCGATGAATATCGACCACGCGCTGACCGATCATGAATACCGCATTGCACAGCACGGCGCAGGCCAGCGCGATCTCCAGCACGATGAGAATCGCCGGAATCCGGTGCTTGCGCAGACTGGCGAGAATCGGACGGATTTCCATGGGCACCTCAGGCAGCCTTCAGTTGCGAACCAGGTGCAAGCAGGCTGGCACGCCACGCCGGCAGCAAGCCGGCGATCATGCTGGCAACGAGCGCCACCAGGAAAGTGAGCAGAAACATATGGACGTCCAGATGCGCAAGCCCGGCGTACTCGGCTGGCTGATGGCGGATGCACCATAGACCCAGTTCCGCAAAAACCAGACCAAGCAAACCACCGGCCATGCCGACAATCCCGGCCTCAACCATGAACTGCGCAAAGATCGCGCGCCGCGTGGCGCCGAGTGCGCGGCGCACGCCGATTTCCTGCGAGCGGCGCAAACACTTGGCCAGCAGCAAGCCTACCGTGTTCACCACGCAGATCAGCAGAAAGCCGAACGCAAGCCCGGCCTGCAGGCGTACATCGTCGGGCACGACCTTCTCGTCGCGCAGCCACTGCGGGAGATCCGACAGCGCCACCTCGGGGCGAGAGAAACGCCCCAACGCGATCTGCTGTTGCACGTAGTTCGAGAGAAATCGTCGGTACGCGGCGGCTTCCCCATCACTGGAAAGCTCCGCCCAGAAGCCCAGCCATATGCAAGGCGCGGTTTCCAGCTTGCTGGTGTCGGCCACCGCCCAGCAGTCGTCGTTCTGCGGATCCATGCTCGCGGCACGCGCGGTCTGTAGTGGCAGGAATACAGCGTCACCATCGCCATAGCTGCGGCCACCCAAGCCCTGCGCGTAGAAGCGCGGTTGCGGCGCCCACGGCTTCAGCACGCCGATGATGCGCAGATCGTGGTCATTGACGCGGATGGTCCGCCCCACGCTGCTGGCTCCGCCAAACAGCTTGTCGTTGAGGAAATCGGAGATCACCACGACTTGTGCACGGTTCTCGTCGTCGTCCGCCGTCCAACCGCCGCCGTAGCGGAACGGTGCATCGAACATCGTGAAGAAATCCGCCGTGGTCATCACACCGTTGCTGAAGAACGGATGCTCACCAGCGCGCAGTGGCGCGATCTTCGCATCGGTCAAGGCCATCGCCGCCTGTCGCCTGGCCTGGTGTGCGTGCAGCAGGTTCATCGCATCGGGATAGGCCATCAGGCGCTGCGGCTTGGTTTTCCCCGGCACATAGCCATCACTCGTATACGGGTCGACCTGCGCATAGAACAGCTGCGCACTCTTTTGCGGCAACGGATCACCAGAGAGCAGGCGCAGCACGGTCAGCGTGGTGATCGACGCGCCGATACCCAGCGCCAGCGTGATGATCATCAGCGCGGTAAGCACCCTGTTGCGACGCAGACTGCGCAGCGCCAGGTTGAGGTAGTAGTCGAACATCCGTGCACTCCATCAACATGCCCTCCCCCTGCAAGCAGAAGAAGGGGTCACATCATTCAAACCGACCGCGTTGCCACTACTGGTGGCACCGCCGCTGCGCGCAATGCGGGGCCAAGCACGGCGAGCTGCCCGATCAGCCACAGCAATACCGCGCCGACCGGGAAATAGACGGCCGGAAGTCTGGGCAGTTCGTAGTGGGTCATCAGGAACAGGTTCATGCCGAACGCCAGCGCCATGCCTAGCGCTATGCCCAGGGTCGCAAGCACGAAGTTCTCGGTCTGGAAATAGTGCAGGATGTTGCTGCGGGTGGCGCCCAGGGCGCGGCGCACGCCAATCGTGCGGCGGCGCTGCGCCACCCAGAAGCTGGCCAGCCCGACGATACCTAGCGCGGTGACGATCAGCAGCGCCGCGATCACGCCGGTCAGGATGCCAGCCATCGCGCGGTCGTCCTGGAAAAACTTCCGGCGCACTTCGTCGAAGCTGCGTTTGGTGGTCACCACACGCTGCGGGTCGGCCTTTTTCAGTGCGGCGACCGCAGCGGCCAGCACGTTCGCGCGATCTTCCGGCCGGGTGCGGATCAGGTAGCTCTGGTCCTTGTTCGCTCCCATGCGCAGCGGCACGACCATAGTGAACTGCGTCTTGGCAGTATCGAAGGCATTGGGCCGCGCCAGGCTGTCCACCACACCCACCACGCGCAGGCCCACGGTTGGCGTGAGGTAGATAAGGCGACCCAGCGGGTTCTGTCCCGGCCACAGCCGCTCGGACAGGGTCTGGGTGATCAGCGTCACGTGTGGCAGGCTCTTGCTGTCACCCGTATTGAGCCCCTTCATCGCCGTTTCCACGTCGACAAAGTCATCAGACTGCAGGTCGCGGCCGGACACCAGCCGCGTGCCCAGCGTCTGCACCAGGTTTTCGCCGAAATAAGTAGTCGCGCTCAACGTGCGCTCGGGCTGCGTCGGGTCGAGCCGGATATTGCCGTTTGACGATGAGACGCCAAAAGGCACCTGGTTGGACGAAGCCACCGATTGCACACCGGGCACCTGCCGAAGCAGCGCGACATCCTCCGCGAGACGGGCATACGGATTGGAGGGCGTCGTCACGTCGGCCACCTGGATTTGGAGCAGCTCGTGTTCGGCCACGCCGCTGGGCATGTCCATCCGCTGCAGGCGTTGGCCGATCAGGAATACGGCGTTGCAGACGATCGCGCAGGTCAACGCGATTTCCAGGATCAACAGCCACGCGGTGAGCTTGTGACGGCGAAGCGTGGAAAGGATCGGGAGAATGTCCATGGGTCGCCTCAATTGCTCTTCAGTTGCAGGGCGGGCGCAATCTGGCAGGCACGCCAGGCGGGAAGCAGACCCGCCAGCAACGTGGCGAGAACCGCCAGCACGAAGGTGATGAACAGCATGCTCAGGTCCAGGTGTGCCAGCGCGGCATAGTCCGAAGGGCGCTGCCGTACGAGCCACAATCCGAACATCGCCAGCAGCAGGCCGCCAACGCCACCGACCAGACCGACTACGCCGGATTCGATCAGCAATTGCGCGAACAACGCGCGCCGCGACGCACCCAGCGCGCGGCGCACGCCGAGCTCACTGGCGCGACGCATGAACTTGGCCAGCATCAGCCCCACCGTGTTGACCAGGCACACCAGCAGAAAGCCAAACGCTAGCCCGTTCTGCAGTCGCACGTCGCTGGGCACCACCTTGTTGTAGTCAAGCCACTGCATCACGTTGCGCAGGCGCACGTTGGGGGCGCGCTGGAAGCGGCCGAGTGCTTTCTGGTCCAGCGAGTAATGCACGAGAAATTCCTGATACGCGGCCGCTTTCGCGGGGCTGTCCAGCTGCGTCCAGAATTGCAGCCACACGCAGTCGTTCGACGGCAGGATGTTGCCGACGCCACCACCACCGTTGCCCCAGCAATCGGTCGATCCGCCCCGATCCAGTCGCAGCTCAAGCATGGTCTGCAGCGGCAGGAATACTTCCTCGCCATACGCGTAGGAGCCGGTGTTGAGGTCATAGAAGTGCGGGTTTGGCTGCCAGCTGTCCAGCACGCCCACGATGCGGAAGGAGGTGCCCGCCATGCGCAGTGTGCGGCCCACGCTGTTGGCGCCGTCAAACAGTTTGTCGTTGAGCGACTTTGCGATCACCACCTCGCGCACCTTGGCCTCGCCCTCCGCTGCGGTCCAGCCTTGACCGTACAGGAACGGTACGTCGAACATTCCGAAGAAATCGGCCGTGGTGTAACGCGCCTCCACGTAAAACGGATCGAGCGAGGACTGTTCGGGTTGTACCGGCACCGATCCCCCGGTCATCAACGCCTGGTGATCCGCGCGCCCGGCATGCAGCAGATTCAGGCCATCGATCAGGGTGACCTGCTCCGGTGGCTCCTTGCTGGAGTCCATGCCCTTCATGTCCTGCGGATCAAGCTGCGCGTAGTACAACTTGTCGCTGCGGCCCGGCAGCGGATCGCCGGACAACACATGCAGGACGGTCAACGTAGTCATGCTTGCGCCGATGCCCAGCGCAATCGCCAAGACCATCAGCGCAGTGAGCATCTTGTTGCGCCTTAGGCTGCGCAGGGCGAGATCCAGGTAATAGCCAAACATGTCATGACTCCATCAAAAATAAGCCATACCGCTGCTTCGTGCTTCCGCCATTCCCTTTCATCAAACGCTCCTCGTTGCCACGACCGGTGGCACCGCCGCCGCGCGCAACGCAGGACCGAGCACGGCGAGCTGACCAAGTGCCCACAGCACCAAAGCGCCAATCGGCAAGTAGTACAACGGCAGGTGCGGCAACTCATAGAACTTCATCAACATGACGTTCAGCGCAAACGCCAGCACCATGCCGAGCGCAATCCCGAAACTCACGATCAGAAAGTTCTCGGTCTGGAAGTAGCGCAGGATGTCGCCGCGGGTCGCACCAATCGCACGACGGATGCCGATCTGTCGGCGTCGCTGCTGCACCCAGAAACTGGCGAGACCCACAATGCCCAGCGCGGTGACCAGCAGCAGCGCCACGATCACGCCGACCAGGATGCCGGCCATCGCACGATCCTGGCGAAAGCAGGTGGCGCGCAGATCGCTGAGGGTCTGACTGCCTTCCTGGTCGAATACGGCATCCGGGGCGACCTTCGCAATCATCGCGCGCGCATCGCGCAACACGCGTGGCACATCCCTGGGGTCCGCGCGTAGCAAATAACTTCCAGCGAGAAGTTTGCCCGGTTGCGCCGGCACGAAGATCGACCAGTCCTTGCTGTTTTCGGGCCAGCCGGGTGGGTCTGGCCTGACCAGATGATCGATGACGCCGACCACTCGGTAATGCATCTTGTCCAGCCAGAATTCCTTACCCAGTGGATCGACGCCAGGCCACAGATGCTCGGCAAGCGAGTGGGTGATCTGCACGGACGCATCACTTGGCATGAGGCCGGTGAACGCTTGAAAATCATCGGCCTGAGGACCACGGCCAGCGATCACGTGTACACCCAGAGCCTGCAAACTGCCGGGACCTCCGACGTAGAACTCCACCACGCCGCCGAAATGCTGGGCCGCCGCGTCCAGAGTGATGCCTGCGGTGCCCCGCCGGGCACCGAACGGTATGGAATTGAGCACAGTGACCGATTGCATGCCGGGAATACTGCGCAAGCCGGACAAGACCCGTGCATTCAGATCGACAGCATGGCTATCCTCGTAGCCGGTCAACTGCACCGTCGCCAGCGAGGTTTCATCCACACCGCTTTCGACGTGCATCAACGCGATCCGGTTGGCAATCATGAAACATGCATTGCACAGCACCGCACAGGCCAGGGCGACCTCCATGGCAATCAGCAAGGTGGCGAGGCGGTGGCGACGCAGTGCGGCAAGAATGGGGTGAATCTGCATAGCGATGACTTCCTCAGAGCGTCTTCAGTTGCAGGCCCGGCGCAAGCTGGCATGCGCGCAGCGCCGGCAAGAGGCCAGCCAGCAGGCTGGTGGCAATGGCCAGTGCGAAGGTGACGAGAAACATGCTCACGTCCAGATGCGCCATGTCCGCATAGACCGCCGGCTGACGACGCACCAGCCAAAGTCCTGCGAGCGTAAGCAACCAGCCGCCAATGCCACCGAGCAGGCCGATCATTCCCGCCTCCACCAGACACTGCGCGAATACCGCGGCGCGGCTGGCACCAAGCGCACGACGCACGCCGATCTCGCCACTGCGCCGCAGGAATTTCGCCAGCAAGAGCCCCACGGTGTTGAACAGGCAGATCGCCAGGAACGCGAACGCCAGCCAGGTCTGCAGTCGTACGTCGCTGGGCACCACACCGTTATAGTCAAGCCATTGCATCAGGCTGCGCAGGCGCGTGTTTTCGGCGTGTGTAATGCGACCTAGCGCCTTTTGCTGTTCGGCATAGCCAGCCACGAAGCGGCGATAGTCGGCAACCTTCGCTGCGCCGTTCAGTTCGACCCAAAGGCGAATCCATTCGCACGGAGCGTCCTGCAGGTGACCGGGCTTGTCAGGCATATGCCAGCAGGTGAACTGCCAGAAATTGCCATCGTTGATCTCCAGACCACTGGTGAACGGCGTGAAGACATCTTCCGGCTTGGAATAGAAATCCGCTGTCTGGCCATGCGCGAAACGACCGCCAGCCACCATGTAGAACTGCGGCGAAGGCCGCCATGGTTTCAGCACGCCGACGATGCGCACATCAGTGTCGCGTAGTTGCAGCGTGCGACCCACACTGTTGGCACCGCCGAACAGCTTGTCGTTGAGGTCGGCCGAGATCACCGCCACCCGTGCGTGTTTCTCATCGTCCTGCGGCTGCCAGCTGCTGCCGTACTGGAACGGCACGTCGAACATCGGGAAGAAATCCGATGTCGTCGACAACATCATCTCCATCAGTGGCGGAAGACTTGTCTCCGGCGCGCGTACCTTGAGCTGACTGTCGACGATCAGCGCCTGCCGATCCGCACGGTGTGCAGCCCACAGATCCACCGCCGAGTGATAATCCATCACGTCGACGGGATCTTTGTGGCTGAAGTCGGTGGTGGGGTCTGCATCCACCTGTGGATAAAACAGCACGCCACTTTTACTTGGAAGCGGATCGCCGGATAGTAGATGCATGACCGTCAACGTAGTCATGCTGGCGCCGATGCCGACCGCGATGGCGATGACCATCAAGGCCGTCAGCACCTTGTTGCGCTTCAGACTGCGCACTGCCAGATCGAGGTAATAGCCAAACATTCATCCGCTCCCTTGAATTCCCTCTTCCCGACGCGGGAAGCGAGCCTCACATCACACCGACCGCGTCGCCACTACCGGTGGCACCGCCGCCGCACGCAGCGCGGGACCGAGCACGGCGAGCTGGCCGATCGACCACAACAGCACCGCACCGACCGGGAAATAGATCACCGGCAGTCGCGGCAATTCGTAATGCAGCATCAGGAACAGGTTGATGGCGTAGGCGAGCACCATGCCGATGACAATGCCGATGGTCGCCAGCAGAAAGTTTTCGGTCTGGAAGTAATGCAGGATGTTGCCCCGGGTGGCGCCCAGAGCACGTCGCACGCCGATGGTGCGTCGCCGCTGTGCCACCCAGAAGCTGCCCAGCCCGACGATGCCGAGCGCCGTCACCACCAGCAGCGCCACGCACACGCCGACCAGCAGTCCGGTCATGGCGCGATCGTTCTGGAAGAACTCGCTGCGTACGTCGTCCCATGTGCGCTGCTCGATCACGACGCGGCGGGGATCGAGCGCCTTGAGCGCGGCCAACGCCGCTTTCAGCACGCGCTGCCGCTCCTGTGGCGCAGTCCGGATCAGATAGCTCGAGCCGTCGCCTACCACGGGGCGAATCGGCACCAGAAAGCTGAATTCGGCACCATGCGAGAGACTGCTTGGTCTGACCAGATGGGCGACCACACCCACCACGGCAACAGGCGTCTTGTCGAAATAGACGTGCTTGCCCAGTGGGTTCTGGCCGGGCCACAACTTGTCGGCAACGGCCTGGGTAATGACCAGCGACTGAGGCAATGCCTTGTCATTCGGATCACCGGCAGCAGCGGCCTTGTTGACGGCATCGAGATCCCGGTAATCGTCTTCGCGCAGATTGCGCCCGGCCACCAGCTGGGTGCCAAAAGTCTGCGACAGATTTTCACCCCAGTACATCGCCGCACTGAGCGTGGGCATTTTCTGTGCCGGATCGAGCTTGATGCTGTTGTTGGTTTCCGAATCGCTGAATGGCATCTGGTTCGCAAGACTGACCTGGGTGACGCCGGGGATCTGCCGCAACGCGGCGAGATCTTCCTGAGTACGCGCCTTTGCATCAGGGCGAACGCCGAGATTGGCCAGCTGGATTTCCACCAGCTCATGCTCGGCGATGCCGCTGACCATGTTCATGCGGTCCACTCGCTGGCTGATCAGGAACACCGCATTGCAGACGATCGCGCAAGTCAGTGCTATCTCGATGATCACCAGCCACGCGGTGATCTTGTGCCGGCTCAGGGACGAGAGAATCGGGCGAATTTCCATATCAGTTGCTCTTCAATTGAAGTGCGGGCGTGATCTGGCACGCGCGCCAGGCCGGCAGCAGGCCAGCGATCAGGCTGGCGCCGATCGCAAGCAGGAAGGTGGTCAGCAACATCGACATATCCAGATGCGCCAGAGCGGCATAGCTGGAGGGCCGCTGGCGCACCAGCCACAGACCCACAAAGGCCAGCACCAGGCCACAGATACCACCGCTGAGCCCGATCACCCCAGACTCCACCAGAAGCTGCGCAAACAACGCGCGCTTCGATGCGCCCAACGCCCGGCGTACGCCGAGCTCGCTCGCTCGGCGCATGAACTTGGCCAGCATCAGCCCCACGGTGTTAACCAGGCACACCAGCAGGAAGCCGAACGCAAGCCAGGTCTGCAGGCGCACGTCGCTGGGCACGACCTTTTGATAGTCCAACCAGCCCATCAGGTCGCGCAGCCGTACATTGACTGGACGCTGGAAGCGCCCCAGCGCCTTTTGTTCCTGCGAGTAGTGCGTGAGATATTCCCGATACGCCGCGGCCTTGGCCGGACTGTCCAGCTGCACCCAGAACTGCAGCCACGTACAGGGTGCGCTCTCCAGATGCTCGTTATGGCCGCCCCAGCAATTCATCATTCCATTGTTGGTCAGCTTCAAGTCGCGCGCGGTACTCAGCGGCAGAAACACATCCTCCGTCGGCGCGTAACTGCCGGAGATATTGATGTCATAGAAATGCGGGTTCGGCCGCCAGCGATCGAGCACACCGACGATGCGAACGGCGTCGTCGCCCAGCTGCAGCGTCTGGCCGGTGCTGTCCTTGCCGCTGAACAGCTTGTCATTGAGCTTGCTGGAAATCACCGCCACCCGCGCCTTGCTGTCGTCATCAGTCGCGGACCAGGCCCGCCCATACAACATCGGCGCCTTGAACATCGGAAAGAAATCGGCGGTGGTGTAGCGTGCATCCGAATAGAACGGATCCACGCTTGATTGCACCGGCTGCACCGGTACCGTGCCACCCGTCATCAGTGCCTGACGATCTGCGCGCTTAGCACGCAGCAGATTCATGCCGTCGATCCAGGTCAGTTGATCCGGCGGTTCGTCGGCCGGTTGATAGCCGTCCATATCGCGCGGCTCGAGTTGTGGGTAGAACAGCGTCTGGCTCGTTCCGGGCAGCGGATCACCCGACAGCACGTGCAGCACGGTCAGCGTGGTCATGCTGGCACCGATGCCGAGGGCAATCGCCAGCACCATCAGCGCGGTGAGCATCCGGTTGCGCCTGAGGCTGTGCCATGCCATGTCGAGGTAGTAGCCAAACATTTCCGTCACTCCGTGATTTGCAGTTCTGGGTGTAACTGATTAACTCGCTCCGCCCGTACCCTCATTCACCCCCTCGGGGCACCTTGTCCCAAAGGGAGAAGGGACTCCTTACGCCGCGCGTGTCGCCACCACTGGTGGCACGTTGGACGCGCGTCGTGCAGGCACGAAGACCGCGCCCTGCCCGATCGCCAACATCGCGAGCACACCGGTCAGTACGTAGAGCACCGGCAATCGCTCCATCTCGTAGTGCGTCATCAGCCAGAGGTTGAGTCCGACGGCGAGCAGCACGCCCAGCACCACACCGACACCGGCGATCAGCAGGTTCTCGATCTGGAAGTAATGCAGGATGTCGATCCGTCGCGCGCCCAACGCACGCCGAACGCCGATCTGCCGATGCCGCTGGCCGACCCAGAAACTGGTGAGGCCGACGATGCCGGCCGCCGTGACACCGAGCAGGATCAGGCAGACCACACCCATCAGGATCGCCATGCCGCGATCGGCGCGATAGGCTTTCGCGCGGATGTCGGAGAACGACTGCACGCCCCAGCTGTCGGGCATGATGCGCATGGGATTGGCCGCAAACAGCGCCTTGCGCGCCTCATGCATCACGTCCTGCTCGCGTCCCGGCAGCGTGCGTACCGCGTAGCTCGCCATCACTCCGTCCAGGCGAACTGGCTCAAGTATCGAGTTATAGGCAAAGGGATTCCCCCAGCTGTCCGTGGTCGGCGTCTGCAACTGCTCGACGATGCCCACGATGGTCGATGGCTCCCGCTTTCCATCCTGATAGACCGTCTTGCCCAGCGCATCGCCCTTCGGAAAGAGCTTGTCCGCCACCGGCTTGCTCACGATGATCACCGGTGAGGCTTCGGTGCCGCGGATGGTGTGATGCAGGATTTCACCGGCGTTGAAGTCGCGACCGGCGATCAGATGCACACCCAGGGTAGGACGCAGGTGTTCGTCCCCGTAGTAGTAGGCGGCCTGAACGCTTATGCCCTTTTGGTCCGGCGTGAGGGTGACGTCGCCGCTCCATATCATTCCCTGTATGGGGAAGCTCTCCGATGCTGCCACTTCCTGTACGCCAGGCAGGCTCCGCAACGTGGCAAGGTCCGCCCGCTGCAACTCATCGAGCTTTTCGACGGACGCTGCATCGTCACCGCTTGGTGCCCCCACCCATGCCTGCGAAACCCGCAGCAGATCTCTTTCCTCGATACCGGTCGGACGATTCAACCGCTCGATACGCTGGCCGATGATGAAGACCGCATTGCAAACGATCGCCAACGTCAGCGCGATCTGCAGCACGATCAACACGACGCCAGCCTTGTGTCGGCGCAACGCTGCGAGGATGGGATGCACGGTCATGATGCGATCCTCAATTAGTCTTCAGCTGCCACGCGGGTTGCACGCGTGACGCACGAAAGGTGGGGTAGAGGCCTGCCAGCATGGTGGCGACCACCGCTACCAATACGGTGAGCATGAGCAGGCTTGGATCGATCCGCGCCAGATCGGCGAGTCTCGCGGGCAAGACGACACCGACGCCAAGCACGCCCACGCCAGTAAGCACCAGCCCCAATACGCCACCGCCGGCGCCGATCATTCCGGCCTCGGTGAGAAACTGCGCGTAGATCGCGCGGCGCGATGCACCGAGCGCACGGCGTACACCGATCTCGCCACTGCGGCGCAGGAACTTTGCCAGCAGCAAACCCACCGTGTTCACCAGACACACGATCAGCAGGCCGAGCGCCACCAGCAACGACACCTTCGTGTCGCTCGGCACAACATGCTCATGCTCCAGATAGGCCGGCACATCGAACAGGCGGTTGTTCGGTGACCAGCTGAATCGTCCAGCCGCCTGCTGCTCACGCGCATAGTCGTCCAGGTATTGCCGATAGCTCTGCACGGCTCCCGCACCATCCAGCTCAGCCATGAAGGCGATCCATATGCAATTGGAGTGCTGCAGGCCGACAAAGCCGGATTCCGTGGGCTCCGCACGGCATAAATTCACACCACTGTTCGCCATGTTCACCGCAAGCGCCCGCTGGAACGGAACAAATATCCCGGGACCATCGCCGCCGCCGTAACCGCCGGTATCCAGCACATCGTAGAAAATCGGCTGTGGATTCCAGTCCGCCAGCACACCGATCACCCGATAGTCCTTGCCTTCGATATCGATCGTCTTGCCGACACTGTTGCCACCACCGAATACCTGCTGGTTGAGCTTGTCGCCAATCACGGCTACGGCCGCCTGATGGGCATCCTCGTCCGCACTCCAGCCGCTGCCATACAGAAACGGCACATCCAGCATCGGGAAAAATTCGCCGTACACCGCATAACCGTCGACCGGGATCGGGCTGCGCCCAGCACCGGTCGGAATCACCGACGGTGCAATCAGGTAGATCGCTGACTGTAGCTTCGCGCGATGGTCGCGCATCAGCGCCATCGCGTCGGTGTAATCCAGCGCATCCGGTGGCTCACCGACATGGCCACTGTCGCTCGGGCCCCACATGTCGATCCGCGGCACGAACAGCTTTGACGATTTCCACGGAATCGGATCACCGGAGACACCACGGAATACTGCATACGTCGTCATCGACGCAGCGACGCCGAAGCCGATGGCCAGCACCATCAGCACAGTAAGTCCGGGGCTGCGCTTCAAGCTGCGCAAAGCCAGTTCAAGGTAGTAGCCGAACATCCGTCCATTGCTCCTTCACTTGAGTCCCTCTTCCATCAACAACCCTGGGAGGCTCGCTGATGGAAAAGAAAGAAGATCGTCACGCCGCATGCGTCGCCACCACCGGCGGCACGTTGGAGGCGCGACGCGCCGGCACGAACACCGCAGCCTGGCCCAATGCCAGTACCGCCAGCACACCTACTGCGACGTAGATCACCGGCATGCGATCCATCTCGAAACGCGTGATCAACCACAGGTTGAGCCCCACCGCGAGCAAGATGCCAATCACCGCACCGATGCCGGCGATCAACAGATTCTCAAGCTGGAAGTAATGCAGGATGTCGACCTTGCGGGCACCCAATGCCCGCCGCACGCCGATCTGCCGGCGCCGTTGACCCACCCAGAAACTCGTCAGCCCGACGATGCCTGCGGCGGTGACGGCAAGCAGAATCAGGCAGATCACGCTCATCAGGATCGCCATGCCGACATCGGCGCGATAGGCACGAGCGCGGATGTCGGCGAACGACCTGACACTGCGGTCATCGAGCACGCGCATGGGATTTGCTGCATAGAGCGCGGGGGTCACCGCATTCATCGCTTGCACCAGTCGACCGGGCTTCGCGCGCAACACGTAGCGCGCAAAGTTCGCGTCCTGCCGGACCGGGAACATCACCGAATTCCAGGCGAGAGCATTTTCTCCGGGATCGACCGGGCTCTGCAGCCGCGCGACCACGCCAACGACGGTGGTCGGCGTGCTGCTGCTGTCGAAATAGATCACCTTGCCAACCGCATCGCCATGCGGAAACAGTCTGTCGGCGAGCGACTTGGTAATGATCGTGAGCACAGGTTCACTGTCGTCGCGGAATCCCTTGTGCTTGACATCGGCCGCTGTGAAATCGCGACCCGCGACGAGGCGCAGCCCGAGGGTCGACAACATATGTTCATCGCCGTAGAAGAAATTCGCATCGACCATGGCTTTTTGCTGCAACGGTTTCAGCGCAACCCCACCCACCGAGCCGGAAAGAAGCAATGGTAGCGAACGGATTGGGGACACTGAAGCTACGTCCGGCAGGTTACGCAAGGTGGCCAGATCTGCCTGCTGCATGCTGTCGAGTTTTTCCAGCCCGGCAGGATTGTCTCCGTCCGGTGCATCGACCCATTGCTGGGTGACCAGGAACAGATTGTCCTCGTTGAGGCCGGTGGGCCGGCGCACCATGTCGACGCGCTGCTGGATGATGAAGATCGCATTGCAGACGATCGCCAGGGTCAGCGCGATCTGCAACGCAATCAGCACTACGCCAGCCTTGTGTTTGCGCAATGCCGCGAGAATCGGATGCAGGGTCATGGCAGGTTCCTCAATTCGACTTCAGTTGCCATGCGGGTTGCACGCATGCAGCACGATAGGTGGGATAGAGACCGGCCAGCGTGGTCGCCATGACGGCCACCAGCAGGGTGAGCACCAGCAGCGAGAAGTCCACGCGCGCCAGCGCAGCGATATCTTTTGGCAACACCCAACTCACGCTGGCTACACCCATGCCGGTCAGCAGCAGACCCAGTGCGCCCCCGGCCAGACCGACGATGCCGGCCTCGGTAAGGAACTGCGCGTAGATCGCCAGGCGCGGCGCGCCCAGCGCACGGCGCACGCCGATCTCGCCGCTGCGGCGCAGGAACTTCGCCAGCAACAAACCCGCCGTGTTGACCAGGCACGCGATCAGCAGACCCAGCGCCACCAGCAGCGCTACCTTGGTATCGCTGGGCACGACATGCTTGAAGTCCAGCCATTGCGGCAAATTGCGCAGGCGGTTATTCGGTCCCCAGCCAAAACGGCCAGCCTGCTGCTGGTCGTGTGCGTAACCATCGAGATACTGCCGGTAAGCCGTTACTGCCGCTGCGTCGTCCAGCTCGGCCATATAGGCAATCCACGTGCAGCTCGAATGCTGCAGGCCGATAAAGCCCGATTCAGAGGGATTCGCATCGCAGTCGGTATTGCCGTCATTGCGTATGCTCGCCTGGATCGCGGTCTGAAACGGCAGGAACACGTCTTCGAAATCGGTGGAAAAGCCGCCGCCGTTGTTGACCACGTCATAAAAGCGCGGTTGCGGATTCCATGCATTCAGCACGCCAACCACGCGATAGTCCTTGCCCTCGATATTGACTGTCTTGCCCACGCTGTTGGCGTCACCGAACAGCTTCTGGCTGAGCGTGTTGCTGATCACCGTCACGGCCGCGCGCTGCGTGTCGTCGTCCGCACTCCAGCTACTGCCGTATTTGAACGGTATGTCCAGCATCGGGAAGAATTCGCTGAATACCGCATGCCCGCTGACATGGATCGGATGCTTGCCAGCATCTGCCGGCACCACCGATGGGGAAATCTCATACATCGCCGACTGCAGCTTGGCGCGGTGATCGCGCATCAGTTTTATCGCGTCGGTGTAGTCCATCGCATCCGGCGGCTCGCCGTCGCTGCTGCGTCCGGACGGACCCCACATGTCGATCTGCGGCACGAACAGCTTCGACGATTTCCATGGCATCGGATCGCCCGATACCGCACGAAACACCGAGTAGGTCGTCATCGACGCGGCCACACCGAAACCGATGGTAAGCACCATCAGCGCGGTCAGGCCCTTGCTGCGCCTGAGACTGCGCAAGGCCAATTCAAGGTAGTAGCCGAACATCTGTCTATCGCTCCTTCATGTGTAGCCCAAGAGGTGACTGGGCAGAATTCGTTGCGAGTGGACTTACCGCTCCGCCCGAACCCTCATCCACCCCTACGGGGCACCTTCTCCCACGGGGGAGAAGGGAAAAATCAAACCGAACGCGTTGCTTCCACCGGTGGCACGCGCGAGGCGCGCAGCGCTGGTGCCAGCACGGCCGCCTGGCCGAGCAGCAGCAGCACCACCACGCCGGCCACGACGTACGTCAATGACAACCGCGCCATTTCAAAATGACTGACCATCCACATGTTCATGCCGATAGCGAGCAGCGCGCCGACGATGACGCCGCCCAGACTGATCAGCAGGTTCTCGGTCAGGAAATAACTGAGGATGTCGCGATGAGTCGCGCCGAGTGCACGCCGCACGCCGATCTGCTTGCGCCGCTGGCCGACCCAGAAGCTGGTCAGTCCCACGATGCCAGCCGCGGTGATCGCCAGCAGCACCACGCAGACCACGCCCATCAGGATCGCCATGCCGCGATCGCGGGCATACGCTTTGGCTCGTGTCTGACTGAAGCTCTGAACGCCGTCCTTGGGGTCGATCACACGCATGCGATTGACACCGTACAGCGCCTTCGATACCTGCTTGGTGACGGCGTCGAGCTGACCCGGCTGCGTACGGATCAGGTAGAAACTACCCAAGGACATCGCCAGGCGCACCGGCACCAGGGTCGATTGTTCGGACCATGGCGACGCCCAGGTATCCACCCAGGGCACCTCCAGCTGATCGACCACTCCGATGATGGTGGTCGGGTTGTTGCTCAAGTACACGACCTTGCCCAGCGACGAGCCATCCGGGTAGAGCTTGTGCGCCAGTTCCCGGGTGATGATGATGGTTGGCGGCGCCAGCTTGTCACGCATGTCCATGCGGCCAATCTCTTCAGCGCGGAAATTTCGCCCCTCGATCAACTTCAGTCCCAACGTGTCCAGCGTGTGTTCGTCGGAAAAGTAGATCGCGGTGTGTGCGGTCGAGTGATCCTGATTCGGCTTGTAGTCCAGCCCTTCGGACCAGCCACCCTGACGCAGTGGATAGGAATTGGTCGAGTAGGCATCGATCACGCCCGGGATCTGGCGCAAGGCAGCCAGGTCGGTAGCCGTCAAACCACTGACCTGCTGCGAAGGCGGCTTGCCGACCCACTGATTCCTCACACTCAGGATGTTCTGTTCATCGATGCCGGTCGCGCGCGACAGGTGCGTGACGCGCTGCTTGATGATGAACAGTGCATTGCACACGATCGCCAGGGTCAGCGCGATCTGCAGTGCGATCAGGATGGTGCCGGCCTTGTGCCGTTTGAGTGCGGCGAGTATGGGTTGGATCTGCATGGTCGTCGCCTCAGTTGGACTTCAATTGCCAGGCTGGCTGCACCTGCGCGGCACGCCAGGTCGGATAGAACGCCGCAATCACCGTTGCACCGATCGCCACCAGCAAGGTGAGCCCGATCAGGCCAAAGTCGACATGCGCCAGCGCGGCGATCTCCGGTTCGAACACCAGCCCGATGCTGTACACGCCGCCGGCCGTCAGCAGCAGGCCGAGCACACCGCCGGCAACGCCGACCATCGAGGCCTCGGCGAGAAACTGCGTGTAGATCTCGCGTCGCGAAGCGCCTAGCGCCCGGCGTACACCGATCTCCTGCGAGCGCCGCATGAACTTGGCCAGCAGCAGGCCGATCGTGTTGACCAGGCACACCACCAGGAAACCCAGCGCGACCAGCAATGACACCTTGGTCTCCTGCGGTACCACGTGCTCGTGATCGAGCCACTCCATCACGTTGCGCAGGCGGTTGTTCGGCGCCCAGTTGTAGCGGCCAGCGCGCTTTTGATCCGCCGCATAGCCGTCCAGATAGCTGCGATAGCGTTGCACCGCGGCAGCATCCGGAAGCTCGGCCCAAACCGTCAGCCAGACGCAGGTGGATTGCAACCATGCATCCCAGCCACCATCGGGCGCCTTGTTGCAGTTGTTGTTGCCGTCGGTATCCATCTGCAGATCGATGGCGCGACTGAACGGCATGAAGAAATCGGGCGAATCGCCGAAACCACTTGTATTGACCACGTCGTAGTAACGCGGGCGTGGATCCCAGCTCTTCGCGACACCGACGATCCGGTAGTCGCGGTTGTCGAGCACGATGTTGCGCCCAACGCTGTTGGCACCGTCGAACAGCTTCTGGTTGAGCTTGCTGCTGATCACCACCGTGCTGGCGCGTTTGTCGTCCTCGTTCGCGCCCCAGCCATTACCGTACTGGAACGGCATCTCGAACATGCCGAAAAAGTCGGTGGTGACGGCGTAGCCGCTGACCGAGAACGGCTGCTTGGACGCGTCGGCTGGCACCACCGCGATGGCGACTGGATACAGCGCCGTCTGCCGCGACGCCGGATGCGCCCGCATCAGTGCCATCGTGTCCTGGTAGTTCAGCGCATCCGGTGGCTCGCCGTTGTCGCCGGGGTCGCGACCGGTTGGCCCAAAACCGTCAATCTGCGGTACGAACAGCTGACCGGACTTCCACGGTATCGGATTACCGGACACCGCGCGGAACACCGCAAAGGTGGTCATTGACGCCGCTACGCCGAAGCCGATCGCCATGATCATCAGCCCGGTGAGTACCGGGTTGCGACGCAGGCTGCGCAGGCCGAGCCGCAGATAGTAGGCAAGCATGTAGACCTCCAGATTCCCTTTCCGATGTTTCCCTTTCCCACCTGGAAAGGGCGACGTTTTTCAAACCGAACGTGTCGCCTCCACCGGCGGCACATTCGAAGCACGCACCGCCGGGGCCAGCACCGCACCCTGGCCAAGCAACAGCAACGCAATCACACCAATCGCCACATAGGCCAGCGACAACCGCGCCATCTCGAACTGGGTCACCATCCACAGGTTGATGCCGAGCGCGAGCACCGCGCCGATGGCAACACCCGTGATGCCGATCAACAGGTTCTCGGTGAGGAAATAACTGAGGATGTCGTGCCGGGTCGCGCCCAGCGCGCGACGAATGCCAATCTGCTTGCGCCGCTGGCCCACCCAGAAGCTGGTAAGCCCGACGATGCCAGCCGCGGTGATCGCCAGCAGTACCAGGCTGACGATGCCCATCAGGATCGCCATGCCAACATCTCGTCCGTAGGCCGCCTTGCGCACCTGGGCGAAACTCATCACGCCGTCCTTGCGGTTGATGATGCGCATGCGGCTTTGCGCAAACAGCGCCTTTGGTGCATCACGCATGGCGGCGGCTAGCTGCCCTGGCCGCGAACGCACCAGATAGAACGTGCGATCCGTCAGCAATCGCGCGGGAACCAGGACGGCGTTGTAGGCGTACTCGTTCATCCAGTTGGCGACGGTATGCGCCTGCAACGTGTCGGTGACGCCGATCACGGTAGAGGGCCGGTTGCCGCCTGACACGTAGATCGTCTTGCCCAGCGCGGAGCCCTGCGGAAACATCGTCTGCGCGAGTGCCTTGCTGATGATCACCTCGGACGCCAGCATCGGATCCGGCGGCGTCTGGCTGCCGACTTCACTACTGGTGAAATTGCGCCCCTCGATCAGCGACACACCGAGCGTCGCCAAGGTATGGTCATCGGTGAAGTAGATCGCCGAGTCGAGCGTCGACCTGATCTGGTCCGGCGTGGTCTTGATGAAGTTGTCCCAACCGGAGCCGCGCATCGGGAAGCTGTTCGCCGGCGCCACGTCCTGCACACTGCCCAGCTCGCGCAGGGCCAGCAGGTCCGCCCGCATCTGCGCGTCGATGCGCTGCGGCGAGGATTGATCCGCCCAGAAGTTCTGGATCACGAACAGGTTCGATTCGTCCACGCCACTGGGGCGCGACACGCGTGCCATGCGCTGCTGGATGATGAACAGTGCATTGCACACGATGGCCAGGGTCAGCGCGATCTGCAATGCGATCAGCACGGTGCCGGCCCGGTGGTGGCGCATGGCGGCAAGTATCGGTTTGATCTGCATGATGGCTCGGCCTCAGTTCGACTTCAGCTGCCAGGCCGGCTGCACCTGCGCAGCACGCCATGCGGGATAGAAGGCCGCGAGCACGGTGGCAAAAATCGCCACCAGCAGCGTCGTCGCCATCAGCGAAAGGTCCAGATGGGCGAGCCGGGCGATATCCGACTCGAACAACAAGCCAACGCCAAGCATGCCTACCGCGGTCAGCAACAGGCCGAGCAAACCACCTGCCAGACCCACTGTGCCGGCCTCGATCAGGAACTGGCCATAGATCTGCCGGCGCGGCGCACCAAGCGCGCGACGCACACCGATCTCCGGCGCGCGGCGCATGAACTTGGCCAGCAGCAGGCCGATCGTGTTGACCAGGCAGATCGCAAAGAATCCCAGGGACACCATCAGCGAGATGCGACTTTCTGCCGGCACCACATGCTCGAAGTCGAGCCAGTTGGAGACATCGCGCAGACGCACGTTCGGTGCCCAGTGGAAACGACCCGCACGCTGCTGCTCATCCGCGTAGGCGGTGAGGAAGTCGCGGTAGCGCTCGACATCGGCCGCGGTCGGCAACTCCACCCATACCGGTATCCAGACGCATTCGCCGTGCAGCCAAGCGTCGCGTCCATTGCCGTAGTCCATCAGCGAGCCGCAATTGTTGTTGCCCGCGGTATCGATCTGCAGATCCATCGCGCGGGTGAACGGCACATACATTTGCACCGGCTCACCGAATTCGTTGCCGTCGAACAAATCGTAGAACCGTGGCTTCGGATCCCAGTGCGCAGTCACCCCCACGACGCGGTATGTGTGCATGCCCAGCGTCACTTCGCGACCCACGCTGTCGGCACCACCGAACAGCTGCTCGTTCAGTTCATGGCTGATCACCGCCACGGCCGCATGCCGGTCGTCGTCACTTGCACTCCAGGCACTTCCATACTGGAACGGCGCATCGAACATGCTGAAGAAGTCGGCATTGGTCGCGTAGCCATCCGCGGTAAACGGCAGGCTATCGCTGCCGCCTGGAAGCACCGACAGAGACACGTTGTAAAACAGCGTCTGGTGCACGGCCTTGTGCGCCCGGACCAAGGCGGTGGCATCGGTATAGTTGAGCGCCTGCGGCGGCTCGCCATGGTTGTTGTTATTCGGACCACGGCTGTCGATCAGCGCGGTGAACAACTGGCTGGACTTCTGCGGAATCGGATTGCCCGACACCGCACGAAACACCGACCAGGTGATCATCGACGCGGCCACGCCGAAGCCGATTGCCATCACCATCAGCGCGGTCAGCAGCGGATTGCGCCGGAGGCTGCGCAAGCCCAGCTCAAGGTAGTAGCCGAACATGGCTCAGACCTCCGCGTGGGTGCCCGGACTCCAGACGCAATGCACGGCAGGGACGATCGGTAGTCATTGCAGCAACCGGTTGATGTCTTCCAGGTCGTGCACATCCACGGTGCCGGCGGCCTGCTTGAGCAACAGCTTGTTGAGGATGAACTGGTGGCGCACGACGATGTACTGGAACTGCGACTCGGCCAGCTGCTCGATCGCGACCACCACATTGGTGAGGCTCTGCGTGCCGATCGCGTAGCCGGCGCGCATCGAGGCCACGGATTTCTGCGCCGCATCTACCGAGGTGCGCGCGCTCTGCACTCCCTCGATGCCGTCCACCACCAGGTTGAAGTAGTTGTTGGCGTCACGTGCCGCCTGCCGACGCTCGCTTTCCAGCGTGCCCTGATCCTCGTCGCGCTGATAGATCGCCTGACGTACCTGGGACTGCGTCAGGCCACCGCTGAAGATCGGCACATTGAGCGTGAGGCCCACCGTGGTGACCCCGGGACCGTTGGCAGAGCTGCCCGGCACCGCATCGGACCAGCTGCCGAACCGGCCGTAAGTCACGTTCGCGTTGATGGTGGGCAGGTGACCGGCACGCGCTGCCGAAATCTTGTGCTCGTCGGCGCTCACCGCGTAACGGTCGGCAAGGATCGCTGGATTGGTCTCCATCGCCGCATCCACCCAGGCCTTGGCATCGTTCGGCGTGGGCGCCTGCATGGGCAGATCTTCGCGAAGCTTCTTCAGGTCGCCGGTTGGCTGTCCGGTAATCTGCTCCAGGCCCCGCAGCGCATCCTTCAGGGTGTCCTGCTCGGTGATCCGCTGCGCCTTGATGTACAGGTAGAACGCCTGCGACTGCGACATGTCCGCCGCCGTGGCGAGGCCGTCCTTGAAGCGCTCGCTGGACTGCGCGTACTCCTGCTTGTACGCATCTTCGTAGGACTGATAGACATCCACCGAATCCCGCGCGATGAGTACGTTGAAGTAGGCGTTGGCGACACGCACGTAGAGATTCTGCAGCGCAGCGAGATAGGTCTGCTCCTGCGAATCGCTGGTGTCATGCGCGGCATGCAGCGTGGATATGTCAGCCAGATTGACCAGCGTCTGGCTCAGCCCGGTTTCGATGCTGCGGTCACGCGTATGACCGACGCCGCTGGTGGTTATCGTGTTGCCATTCGAATCAACCGACGTTCCGCTGCCACCATGGATCTGCTCCAGACCAAGCGAGGCATTCAGTTGCGGCAGCAAGGCCGCACGCGCCTGCGGCACGCCTTCGGCAACCGCCAGGCGTGTCGCATCGGCCGTGGCCAATACCGGGTCGTTGGCGATCGCCTGATGGAAGGCATCCATCAGGTCTTCGCCATGACTTGGCAATGGCGCAACGGCCAGCAAAAGCAGCAAGGGCAGCAACTTCAGGCGCATGGATCAGACTCGCAGGCTGTGAATGGGCATGTAGTGGGCAGGGAAACGGACATCAGCAGCTTCAGCTCGAATGGACGCCGCCATGCGCCGCTGCCACGTTGTGGAAGCGCGGATCTTCGGCAAGATCCACCACCTGGCCGTCGATGATGTGCACGTTGCGCTGCGCACGCGCGGCCAGCTCCGGATCATGCGTAACCATCACGATGGTCGCGCCTTCGCGATGGATGTCCTCGAGCAGTTCGAGCACGCTGCGGGCCATCTGCGTATCCAGGTTGCCGGTCGGTTCATCGGCCAGCAGCAGGCGCGGTGATCCAGCCAGTGCACGGGCGATCGCCACGCGCTGCTGCTGACCGCCGGAGAGCTCTGCCGGATAATGCTTGGCGCGCGAAGCCAGGCCGACGCGCTCAAGCGAATCCATGATCCGCTGCTTGCGCTCGGCCGCCTTCATGCCGCGATAACGCAACGGCACTTCGACGTTGTCGAACACGTTGAGATCGGGAATCAGGTTGAACGCCTGAAAGATGAAGCCGATCTTCTCGTTGCGGATTTTCGAGCGGGCGTTGTCGTTGAGGTTGCTTACTTCGATGCCGTCGAGGTGGTACTCGCCGCCACTGAAGGTTTCCAGCAGGCCGGCGATGGTCAGGAAGGTGGTCTTGCCGGAACCAGACGGGCCGGTGACGGCGACGAATTCGCCTTCTTTCACGTCGATGTTGAAATCGCGCAGCGCATAGGTCTCCACCACTTCGGTGCGGTAGACCTTGGACAGGTGGGTCATCTTCAGCATGGTTGTTCCTCGGTGGTGGTGATGTTTGTCGTGGAGCTTTGGCTCCTCCCCCTACTCGTAGGGGGAGGCTGGGAGGGGGTTAGGCTTTTGACTTTGCGAGCAAGAGCTTTACCCCTCCCCAACCCTCCCCTGCTTTCGCAGGGGAGGGAGTAAATCAAGGTCAGTTGCTGATCGCGACGCGATCGGCGTTCTTGAAATTGTCGGTACCGGAAATCACGATGCGGTCGCCTTCCTTCAGGCCATCGAGGATCTCCACCTTGTCGATGCTGCTGGCGCCGACGCGGATCGGGGTTTTCGTCGCGATACCGTCGCGCACCACGTAGGCGTAGCTGCCACCGGATTCATCGACGAACGAGCCGCGCTGCACGGTGAGTACGTTCTCGCGATGATCCAGCAGCACACGCACCGACAGGCGCTGGTTCTGCCGCAGTTCCTTCGGGGTGGCACCGGCGAAGCGCAGCCGCGCCGCTACTTCACCGTTGACGACTTCGGGCGAAATCGCGCTGACCAGGCCCTTCCAGGTATTGCCGTTGCCGCTGATCTCGCCGGACATGCCGATACCGAGATCGCGCGCAAAGCTCTCCGGCACCTGCATCTCCACTTGCAGTGCCGACAGATCGATCACGCTGAGCAGCTGGGCATCCTTGGCGACAGTGGCGCGCTCGGCGATGAACAGCTGACCGACCTGACCGTCGACCGGCGACTTCACATTGAGGTTGTCGACCTGGCGCTGCAGGTCCTGCACCACCAGCAACTGATTGTCGTGGGCCAGCTTCTTGGACTGGATGTTGAACTTCAGGCTGTCGTTGTTCATGCCCAGGTCGGACTTGGCATGTTCCAGCGTGATGCGCGCCTTTTCCAGCGCGTCCTTGGACTGATCGACTTCCACGCCGGTTGCGGCACCGGCAGTGAACGCCTTCTGCTCGCGCGCCAGGTTGGTTTCCGCACTCTTCGCGTCGATCTGCGCATTGTCGAAGGCCTTCTGCAAATCGCTGCGCTTGGTGCGCGCGTCTACTTGCGACTGCAGATAATCGACCTGCATCGCGTCAGCCTTGGACTGCTCTTGCGCGAGCTTGTTGGTGAGCTCCGGGCTATCGATCACGGCGAGCGCCTGCCATTTCTTCACCGTATCGCCCGCATGCACCTGCAGTGTCACCGCGCCGCCATATGTTGCATACAAGGTGGGGCTGACCGCGGCGACCACCTTGCCTTCGGCAGCGATGTCGCGCACGAACGGGCCACGTTCGACGTCGGCGAACGAGAGTCGACTGCTGCTGACTGATGAGGATGCTGAAAACAATCGGCCGATGCCTGGTGCCAGCCACACCAGCAAGATCAGTACGAGCACGCCGCCACCCAGCAGAATCAGCCGGCGCTTGCGGTTGGGTTTGACCTCGACCATGCGGTCCTGTGCGGAAGTATCGCGAATCATCATCCTGTTCCTGACCACGGTCACAGCGCGGTCGCACATGGATCATTGCAATCCATGTGCCAGCCAGAAATCTTCAGGTGATTCGATTTATTTCAATGGCTTGCAAGCCATCCAGCGATGTACCCGACTGTCCGCGGACAATTCACGGACAGCCGGACGACCGTCCGCACAGCCGATTCACTGGTCGAGGGTGAGCTGCAAGGACACCGCTTCAGCACCAGCAACCTGCCCAACCAAGTGCCGGCTCAAGCTGGAAAGATGCGTGGCGACTTCGGCGCCCAGCACGTCCAGGCCGGCGAGTTGCCGCCAGTGGAAGCGCAGCAGATGTGCACTGACCGAGCGGGAGTTTCGCGGCAAGCGCCCATCCTGCATGGAGGCGATCGTCGGCACGGTCGTCGCCTCGGCGCAGTCCAGCAGCGCATCCCATGCGAGGTAATCGGTATCCGGCAGCAGATACAGCCGCGCACACAGATGGCCATCACGATCCACGCATTCGATCCACTCGCGCGGCCCTTCACTGGTGATGGCGCTGGCGGCGACCAGGTAATGCGTCTGCAGTAGCGGCGCCAGCTGCATGTTCTCAACGAGCAGACCGCGCGGCATGTCCTCGATCGCCGACACGCGTGGCTGCATCGACAGGTACAGCACGCTACCCAGCGGCGGCAAACAGCGCAACAGCGAGGCGGGCGAGACTCGCCAACAGCGCCGGCTTGTCGCCGGCACGCTGACATGCAGGCGGTGGACCTTGCTAAAGGCTAAGCGGCTGAACATCGATCACCTCCGGCCGTACGGCCCAGCAGGTACCACGGGACGGAATGCGTAGGCGACAGGCCGATGGAAGACGCGGCGTCGCTGCAACAGCCTTGTCTGAATGCGTGTCCTGGATGCCTGTACACGACAATGACTTCCCGGCCGATGGTTACGCCAGGATCTACTTGGTCAGGATCAGCTTGTCGTTACGGGTCAGGCGCAGATGGTATTCGCTGCCCTGATGCTGAATCACCAGCTCGCGCCCTCCGTCCAGCAATGACTGACTGGAAATACGCCGCGCCGCCGCGACGGCGGACGCTACCGGTTCCAGTGTCGGTCGCCGCGGCGAAGCTTGCGCGGGTATCAGAGACAGAATGGGCATAGACATAGAAGGCTCGGCGGAAAGTCAGAGACTCAGATGATAATGATTCTCATTTAACTGTCAACCGTCCGCGGCATTGCGGAGACTTTCGATACCCTCTTTTTGCTCGTCATCCTTGCGGAGGTTTGCCCGTCATCCCTGCGGAGGCAGGGATCCAGTTGCTTCAAGGTCCCTGGGTTCCTGCCTTCGCAGGAATGACGGGCTGGGGGATAGCCGGTTATGCCAGCCCCCATTCAAAACACATCAACCCGCTCAGATGACCCGCTGAATCCGCTCGACCATCGCCGCATCCAACCGTGGCAGCACCTCCAACGCCCCCAGATTCTGTTCCAGCTGCTCAACCCTGCTGGCGCCGAGCATCACCGTGGAAACATGCGGATTCAGCAGGCACCAGGCGATCGCCAGCTGCGTCAGCGGGACGCCAAGCTCGGCCGCAATCGACTGCAGCGCGCGCACCTTGCCCAGACGCTCGTCGCCCTTGCCCAGCACTTCCTCGCGCAGCCACTCGTACCCTGTCTGCGCCAGGCGCGAATCGGCCGGTATGCCGTCGTTGTACTTGCCACTCAACAGACCTGAAGCGAGCGGCGACCAGATCGTGGTGCCCATGCCATACGCTTCGTACAACGGCGCATATTCCTGCTCGACCCGTTCGCGGTGCAGCAGGTTGTATTGCGGCTGCTCCACGACGGGTGCATACAGATGATTCTCGCGTGCAATGCTGTGCGCTTCGTGAATCGCCTCGGCCGGCCATTCGCTGGTGCCCCAATACAGCACCTTGCCCTGACGAATCAGCGTATCCATCGCTGCGACGGTCTCCTCGATCGGGGTATCGGGATCCGGCCGATGGCAGAAATACAAATCCAGATAGTCGACGCGCAGACGTTGCAGAGCCTGCTGGCAGGCCTCCATCACATGCTTGCGTGACAGACCCCGCTGGGTCGGCAGCGGATGTTCCGCCGAGCCGAAAAACACTTTGCTGGAAACGCAATAGCTGTCACGCGGAAAGCGCAGGTCGGCCAGCACGTCACCCATCACCTGCTCGGCCACGCCTTTGTTGTAAACCTCCGCATTGTCGAAAAAATTCACGCCGCGGTCGTGGGCCAGCGCCAGCAAGTCACGCGCCTGTGCGCGCCCCACCTGCTTGCCAAAGGTGACCCAGGCGCCGAACGACAGCGCGGATAGTTGCAGACCGGTCTTGCCAAGGCGGCGATACAGCATGAGGGTGCTCCTGTGAGAGGTAAGACCCGCAGCATGCCAACAGCGGTGGCACCGCGTCCAATCGTCGTGCGCTACAGGCTCAAGCCACGCTGGCGGATCATGCTGGCGGTGAATGCGCCGAACTAGGCGACGGCGCCCACATAAGCGAGCAGCGCCTGTGCCAGGTGATCGAACAGCAGGCGTGTGCGACGACTCGTCTTGAGATCCTCATGCATCACCAGCCAGGTATCGAGATCGAACTTGAAGGCTTCTGGCAGCACAGCCTTCAGGTTGCGATCACGTCGTGCGATCTGCCGCTGGCAGACTCCGATGCCGTAACCGGCACGAATCGCCGCCAGTTGCGCTAGGTCGCTGTCACTACGCAGCGCGAAATCCTCGCGCCCAAACGGCAACTTGCCGAGCACCGCACGCAGTGCGGGCGTTTCGCGATCGAAGCCAATGATCGCGTGTCGCGTCAGATCGACCAACGCCTGCGGCGAACCGTGCGCTTTCAAATAATGGCGATGGGCATAAAGGCCTAGCGAGATCTTGCCGATGTGGCGCGCCACCAGCGCCCCCTGGATGGGGCGCACCATGCGCACGGCGATATCCGCATCCTTGCGCAGCAGATCCTCGTTCTGGTTGGAGAGCGACAGCTCGATCACGATGCCGGGATATCGCTGCCGGAAGTCCGCGAGGATCGGCGGCAGTACTTCTGCGCCAATGACCTCGCTGCAGGTAATGCGTACGACTCCGCGCACTTCGTGATTGCTGCCTGAAGCAGCGCGTCTCAGCGCAGCGGATGCCGCAAGCATCGCCTGCGCGTGCGTGGCCAGCTCGTCGCCAAGATCGGTAGGCGTCAGCCCCTGCGGCGAACGAGTGAACAGGGCTACGCCAAGATCTGCTTCGAGTTGCCTGATATGACGTCCAAGGCTGGGCTGGGTCATGCCCAGCGCCCGTGCCGCCGCGGATAGGCTTCCCTCGCGCACGACCGCAAGAAAAGATCGATACAGCTCCCAACCGGGTTCGCTCTTGGCCATGCATATATGTATAGCAGAAGTTCGCTTATGGTGAATTCTCATTTATCACGTGAAGGACCATCCTGATCCCACCTTGAGCAGGAGAACGGCATGAATAACCCACGTACAGCCCTGGTACTCGGAGCCACTGGTGGTTCGGGCGGCGAGATCGCTACAGCACTATTACGCAGCGGCTGGAAGGTGCGTGCGTTAGTGCGCGATACGAAGCGGCCCAGTCTGGCGCCGAACATCGAATGGCATGCCGGCGACGCGATGAATGCCGCCGATGTGGCGCAGGCAGCACGCGGCGTCGAGGTCATCGTGCACGCAGTGAATCCGCCGGGCTACCGCAACTGGAACAAGGTAGTACTGCCGATGCTCGACAACACGATTGCCGCGGCCCGTTCCGCCGGAGCGCGGATCGTGCTGCCCGGTACCATCTACAACTTTGGACCGGACGCTTTGCCGTTGCTGGGCGAAACGTCGCCCCAGCGACCGCTGACCCGCAAGGGTGCGATCCGGGTGGACATGGAACGTCGCCTGGAAAACGCAGCGAAGGAGGGTGTGCGCTCGTTGATCCTGCGTTGCGGCGACTTCTTTGGGCCGCATGCCGGCAACAACTGGTTTGCGGCGATGGTGAAACCGGGGAAACCCGTGCGTTCGGTGACCTATCCGGGCCGTCGGGACTTGCGCCACGCATGGGCGTACCTGCCAGACGTCGGTGAAACCGTGGCACGACTGCTGGAGCGCGAAAGCGACCTGGCCGTGTTCGAGCGGTTCCACTTCGCAGGCCATTGGGTCGATGGCAACACCATGGCGGACGCCATCCGACACGCCGTGGGCAATCCGCAGCTCTCGGTTCGGAGCTTCCCCTGGTGGCTCGTGACTCTCGCCTCGCCGTTCGTGAAGCTCTTCCACGAACTGCGCGAGATGCACTATTTATGGCAGCAGCCACTGCAACTCGACAACCGCAAGCTGGTCAGCCTGCTCGGTGCCGAACCACGTACCAGCCTGGATCAGGCAACCCGCGAAACCCTGCTCGGCCTGCATTGCCTGGACGACGTCACCAGCGTTGCAAGCAGCCCGCGACAGATCGCGTAGGTTGGGCACTCGTAGGTTGGGCTGAACGCAGTGATGCCCAACATGGGGTCACCGCGACGGTCAGGGGTTTGCGCAACTCACCCAACCAAGAGCCCCGAAAACGAACGGACGTCCATCCCCTAAACCACAACGCGCAGCAAACACCCAAGCACGACCGCAGCAAACACGCCGGCGACCACATCATCGACCATCACGCCCATGCCGCCCTTGAGGTGCCGATCCAGCCAGCGGATCGGCCATGGCTTCCACACGTCGAACAGGCGAAACAGAGCGAAGCCGGCGAGCAACATCCACCACTGGAAGCCACCGGGCAGTAGCAGTGCGGGAATCAGCAGCGGGATCAGTGCGATCCACTGACCGATGAATTCGTCCCACACCAGACTTCGGTGATCGTCCACATCGACCGCGCCACCGGCTACGTTGCAAGCCCACACACCCACGGCAAAGCCGAGCAGCAACACGGCCAGATAGATCGGCAGCGACAGCTCACGCAGCAGCAGCCAGGGCAACAACGCCGCCAGCGAACCGAACGTACCTTGCGCTACAGGTGCCAAGCCCGAACCGAAGCCGCAGGCCAGCCAACCGGCAGGCGTTGCCAACAACGCGTGGCGCTGTTCGCGACTCAGATGCTTCTTCGCGCTCAAGCGAAATGCTCCCAGCCCCGATCGTTGGTAGTCAGCCAGGCGTTGTCGGTGCCGCGCACACGCACGCTGTCGCCTTCCACCACGCGGCCGATCTTTGTCACGCCACAGCCGATCCGGGAAAGATCCGACTGCACTTCCGCGAGCCGCTGTGCGGGCACGGTGAAACAAAGTTCGTAGTCGTCGCCGCCGCTCAGCGCAAAGTGCAGCGCACTGGTCTCGTCATACAAGTCCAGCAGCGCCGATGAACGCGGCAGCAGCGCTGCTTCGATGTCGACGCCGACGCCGCTGGCGGTGCAGATATGTCCCAGGTCGGCGAGCAGGCCATCGGAGATATCGATGCAGGCAGTCGCCTGGCCGCGCAACGCGGCGCCCGCAGCCAGTCGTGGCACAGGGCGATTGAGCCGCGCGATCAGGAAGTCGCGCAGGCTGGCGCGGTGGTCGTCGTCACGCAATGGTTGCTGCAGCGCATGCAGGCCGGCGGCGGCATCGCCGAGCGTACCGGTGACCAGCACCAGATCACCCACCCGTGCACCGGCTCGCGTAAGTGCCTGGCCGGGAGGCACGAAGCCATGCACGGCCACGCTGATGCTCAATGGTCCACGAGTGGTATCACCGCCGACCAGGGCCAGCCGATGCGGTTGCGCCAGTCGGGAAAAACCTTCCGAGAAGCCGTCGACAAAAACGGGGTCCGCATCGGGCAATGTCAGCGCCAACAACGCCCATGCGGGGGTGGCGCCCATCGCCGCGAGATCGGACAGATTCACGGCCAGCGCCTTCCAGCCGATATCAACCGGCGCCGTGCCGCGCGGGAAATGCACGCCATCGACCAACGTATCGATCGCTACTACCAGTTCCTGACCCTGCGGTACTGCCAACACGGCGGCATCGTCGCCGATGCCGATCCGGACATCGTCACGTGGTTGTGCGGTGAGTTCGCGGATGCGCTCGATCAGTCGGAATTCCATGACGCTCCGGGCTGGCAGTGGATCCGCAAACGATACCTTGCCGCGGTGTTACTCAGCGGCCGTGTTGCTTCTCGACCGAACGCAGGTCGACAGCAAGCTTGTCCAGCACGCCGTTGACGTAGCTATGGCCGTGGTCAGCACCGAAGCGCTTGGTGACTTCGATCGCCTCGTTGATGATCACCCGGTACGGCACATCCGGACGATATTTCAACTCGTACGCGGCAAGCCGCAGCACGGCACGCTCGATCGGATCGATTTGTGCGACCTCGCGATCGATATGCGGACGCAGGCACTCGTCAAGCGTGGCGACGTTGGTCTCCACGCCGTGCAGCAAGTCTTCGAAATATTCGAGATCGGCCACTTCCATGTCCTGCTCGTGACGGAACTGGTCGATCACTGCGTTCATGTGACTGCCGCTCAACTGCCACGCATACAGCGCCTGCAGTGCGCGACGCCGGGCGCGCGAACGCGCGGCAAGATCGAGGCCCTGCGGATGCTGGCTCATCAAAGCTTCCCGTACAGGTTGACCATCTCGAGCGCGGCGATCGCGGCATCGGCACCCTTGTTGCCAGCCTTGGTGCCCGAACGCTCGATCGCCTGTTCGATGCTGTCGGTAGTCAGCACACCGAACGCCACCGGCACACCGGAGCTGTAGGCGGCCTGCGCCAGGCCCTTGGCGCATTCGCCGGCCACAAAGTCGAAATGTGGAGTGGCGCCGCGGATCACCGCGCCCAGCGCGATCACCGCCACGTATTTGCCGGAGTTCGCCAGCTTGTGTGCGGCCAGCGCGACTTCCCACGCACCCGGGACGCGGACCAGTTCGATCGCGTCGTCCTTCACCCCGTGGCGCACCAGCGCATCACGCGCGCCAGCCACCAGTGGCTCGACGACAAAGCCGTTGAAACGGCCGGCGACGATGGCAAAACGGCCTTTCGGCGTGGCGAAATCGCCTTCGATGATCTTCATGGATTGCTGTTCCTGTGGGCGACAAGCCCATGCGGGCCAGTTATTTTACGGGTTTGCCCGCAGTCCTGCTTGCAGCGGGCCGTGATTGCTGGCTTCCAGCTTGTTGCACTTGCTCCCTCCCCTGCTTGCAGGGGAGGGCTGGGGTGGGGTGCTCTTCGCCTCGCACTCCAGAGCTCTACCCCCTCCCAACCTCCCCCTGCAGGCAGGGGGAGGAGCAACGCAGGTGTGGATAACCGCTGAAATCCAGCCGCGCGTGGCCAGCGGAGACGCGCAGCCGAGCCGGCGCGCCAAACGGCAAGGTGAACTTGTCCGGCTCGTGGCCGAACGGCAGATTTGCGACCACCGGTACCCGCGACACCCCGCCGATCTGGGCGAATCCTGCGCTGAGGTCATAGCCATTGTCGTACCCACTGGGCCGACACTGGCTGAAGTCACCCAGCAGCAACGCGCGCTGCCGATCCAGCACACCGGATAAATGCAGCTGGTAGAGCATCCGCTCGATTCGGAAGGGTGGCTCACCGACGTCTTCGACGAACAGGATGCCACCGTCGATCTTCGGGAAATACGGCGTCCCCAGCAGACTGCACAGCATGGCGAGATTGCCGCCCCACAGTGGCCCTTCGACGTCGAGCTCCGTCTCGCCACCGCAACTCCAGGTCGCCGTAGCCTGCGGCGCGGTGACCGTGCTCCAGAAGTGTTGCCAGGTGAAATCGCTGAATTCGGCGGCACCAAAATCCGGCCCCAACATCGGGCCGCCAAACGTGATGAGTCCGCTCTTCGCGTGCAATGCCATCTGCAGCGCAGTGAAGTCGCTATGACCGACCAGCACGGTGTCCGTGCCCGACAAGCACTCGCGCAGCGCAGCGTAGTCAACAAGTTCGAGCAATCGTGTCGCGCCATAACCACCGCGGATCGACAGCGCGATGTCCGGTAGCGGGTCGCGGGTCGCCAATGCATTGATGTCCGCCACTCGTTGCTCGTCACCACCGGCATAACGCAGCTCGGTACGTTCGAGGACGTCCAGTCCACTCACTTCACAGCCGGCTGCCTGCAGCCGCTCGACGCCGCGCGTCACGGCGACGCGGTCGTGCGGATAACCGGAAGGGGCGATCAGGCGGATGGCGATATCGGACATGGCGCGTCGTCGTTGGGAAAGCTTGAGTATGGTTTGCCGAAGATGGCTTCGCTATGGCGGGACCCTGTCACGCACGAGGCTACACGTACTCCACCACCTCGAGCCCGAAACCGGCCAGGCCGACCAGTTTGCGCGGCGTGCCGAGCACGCGTAGTCGATGCACACCCAGGTCCGCCAGCATCTGCGCGCCAAGGCCGAGCTGACGCCACTCCTGCTGCTGCGCTTCTTCCGGCGGCTGCGTGCTGGGCTGGCGGTTGAGCCGGGCCAGCAGCGCCTCCGGCGTGTCTTCGCCGGACAACACGAGCAACACGCCGCGACCCTCATCGGCGATCCGGCGTAGCGCCGAGGTCACCGTGAGTCCGAGGTCATCGCGCTGCAGATGCAGCACATCGGACAAGGTGTTGCGCACATGCACGCGCGACAGGACGGGGGCGCCATCGTCGATCGTGCCGCGCACCAGCGCAAAGTGCAGGCCGCGACGAATCACATCGCGATAGGCCACCAGGCGGAAGCTGCCGAACTCGGTCTGCACTTCCTCTTCGTGCACGCGCTGGACAGTCTTTTCGGTTTCCAGGCGATAACGGATCAGGTCAGCGATCGAGCCGATCTTCAAGCCATGCTTCTGCGCGAAGATTTCAAGTTCCGGACGGCGCGCCATCGAGCCGTCTTCGTGCAGCACCTCGATCAACACCGCCGACGGCTCCAGTCCGGCCAGCGCGGCCAGATCACAACCGGCCTCGGTGTGCCCGGCGCGGGTCAGCACACCGCCCGGCTGCGCGGTAAGCGGAAAGATGTGGCCAGGCTGGCTCAGATCCTGCGGCTTCGCATCACGCTGCACGGCGACCTGGATCGTGCGTGCGCGGTCGTGCGCGGAGATACCTGTCGTGACGCCCTCGGCCGCTTCGATCGAGACGGTGAAATTGGTGTGGTAGGCCGAGGTGTTGTCGCTGACCATCGGCTTCAGGCCGAGCTGGCGCGTGCGCTGCTCGGTCAGCGTGACGCAGACCAGCCCCCGCGCCTCGCGCACCATGAAGTTGATGTCCTCGGCGCGCACTTTCTCGGCAGCCATGATCAGGTCGCCTTCGTTCTCGCGATCCTCGTCATCGAGGATCACCACCATGCGGCCGGCGCGGATGTCTTCGAGGATTTCGGGAATGGTGTTGAAGCTCATGGGTGTGTCCGTATTAGTGACGTTTCCCTTCTCCCCTCGGGAGAAGGTGCCTCGAAGAGGCGGATGAGGGTTCGGTCAGCGCAAAAAGTACGGCCCGCCCGAACCTTCACACCTGCCCCTCTCGGGAGAGGGGCAGATCAGGCAAAGCCGTGCTGCTTGAGGAACGCTTCATCCAGCTTGGGTGCTTCACCAGCACGTAAAAGTTGCTCGACGTAGCGCGCGATCACATCGACTTCGATGTTCACCGCATCGCCGACACGCCGTGCATGGAACGCAGTGTGCTCGACCGTATGCGGGATCAGGTTCACCCCGAAGCGACCACCACTCACCTCGTTGACGGTAAGGCTGGTACCGTCGATGCATACCGAACCCTTGGCGGCGATATAACGCGCAAGCGCGGCGGGCACGTCGAACGTCCAGCGTTGCGAGCGGCCGTCCGGAGTGATCGAGACCACCTTGCCGAGGCCGTCGACATGGCCGGAGACCAGATGGCCGCCGAGCCTGTCAGCCAATCGCAGTGCCTTTTCCAGATTCACCGGATCGCCGGCCTTGAGCTTGCCTAGCGTGGTCAGCGACAGCGTCTCGTTGGAGACGTCGGCGCTGAAGCCGCGTGCTTCCAGCGTTACGGCCGTGAGGCACACGCCAGACACAGCGATCGAATCGCCCAGCTGCACATCGCTCAGATCAAGCTCGGCCGTATCGACGACCAGCCGCACGTCGCCACCGCGAGGTTCGAGCCGCGCGATACGGCCGACGGACTGGATGATGCCGGTAAACATCAGCGCACCTCCTGCAGGAGGGTGATGTAGGGGCGTGCCTGGATGAATTTCATGAAACGTATCCCGCGTTGGACTTATGCGAGGACGCCCCAAGGCATGAGATCGACGCGCAGCACCAAGGCCGCGCATTCGATCGTCTTCTCTTTATCCGGACTGTGAGGAAACTGTCGCCAGCTTCCAACCGTCGGCTCCGGCATCGGACCGGATCTGCTGACCCTCGGCCCTCTCCATCAGGATTGACTCCATCAGGACCCGGCCGAGGCGCTCGCGGGCTCGTTGTCGGGTCACCCCTTCAACCTACCGCCGGTGGGGAATTTCGCCCCGCCCTGAAGACGCTGTGTGGTGTATGCCGGCCAAGCCAGCCCTGCCAGTCTAGCACCGACGCCCGGGGCGTCTCATGGCCAACGCCGGAATTCAGCGTTCGCCGTTGCGTACAGTCAGCTGTAGAGCGGGCGCAGCCGCAGTCGCCAGTCGTTCCCGAGTTGACGCTGCTCGACCGGATGCAGCTGCCAGCGCTCGGCCATGTCGCCGAGACTGGGCAACTGCAGCAGCGGGCGCGCACTGTCGCCCAGCAGCAGTGGCGCCACATAGATCAGCAATTCATCAACCAGGCCGGCGGCCAACAACGCACCGCAAAGCGTGGAGCCGGCTTCCACGTGCACTTCGTTGCAGTCGCGTTCCGCCAGCAGCGCGAGGACGGCCGACAGGTCGAGCGAACCGCCCTGCTCCACTACGGGCAAGCATTCGACCTGCTGGAAACGAAGATCCGGAACGGCCGCTGCCGCGTGCAGGATCAAGGTCGGCGCCGCGCCGTTCAGTACATGGCAGTCCGCCGGCGTGCGCAACTGGTGATCGAGCACGACGCGCCATGGTGGAGTGAACGACTCGCCCTGCGGCAGGCGCACGGTCAACTGCGGATTGTCCGCCAGCACGGTGCCGCTGCCCGTGAGAATCGCCGAGCTGCGCGCACGCCAGCGTTGCACGTCGCTACGCGCGGCCTCGCCGGTGATCCATTTCGATTCGCCATTGGCCAGCGCGGTGCGGCCATCCAGGCTCATCGCCAGCTTCACGCGCAGCCATGGCCGGCCACGCTCGATGCGGCTGAAGAAGCCGATGTTGAGCTCGCGCGCGGCCTCACGCATCAGGCCGGTGTCCACCACGATCCCGGCAACGCGAAGTTTCTCGATGCCGCGTCCGGCGACCTGCGGAAATGGATCCTCGGCGGCGATCACCACGCGCGCCACGCCAGCGGCGATCAGCGCGTCCGCGCATGGCGGTGTGCGGCCATGATGTGCGCAAGGCTCCAGCGTCACGTAGGCAGTCGCACCACGCACGCGCTCACCCGCCTCGCGCAATGCGAATACTTCGGCATGCGGCTCGCCGGCACGCTGATGCCAGCCTTCACCGACGACTTCGTCACCAAGTGCGAGCACGCAACCAACGCGCGGATTCGGCTGCGTGGTGTATAGGCCACGTTCGGCCAGGCGCAGCGCGTGCGCCATATGTGCGTGATCGTTCGCACTGTAAGCAATCATGAAGCAGCCCCTGGTATGGACGTCCACATATCCAGAGCTGATTCCAACTCCTCCTCCGGAAAGGTTTCGAGTACCGCTTGACGCGCCCGTTCACGCATTGCAGGTTCGGCATCCTCTCTCGCCAGCCGCGCGAAAAAGCTGGCGCGCGCCTCACGTGAAGGCCAGCGCGCGATGGCCACCCAGCGGCCGTCGGAGCCCTTGAACAGACTGGAGCCACCCGAGCCCGCGGCGAGCCCCAGTGCCGTGATCCGCTGCCAGTTCGCAATGAAGTCCTGCTCGAGCCCGGCTTGCAGGCGCCAGCGATAGATGGCTACGAACACGCTCCCTCCTTCGTGGTTCGCGAGCAGATCAGCTCTTCTTGCCGCGGGTAGTCACACTTTCGCCGAGCAGCGACAGCTGCAGGCTTTCCAGCCCCGGCAGATCGCGTTCGAGTTTTTCGATTTCCTCGCGGAATGCGTGCACATCCTCGAACTTGCGGTAGACCGAAGCGAAACGCACGTAGGCGACCTGATCGAGGTTCTTCAGTTCGCGCATCACCAGCTCGCCGAGTTGACGCGAAGACACTTCGCGCTCGCCGCTGCGGCGCAGGTCGTTGATGATGGTGCGCACGGCGCTATCCACGTCATGGCTGGCCACCGGCCGCTTCTGCAGCGCGCGCTCGAAACTCACCCGCAGCTTGCGTTCGTCGAACACCTCGCGTCGCTCGCCACTCTTCACGATGGTGGGCAGCTTCAGTTCGGCCGTCTCGAAGGTATTGAAGCGCTCGCCGCATTGTGGGCACTCGCGCCGACGACGCACGGTGCCACCGTCCTCGGTGAGGCGTGAATCGATCACGCGGGTGTCTTCGTGCTGGCAGAAGGGGCAATGCATGCTCAGTGAGTGTCGATCATCGCCTGTACAAAAGCACGTACCACGGGCGGCAGCCGGCCTTGTAAGGCGGTACGTTCGTGCTGAAACAGCGTGGCAATGAAGAATGGATGGTCGCCTAGTTCGATGCCACGCACGTCGCCGGCATCATCCACGGCGCAGATCCGCAGCGGGCCATCGGCCAGGGCCTCGCGAAAACCAGAACTCAGGCCGTAGCTGCAGTGATAACCCTCGACGATCAAGCTGGCACCATAAGCCTGCGCCAGTCGCGAACCCTCGACCAGGTTCACCGCATCGTTCACTTCGACCAGCGAGCACAGCAGCGGCACGATCACCTGACGCGACGCTTGCGGCGAGGTTTCAGCGTGCTCGGCATCGGTCCAGCCCAGCACGTTGCGTGCGTATTCGATCACCGCGTGCTGGAAACCACCGCAGGTGCCGAGGAACGGAACGTGTCGCTCGCGCGCCACCTGAATAGCGGTAAGCGCGCCTTCCATGCTGCGATACGGACTGGCCGGAACGCACCAGATGCCGTCGAACTCCGCCAAAGCGGAGCCGTGACCGACTTCGTCCGTGGGCACCCAGACCGGCTCGATCTCCACACCACAGGCTTCGGCCGCCATTCCCAGTGCCAGCGGAATGGCGCGATGTGCGACCACGTCGTCGTTGCGGTCGCCGATCAATCCGATCTGCAGCGAATGCATGCTGGCAGGCTCAGCCGTACACCGGGAACTTCTTGCACTGTGCCGTGACGTTGTCGCGCACCTTCGCGATCACTGCCTCGTCGCCCGGCGCATCCAGCACGTCGCAGATCCAGTTCGTCAGCTCGATCACGTCCGCTTCCTTGTAGCCACGGGTGGTGACGGCCGGCGTACCCACGCGCAGGCCGGAGGTAACGAACGGCTTGCGTGGATCGTTCGGCACGGCGTTCTTGTTGACGGTGATGTGTGCCTTGCCCAGCGCCTCTTCCGCATCCTTGCCGGTGACGTCTTTGCCGATCATGTCGACCAGCATCAGGTGGTTCTCGGTGCCGCCGGAAACAATCTTGTAGCCGCGATCCATGAAGGTCTTCGCCATCGCCTTGGCGTTCTTCACGACCTGGGTCTGGTAGGCCTTGAACTCGGGCTCCAACGCTTCTTTGAACGCGACCGCCTTGGCCGCGATCACGTGCATCAGCGGGCCGCCCTGGATGCCAGGGAATACGACCGACTGCAATTTCTTCTCGATCTCTTCGCCAGCGTCCTTCGCGACGATGATGCCGCCGCGGGGGCCACGCAGGGTCTTGTGGGTGGTCGACGTCACCACGTGCGCGTGCGGCAACGGGCTCGGATACACGCCCGCAGCGATCAGGCCGGCGACGTGGGCCATGTCGACGAAGAAGATCGCACCCACCGAGTCGGCGATCTGGCGCATGCGCGCCCAGTCGACCACCTGCGAATAGGCGCTGAAGCCGCCGATCAGCATCTTCGGCTTGTGCTCGGTGGCGAGGCGCTGTACTTCGTCATAGTCGATCAGGCCGTCAGCGTCGACGCCGTACTGCACCGCGTTGAACAACTTGCCGGAGATGTTGACCTTGGCACCATGCGTGAGATGGCCACCATGCGCGAGACTCATGCCGAGGATCGTATCGCCCGGATTGAGCAGCGCGAAGTACACCGCCTGATTCGCCTGCGAACCGGAGTGCGGCTGCACGTTCGCATAGGTGGCGCCGAAGAGCTGCTTCAGGCGCTCGATCGCCAGCTTCTCCGCGACGTCGACGTATTCGCAGCCACCGTAGTAGCGCTTGCCTGGATAACCTTCGGCGTACTTGTTGGTGAGCTTGGAGCCCTGCGCTTCCATCACCCGCCGGCTGGCATAGTTTTCCGAAGCGATCAGTTCGACGTGATCCTCCTGGCGCTGACCTTCATCGGCGATGGCCTTGGCCAGTTCGTCGTCATATCCGGCGATCGTGTCGTTCTTCGAAAACATCCTGGCCTCTACGAGTGGGGAGCGGGGTTGAAGCCTCAAAGTGTAGTCCCGCCGGGCGTTTGCGGCCACCTGTGCCGCGTGGGGCAGCGCCGTTCATGCCTTGGCCCTCGCCGGTTGCACCCCGATCAGGCTGACCACGCTGCCGGCGGGTATTTGAAAACGCTGTCGTTGCAGTTCAGCATTCCAAGGATCCCCACCCGCCGGAGTTCCTCCATGAAGTTGCGCACGCTTGGTCGCGATGGTCTGCCCGTATCCGCCCTTGGCCTCGGCTGCATGGGCATGTCCGATATGTATGGCGCCACCGAGCGCAGCGAAAGTATCGCCACCGTGCACGCCGCGCTGGATGCCGGCATCACCCTGCTCGACACCGGCGATTTTTACGGTATGGGTCACAATGAAATGTTGCTGGGCGAAGCCCTGGCGGGCCGCCCGCGCGACAGCTACCAGCTCAGCGTGAAGTTCGGGGCCCAGCGTGGGCCCGACGGCCAGTGGCTGGGTTACGACGCCCGGCCCGCCGCCGTGAAAAGCGCGCTGGCCTATTCGCTCAAGCGCCTGCGCTCGGACTATGTCGACGTCTATCGTCCGGCCCGGCTTGATCCGAAGGTGCCGATCGAAGACACCGTGGGCGCGATCGGCGACCTGATCAAGGGCGGCTACGTGCGCCGGCTCGGCCTGTCCGAGATGGGCCCACAAACCATCCGCCGCGCCCATGCCGTGCTCCCGGTGGGCGATCTGCAGATCGAATACTCGCTGATCTCACGCGGCATCGAGGAAGCCATCCTCCCCACCTGCCGCGAATTGGGCATCGGCATCACCGCCTATGGCGTACTGGCACGCGGCCTGATCAGCGGCCACTGGTCGAAGCAGCGCAGCACCGATCCACGGGACTTTCGCACGCACAGTCCACGCTTCCAGGGCGACAATCTCGATCACAACCTGGCGCTGGTCGAGTTGCTGCGCGAACTGGCACAGACCCGCGGCGTCAGTGTTGCCCAGCTCGCCATTGCATGGGCGCTGGCTCGTGGCGAAGACATCGTTCCGCTGATCGGCGCGCGCACCCGCCACCGGTTGCAGGAAGCGCTCGGCGCGCTGGACATCACGCTCAGTGCCGACGATCTCGTGGCCATCGAACGCGCCGTACCCGCGGGTGTCGCGGCCGGCGAACGCTACAACACGCAGGGCATGGCATCGCTTGATAGCGAGCGCAAGTAGCAAATCCAGCGCCGCGGGGCGTTCCGGAGGCCATTCGCCGCTATGTCACGAGTCTGCCATGGCGGCCAGGGGGCCGATCGGCGATAATCAGGGGTATTCCTTTTTTTCCTTGCCGGGCCGCGCCCCTAGCGGTCTGCAGACTTCCTTTAGATTGAGAGCCCGCATGCAGTACATCTACACCATGAACGGGGTCAGCAAGATCGTCCCCCCGAAGCGCCAGATCATCAAGGACATCTCGCTGTCCTTCTTCCCCGGCGCGAAGATCGGCCTGCTCGGCGTCAACGGCGCGGGCAAGTCCACCGTGCTGAAGATCATGGCCGGCGTGGACACCGACTTCCAGGGCGAGGCACGCGCCAACCCGGGCACCAAGATCGGCTACCTGGCACAGGAGCCGCAGCTGGATCCGGAAAAGACCGTGCGCGAAGCGGTCGAGGAAGGCGTGGCCGAAATCCTCGATGCGCAAGTCCGACTGGATGAAATTTACGCTGCCTACGCTGAAGAAGGCGCGGATTTCGACAAGCTCGCGATCGAGCAGCAAAAGCTCGAGAACCTGCTCGCCGCGAACGATGCGCATGCACTGGAGCGCCAGCTGGAAGTCGCCGCCGACGCGCTGCGCCTGCCGCCGTGGGACGCGAAGATCGGCCCGCTGTCCGGCGGTGAGAAGCGCCGCGTGGCGCTGTGCCGCCTGCTGCTGTCCAAACCGGACATGCTGCTACTGGACGAGCCGACCAACCATCTGGATGCCGAGTCGGTCGACTGGCTCGAGCAGTTCCTGCACGACTATCCGGGCACCGTGGTCGCGGTCACCCATGACCGTTACTTCCTCGACAACGCGGCCGAGTGGATCCTCGAACTCGATCGCGGTCGCGGCATTCCGTGGAAGGGCAACTACACCGAATGGCTGGAACAGAAAGGCGAGCGCCTGGCACGTGAAGAGTCCGCTGAAAAGGGTCGCCAGAAAGCACTCGCACGCGAACTTGAATGGGTACGTTCGGCAGCCAAGGGCCGTCAGTCCAAGGGCAAGGCACGTATCAACCGCTTCGAAGAACTGAACTCGGTCGAGTACCAGAAGCGCAACGAGACGAACGAACTGTATATCCCGCCGGGCGAGCGCCTGGGTCAGGAAGTGATCGAGTTCAAGAACGTCAGCAAATCGTTCGGCGATCGCCTGCTGATCGACGACCTGTCGTTCAAGGTGCCACCGGGCGCCATCGTCGGCGTGATCGGCCCGAATGGCGCCGGCAAGTCGACCCTGTTCAAGCTCATTACGGGTGTGGAAACACCGGACGCCGGCGAAGTGAAACTGGGTCATACCGTACAGCTGGCCTATGTCGACCAGTCGCGCGACAACCTCGACGCGAAGAAAAACGTGTGGCAGGAAGTATCCGGCGGCGCCGACATCATCACCATCGGTCGCTACGAGTTGCAGTCGCGTGCGTACATCGGCCGCTTCAACTTCAAGGGCACAGACCAGCAGAAGCTGGTTGGCAGCCTGTCCGGCGGCGAGCGTGGTCGTCTGCATCTGGCCAAGACGCTGATGCAGGGCGGCAACGTGCTGCTGCTCGATGAGCCGTCCAACGATCTCGACGTGGAAACCTTGCGCGCACTGGAAGACGCGATGCTGGAGTTCCCCGGCTGCGTGATGGTGATCTCGCATGACCGCTGGTTCCTCGACCGCGTCGCCACGCACATCATCGCGTTCGAAGGTGACTCGCATGTCGAGTTCTTCCCCGGCAACTACAACGAGTACGAAGCCGACAAGAAGCGTCGTCTCGGCGAAGAAGGCGCGAAGCCGCATCGGGTGAAGTACAAGAAGCTGGCTTGATCCGTGGCTGCGCTCCCTCCCCTGCTCGCAGGGGAGGGTTGGGGAGGGGTGGCTCTTGCCTCACTGTCGGCTCCAAGTCAAAAGCTTTACCCCCTCCCAGCCTCCCCCTGCGAGCAGGGGGAGGAGCATAGATAGAGCACTCGCTACACCGAGGGCGATCGCGATATGAAAAGGAGACCACGATGAGTTTCATGCAGTCACTGCAAGCGGCCTGGCAGCGCAACAACTCACTGGTCTGCGTGGGCCTCGATCCCGAGCCCGCGAAGTTTCCGGCGCATCTGCGCGACCGGCCGGATGCAGTGTTCGAGTTTTGCCGCGATATCGTGGACGCCACTGCCGACCTGGTCTGCGCGTTCAAGCCGCAGATTGCGCATTTCGCCGCGCTGCGAGCGGAAGACGCACTGGAACGACTGATCGCACATATTCACGCTAAGCACGCGGGCGTACCGGTGATCCTGGATGCCAAGCGTGGCGACATCGGATCGACGGCCCAGCACTACGTCAGCGAAGCGTTCGATCGCTACCAGGCCGATGCGGTCACCCTGAATCCTTACCTTGGCCGTGATTCGGTACAGCCGTTTCTCGATCGCGCCGACAAAGGTGTGATCCTGCTGTGCCACACGTCCAATCCGGGTGCTGCCGACCTGCAGGATCTCGATGTGGGCGGCAAGCCGCTCTACCAGCACGTGGCACAGATCATCGCGCGCGACTGGAATACGAACGGCAACTGCGCGCTGGTCACCGGTGCGACCTGGCCGGAACAACTCGGTGAAGTGCGTGCCCTGATCGGCGACATGCCGCTGCTGGTGCCCGGCATCGGCGCGCAGGGTGGCGATGTCGAGGCGGTTGTGCACAATGGCCGCAGCGCGAACGGTAGCGGCCTGCTGATCAGCTCGTCGCGGGCGATCCTGTATGCCGCCAATGACGAAGCGTTCGCCAGTGCCGCACGCAGCGCGACCCAGGAACTGCGCGACACGATCAACCGCTACCGGCAGGACTGAGCGCGTCGCGCGTCAGCGCTGCCGATTGAGAGCAGGCTCTACGCCGTCTTCGACGCCTGCAGCATCTTCGACTTCAGATCCATCGAATCGGCTGCGTCCAGCAAGGCGCGCGCGAAGCTGCGTACCTCGCTCGGCCGCAATGCGTACCAGTTCCCGACCTTCGTGGCTTCAGGTACGTTCCGACCCGCACGAGACACATAGTGCGGCCGGAAAATCACCATGCCGCTGAGCGATTCCGAACTGATATCCGCGGAAACGATCTGCACGTGCGTTTCATCTTCTTTCTTCACCGAACCTCTCCCGGGCGGATATCCGCCCAGTCGCAGCTTACGCTACGTAGAGTTCAGCGATTGTTTTATGTGCAGGACGCCAGGCGTGTCACACTTCAGCGTTCACCGCTGGCAACCATGGCATCGGCTGTCATCTCGTCGCGATGCTCCGCCTGCCTGACCGGTTTCAGCAGCCATCCACGCAACGCACGGTCACTGGGAATCGAAACAAAACGCGCCACCAGCATGCCCAGCAGCCAGCTCAGCAGCACCGCGGGGGCGTACCAGAGATAGCCGAGACTGATATCGCTGCCTGCAGCCTTGAACAACCGCACGACGGCAAACACCACGAACATGTGGGTCAGGTAGATTTCGTAGCTGAGCCGGCCGAATGATCGAAGCCAGCCCAGCCCGCGCATGGATGACCAGCCTGGCGCTCCACGTAGCGTACAGGCCAGAACCAGGCACAGCGCCGACGACGTCAGCACGAGTCCGTAGCCCTCATGCAGCAGACCCCAAAGCGCGGGGCCATCCAGCATCACCCAAGCCAACCCGATGGCGCCGAGCCACCCCAGCAGCGCGGTCGTGCGTGCTGGCCATACGGGCCGGTGTGCAGCGAGAAGCGCGCCGAGCACCCCCGTGGCGATCGCGGCCATGCCCGGTAGATAGGCCTTCTCTTGCCATATCTCGTTGTCCGCGAGCGCCGCATGCGTCACCGGCAGCGAAAGGGCGAGCACCACCAGCATGGGTACCAGGACCCAGGCACGCCGTGTCAGCAGACAGACGATCGGAAAGCCGATGTAGAAGACTTCCTCGATCGACAATGACCACAGCACGTCCCAGTTGCCGGGAAGATAGCCGGTATGCCCTTCATACCAGTTCAAATGCAGACCGAGCGCCGCGATGATGGCTCGCGGCAACGACTGGCCGGCGCGGTTGATCACGTAATCGTCGACCCCGAGCAGGTGCAGTCCGCTGAGCACGATGACCAGCAACAGCAGGCACGGCACGATGCGGGCAAATCGACGCGCATAGAACGCCTTGATGTCGATGCGATCGAGACTGCCCCAGCGCTTGAGCGTATTGCCAGTGATCAGGAACCCTGAGATTACGAAGAACACGAACACCGCTTCATAGCCGTTGTAGTTCAGCCCATCCATCAGCCAGCGTGGCAGAAAGTCGGCCAGCGCGGTGTGCTTCAGCGGAATGCGCAAACCGGTGTGATGCAACACCACCAGCAGGATCGAGAGGCCGCGCAACAGGTCGATACCCTGGTTGCGCGCATCGCTTTTCGCGTGCACCGCCTCAAGCTGTCTCAATTCGATTGACCGCATCTCGATGGCACTCCGGGGAATGCCACATGATCGGCGAATCGGTGCGCGCTGGACAACCTCAGCGCATGCGACGGCGCTCAGTCCTGTACTTCAACCCCATGCCAGAAAGCGACTCGGTCCTTGATCTGCCTGGCTTGCTCCGAGGGGGTCGGGTAATACCACGCGGCATTCGCATTCGTGTCGTCGCCGACGACGACATCGAAGTAACTGGCGGTGCCTTTCCATGGGCAAACGGAGTGGTGATCGCTACTGCGAAAGTATTCACGCCTGAGTGAATCGACGGGAAAGTAATGGTTGCCCTCGACCACCACGGTGTCGTCACTTTCGGCCAGTACCACGTTATTCCAGAGTGCGCGCATCTTATTCGTCTCCTGTCATGTCCTGCCCCGGAAACAGCACCTCGGTGTAGCCGAACTTGCTGAAGTCGGTGATGCGGGATGGGTATAGCCGACCGATCAGGTGATCGCATTCGTGCTGCACTACACGGGCATGGAAGCCCTCGGCAGTACGCTCGATGCGGACTCCCTGCGGATCGATGCCCTCGTAGCGGATCAGGCTGTAGCGACTGACCGCGCCGCGCAAACCGGGCACGGAGAGGCAGCCCTCCCATCCCTCTTCCATGTCCTGCGACAGCGGCGTGATCACCGGATTGAGCAGGATCGTCCGCGGCACCGCCGGTGCGTCGGGATAGCGCTCGGAGTTGTCGAAACCAAAGATCACCAGCTGCAGGTCGATGCCAATCTGTGGCGCGGCGAGACCGACGCCCCCAGCCGCCTCCATGGTCTCGAACATGTCGGCAATCAGCGCATCCAGTTCAGCGCTGCCGATCATGCTGTCGGGCACCAGCGGCGCGATGCGCAGCAGGCGCTCGTCACCCATCTTCAGGATTTCACGGATCATGGACGCCTCATGGGTGGATCACTTATCCCGACGTATGGCCACGCCGGACAGAAGCAAGCGTGCCCGATACAGCGTAATGAAAGTATTACGCCGTGGTGCCTGCGGCATTGACCCGCGTGCCGAGCCCGGCGACTCTTGCATCATCGCCGCACGAATCCCATCCTGACCATGCCCGACACCTCGAGCACGCCCCCAATGACACCCACCCCCAAGCGCGCATCGAGGCATAGCGTCGGCCTGCGCATCATCGCGATCTACAAGGCAGTCAAGACGGTCGGCCTGATTCTGGTGGCCATCGCGGCTTTCCGTCTGGACCGCACGCAGAACTTCGAGCGACTGGTGCACTGGCTGGAACACCTCTCCCTGACCGACAGCAACAGCCTGCGCTGGAGCCTGGTCAACCTGCTGGAGACCATGGGCCCCAGCAAGTTCGTCGCGATCGGCATCGTAGCACTCGCCTACGCCGCGATCTTCGCGACCGAGGGCATCGGTCTGTGGATGCGCAAGTACTGGGCGGAATGGTTCACCGTGATCGCGACCGGTTCGCTGATTCCACTGGAACTCTACGAGACCGTGCGTCATTTCACCTGGCTCAAGCTGGCCGTGCTGCTGGCCAACGTGGTCATCGTTGTGTATCTGGTGCGCATCGCGTTGCAGTCGCGGGCAGAGCGGGCCAACCCGGGCTGAGCAGTCGCAGCGTCAGACCTCGTGATGGATCGCTTCGGCCGACAACTCGGTGTTCGCCTCGCCACGTCGGGGCATCAGTTCCACCAGGTACATCGCCGCCAGCACCAGCGCGCCACCGACCAACATGCGCCAGGTCAGGACATCGCTGCCGAGCGCAACCGCGAATGCGGCGGCGAATACGGGTTCGGTGGTCATCACGATCGCGGCGCGGGCGGCCGGCAGATGTGACTGTGCCCAGGTCTGCATCAGCATCGCACCCGCGCCGGCGACCAGCGCCATGTACAGGACGGCGAGCCAGGCGCTGCGATCGGGCGGCAGCAGCGGGCCTCCATGCGGGACAGTGGCGAGCAGGCAGACCACCGCAATGGCCACCATCTGCACCGCTGACAGGCCGAACGCTTCGCCCGGACGCGACCATTGGCCGAGTCCCACGATGTGCAGCCCATAGAGCGCCGCCGAGGCGAGCGTCAGCCAAACTCCGGTATCCACCGAGATGCCGTTGAGCGACAGCAGTGCCAGTCCCGCCGTGGACAACAGCACCGCCAGCCACACGATTCCCGCCATGTGCTGACGCAGCAGCAACATCGCCAGGATCGGCGTGAACACCACATACATGCCCGTGACGAAGCCACTGACGCTGGGCGCGATCAACGACAGGCCCCACGTCTGCAATAGTTGCCCTGCGCCATAGACGACACCCAGCAGCAGGCCACGCATGATCTGCTGCCGACCAAGCCGCCATACCGGACGGGCGAACAGCAACAGCATGGCCGCCGCGGCAATCGCGAAACGCACGGCGAGGAAATCCGCGACGGGCATGCGCGCGACCACGCCCTTGATCAGAACGAACGTCGAGCCCCACACCGCCGTCATCGCGAGCAGCCCGAACGTCGCCAGCACAGCGATCCGCCGGGACCCGCTCGTTGACGAGGTGTTCAACTTCAGCGACGCAGCAGGCGGCGCAACAGCTGGCCCGGAATCTGCAGCACAAAGTGCACCCAGATACCCAGCCAGACAACCGCGGCAAGCAGCGGATTGCGCGCGGCCGGATCGAACTTGCGAAACCAGCGCCACATGCCGGCATGTTTGTGGCGGCTGACGAATACCGGGCGATGGCGGCTGGAACTACCCTTGCCGTGAAGCACGCGAATATCACCAGCCAGCAGCACCTGATAACCGATATCGCGCACGCGGCGGCACAGGTCCAGATCCTCGCAATGCAGGAAATACGCTTCGTCGAAACCACCCAGGCGCTGGAACATCTCACGCGTCAGCAGCATCAACGCGCCCGACACCGCTTCGACTTCGATCACTTCGGCAGGAATCGCCTGCTCCATGTTGACCTTCTCGCCACCGCGTCCAAACACGCTGTTGAGCGAACGCCGCAGCAACGGATCACGACGCCAGGAAGCGGGGTCCGGGTGGCCCTTGTCGTCGCACACCACCGCGCCGATCAGCCCGGCTTTCGGCCGGTTCGCCGACAGCTCCAGCAACCGGTGCAGATCATCTCCCTGCAGCAGGCAGTCCGGATTGAGCACCAGCAACACCCGTCCATTCGCCTGCCTTGCCCCAACGTTCACCGCCGGACCGAAGCCGAGATTCTTGTGGTTGTAGATCACCCTCAACCGCGCGTCGTGTGCGTGCGCGCGCTCGATGGCCTGCGGCACGCCGTCAAGGGAGTCGTTGTCGACCAGAATCAGCTCCATCGACAACGTACTGGCCAGCAATCGACGCGCGCACTCGCGCAGTGACGGCCCACTATCAGCCGATACCACGATCACACTGAGCTCCAGCGAAAACGGGGATCGGGGGTAGCCAGAAATATCCATCTCCCAAGTATGCGCGAGGATGCGCAATGGGAGAACCTCGCGTTGCGAAATAATCGGCCTGCTCGGTCGGCAAAGCGCTTTCGTAGGGCGCCCGGGCGCACCTGACACCGGGTCAGTCGCCGTCCTGCTCCAATACGACGCGCAGCGCGAGTGGCATCTCGCTGTCATCTCTGGTCAGCCACGGTTGTTCAGCATGCCAACCGCACAGCTGCCAGCCACGCAGGCGGTGCAGCTGGTTGCACTCCCGATCCCATAAAACGATGCCGCGTTCGTCGTTCATGCGGACGACCAACCAGCGACCCTGCGGACTGAAGCTGGCATGCGGGCCAACACCGTCGATCGACATGCCATCGGCAAACCGATAGCCGCCGTCCGCATAGACGGGGCGCCGGTAACCCGCCTGCGCAGCATGCGGGTTGTCGAGATCATCGACGACCAGCTGCCAGACCGGCGGTTGCAGTTCGACGATTTCCCCCGGTGGCCCGATCGGTGCCATCGCCAGTTCGGGCCACTCGGCCGATGCTGTCGCTATGGGTGCGCGACGCAGCTCCCTGTCCAGCCATGCTTCCAGCCCGGCCAGCAGCGTGTACCCCACCAAGGCGCCGAGCAAGGCTGCACCCCAGGCGATGGTATTGCCACCCAACGCGCGCTGCAGGGCAAACAGGACTCCAGGCAGACCCCAGTGCAAGCCACGCCGGATCAACCTTGCATGCTCGACATCCAGACGATGCTGCAGCAACGGCAGCGCCGCCGCCAGGGCGAGCAACAACGGCAGACCCAACCACCATGGCAGCAGCGCCAACAGCACAGCCCACGCGGCGGCCGGCAGCAATGCCTTCCACCTCAGCGTGCGGCTTCGGGCCATGACTCAGCGCTGCTCAGTACCGCTCATGGCTGCGCATGACGGTGCGCGATCAGCCGCACCACACGCGGGCGTTGCGGAACATGCGCATCCACGGCGAATCCTCACCCCACTTTTCCGGGTGCCAACTCAGCTGCACGCTGCGAAACACGCGTTCCGGATGCGGCATCATGATCGTCACGCGGCCTTCGGCGGCCGTGAAGCCGGCCAAGCCGCCGGGCGAGCCGTTGGTGTTGAGTGGAAAGTTTTCGGTGGGCTTGCCACGGTTGTCCACGAAGCGCACGGCGCTGCCCGCCTTGGACGGGCTGCAAACTTGCGGGAAGCTCACGCGGCCTTCGCCGTGCGCCACCGCCACCGGAATCCGCGAGCCGGCCATGCCCTTGAAAAAGATGCTCGGTGTATCGAGCACTTCCAGCGTGACCAGCCGCGACTCGTACTGCTCCGACGCGTTGCGCAAGAACTTTGGCCAGTGCTGCGCACCGGGAATGATGTCCTTCAGCTGCGCCAGCATCTGGCAGCCGTTGCACACGCCAAGCGCAAATTTCGTCGGGTCGGCAAAGAACGCGGCGAACTGCGCGCGCAACATCTCGTTGTACAGGATCGACGTAGCCCAGCCGCGGCCGGCACCGAGCACGTCACCGTAGGAGAAGCCACCGCACGCGGCAAAACCACGGAAGTCCGCGAGCTTGATGCGACCGCTGGCCAGATCAGACATGTGCACATCGACCGCGTCGAAACCGGCCCGCGTGAACGCCGCCGACATCTCGACCTGACCGTTGACGCCCTGCTCTCGCAGCACCGCAATGCGCGGTCGCGCGCCACTGCCGATGAGCGATGCGGCGACATCTTCGGCCGGATTGAAGGTGAGCTTCGGCGTGATGCCCGGGTCGGCGTCGTCAAGCCTGAACTCAAGCTCGGCATCGGCACTTTGCGGGTTGTCGCGCAGCCGCTGCATCGCGTGGCTGGTTTCGTTCCACGCCTTGAACAAGGTGACCCAGTTCCACTTGAACAAGGTGTCGCCGGCGAGAAACAGCTTGATGCCAAGTTTTTCCTTCGGCCGCCCAATGCGATGACTCATGCCGGCCAGGCCATGCTTGACCAGCAGTGCTTCGAATGCTTCGCGGTTGGCCTCGGCCACCTGCATCACGGCACCGAGCTCTTCGTTGAACAAGGATCGCAGAGTCGCCTCGGCCCAGCCGTCCAGATGAATTTCCAGACCACAATGCCCGGCAAAACTCATCTCCAGCAAGGTGGTGATGACACCACCGTCGGAGCGATCGTGATAGGCCAGCAGCAGACCGCCGGCGTTCGCTTCCTGCACCAGCTCGAACAGCCCCTTCAAGCGTTTTGCATCGTCCAGATCCGGCGGCACGCCACCGCTGCGATTGAACACCTGAGTCAGCGCGGAACCGCCGAGGCGATCGCGCCCGGCACCCAGGTCGATCAGCCACAGCTGGGAATCGCCGCGATCAAGCTTGAGTTGCGGGGTGAGCGTGCGGCGCACATCGCTGACCCGGGCAAAACCGGTGATCACCAGTGATACCGGGGACACCGTGCGCTGCTGCGTGTTGCCATCCTTCCACACGGCCTGCATCGACAGCGAGTCCTTGCCGACCGGGATCGAGATGTCCAGCTGCGGGCACAACTCCATGCCGACCGCCTTCACCGCGTCGAACAGTGCAGCGTCTTCGCCGGGATGATTGACGGCAGCCATCCAGTTTGCCGACAGACGAATCTCGCCCAGACTCGGAATCGCCGCCGCAGCAAGGTTGGTGATCGCCTCGCCGACGGCGAGCCGCGCCGCATCGGCGCTGTTGAGCAGTGCTACCGGCGCGCGCTCGGCCATCGCCATCGCTTCACCAGCATAACCGTCGAAATCGGCAATGGTCACGGCGCAATCGGCCACCGGCACCTGCCACGGACCAACCATCGGGTCGCGCGCATTAAGGCCGCCCACGGTGCGGTCACCGATGGTGATCAGGAAATTCTTGGAACCTACCGTCGGCAGCCGCAGCACGCGAAGCAGTGCCTCGTCCATGCCGATACCCGTGAGGTCGGGCAGCAGATCCACGCGCGGCTTGATCCGCTTCGCATCGCGATGCATGCGTGGCGGCTTGCCGAACAGCACGTCCATCGGCAAGTCGATCACGACCAGCTCGCGGCGCGGATCGGTCACCAGCAACCGGCGTTCCGCGGTGGCCTCGCCAACCACGGCATACGGGCAGCGTTCGCGCACGCACATCGCCTCGAATTCCGCCAGATTTTTCGGGCCGATCGCCAGCACGTAGCGTTCCTGCGATTCGTTGCTCCACACCTGCATCGGCGACAGCTGCGGATCGTCGCAGGGAATTTTCGAGAGATCGATCTCGCCGCCGACGCCTGCGTCGTTGAGCAGTTCCGGGATCGCGTTGGAGAGGCCACCGGCGCCCACGTCGTGCACGCTGACGATCGGATTCGTATCGCCGCGCGCGCAGCACGCATCGATGACTTCCTGGCAGCGCCGCTCCATCTCGGCGTTGTCGCGCTGCACCGAAGCGAAGTCCAGCTCCGCACTCGATGCACCCGAAGCCACCGACGAGGCCGCGCCACCACCCAGGCCGATCAACATCGCCGGACCGCCCAGCACGATCACCTTGTTGCCCGGTTGCACCGGGCGCTTGAGCACATGGCCCGCACGCAGGTTCGCCAGGCCGCCGGCAAGCATGATCGGCTTGTCATAGCCGCGACGCAGACCAGCTTCGCCGGTCTCGTGCTCGTAGCTGCGAAAATAGCCGCCCAGACATGGACGGCCAAACTCATTGTTGAACGCGGCCGCACCAAGCGGACCGTCACGCATGATTTCGAACGCAGTGGCCATGCGCGGCGGCAGCGGACGCTCCACTTCCCATGGTTGCGGATGGCCCGGAATGCGCAGGTCGGACACCGAGAATCCAGTGAGTCCGGCCTTCGGCTTGCCACCGCGGCCGGTAGCACCCTCGTCGCGGATCTCGCCACCGGCGCCGGTGGCGGCGCCCGGCCATGGCGCGATCGCGGTCGGATGGTTGTGCGTCTCCACCTTGATCGCATAGTCGATGCGCTCTTCGTGACCGCGCCACACACCATCGACGGGATCGGCGAAGAAGCGCTTGCCGACACTGCCCTCGATCACCGCGGCATTGTCCGAATAAGCGGACAACGTATGTGCAGGAGAGTGCTGGTGAGTGTGCTTGATCATGCCGAACAGGCTCTTGTCCTGTTCGGCGCCGTCGACTGTCCAGCTGGCGTTGAACACCTTGTGCCGGCAATGCTCGGAGTTCGCCTGCGCGAACATGAAAAGTTCGGCATCGGTCGGATCGCGGCCGAGCTCGGCATAGCGCTCCACCAGGTACTCGATCTCGTCGTCGGCCAAGGCCAGACCAAGCCGTGCGTTCGCTTCAGCGAGTGCCGCCTGCGGGTCGGCGCCGCGCGCGATATGCACCAGATCGCCGGGCGAGCCGGCCAGGAACAGCCCTTGCGCGTCCTCGATGCGGGTCAGCACCGACTGCGTCATCGCATCGTGCAGCACGGCCATGATGGCGGCGTAATCCGGCGCTTCAGCCGACGGAAGACCCGATACCTGCCAGGCCAGGCCACGTTCAACCCGACGTATGTCAGAACCTGACTGATTGAACCCGGCACCATGCAGGATATCGGTGGCCTTGCTCGACCATGGCGAGATCGTGCCGAAGCGCGGCACGACCCACAGCGTGGCGGACTCGGGAGTGGCGTCCTTCGCTTCCAGCACGGCCAGCAACCGCTGGCGCAACTCGCCCGCGGGCGCCGCATCGGCGTCGATGAAATAGACGAACCACGACGCCTGCACGCGGACGCCCCGATGCAAGGCATCAAGTCGTGCATTCAGGCGTTCGAGGCGGAACGGCGAGAGGGCGCTTTGCCCGTCGAGTGCGATCATGCGGGGGAACGGCGCTGTGCTGGGAAAGCGACCATTCTAGCTGATGCTGCAATACGGCATAACCCGGCCGCGCCGGATCGGGTCCTGGCCGGCTTTACCGGCGGAAAGGGGGAGCGACTGAAGTCGCCCCTCTCCGTTCGCCCTGAGCGTAGCGCAGCGAAGTCGAAGGGCAGTCGTGGCGTACCGTCCGGCTCTGGTCCTTCGACTCCGGCCCTGCAGGCCTACGCTCAGGGCGAACGGTTGGGTTGAAGCTCGATCTCACTCCGGCACTTCGCCCTGCTCCCTCCGCCCCGCTGGACGTTTCGCCAGTGCAGGCATGGCTGCACAAGGGCGGGGGGATCGTGCAGAGGGTGCGCTCCTGCCGGGTTATCCGCAGACGAGTGGGTGTTCAGCCACCCGCGCTGGAGTGCTTTTGGACCGCATCCAGCATTTCGGCCGGCGAAAGATAGCCCCCGATCATGCTGCCGTCTTCGGCGAATACCGCCGGCGTGCCCATCGCCTCGATCCCGAGCCGCAAACCCAGCTCGTACTCCTGCTTGACCGGATTGACGCAGGTCGCTGCTTTCGGGGCGTGATCGTGTTTGGCCGCGGTGAGGCTGGCGTTGCGGTCAGCAGCGCACCAGACCGATACCATCTCGGTGTAGGTGGAAGTCGGCCGTCCGCTGTCGTTGACGACGCCATCGCGCGGCCACGCAAGGTACTCCACGGCGATGCCTTCCTTGTTGTAAGCGGCCATGCTCTCGTGCAGCGCACGGCAGTAACCGCAGGTGACATCGGTGAACACCGTGATGGTGTATTTCGGATGCGCCGGCGTAAACACGATGCGCTCCGAAGCCGGCACCTTGGCCAGCTCCGCCTTGCGGAACGCGGCCCAACCGGCCTCACTGAGATTCCGCTTCCTGGTCAGGTCGACCAGATCGCCGTTCAACAGGTACTTGCCATCGGCGCTGACGTAGATCAGCTGGCCCGCGGCGATCACCTGGTAGAAACCCGGCATGGGCGCCGGTTGGATCGAATCGATCTGGACGTCCGCCGAGAGTGCCCCGAGCGCCTGCCGCACGATCTTTTCTGCGGCGGGCGTAACCGTCTGCGACGCCGCCGGCTGGCCCGCTGCCGCTGCCGCTCCGCCATCTGCAGCGCATGCACTGAACGCCCATCCGCCGACGCACAAAGCCAGCAAGCATTTCTTCAACATCACAAAAACCTCGGTACGATCCAGTCGGCGCACACTGCCGGCGGCCATCGATCATTCTCGCACACCCGGCTGAACAAGCTCTCACCCACCAGCCCTGTCACCCGCGCGGATGGTGCTGCGCATGCAGCCGTTTCAGGCCCTCCTTCGCCACCAGGGTATATATCTGCGTGGTGCTAAGCGAGCTGTGGCCAAGCAGCATCTGCAACGCGCGCAGATCGGCACCGTGGTTCAGCAGATGGGTCGCGAATGAATGCCGCAACACATGCGGCGAGATGCGTTTGGAGTGGATGCCGATCCTCATGGCGTAACGCTTCACCAGCGTCCAGAACATTTGCCGGGTCATGCCCTCGCCGCGCCGACTCAGGAACAGCGCGAGCGGCTGACCACCTTTCGCCAGTTCCGGTCGCGCGCCGGCCAGGTACCCAGCGATTCTTTCCAGGGCCACCTCGCCGACCGGCACCAGCCGATCCTTGCCGCCCTTGCCGGTCACCCGCAGGACGCCCTGGCGTGTATTCAACGCCGCCAGTGGCAATTCGACCAGCTCGGACACACGCAGGCCGGAGGCGTACATCAGCTCCAGCATGGCGCGGTCGCGCATGCCCAGCGTGGTCGTGATATCGGGGGCGTCGAGCAGACCCTCGATCTCGCGCTCAGCCAGCGCCTTGGGCAGGCTGCGTGGCATCCGCGGTCGCTCGATCAACAATGTCGGGTCGGCAAAGCCCGCATCGGTACGGGCGAGAAACGCGTAGTAGCGGCGGAATGCCGACTGCCTGCGCGCGATCGAACGAATCGCTCCCGACTGCGCACCATGGTAAGCGGAGATGTCCTCGCGTCGCGCCGTGCGCAGGGTGCGATCACGGCCGGCCAGCCAGCCGGCCAAGGCTTCCAGATCGCGCCGGTACGCCTCCAGCGTGCGATCGGCCAAGCCGTCCTCCGACCAGATCCGTTCCAGGAACTCGCTGATGCTCCGCCGATCGGCTTCGGCAACCATGCCAGGCTGATCGTCATCGGCGATACTGGTGCGGCTTTCTTCTTTCTTCATGCGCACGATGCTGGCCATTGCGCGCGCACTACGCAAGCGACGATCCGCCATGTCCGAAGCTTCCTCCGCCACTGCCCTACCCTGCCCGCTGTGGCGCCGCCTGCTCGCGCTGGTGTACGACCTGCTGATCGTGGTGGCGATCATGATGGTGGCCGTGATGATCGGGCTGCTGCTGACCCATGGCCAACTGGTCGACGCGGATGGCCGCCTGCAGGCGCTGTGGTTTCCACTTTTCGAGGGTGTCCTGGTCGCCGCCTATTTCGTGACGTCCTGGTTGCGCGGTGGCCAGACCATCGGCATGCGGCCGTGGCATATCCGGGTCACCCGCGCGGACGGCGGCACGCCATCGTTGCAGCAGGCGGTGATCCGCGTGCTGGTCGCCGCTGCGCCGCTGCTGCTGCTGGTGCTGCAGTCGCGGATCGGACTGCGTGCGACCTTATGGGCGCTGCTGTGGGTATGGGCCGGCTGGTTTGCGGTCGCACTGTTCGACCCGCGCCGACGTGCACTGCACGACCTCGCCGCGAACACCGAGATCCGCCTGCTCGGTTGAACTTCACATTCCCCTCAGCTGGCGCAGGATCCAATCCGCCCATGTCTAGCATGAAGCAGTCCAGCACGAGCCATGTCGAAAGCAGCGACGCCGAACTGATCCGCGCCAACCGCGGCTTCTACGAATCGTTGTGGTCCGACGCGCGACTGGTCGGTCCGGAGCGTTTCAACACCTGGCCACTGCTCAACGAACTCTCCGCTGCCGCGCCGCGCCGACTCGAGGTCGCACCCGGCCTGCGCCCGCGCCTGCCGCTGGATGGCACCTGCTTCGTCGACATCAGCCATGCCGCACTGCGCCGACTGCACGATCGCGGCGCGCACGCCGTCCACGGCATGATCGGTGCGCTGCCCTGCGCCGATGCCAGCTTTGACCTGCTCTGCGCATTCGACATTCTCGAGCACGTTGCAGACGACGACGGTGCGCTCGCCGAGCTGGCGCGGACGGCAGCACCGGGCGCGCACATGCTGCTGTCGGTGCCGCTGCATCCGGAGGCCTGGACCGCGTTCGACGATTTCGTCGGCCACTGCCGACGCTACGAGCCAGCCCAAATTATCGCCAAGCTCGCGCGGCACGGCTTCACCGTCGAACATAGCGCGGTCTATGGCATGCAGCCCAAATCCTCACGCCTGCTCGACCTGGGCCAGTGGTACCTCACCCATCAGCGCGAGCGCGCGATGTGGTGGTACAACCGGGTGCTGATGCCGTTCGCGTTGCGCTTCCAGAAAACGCTGGATTGGCGCGCCGGCCTCGGCGACACGCAAGGTGTCGACGAGGTGTTGCTGCGCTGCCGTTATCGCCAAGCCGTTGATTGAAAAGCGTTCAATCGCTCGAACGCAAGCATTTGCGGCGACGCAACACAGCGGGAACAAACGGCGCTAAGATGCCTGATCTCGAATTTGGCCACTCTCAAATCCCATGCTTTATCAAATTCACGAATGGCAGCGCTCGTTCCTCGGCCCGCTGAGCTATTTCGCGCAGGCCAATGCGCGCATGCTCAACGACAGCGGCAGCCCCCTCGCGCAGATGCCCGGTGCACAGCGAATGGCCGCCGGCTATGAGCTGATCCATCGGCTGGGCAAGGAATACGAAAAGCCCGAGTTCGGCATCCACAGCGCCACGGCGCACGGGCAAGAGATCGCGGTGATCGAGCGCGTTGCGCTGGACAAGCCGTTTTGCCAGCTCAAGCGCTTCAAGCGCTTCAGTGACGATCCGGACACCATCGAGAAGATGAAGAACGATCCGGTCGTGCTGGTAGTCGCCCCGCTTTCCGGACATCACGCCACCTTGCTGCGCGACACCGTGCGCACGTTGTTGCGCGAACACAAGGTCTACATCACCGACTGGGTCGATGCCCGCATGGTGCCGACGACAGCCGGTGCCTTCAGCCTGGATGATTACGTCGGCTATATCGAGGAGTTCATCCGGCATATCGGCGCAAGCGAACTGCATGTGATCTCGGTCTGCCAGCCGACGGTGCCGGTACTGGCAGCCGTGTCGCTGATGGCGGCGCGCGGTGAAGCTACGCCGCGCAGCCTGACCATGATGGGTGGGCCGATCGACCCGCGCTGCAGTCCCACCAGTGTCAACAACCTGGCCACCAAGCAGCCGTTGTCCTGGTTCCAGGGCAACGTGATCCACACCGTGCCGGCAAACTACCCCGGTCGCGGTCGCGAGGTCTATCCGGGTTTCCTGCAGCACGCCGGATTCATCGCGATGAACCCCGGCCGCCACCTCAATTCGCACTGGGATTTCTATCAGGATCTGCTGCGCGGCGACCTGGACGACGCGCAGTCGCATCGCAAGTTCTACGATGAATACAACGCCGTGCTCGACATGCCCGCCGAGTACTACCTGGATACCATCAGCACGGTGTTCCAGCAGTTCCTGTTGCCACGCGGACTGTGGGACGTGGCTGGCGAACGGGTGGATCCAGGCGCGATCAAGCACAGCGCGCTGCTCACCATCGAGGGTGAGCTGGACGACATCTCCGGCATCGGCCAGACCGAAGCGGCGCATGGTTTGTGCAGCGGCATCCCGGCTGAAAACAGTGTGCACAAGGTGATCGAAGGCGCCGGCCACTACGGCATCTTCAGCGGTCGCCGCTGGCGCGAAACCGTCTACCCGCAGGTGCGCGACTTCATCCGCAAGTTCGATACCGCGCAGCCAGCGGCATCCACGGCTTCGAACAACGTATCGACGATCAGCCGCGCGCGAAAAACGCGCTGAATGCCTCGACGACGCGGGCAACCCCTGCGTCGTCGATATCCAGATGCGTCACCAGCCGCAGCGTAGGGAGATAGCCGATGCTGATGCGGATGCCGGCAGCGCGCAGATGGACGTCCAGATCGCGCAGCCGATCAGCCGGCACATCGATGAAAACCATGTTCGTGTATTGCCCGAGCAGGTCGATGCCGGCGATTTCGCGCAGACGACCCGCCAGATACGCCGCGCGATGATGATCATCGGCCAGCCGGGCGACGTGATGGTCCAGCGCGTATTGACCGGCCGCCGCGAGGATGCCGGCCTGACGCCAGCCACCACCGGCCACTTTGCGCCAGCGTCGCGCTTTGTCGATCAATTCCGTTGAACCGACCAGCAGCGAACCGATCGGCGCACCCAAACCCTTTGACAGGCACACCGATACGCTGTCGAAATACTGTGCGATTTCGCGCGCTGGCACGTTGCTGGCAACCGCCGCATTGAACAGGCGTGCGCCATCCAGATGGATGCCCAGGCCGCGCTCGCGGGCAAACGCATTCGCTGCGCGCAGATACTCCAGCGGCAGCACCCGGCCGTGCCAGGTGTTTTCCAATGCCAGCACACGCGTACGGGCGAAATGCGGGTCGATCGGCTTGATCGCCGCGGCCAACTTGTCCAGCGGCAGCGTACCGTCGGCGTCATGCGGTATCGGCTGCGGCTGGATCGAACCCAGCACCGCGGCACCGCCACCCTCGAACTTGTAGGTGTGCGCGTCGGCGCCGACCAGATATTCGTCGCCGCGTTCGCAATGCGCCATCAGCGCCAGCAGGTTCGACTGCGTACCGGTTGGCACGAACAGCGCGGACTCCATGCCCAGGTCATCGGCGATGCGTTGTTGCAGGGCGTTGACCGTCGGGTCCTCGCCATACACATCGTCACCGACTTCCGCCGCCACCATCGCCTCACGCATCGCCTGCGTCGGCCGCGTCACCGTGTCACTGCGCAGATCAATCAGGTTCACAGCCGTTTCTCTTCGAGGTGGGGGCGTCGAGAGTGCCCGTTCGTCACCGACCGGGCAAGTGGAGATCGTCCCTAACCATGCTTCCTGAAATACAGCCATGCGGCGAGCGCCAGCAGTACTGCTGGCAGCAGGTTCGCGAGCATCGGCGGGATACCGTAGACCGTGCCGAAACTGACCATCGCCTTTTGCAGGAAGTACCAGCCGATTGCCAGCAACATGCCGATGAACATGCGCTTGCCGAGACCGCCCGAGCGCAAGGTGCCGAACGCGAACGGCATCGCGCAAAACACCAGCACCAGCACGTTGAGCGGATACAGCACGCGACCCCATAACGCGATCGCATAGACACCGGCTTTCTCGCCGTTGCTTTCCAGATATTCGATGTTGCGGCGCAGGTCACGAACCGGAAGGTATTGCGGCAGGATCAGCGACTGCTCCAGCACCTGCGGATTGAGCCTTGAATCCCAATGTTCGCTGGCTACCGTGGTGGTGTGCGTGCCGGCGGCGTCCAGCGTCGTGCTGCGCACCTGCTGCAGGATCCATTCTTGACCGTTGTGCACGGCGGTCTTGGCCAGGTCGAAGCGGGTGACCTGCCCGTCAGGAGTGAACGTGAGCACGCGCACATCCACCAGCTGCACTTCGTCATGCTTGGCGCCGTGCTTCAGCAGGCTGCCCTTCGCATTGATGATGCGGTTGCCGTCGCGCGCCCACAGGCCGCTGTTGGTGTTCGCGCCGATGTTGCCGGACTTCAGCCGCAACTCCATCGCCTGCGCCTGCTGGTCACCCCATGGCCCGAGCGTTTCGCCAAGGACCACCACGCCCACAATCAGCAGCGCCACCACGCCGGATGCCGATACCGCGATGCGTAGCTTGGACATGCCGGCTGCACGCAAGGCAGTCAGCTCGCCATTCGCCGCCAGACCACCCAGGGCAAGCAGGCCGCCGATCAGTGCCGCATTGCCGAACATCTCGTAAAGCCGGCGCGGAAACGTCACCAGCACGTAAACCACGGCGTTGAGCACCGTGTAACCGTTCTTGCCGACGTCACCCAACTGATGCATGAACTGGTACACCGCATCCAGTCCGGTGAGCACCAGCCATACCATCAACAAGGAGCCCAGTACCGTGGTGCCGATCAGCCAGTCGACCCGTTTGAAGCGCAACGCCATCATCGGGCACTCGCCTGGCGCACTTTGCGCGGCATGTATTGGCGGCGGAACATCCAGGCGGCCAGTGCAAACACCATCAGCGTCACGAGCCACATCGGCGTGGCGTGATGCCAGCGACCCTTGACGATCTGGCTGCGGCAAAGCTCCAGCAGCAGGAAGTAGAGATAAAAACTGAGCACCGCCAGCAACAGACGTCCATAACGCGGCTCACGTGGACTCTGCCTCGACAATGGCAAGGCCAGCATCAACAACGCCAGGGTCATCGCCGGCGCAATCGTGCGCCATGCAAGCTCGGCGCGGGTGTTCGGATTGTCCGCGCGCAGCAGTGCAGGGGTGGACATCTCGTGGGCTGGATCCTCTTCGTTATCGGACTGCACATCCGACAGCGAACTGTCGTTTCGTTCGTATTTCATCTTTCGCCAGTTGTCGGCACTTAGCGGTATGTCGTATTGCCAACCGTCGTACAACGCCAGGAAACGGCTGTTGCCGTCGCTTTCCGTATAGAGCTGGCCGTGCGTGCCGGTCACCACCTTCAGATGGTGGATACCGTCCTTGCCAATGCGCTCGGTGGAAAGGAAGGTCTTGCCGAGCTTGCTGCCGTCGCGACTCAGCGTGTCGGCCAGAATGATGCCGCCCTTCCCCGGCAGCGAGGTAAAGCGGCCAGCGTCAAGCCCTGCGGCAATCACGGAGCGGTTCGCCGTGGCGACCAGGGTGTCGGACGTACTCGCGGCCCACGGCCCCAGCCATAGCGACACCACGCCCACCAGCACGGCGACAATCACCGCCAGCAGCGACACCGGCAAGATCAGTCCGCGCGCGCCCATGCCCGACGAGGCCAGCACGTGCATCTCGCTCTCGCGGTACATGCGGCCCAGCCCGTTCAACACGCCAAGAAAGGCGGACAAAGGCAGCATGACGGTCATGCCATCGAGCATGTTCAGGCCCAGCACCTGGAACATCACACTGGCCGGAAAGCTGCCGTTGGCAACCTGCCTGAGCACGGTCGCGAACTGCGAACCCGCCATGATCGCAACCAGCACAATGGCAGTGGCGATCAGGGTCTGGGCCAGTTCACGCAGGAAATAGCGGTCGAGAATGCTCAGCATGCGATAAGATGAAAAGCCCAGTGTCGTGCCGCAACCGGCCGGCAAACCCCGATTCTAGCCTGTCCGGCGCGTGCCGGCTTCCTGTAGGACGACCATCGATGACGCTTCAGTTCAGCCTCGCCTCCGCCGCCCCCGAAACGATCGACACTGCCTGCATGGTGGTCGGCATCTACGAAGGCGGGGTCTTCAGCAGTGCCGCTGCCCGCGTGGACGGCGCCGCTGACGGCGCCATCAAGCGCCAGGTGGAAAGTGGCGACATCAGCGGCAAAGCCGGTTCCAGCACCGTACTGTTCGCCCCGAGCGGTGTCACGGCGCGCCGCGTGCTCGTGGTCGGCCTGGGCGCGCAGAAATCGTTCGATGCCGCGCGCTACCAGAAGGTCAACATCGAGGCAGTGCGTGCACTCGGCCGTCTGCCGGTCGACCGTGCGGTGTCCTATCTCTCCGAAATCGACGTGCCGGGCCGCGACGCCGCGTGGCGCGTGCGCACGGCCGTGCTGGCCGCCGATCACGCCAGCTATCGCTACACGGCCACTTTCAAGCCGCGCGAGAAGAGCGCGCAGCCTGAACTGGGCTCCCTCGCGTTCGCCGGCGAGAACAACTTGCAAGCACGTCTGGATCAGGCCGTCGCGATTGCCGAAGGCGTGCGTTTCGCGCGCGAGCTGGCCAACCTGCCGCCGAACATCTGCAACCCCGCCTACATCGCCGACCAGGCCAAGGCGTTTGCCGATGGGCAGGACGACAAAGTCACATGCAACGTGCTCGACCACGTCGAGATGGAAAAGCTCGGCTTCGGTTCGCTGCTGGCGGTCGCCCGCGGCTCGGTCAACAAGCCGAAGCTGGTCGTACTTCAATACAAGGGTGGCAACGACGGCGACAAGCCGTATGCGTTCGTCGGCAAGGGCGTCACGTTCGATTCCGGCGGCATCAGCCTGAAGCCCGGCGCGGGCATGGAAGAAATGAAGTTCGACATGGGTGGCGCGGCCGGCGTGCTCGGTGGCTTCATCGCCGCGGTCAAGATGAAGCTCAAGCTCAACCTGGTCTGCGTGGTACCCACCGTGGAAAACATGCCGGACGGCGACAGCTACCGCCCGAGCGATGTGGTGACCAGCCTTTCGGGCCTGACCATCGAAGTGCTCAACACCGACGCCGAGGGCCGGTTGATCCTGTGCGACGCACTGACCTACACCGCGCAGACGTTCCAGCCGCACACCATCATCGATGCCGCCACGCTTACCGGTGCATGCGTCATCGCGCTGGGCAAGCATGCCACCGGCCTGATGAGCAAGCATGATGACCTCGCCGCCGAGCTGCTCGTCGCGGGCGAGGAAACGCTCGACCGTGCCTGGCGCCTGCCGCTGTGGGACGACTATCAGACCCAGCTCGATTCCGGCTTTGCCGATATCGCCAACATCGGCGGCAAGAGCGCCGGTGCGATCACCGCCGCCTGTTTCCTGTCGCGCTTCACCGACGGTCAGCGCTGGGCCCACCTGGACATCGCCGGCACCGCATGGGACGAAGGTCGCAAGGGGCTGGCCACCGGCCGACCCGTCGCGCTGCTGGCTCAGTGGCTGATCGATCGCTGCGCATAAACCAGAAAACGTGGGTTGGGGGATGCCCAACAATGCCGCACGCCCACGTTGGGCATCGCTGCGCTCACCCCAACCTGCAGAGACATTGATCCGAGCCATTTCATGCCACGCGCCGACTTCTATCTGATCGACAGCAAGCCACGCTTTCGCGAGCAGCCGTTGCTGCTGGTATGCGAGCTGGCAAAGAAGGCCTTTGCAACGCAGCAGCCGACGCTGATCCTGTGTCGCGATTACGCGCAGGCCGAAGCGCTGGATGAATTGCTGTGGGCGTTCGACGATGACGCGCTGATCCCGCACCAGCTGGCCGGCGATGACGACGACGCGAACACCGCCGTGCTGATCGTGCCACCGGGCATCGATACCGAAGATCGCCCGCTGGTGATCAACCTGCGCGAAAACTGCCCCGCCGGCCAATACCAGCGCGTGCTGGAAGTCGTGGCTGCCGAACCCGCCGAGCGCGACGGCTCACGCACTCGCTGGCGCGAATACCAGCGACTCGGCTTCGAACTGCACAAGAACGATATGTAGGTCGCGCGGAAACACCGCGACTGAAGTGCGTAGGTTGGGGTGAGCGGAGCGAAGCACGAATTCCTCAAGCATCCCGCGGCGACGTTGGGCATCGCTGCGCTCACCCCAACCTACAGCCACGTTCGTGCACAGGGTGCGCTCCTACGAGGCATCGACCGGTGTGGATGGTGCGGTCACCACCAGCGCCAGCGCGCTGGCCAGTTGTTCACCGCTGAGCGGCTTGCGCAGAAAGCCATCCATGCCCGCCGCCCGCGCGCGCGCCTCGTCCTCAATACCGGAGCGCGCGGTCACGGCCACGATCGGCATGCGCTGCCCGGCATGTTCGCGCTGGCGTATCAAGCGGGCCATCTGGAAACCGTCCACGCCGGGCAAATCGAGATCCAGCAGCACCACGTCGAAGCTGGTGTGCGCCAGCTCGGCCATCGCAGCCAGCCCGTTGGCAACGTGGCACACCACGTGTCCCTGCTGCTCCAGCAAGCCCCGGATGACCGCGGCGACAATCGTGTCGTCTTCGACCAGCAACAAGCGATAGATCCGGGCTTCGGCGGCATCTGTCACTGGCGACGGCGAAGCTTGCGGCGGCTCGGACAACGGCAGCCGCACATGGAAGGTGCTGCCATGTGCCAGTCGTGACTCCAGTTCGATGCTGCCGCCCATCATGTCCACCAGTTCTCGGCAGATCGCCAGCCCCAATCCGCTGCCGGCCCGACGCTGTGGGCCCTCCTCCTGTTCAAAGCGCTGGAACAGGCGCGCCTGGCTCGCCTCGGGAATGCCAGGGCCGGTATCGATGACACTGAACAGCAAGCCATTGGCAACCCGGCGCACGCGCAACGTCACCCTTCCCCGCTCAGTGAACTTCAACGCGTTGTTGGCCAGGTTCAACAACACCTGCTTGATCCTCACCGCGTCACCGATCACCCGCTCAGGCAGGTCGTCGGCCACCTCCAGCACGAAGCGAATGCCCTTGGCGTAGGCCAGCCCCTGTTCAAGCTGGGTGACTTCGTCGACCAGCTGACGCGGGTCGAACGGCGCCTGCTCCAGCTCCAGCCGGCCGGCCTCGATCCGGGCCAGATCCAGCGCGTCATTGAGCAACTTCAGCAGCATTCCGCCGGAGCGCTGCATGGCCATCGTGTAGTCGTGCTGCAACGGGCTGAGCGGTGTGCTCAGCAACAACTCCGCCATGCCCATCACGCCGGTCATCGGCGTGCGGATCTCGTGGCTCAGCGTGGCCAGAAACTGCGTCTTCGCCGCGCTGGCCGCTTCGGCCATCTGCCGTTGCTGCTCCGCCAACTGAATGCGGTGCCGTTGGGCCAGACGCCGACGCCAGCTGCGCAGGATCAAGCCAACGATGAGCGCCACCAACAGCACATACGCGAGCCACGCCCACCAGCGCTGCCATGGCGGCGCCTGCACCTGGATCGTCAGAGGCGTAGCCAGCGTCGCCCATCGACCATCGGCAACCGCCCCCTGCACCTCCAAGGTGTAATTGCCGGCGCCGAGGCCGGCGAATTCGCGCGTCCCCTCACTGCCAACGTCAACCCAGCCGCTGTCGAATCCACGCAGGCTGAAACGGTAGTGATTCGTGGTCGGGTCGACGAACGAGGCCATCCGGGCCTGGACGTCCAGATCACGGTCACGCCAGCGCAACTGCAGCGGCTGCTTGTCTAGCGCAAGGGTCTGCACGGTGCCGTCGCGAAGCACGCTGAGGTGAGTCAGCGTGAGCAGTGGCGCGGGACCGGGTTGGTCAGATTCAGCCAGCTGCTCCGGCCGGAATGCCATCACACCACCACCGTTTGCCGCGAACAGCATTCCGTCCGCAGCCATGGCGGTGGCACCGTTGGTGAAATCGGTATTCGACAGGCCCTGTGAGGGACCAAAGGCTGCAAAACGACGCGTCCGCGCATCGAACCGCCACAGACCCGGATTCGCAAACAACCAGAGCCTGCCTTGTTGATCGACGCGCATGGCCTCCAGGTTCGGCGCGAACTCCCGATGGCTGATGTCGACGCTGTCATCGCGCACGGCGCGGTCATCGGCATATCGGTAGTGCTCGAGCAACTGTTCGGTAGCTGTCCAGAAGCCGCTGGCGTCGAATGCGAACGCAAGAATCTCCCGTCGGGGCACACCGGGCACGAAGGCCAGCTGGTGTGTCTGCCCGCCGTCCCGCATCAGCCCGCTCACGCTGGCGTACCACAGATGGCCTGCGTGAAAACTCAGCTGATCCGGAAGTTTGGCGTCGCCTGACGCATCCTGCGGCAGTGCCGTCGTCGTGGCCAGGCGATCAGTGTCGATGGCGAACACACCCTCGCCCCACGATGAGACGTATAGACGTCCATCGTCACCGACGCAAAGCGAGGTCGGCCGTGTGATATGCGTCTGCTTCGTGTCCAACGTAGTGAGCTTGCCGTGGTCGTACCGGTAGATCTCACCCGGGCCGGCAATCCACAACCGACCGTGTGCATCTTCGGCCAGGGATGCGAGGTTTCCACGCAAGCCGTGCAGGACGTGATGCACCTGGCCGTTGCTCACATCGAGCTTGTCGACCCAGCCGCTGAAACCGCCTACCCACAGTTTGCCGTCGCGACTGGACAGAATCGACAGGGCCGCAATGTTCGACAGGCTGTCGGGGTCATCCGGAATATGCGTGTAGCGCGTGAAGTCGTTCCAGTCCGGTGCCAGATAGGCAATGCTGGATTGATCGAAAGTAAACCAGAGCCCACCCTCGCGATCACGCATCACCTGCCATAGGCGATCGCTGGGCAAGCCACCGGGCAACAGCGGCTGGCCGCCGATGTGCTGCAGCTGACCCATGCTGTCCTGCAGCCAGACGCCGGTCAGGCTGCCCATCCACAGCCGACCTTGCTCATCGTGGGTGCTGGCAAGGATGCGCGACGATGACAGTTGCTGATTCGCAAGGGGGTGCGCCACACCATCGGCGCCAATGATCAACAGGCCACCGGTGACGGCAACCCGGACTTCGCCACGGTCGCCGTCGATGTGCCAGACCTCACCGACGTCACCGTGGAAGCTGGCATCCACCGGTACGCGGTGCACACTCCCGTCAGGCCGACGCAGATAGAGGCCACTCTCCGCGCCGATCCATAGCCGGCCATCGGCCTCGGCCAGCAGCGCACGCGTCGGGCCGAACGACTTGGCGTGCGTCCCATCAAGATCCAGCGGCACCTGATCGAAGCCGCTGCGGTCGGCCCGAATGCGCTGAAGGCCTCCCTGCGTGGCGATCCACAGTGCGCCATCGGCTGTCTGGGCGATGCTCCAGACCTCGTTGCTGGCGACGCTTGCAGGGTTCTTGTCGTCATGTTGCCAATGCTGGAAGCGGCCGCTCGACTGGTCGTAGACCGTCAACCCGGTGGAAACGCCACCCGTCCAGATCCGGTTGTCGCTATCGACATACAACGCATACGTCTGATTGGCCGGCAACGAAAGCGGATCATCAACCACATGCCGGAAAACCTTGAAGCTGACACCGTCATAGCGCACCAGGCCACCCGCGGCGCCAAACCACATCAGACCGTTGTGATCCTGCGCCACCGCGTAGATCGCACCGCTGGGCACGCCGTCGGCCACGCCGTAGCGACGAAACTGAGGTGTTGCCAGGGTGACCAATCCGGCTTTCGATGCGGCTGCGGTCGCCACTTCATGGCTTGTTGCACCACCGTTCGCCGCCGGCAGCAACCAAGAGACTGCCAAAACCGCACTCAGTACGAACGATGCAATCATTGCTGCCCCCTCACCCCGATCCATCATGCCAAAACCGAGTCAGTGCGGCGAGCGCTGGCACCGCCGCCGCAAGCGACGATACCTGGCATCGTCGCTTGCGGCGATCGCAACCCATCATCAACGAAGGCCTGACCCGACCATGGACATCGCACGCACCAGCGAAACAATCCGTTCAGCGCTCAGTGGCTGGCGCGTCCCATCGGGATCAGCGAGACTTCGCCACATGCTGCGCTCATGTCCAACAAGCTGGCTATGGTGGCTGACGGCGATGTTGCTGCCGTTTACGTCAGCGCATGCCGCCAATGCCAGTTATGGCTATGACAGCGTGCACAGCCAGATTGTTTTCAGCATCGACCACAACGGTTATTCGCGACCGTTTGGACGGCTGCATATTGCCAAGGGCTGGTTACGTTTCGATCCGGACAACTGGGCGACGGCGGCGACGGAACTGGACATCGACATGTCCAGTCTGGACATGGGCGAGGCGGAATGGAATGCGGCCGTCTGCAAGCCTGCGCTGCTCGATTGCGCGCGTAACCGCTACGCGCACTTCGTCAGTACCGGCGTCGAGCGCAAGGATGACCACCACGGCGTACTGCATGGTCAACTGACCCTGCGCGGCATCAGCCAGCCGCTGAGCATTCCATTCACCTTCAACCGTGCGGCCAAGACCATCTACGGCATGCATACTGTCGCCGGTTTCTCGGCCAGTGCGACCCTCGATCGAAAGGCGTTTGGCATCACCGCCTATGATAATTCGATCGGTCACGACGTCAGTGTATGGTTGGAACTGGAAGCGATACTCGACGATCACGCCAATCAGTCTCCGACAGCCCAACCTTCCGCCAACTCCCCCGCCAAGGAACAACCATGAGTCTGCGCAGCAACGACCGCCAATGGGGTTCGGTCGCCAAGTTCTTCCATTGGATCATCGCGCTGGCCATTCTCGGCAATGGCATTTTCGGTCTATTGATGGATCAGGCGCGTTCGCCGATGCAGAAGATCAACTGGCTCGCGTTGCACAAATCGATCGGCCTGACCGTGCTGGCATTGTTCCTTCTCCGCGTGCTGTGGCGTCTTGCCGACCGCCGCCCACAGGAAGAGTCCACACCACGCTGGCAGCAGCTGGCCGCACATCTCACGCACGGCGTATTGTATGTGCTGATCGCGGCACTGCCGCTCAGCGGGTGGTGGTTCAATTCGCTGACGGGCAAGCCGCTGCAATGGTTCAAGCTATTCAACCTGCCGGCACTGGTGGGAGCGAACGGGGATCTGTCGCATCTGGCGCATGCGGTGCACGAATACCTGTTCTGGTTTCTGCTGCTGGTGCTGGTGGCACATGTCGGCGCAGCGCTGAAGCATCACGTGTTCGACCGGGACAACGTGCTGCGCCGAATGCTGCCGTTCGGTCGCGTGCGCAACGATTCGGTCTCCACAGGAGAACACTCATGAAACGACTCGCCATCCTGCTATTTGCACTCGCACTGCCGTGCGCTGCCACAGCCACCGATTACACCTTGCGTCCGGAGCTGAGCCAACTGTCCTATGGCGGCGTCTATCAAGGTGCTCCGTTCGATGGTCACTTCAACCAGTGGACGGCCGCTATCAGCTACGACCCGGCGAACCTCGCCAGCTCGAAATTTGATGTGAATGTGACGCTGGCCAGCGTCAAAACCAAAGACAATGATCAGAACAGCGCGCTGCCGGGCGCGGATTTCTTCAACGTGGCGAAGTTCCCTGTGGCCCATTACGTCACCACCGGTTTCCACAAAGAGGGCAATCTGGTGATTGCCGACGGCCAGCTCAGGCTGCGCGGCGTGACCAAGCCGGTGAGCCTGACGGTGGTCTTCACGTCGAAGGGCCCCAACGCGTCACTGGACGTGGCCGGCAAAGTGAAGCGACTCGACTTCGGCGTGGGTGTAGGTGACTACGCCGACACCTCGGTGATCGGCCCAGAGGTGACGATCACCGCGCACCTGCAGCTCACCGCGAAATAGCCGGCCGCCACGGTGGCGACCTGAACCCGCTGCGCGATCAATGCTTGCGGCCAAGCCGATCGCGCACAGGGTTTGCTCCTACAAAAGGAATTCGCGCACGGCGGCCACGTCGAACGGCCAGTCCAGTTCACGACCGCTCGAATCGTTGCGCAGTACCGGTACCCGCGTACCGTAGCGCTGTGCGAGCAATTCGCTATCGTCCACCCACACCGTGTCGAAATCCGGCGCGCGCGCCTCGGCCAGCACCGCCAGCGCGAGGTCGCAGAGGTGGCAGTAATCACGCTGGTACAGGATCAGATCGGACATGCGGCTGCGAATGGACTGCTAAAAGTGGGGGCGCCGCGTAGAATAACCGGTTCATTCCATAGATCAGCAGTGCAACCATGGCTGTCAGCGTATTTGACCTGTTCAAGATCGGCATCGGCCCCTCTTCCTCGCATACGGTAGGTCCGATGCGCGCCGCCGCCCGCTTCGCCGAGCGCTGGCTGGAGGAAAAAGGCGTGCTCGATCGGGTCGCGCGGGTGCGCGCCGAACTGTATGGCTCGCTGGCAATGACCGGTCGCGGTCACGGTACCGACAAGGCGGTGCTGCTGGGGCTGGAAGGCCAACATCCGGACACCGTGGATCCGGATCAGATTCCGCAGACACTCGAACGGATCCGCGGCACCCAGCGTCTGCTCGTGCTCGGCAGGCACGAGATCGAGTTCGATGAAAAGCGCGACCTCGTCTTCAACAAGCGCCAGAAATTGCCGTTCCATACCAACGGCATGCGCTTCAGCGCCTACGACGCCGACGGCAACGAACTGGCCAGCCGCGACTACTACTCGGTCGGTGGCGGCTTCGTGGTGAATACCGATGAAGCGGCGGAGGATCGCATCGTCGCCGACACGACCGAGCAACCCTACCCGTTTTCGACCGGCGACCAGATGCTTGCGCTGTGCAAGGAGCACCATCTGACGATCGCCCAGCTGACGATGGCAAACGAAACCGTCTGGCGCAGCGAGGCCGAGATCCGCGATGGCCTGCTGACCATCTGGAAGGCGATGCAGGACTGCGTCAACCGCGGCCTGCGTTCTCCCGGCGTGCTGCCTGGCGGGTTGAAGGTCAAGCGCCGCGCACCGGCCATGGCTGAAGAATTGCGCAATCAGCCCGAAGCTGCACTGCGCGATCCGCTGACCATCCTGGATTGGGTGAACCTCTACGCGCTCGCGGTGAACGAAGAAAACGCCGCCGGCGGTCGCGTGGTCACCGCGCCGACCAACGGGGCGGCCGGCATCGTGCCCGCGGTGCTGCATTACTACCAGCGCTTCTGCCCAAAGGCGAACGATGACGGCGTAATCGAGTTCATGCTCACTGCCGCCGCGATCGGCATTCTGTACAAGGAAAACGCCTCGATCTCCGGCGCCGAAGTCGGCTGCCAGGGTGAAGTCGGTGTGGCTTGTTCGATGGCTGCAGGCGGCCTCACTGCCGCGCTTGGCGGCAGCGTGATGCAGGTCGAGAACGCCGCCGAGATCGGCATGGAGCATAACCTAGGCCTCACCTGCGATCCGATCGGTGGCCTGGTACAAATTCCGTGTATCGAACGCAACGCGATGGGTTCGGTGAAGGCAATCAATGCCAGCCGTATGGCACTGAAGAGCGACGGCAAGCACCGCGTCTCGCTGGACAAGGTGATCAAGACCATGCGCGACACCGGTCGCGACATGAAAGACAAGTACAAGGAAACCTCACGCGGCGGATTAGCGGTGAACGTCATCGAATGCTGACGCTCCTGCCCCCTCTCCCCTTTGGGAGAGGGCTGGGGTGAGGGAAACAATCTTGCGGCGGTTCTCACGCGGAGCCGCCGCTTTTGAAACCTCCCCCGCGAGCACCCGCCCCTCACCTCAGTCCTCTCCCCGCAGGGGAGAGGAAGCCGAGCGCCGAGGCTGACAGGCCGTCGACGGGTCTGCCATCATCCACCCCTTGTTTGTCGCCCATGGGCGACCCTTCGATCCACTGAGAACCCGTATGTCCTCATCCAGCCCCCTCCACCGCGACGTCGGTCCATTCGCCCTGATGCTCACCGGCCTGGGCTCGATCATTGGTTCTGGCTGGCTGTTCGGTGCGTGGAAAGCCGCCGGTCTGGCCGGCCCGGGCGCGGTGTGGGCGTGGGTGCTGGGCGCGGCGATCATCATGACGATTGCGCTGACCTACGCCGAGCTCGGTGCGATGTTTCCCGAATCGGGCGGCATGGTGCGTTACGGCCACTACTCGCACGGCTCGCTGGTGGGCTTCATCGCCGCCTGGGCGAACTGGATCGCGATTGCCTCGGCGACTCCGGTCGAAGCCGAGGCTTCGGTGCAGTACATGTCCAGCTGGAAATGGCAGTGGGCGAAGGATCTGTACATGCATATGCCGGGTGGCCAGGGCGAGCTCAGTCACGCGGGCCTGATGATCGCTGCGGCGCTGGTGGTCGTCTATTTCCTGGTGAACTTCTGGAGCGTGAAACTCTTCGCGCATTCCAACGCCGCGATCACCGTGTTCAAGCTGGTGGTGCCAGCCGCCACCGGCCTGGCGCTGATCGCCAGCGGCTTTCATCGAGATAACTTCTCCGTCGGCTTCCATGGCGGCTCGCACACCACGGATTTCGCCGCGATCCTTACGGCGGTCGCCACGGCCGGCATCGTGTTCAGCTTCAACGGCTTCCAGAGTCCGGTAAATCTTGCCGGCGAAGCGCGCAATCCCGGCAAGAGCATCCCGTTCGCGATCATCGGGTCGATCGCCATAGCCACCGTGGTCTACGTGATCCTGCAGGTCGCCTACATCGGCGCGGTACCGCCGGACATGCTGGCGAAGGCCGGTTGGCACGGCATCGATTTCAGCTCGCCGTTTGCGGAATTGGCGATCATCGTCAACCTGCACTGGCTGGCGATCCTGCTGTACGCCGACGCGTTCATCAGCCCCAGCGGCACCGGCATGACCTACACCGCCACCACCGCGCGAATGCTTTACGGCATGGAGCGCAATGGCACGCTGCCGAAAATCCTCGGCCGTGTGCATCCGAAGTGGGGCGTGCCGCGCCCGGCGATGTGGACGAACCTCGTGGTGTCGTTCCTGTTCCTGTTCTTCTTTCGCGGCTGGGGCACGCTGGCGGCGGTGATCTCGGTGGCGACGATCATTTCCTACCTCACCGGCCCGGTCAGCGTGATGACGCTGCGCCGCACCGCGACCGAACTGCATCGACCCTTGCGCATCACCGGCTTGCCGATCCTCGCCGGCATCGCCTTCATCATGGCGACCGAGCTGCTGTACTGGGCCAGGTGGCCGCTCACCGGCGAGATCATCCTGCTGATGGTGGTGGCACTGCCGGTGTACCTGTACTACCAGGCCAAGATCGGCTGGCACGATTTCGGGCGGCAGATGAAGGGCGCATGGTGGCTGGTGTTTTATCTGCCGACGCTGGCGTTCGTTTCATGGGCCGGCAGCACCACGTTCGGTGGCCACGGCTACCTTCCCTACGGCGTGGACCTGGCCGTGGTCGCGCTGATCGGTCTCGTGTATTACATCTGGGGCGTGAAATCCGGCTGGCGCACCCCGTCGGTGGAGGCGGCGCAATTGGCGGCGCGGATTGATCCACTGGCCCCGCTGGTGCCACCGGATGAAGAAACGGCAGAGCGCATCACCGGGCACTGAGCTTCCGGTCAAGCCATCAAACAAAGACGCGCGGCTGATCACCGCGCGTTTTTTTCGCGTTCGGCATCGCTGTACGCGGGACAGTAGGTTGGGGTGAGCGCAGCGATGCCCAACATAGCACCGTGGGTGATGTTGGGCATCGCTGCGCTCACCCCAACCTACGAAAGCGCCACTGTCGCATTCACGCGCGCTCGGCTCCGGAGTTGTACAGTATTTCTTGCAAAGGAGCCTTTCACCTTACCCAAGCAAGGAAGGAACCTCGAATGAACACCCAGCATCCTGTCGACGCCAAAGTCCGGATTTCGAAAGACGGACCCTATCTCGTCTCCGGCGACCTGCCCCTGCGCAAGGAGATCATCGGCACGAACGACGCCGAAGAGTCGACAAAGTGGCAGCCCGGGCAGGAGTATCCAGCGAAAGCGCAATACGCATTGTGCCGCTGCGGCCACAGCGCGACCAAGCCGTTCTGCGATGGCTCGCATGCGAAGGTCGGCTTTGACGGTACCGAAACCGCAAGTCGCAAGCCCTATCTCGAGCAGGCCGACGTCATACGGGGCCCGACGATGTCGCTGACCGACGTCGAGGGCTTGTGCGCGTTCGCGCGTTTTTGCGATCCGCATGGCAAGGTCTGGAACCTCGTCAACGAGACGGACGAACCCGCCGCGAGCAAACGTTTCGTCAGCCAGACCTGCGCGTGCCCCTCAGGACGTCTGGTGGCTTGGGACAATGCCACCGGCAAGCCGATCGAACCCGCTTTTGCACCCTCGATCGGCCTGATCGAAGACCCCGCCCAGCGTTGCTCCGGACCGATCTGGTTGCGCGGTGGCGTGCAGGTGATCGGGGCTGATGGTTTCGAGTACGAAATACGCAACCGCGTGACGCTATGCCGCTGTGGCGCGTCGAAGAACAAGCCCTTCTGCGACGGTGCACACGCCTCGATCGGATTCAGCGACGATCAGTGAGCGCGTCCCCCGAGAAACCCTCAAGACCGTAGGTTGGGGTGAGCGCAGCGATGCCCAACATTCCCGCAACCACCATGTTGGGCATCGCTCCGCTCAGCCCAACCTACGAAAGCACCCACCCACCAGCACCGAAGCCGTAGGTTGGGGTGAGCGCCAGCAAAGCCCAACATTCCCGCAAGCACCATGTTGGGCATCGCTGCGCTCAGCCCAACCTACGAAGGCGCGCTCAACCCAGCGCTAGCAGATCCCCGAGCAACGCCTGTGCCGTCACCTCCAGCCCGGCGCCCGGCCCCTGGATCACAAGCGGCTGCGTGTTGTAGCGGGTTGTGGTGAGGGCAAACTGGTTGTCGGTGCCATAGAGGCGCGCAGCCGGATGGGTCAGAGGCACTTCGACCAGGCCGACGCGGGCGCGACCGCGCTGGTTGAGGCGTGCCAGGAAGCGCAGCACGCAGCCGCGCGCCTTTGCTTCGGCATGCCGTTTGGCGAGCGGCTCGTCCAGTTCATCCAGGCGGGCCAGAAAGGATTCGGTATCCAGCGCGCGCAACGGCTCGGGTACCAGGCCCTGCACATCCACCTCTTCCGTACCGAGCGCGAAGCCTGCATTGCGGGCGATGATCAACAGCTTGCGGGCAACGTCCTCGCCGGAAAGGTCGGAGCGCGGATCAGGCTCGGTATAGCCCAGTCGACGCGCCTCGCGCAGCAGCTCGGAAAACGGACGGCTTCCGTCGTACTGATTGAACAGCCACGACAGCGAGCCGGAGAACACGCCTTCCAGCGTGAGCAGCGCATCGCCACAGCCGCGCAGACGACGCAGCGTGGACAACACAGGCAAGCCAGCGCCGACGGTCGCTGAGTCTCCATAGCGGCCCCCGTTCGCTACCGCGGCCTGCAACGCACGCCATCCGGGCAGTTCGCCGCCGGCCAATGCCTTGTTCGCGGTGACCACGTGATAACCACGCGCCAACCACTCCGCGTGGCGCGACGCCAGCGCAGCGCTGGCCGTGGCATCGACGATCACCTTGGCCACGGCATCGCTGGCATCCAGCGCGGCAAGCAGGGCTGCATCGTCGCGGGCATCGCCCCGGGTGTTCAACTGCTCACGCAGACTGCGACTGGCCAGATCGGCGGCAGCGGTCTGCTGCCGTCGCGAATTCGCTGCCCCAACCAAGCGCACGCTGGCTGCGGCTGGTGTGTTGAGCAGCTTCAGCAGCGCACCGCCGACCACACCGGTTCCGAGCAGCACGATAGCGACGCTGGAAGTCGCTGCGGGGTGGGCATGAGCGGCGACTTTCGCTGGCGCGACATCCCGGCCATTCACGGATGCCGCTTCCACCGCAACCGCGCTCATGCAAGCACCCGACGTTTGGATTTGTCCTTGTCCGCGCTGCTGGCCGCACGCAACAGTGCCGCATCGAGGTCACGCAACAGATCATCGCCATCCTCGATACCTACGGACAATCGCAGCAGGCTGTCGGCGATGCCGGCCGTGCGACGCGCTTCCGCGGCCATGGATGAATGGGTCATCGTGGCCGGATGTGCGATCAGGCTCTCCACGCCACCCAGCGACTCGGCCAGCGAGAAGTACTGCAAGCCATCGACAAAGGCGGCGATCTGTTCGAGCTCTCCGTCCAATTCAAAACTGAGCATGGCGCCGAAGCCCTGCTGCTGGCGCGACGCCAGTGCGTGCCCCGCGTGACTGGCGAGACCGGGGTAGTACACCTTGCGCACGGCCGCATGGCCGTCCAGACGGCTGGCGATGCGCTCGGCGTTTTCCTGGTGCTGGCGCAGGCGCACGCTCAGGGTCCGCAGGCCGCGCAGCGTGAGATAACTGTCGAACGGCGCACCGGTAAGACCATTGCAGTTGGCCCACCACTTCAGCTGATCGAACACCGCCGCCTCACGCGCGACCACCGCACCGCCAACCACGTCGCTATGTCCGTTGATGTACTTCGTGGTGGAATGAACGACCACGTCCGCACCCAGCAACAGGGGCTGCTGCAGTGCCGGCGACAGGAACGTGTTGTCCACCACGACCAGCGCGCCCACTGCGTGCGCAGCCTGCGCCACATGACGGATATCGGTGATGCGCAGCAGTGGATTGGAAGGCGTTTCCACCCACACCAGCGCGGGCCGTTGGGCCAGACCCGCAGCTAGCGACACGCTGTCGGTGAGATCGGCGAACTCGACGCTGAAGCGCCCTTTCCTCGCCCAGGCGTCGAGCAACCGCCAGGTGCCGCCATAGCAATCATGCGCTGCAAGGATCTTCGATCCGGCCGGCACCAGTTCCAGCACCAGCGCCACCGCCGACATGCCGCTGGAGGTGACTACCGCGCCGGCGCCCTGCTCCAGCTCTGCCAGTGCATTGCCGAGCAGATCGCGGGTCGGGTTGCCGCTGCGCGAGTAGTCGTACGCGCGCTTGCCGCCCAGCCCTTCGAAGCTGTAGTTGCTCGACAGATGCAGCGGCGGCACCACCGCGCCGTGCTGGGTATCACTTTCGATGCCGGCACGCACGGCGCGTGTACAGGGTGCGGACTCGCTCATTTCAATCTCCATGGTCTTTCGTAAGTCGGTGTTCGAAGGATCTTGTGGTTCAGCGCAGCGCTTCGCGCAATAGCGGCGCGAGCTGCTCGGGTTCTTTCAGGAACGCATCGTGGCCATACGGCGACTCGACCACTTCCAGCGTGGCCGGGCCATGCAGGCGACGCTGCAGTTCGCACAGATCGGCCAGCGGCACCAGCCGATCCGACGGAAAGCCGATCAACGTGGCCGGCGTCGAAACGTGCTCCGGCGTCACGTCGTGCAAGTCGATCGATTCGGACAACGCAAGGAAGCGATCCGCATCGAAACGTTCGACGAAGCGCCGGCCGGCGTGTTCGAGGTAGTCCTCGACTGGAAAATGAAACCGGTCATCGCGCCATTCGGGACCACCGGCAAAGCGCCGCGCGAATTCACCGCTGCCGCGATAGGTGGTGATCGCCAGTTGACGCGCCAGTGCCAGCGCCTGATCGACCTGGCCGGTCGACTGCCCGAGCCGCACGATGCCCCGCTGAACGCTGCGCTGGGCCGTGGCCAACGGGTGCGGCCGGTGCGCACCGGCCAGCAGCACCAGGCGGTCTACCTGCCGCGGATGACGCGCAGCAAACGCGAGCGCCACCATCGCGCCATACGAAGAACCGATAAACGCATGCACCTGCTGAATGTCCAGCGCCTGAAGAAGCGCGCTCAGCGCATCGGCCTGATCTTCGCTGGATACCGCGCTTGAACCCAGTTCCGCTGGTGTCAACCAGTTGATGGCCAGCACCCGAAAGCGGTCCAGATCGATCGCAGCGCCGGTGCCGACCACGGCCTGCCACCAACCCGGCGCCGCGTCGCCATCCAGCGCGGCCACATCGCGATCGGCCGAAATGCCGCCCTGCACGACCAGCGTCGGCGCGTCCGGCGCCCCGCACCACTGGTAGCGCACGTCGACCTCGCATGGGCCGCTGCCGTATTTCGGGTTGAGCAGCAGCCGCCGCGTGCTGCGCTGTGCGGTCAGATCCGGGTATGCGCGCGGCGCCGGCGCCGGTGTGGCGTGCCCCGCCAGGATCGCATCCGGTGCAGGAATGGAGCCCGCTTCGCTTGCGCTGATTTCGGCTGTGCTGGTGTCAGATAGGCAGGTCATGCAGTCTCTCCGGTCGGCATCGCCCTGCGAAGCACCGGAAAGGTCGCCATGCACGGCGTCGACAGCGGATCGCTGTGACACGGCTGACGCCCATCTTCCGGTTGGCGCCGCAAGGCGCCTCCGCAGGAATTAGCACCGTTGCGGAAACGCTCCGCAGGTTGCCCCGGCTTCAAAGGGCCTGTCCCTCAGCCGGTCTCGATGAGTGAGGCGGATATTGGACGCTAGGATGATCCATGTCAATAGACGTCTAAACATCTAAACGCATATATGCTTATTTGCATAAGCGATATTGAACCGGGCTGTCGCTCCCGCACGCCATTCAGCCTGCTCCTGCCACCGGGTCCCGTGAGTCAGCTGCTGGGCGACACCGCCACGGGCCCCACCGGAATCTCCGTCAATTCCCACGACTGAGCCGTGGTGCGGCATCCTGGCGCTTCCCTGGCTGACGAATGCGTTTCCTGATTGACCCAGACAGCCATCGGATGGCCATATTTTCGGGCGTCGCTCCTGCTAACGTACCCCTATGAGCTCCCCACCCGACACGTCGATCCTGCACTCCAAGCTACAGCGCGACGGCTTTGCCTTCGTTACCGCCGAAACCATGCGCCAGCTGCTCGGTGAGCCGCAAACGCTGGACGACTGGACCGCATTCGCGGCCAGCTGGAACGACCTTGCGCCGGATACCTACCTTGCCCTGCGCGGTCGTCACCGGCGACGACGCCACGCGACGTTTGCGGTCGAGGCGAGCGGCGAGGTGCGCCGCGAATCGCACCAGCCGCACTTCCAGAGCCTGCAGCACAACGCACTGCAGGGAGATATCCAGCGCTGGTTCCGACCGATACGCCCAGCCATCGCTGACGGCGCCAGCGTGCGGGTTATCCTCGATTTCTGTCGGCAGCTGTTCGGTGCCATGGCGCCGGCGACGCAGCATTGGCATGTCGAGATGCACCAGTTTCGCATCGAGGCCCGTGCCGGCGAGCCTGGTGAGCCGACACCGGAGGGTGTGCACCGCGACGGCGTCGATTACGTACTCGTGTTGATGATCGACCGCGCGAACATCGAGAGCGGCACCACCACCATCCACGGGCACGATGGCAGTCTTCTCGGCAGCTTCACGCTCACGCGCGCATTGGATGCTGCATTGGTGGATGATTCCCGCGTCTGTCACGGCGTTACCGCCGTGACACCGATCGATCCATTGCAATCGGCTCATCGCGATGTGCTGGTGGTGACGTTCCGCGCCACTTAACCGGTATGTGAACGAAAACATGTGAACGAGGCACTGTCACTAAATTCACGTGCCGAAGCATCGCCGCTTGCGAAGCTGTCCTCGTAGTAGCCGCGTGCTGCGCGGTCTCGCCTCAGGAAGAGTGTGCGCTGATTTTTGCCGCCCTCGACCTGCAGTTCCGCCAATTATTGGCATCCGAGATAGGGACACACATATGAAGACGAAACTGATCCTTGGTATGAGCGCTGCGCTGTTGTTGTCCACTGCGGCGATGGCTGCACAAACCGATCCACAAGACGCCACCGTTCAAAAGACCACCACCACCACAACCACGGTCCAGCACATCGATGGCGCCAATGCCGTTTGGTATAAACAGGGCGGCGTGGTACCCACTGAATATCGCGACAATCGTTACGTGGTAACGCACTGGCAGACCGAGCACCTGAATGATCCGAGCACCGGCTCCCACTGGGTCCGTGGCGACAATGGCGACTTCCTGCTGGTTGATGAAAACACCGGCGTGATCACCAAGATCATCCAGAACCCCCAACACTAAGTTGATCGGTTGGGAACACGGTTTCCCACCGTAACAACACAAACGGATTCATGGCCTCCATGGATCCGTTTTTTTTGTGGCTTCGAATTTGTCGACTCCATGCGCTCGACGACCACCGTCAGCGGCCCGCATTGACCTCAGACCTCGTCCTGGCGCCTTTATTTGCGATGAACCGAGCCGGCTGCGACACTGCTGGCGCGCTGTCCCGTGCTGGAGCAGCCAGGATCAATCAACCAAGGGGGGTCGCCATGGCCGTCGCCGCAAACATCGTGATCGCCCTGATCGCGCTGCTGCACCTGTGGTTCCTGGTGCTGGAAATGTTCCTGTGGACCAAGCCGGCGGGCCGCCGCGCGTTCGGCCTCACCGCGGAATTTGCCGAGCAATCGAAGGCACTGGCGGCTAACCAGGGTCTCTATAATGGCTTTCTCGCTGCTGGACTGGTCTGGGGCCTGAGTCTGGGTAGCAACGGCTTCAGCGTGAAGCTGTTCTTCCTTGGCTGTGTGCTGGTGGCCGGCATCTTCGGTGGGCTGACGGCGAGCCGCAAGATCCTGTGGATCCAAGCCCTGCCGGCGGCGATCGGACTGGCACTGATACTGCTGGCCTGATCACCGGACTGATCAATCAACGCGTCATCCAGACACGACCTGCAAGACACTCATGACAACGAAACATCGCGAAGCCGTCGGTGCCAGTTTCGACCCTGCCTTGATGCACCGTGCACGTGAACTTGCCTGGGCCGCACTAAACGGCATCTGCGAACGCATGCATCCGGGCATCAGCGAAGATGAGGCCAAGGTCGAAGCAGCGGAGGTATTTCGCGAAATCGGCTTCGAGCGGCTGTGGCATCCCACCTACATCCGTATCGGGCCAAACACCACTAAAACCTATCGGCAACCCTCCGACCCCGGCGTGCGACTGGGCGTGAACGACAGCTATTTCATCGACCTCGGGCTGGTGTTCGACGGTCACGAAGGCGATGTCGGCAATACGTTCGTGGTCGGTCATGCGCCCGAGCAGCAAGCTTGCGCCAATGCCGCACGCGCACTGTTCGATGAGGTAGCGCAGGCATGGCGCACGAAAGGTCTGAGCGGCCAGGCGCTGTATACGTTTGCCGACGAACGCGCCAAAGCGATGGGCTGGCGACTCAACCACGAGATCAAGGGCCATCGGGTCAGCGACTTTCCGCACTCGATCCACAAGGCTGGCGACCTCGGCGATCTGGATTGCGCCCCGTCGAGCGGACTGTGGATCCTGGAAATCCAGATTGCCCATCCGACCGAACCGTTCGGTGCGTTCTACGAGGACCTGCTGATGGACGCACCAGCACGTTGACCAGTGCCTGACGACGGCGCGCAGGCAAGGTTGTCGATCCAATGTTGTCAGTCCGATCACCTGCAGCACCTGCGCGACCTTGCGCCGCGATGCGAGGCGCGAATGATGCGGCGATGGTCCATGCTCGGCAATCACTCAGGCTGAACGACCCTCTGCGCTATGCTGCAGACTCACCCAGGCGTTGCCTGGGTTTCAGGCAGCTCCGCATGCCGTCACAAATAAAGTCAGCACCCGCTACGGTTGCCATCGCCGGCAAGAACAGCGCGCAGGCGAAGACCCGAAAACGACTGTCGCCTGAAGTCATGATTGTGGGCATCGGGGCCTCGGCCGGGGGCCTGGAAGCGTTCAAGGCTTTCTTTGCGCACATGCCCGTCGATGGCGATCTGGCCTTCGTCCTGGTGCAGCACCTGGCACCGGATCACCACAGCCTGCTGGCGGAACTGATTGGCCGCAGCACCCTCATGCCGGTTCTTGAAGCCACGCATGGCATGCGCGTCGAACCACGGCACGTCTATGTGATCCCCCCGAATGCCACCTTGACCATCGCCGACGGCGTGCTGCAAGTGTGCAAACCGGCGCCGCCGCGGGAGCATCGCTGGCCGATCAATACGTTTTTCACTTCACTGGCCGAAGATCAAGGTGACCGCGCCGTGTGTGTTGTGCTTGCCGGTACCGGTAGCGACGGTGCGCAGGGACTGCGCGCGATCAAGGATCACGGCGGACTGACGCTGGCGCAATCCGGCTTTGACCACGAGGCCATGACCGGCATGCCGGCGAGTGCCGTGGCCACCGGGCTGGTCGATGCCGTGCTGCCGGTGATGGACATGCCAGCGCGCCTGCTTGCCTATCAAAAGCAGATGCACGCCGCGCAACAGAAAAAAGGCTCCGATGGTGTGCGCGGCGATGTCGCTGCGCACCTGAAAACCATCTGCGAACTACTGCACACGGAGACCGGCCACGACTTCAGCCAGTACAAGGAAAAGACGCTGCTGCGGCGCATCCAGCGGCGCATGCTGGTGGTGCAGGCGGAGAACGTGACGGACTACATCGACCATCTGCGCCAGCACCCGAACGAACACGAACTGCTGTTCCGCGAGTTCCTGATCGGGGTGACGGAGTTCTTTCGCGACCCAGTGGCCTTTGAAGCCCTGCGAACCATTGCGATCCCCGCGCTGCTCGCCGACAAGACCAGCGCCGACGTGCTGCGTGTCTGGGTCCCCGGCTGCGCCACCGGCGAGGAGGCCTATTCCATCGCCATCCTGTTGCGCGAGGCGATGGGTTCGCAGCGCGGCCTGAAGGTGAAGATCTTTGCTACGGACATTGACGATCAGGCCATCGGTGCGGCACGTGCCGGGCGCTTTCGCTCCCCGCTGATCGGTATTTCTGCCGAGCGCCAGGAGCGCTGGTTCAGCAAGGATCGCGATGATTACTGCGTAACCAAGCAGATCCGCGAGATGTGCATCTTCTCGCCGCACAGCGTGATCAAGGATCCGCCATTTTCGCGCATGGACCTGGTCTCCTGCCGCAACCTGCTGATCTATCTGAACAACGACTTGCAGGACCGTCTGCTGCAATCGTTTCACTACGCATTGCGCCCTGGCGGGTTCCTGCTGCTGGGCAACTCGGAGCGGCTGGGGAAAAACGCCCGCCTGTTTACCGAACTGGACAAGAAGCAGCGGCTGTACACCCGCCGCGACGACGCCCACTCCCGCCCACGCGATTTTCCCAGTGCCCAACCTCGCCACGGCCACGGTGCGGAACACCCAGCGCACGTGTCGCCACGGTACGTTGAAGACCTGATTGATCAACACGCGCGCCAGGCCCTTGAGCCCTGGTCGCCGGCCTACGTGGTGATCGATGCCAGCCACGAAGTGCTGCGCTTTGGTGGCGATACCGGGCGGTATCTCGCCCCAGCGTCCGGTGCCGCCAGCCTCAACCTTTTCCAGTTGCTCGACAAGCCATTGCGCGGTGCCGCGCGCGCAACGGTATTGCAGACATTCGCCAGCGGGAAAAGAGTAATCCGTGAAGGATTGACCGTCTTTCTCAACGGGCACGAGCGCTCGCTGCGGCTGATCGTGGAGCCGCTGACTGAGGATGATGGCAAGGTCGAAATGTGCGTGGTGGCGTTCAACGAGCTTGATCCTGCGCCGCACCCTATCAACCCAGCAACTGATGGCAAGCCCGGCAGCGAGCTCGCGCGTATCCACACGCTCGAAGATGAATTGCGGGGAACCCGCGTACAGCTGCATACCGCCATCGATCTTCACGAAACGGCCAGCGAGGAACTGAAATCGGCGAACGAGGAATATCAGTCGGTCAACGAGGAGCTGCAGTCTGCGAACGAGGAGCTGGAGACGTCCACCGAAGAGATGCAGTCGATCAACGAAGAGTTGCAGATTGTCAACGCGGAACTCAACACCAAGAACGAGGCACTGAATCGCCTCAACAGCGACATCCGCAACCTGCTCGACAGCACCCATATTGCGACGCTATTCCTTGATCGGGAGCTGCACATCCGCAGCTATACGCCAGCGATGACCGCGTTGTTTCACTTGCGTAGTGGTGACAAAGGGCGCCCGATCACCGAGATCTCGCCAAGCATCAACTACCCGGAACTGAAAAACGACGTGGCGCGGGTGCTCCACGAGATGGCGGTGACCGAACGCACCTTGCGCGGCGACGGTGACGCACCGACGTTCCTGCTGCGCATGCGCCCCTACTTGACGATCGACAATGTCGTCGATGGTGTCGTACTCACCTTCGTCGACATCACCGAAAGCCAACAGTTGAACAGTGAACACGCCCGCCTTGCAGCCATCGTGAATTCGTCACGGGACGCCATCTTCGGCTTTTCGCTGGACGAACGGATCAGCAGTTGGAATGCCAGCGCAGAGCGCATTTTCGGTCTATCCGCCGCCGAGGTGGTCGGCCAGCCGTTGAATCGGCTGCTACCGCCTGAGCCATCTGACGAAACGAGGAGGTTTTTCGTCAGCCACCAGCGGCCCCTGCGGCTGGCGGAGTTCGAGATGACCTGGGTGCGACCCGATGGCGAATCGGTGCCGCTGGCCATCAGCTACTCACCCGTGTGCGATCACGACGGCACCATGTTCGCCGGCAAGCTGATTGCGCGTGACATCACCGAACGCGTTCGCGCTGCGCGACACACTGAGCTGATGATGGCCGAGCTCAACCACCGCGTGAAGAACACTCTCGCCACCGTGCAGGCGATTGCCCACCAGACCGTGGTCAATGCACCGGATCTGGAGACCTTCAAGGAAAGCTTTCTGGCACGGCTGCTGGCGCTGTCGCATACCCACAATCTACTCGCCAAGGATGCCTGGACCGGTGCGCCGCTGAGCGGCATCGTCAACAACGAACTGGCACCGTACCGGCATGACAGCGATGCACGTGAGAATGATGCGCGCGTGCGACTGCAGGGCGACGAGATCAACCTGCAGCCGAAGCAGGCGCTGGCATTGAGCATGGCCTTGCATGAGCTGGCCACCAATGCCGGCAAATATGGCTCGCTGTCGGTGCCCAAAGGCCAGGTGTCCGTCACGTGGGCGACACACATGAAGGACCAACGTCCGTGGCTGTATTTGCAGTGGACGGAAACCGGCGGCCCCGCCGTCAAGCCGCCCACGCGTCGCGGCTTTGGCTCACGCCTGATCGAAGAGGGCGTGCCCTACGAACTGGATGGTGAGGTGACACACGAATTCCCCAGTAGCGGCGTGATCTGCACCATCGATGTACCACTCGACGAGGAAATTTCCTGATGATCATCGACGGGAATTCACCCTGTATCCTGCTCGCCGAAGATGAAATGCTGCTGGCGATGATGCTGGAAGATCGGCTCAGCGCGTCAGGGTATCGTGTACTCAAGGCCGCACGCCTGCCCAAATGCATGGAACTGGCCGAGTCCGCACCGATCGACCTGGCGATACTCGACATCAATCTGGCTGGCGAAGTCAGCTTTCCGGCTGCCCTGGCGCTACGCCGTCGCGGCATTCCGTTTGTATTCTCCTCGGGCTATGGCGACGACGATCTGCCCGAAGCGTGGCGCAACGAGAAAATCCTGCAGAAGCCCTACGACTCCAGGCAACTCACCGAGGCCCTTGCCGCACTGCTCGCTGCCTGAGCGCTTTCGCAGCGGTGCCAGTGGCAATACTTGAGGCGCATTCGAAGCATTAGTGACGCCCTGACGCGATATATACGGGCACTTATCAGTGCATCGACTACCATGCGTCTCCATCTTCGCGAGTTCATTGCATGTCACCTGAGTCGATCCACCGAACGGCCGAGACCGTTCGAGCCTCACCTGTGGACGTGTCTGCGGATCGGCTGAAGTTCAACGGCGACAATACGTTTCAGCGCGAACTGCGGCGGCGGGTCGAGGAACATTTCAGGCGCAGCGGGCACAAACAACGCGACAGCGTGCGCATGTATCTGAAGTCGTCGATCATCCTGGCCACCTTCGTCGCGTCCTACGTCCTGCTGGTGTTTTTCGCGGCGACGTGGTGGCAGGGCCTGCTGCTCAGCGCGGTACTTGGCAGTGCGGTCGCGCAGATCGGCTTCAACATCCAGCACGACGCCGGCCATCAGGCGTATTCGGAGCACCGCTGGATCAACAACTGGATGGCCATGACGCTGGACCTGGTCGGCGGCAGCTCGTACATCTGGCGCTGGAAGCACGCGCACTTCCACCACACCTACGTCAACATCGACGGCCACGACAGCGACATCAGCCTCGGCGTACTGGCACGCATCGCACCCCTGCAGAAACGCTACCGGCACCATCGCTGGCAGCACTTCTACATGTGGCTGCTGTACGGCCTGACTGCAGTGAGCTGGCATCTGCACGACGACTTCCGCGACATCATCACCGGCACCATCGGCAAGCGTCGGTTTCCGCGGCCGCGCGGCAAGGACCTGGCGGTTTTCGTGATCGGCAAACTGGTGTTCTTTACGCTCGCGTTCGGCCTGCCGCTGGTCTTCCACTCGATCGGTACGGTCCTGCTCTATTACGCCGTCGTCGCCATGGTGGCAGGCCTGCTGCTGGCGATGGTGTTTCAGCTGGCGCACGCCGTGGAAGAAGCCGCGTTCCCGTCGCCGAGCGAACCGGGTCGCATCGACAAGCCGTGGGCGATCCATCAGCTGGAAACCACGGTGAATTTCGCCCGCGACAGCCGGGTGATCACCTGGCTAGTCGGCGGCCTGAACTTCCAGATCGAGCACCACCTGTTCCCGCGCATTTCCCACGTCCATTACCCGACCATTGCGCCCGTGGTCGAGGCAACCTGCCGCGAATACGGCGTGCCGTATCACACCAATCGCAGCTTTGGCGCCGGCCTGGCCTCGCACTATCGCTGGCTGCGACGGATGGGCAGGCCGGACCCCACGCCGGCACCGCTGGTACTGAAACCCCTGCCGCAAACCTGAACGTCATCGCATGCTTTTGCGGTCGGCTGGGCGGAAACCCCTCCCAGCTACGCGAATTGATGCCCTCAGAGGGCCCCGAATGGCCCACATAAGCCCTGCGGCGGTCGGCTGAACCCGCCATTACGGCATTGCCATCGATACCAGCTACAATAACGGGTTTGACGCACTCATAGCCTGTTTGCCCGGGGTCGGCACCATCCGTCCGATCCTGCAGGCACCTTGACTACAAGCGTATCGAATTTTCCTTGGGGACAGCCTTGCGCTGCCCTGCTTGCCTTTATCCAACGACTCTTACGGAATCCAGAACGTGGCCCGACAGAAACCTCTCTCCCTTTATCGCAACATCGGCATCATTGCGCATATCGATGCGGGCAAGACCACCACCACCGAGCGTGTGCTGTATTACACCGGCAAGAAGCACCAGATCATCGACGTGCACGACACCAAGGACGGCAAGGGCTCGACCACGACCGATTACCTTGAGCAGGAGCGCAAGCGCGGTATCACCATCCAGTCGGCGGCCGTGTCCACCGAGTGGAAGGGTTACCAGATCAACGTGATCGACACCCCGGGACACGTGGACTTCACCATCGAGGTGAACCGTTCGCTGCGCGTGCTCGACGGCGCCGTGGTGGTGTTCGACGGCGTGGCCGGTGTGGAACCGCAGACCGAGACCAACTGGCGCCTGGCCGACCAGTACAACGTGCCGCGCATCTGCTACGTCAACAAGATGGACCGCATCGGCGCCAGCTTCGGCCATTGCGTGAAGGGTATCCGTGAGCGCCTGGGCGCGAACGCGCTGCTGTGCCAGATCCCGCTGGGCAGCAGCGACGAGTTCTGCGGCATGGCCGACCTGGTCGCCGGCGTGGGCTACATCTGGGCCTCCGACGACAAGGACAGCACCTGGGAAACCGTACCGTTGGCCGATCTGAAGGGTCGCCTGACGTTCGGCTCCACCGTCGACAACGAGTGGATCGCCAACCTGCCCAAGCTGCGCGAAGAAATGCTGGAGACCGCGCTGGCATTGGACGACGACGCATTCGAGCACCTGATCAACACCGGCGAATTTGACCCGGCCGTGCTCAAGCGCTGCATCCGCGAGGGCACCGTCACCGGCGCACTCGTGCCGGTGCTGTGCGGCTCGTCGTACAAGAACAAGGGCGTGCAGCAGTTGCTGGACGCCGTGGTCGATTACCTGCCCTACCCGGGCGAGAACGGCGGCATCTCGATGGTCGACGAAGACGGCAACGTCATCGGCGAGCAGGTCGTGTCCGACGACGCACCGGCGCGCGCGCTGGCGTTCAAGGTGATCAACGACCAGTTCGGCACGCTGACCTTCTGCCGCGTCTACTCCGGCGTGATCAAGAAGGGCGACACGCTGCAGAACGTCACCCGTGGCAAGAAAGAGCGCGTGGGCCGCATTGTCGAAATCCACGCGAATGCCGCCAAGGAAATCGACGAAGTGCGCGCCGGCGACATCTGCGCGTTCGTCTCGATGAAGGACACCGAGACAGGCGATTCGCTGTCCGACCCGGCGCACCCGGCCCTGCTGGAGCGCATGCGCTTCCCGGATCCGGTGATCAGCGTGTCGGTCGAGCCGAAGACCCGCAACGACGTCGACAAGATGTCCACCGCGCTCTACAAGATGGTCAAGGCCGATCCGTCGCTGCGCATGGAAGTGGACAAGGAAACCGGCCAGACCGTGCTCAAGGGCATGGGCGAGCTGCATCTTGAAATCACCATCGACCGCATGCGCACCGAGCTGGGTGTGGACGCGAGCATGGGCAAGCCCAAGGTCAGCTTCCGCGAGGCCTTCGGCCAGACCGTCGAGCACACCTACACCCACAAGAAGCAGTCCGGTGGCTCGGGCCAGTTCGCCGAAGTGAAGATCATCTTCGAGCCGGGCGAGTCCGGTTCGGGCGTGGTGTTCTCCGACGAAGTGGTCGGCGGCCGCATTCCGCGCGAATACATCCCGGCCATTCAGCACGCAATCGAAGTCGAGTCGCGCCAGGGCCAGGTCGCCGGCTACGAAGTGCTGGACTTCAAGGCACGCCTGATCGACGGCAAGTACCACGACGTCGACTCCTCGGCACTGGCGTTTGAAATCGCCGGTCGTGCCTGCTTCCGCGAGGCACAGAAGCTGTCCAAGCCGAAGCTGCTCGAGCCGATCATGAGCCTGGAAGTGGTCACCGAAGCGACCTACCTCGGCGACGTGATCGGCGACATCAACCGTCGTCGCGGCAGCATCTCCGACCAGGGCCACAAGGGTTTGTCGGCGTTCGTGCAGGGCTTCGTGCCGCTGTCCGAAATGTTCGGCTACATCAACTTCCTGCGCTCGGCCACCAGCGGCCGCGGCAACTTCACCATGATCTTCGATCACTACGAAGAAGTGCCGGCCAGCATGGTCGCGAAGCTGATGGAAAAAGAAGCGAAGTAAACCTTCGCCTCGCATTCGCGCCGACCTTCGGTCAGCGTAAAAGCACAAGGAACCCGGGGAGCAATTCCCGGGTTCTTTTTTTGCTGGCTGATAGTTGGGTAAACGCAATATGCTGCTAACGTCGGCGCGCGACCCTAAGCTGACATTATGGGAAGCCGTAACTAAGCCGCCGGGGATAGATGGCAATCACTTACAAGTTCATCCGCGAGCCAATAGAGCTATGGCCTGTTCTCCTTTGACTTCGTGCACTCAGTCCTGCGCCACGGGCTAGAGTTTTCTCCTGGGGCATGGCCCTTCACTTTGAGGCATGCGAGCCGATCCAATATTTACCCGAACACTTTTGAAATTGGGTTTTGGTGCTTATGATGTGAGTGGAGGCCGGGGGCCTCACTAGGGGAACTCATGAACGTTATACCTGAGAGGGGCGCCTTGCGGCGCCGCTTAAGCGCATCTGCAACATCTTTTAGGCGAATGGATCTTCGCTATCTGAAAATTTTCGTGGGAGGCATGGCGCTTACAGCGCTCGCGGCTTGCGCGGCGGTGCCACCCAGTAAAGATATCTTGGCCGCCACGAATGCGCGTGGCCAGCCGAAGACGATTGCGCAGCTCGATCTGAAGAAGGCGACAACATTGTCACCGGGTGACGAGGGTGCGGACGCAAACTTTGACGGTTCAGGTGATGCGCTGCACTTGAACGGCTATGACTCGTACTACCACATCTTTCGCATTGACCCTTCCCAAGGGAGGCTCAAATTTGTTGTTCGGGCGTATTGCCGTTGCCTGGGCTTCGACAAGCGGCAGCTGGTCCCCGTGCTGCGTTTTCTAACCGATGACGGTGAGGTTATCGAGGCCTCTGATACGAGGTATAGCCTCGTCCAAGCGGAGAACTTCACGCCGATGTCGCTGAAATTGCGAGTTTTCGTTCCGGGAAACAATATCCGATATGTCATCGTTGCAGCGGACAATTCGCAACCCGACGCCGTCGTTCAGGGCATTAATTTCAACGCGGGATTCCATATGGACGTCCGAAGTTATCCACTAGGCAAGTTCAATCTCACCTATCAGTCCCTTTGAAACCTCAATCGGCGCTCAAACGCCATACGTCCTTACTTGTCCGCTGGGGAAGATGCATGCGTTCCGCAAAACGTGTTACGGTTTTTTTCTTGCCAATGTTACTAACGGGGTGCATGTCGATGGCTGAGCCGATGGTTGTCTACAAAGACGCCAAGCATCCCCGGTCGGACACTAGCGTATTCGCCGTGGACAGGCATCAAGTCGATGAAGACGGGACCGTAGTTGGAGCGGTGCTCTCCGTTGACGGTCACTCCACAAGAGACTTGCTCAGCGTGACCGAGCAAGTTCCACCCTGGGTACGTGTTCTGCCCGGTCCGCACACGTTTGAGATCACTTACGCAAAGTCGAATCGCCAATACATGACGAAGACGGTGCCGGTTTCCACCATGTTGCCGCGACATGTCTACGTTGCTCATTTGGTCGATCAGGGCATGACCTACAGCGTCGACGTTGAGGATATGGGAGACTCGCAGTCATTCAAAGAGCATGTGCCTAACTTTCACACGATGAAATCTGAAGACGTTTCGGCGGTGTTCTGACGGCAATTCACATTGTCTGCTTCCGACCCAAAGCCGACTCTTTTCGATGGCGTGGATTGACCTAACTTTTTCAACTTTCCGAGCTAATGAATGCTGCCAGTTGACGAATTTCGCCAGCAGTTGCTCGAAGCGGAGCGGATTCTCGATACGGATTTTTCCTTCGATCTCGCTGAGCCGGCCTATGTCTGCTGCTTGGAGCTCGTCAAGGACAATCCAACCGAACGCGCCGATTTCGCTCACCTTCTGACATCCCTATTTCTGGAAGGCCGGATAAGCGACGAGCCGGTTGCATTTCTCATGCACAAGCTCCGTTGGCCAGAGGTTCGGGAGTGGGCTCAAGGGCAACTCAACACTATGGCCGAGCCTGTGCTTCACGGTCGCCCGTTCTCCAAAATCATCAATGCCTTTGCGGACGACTGGGATAACGCGGAGTTCTACAAGACATTCAACAGTGGTGCGAGGACCGGCTAAGATCGCGATGTCAGCTTCCGACCCGGAGCGGACCTAAAGTAAAGGCGTCGGATCTTTTGCCAACTGCACAGGGGGATAGATGGTTGCCGATGAGGATGTCCTGTGTGCCGACTGCAAAGTTGGTTACCACGCGCCATTTGAAATGGTTCGTGCGTGTAGCTGTGATCGAGCAGGGACCTGCCTTTCTGATGCGTTGCGATGTATGCGGCTCTCTGTGGCAGGAAATGCTTCACGATGCCAAGCTGCTAAACAGGTCAGAGGCGGCCGGCATCTACCCGGAAGCAAAGATCGGATAAGTTCCGCTGCCGACCCATGGCGGACGTAATCCCCGAGGAACATATGAGACACCTTTACGCGCCCATTCACTCGTCCAAGCACCCCTCTCTAGACGGCATGGTCTTGTTTGAGGTTGTCGACGCGGATGGCCGAGCGGTTCACTTAGCCATTAGGTATCTATCGTTTAGAGATCAGGAGATTGACGGGGATCACCTGTATCTTGATGGCCTTGAAGCAGCGAAGGCCGAGTTGGAGTCAGCCTTCGACATTTCATCTGTGGAATGGCGGCCGCTCACGTCGACAGAAGCAGATGCCGTCGAAGCTTCGATCGGCTGAAAAGGTCTGCTTTCGACGGCGGTCTCAAACGGTCAACGCAACAGCTTGTTGAAATCGTTCGGCTGGTGTTTCGAAGCCTAACGTTTGTCGGGGTCGTTCGTTTAACTCTCTCGCTACAGCATTGAGCTTGGCTTGCGTGATGCCAGAGAGATTAACTCCCTTCGGGAAATACTGCCTCAACAGCCCGTTGGTATTTTCGTTGGAACCGCGCTGCCAGGGATGCTGGGGATCGCAGAAGTAGACTTGGATATCTGTCGCCAGCGTAAAGCGGCGGTGGTCAGCCATCTCCTTTCCGCGATCCCATGTCAGCGATCGATAGAGCTCTTTAGGCAAGCAATGCGCGTGCTTAATCAATGCATCAATGACGGTCTGCGTATCTTTGCCATCGACCTTCACCAGCATCACGTAGCGCGTCTGCCGTTCGACCAGGGTGGCTATCTGGCTGTTCCTATCGCCAAACAACAAGTCACCTTCCCAGTGTCCAGGCACCGCCCGATCCTCCACGGCCGCCGGACGCTCGCTGATCGAGACGGTGCCGCTGATCCTGCCGTGGTTGTCCGTCTTTTGCGTGTGGTGGCGCGAGTGACGCATGGCACGCGTACGTCGTAGATGCGCCAGCAATTCCTTCTTCAGCGCGCCGCGGGACTGGATATACAGCGTCTGGTAGATCGTTTCGTGTGACACCTGATCGCTCGCCTCGTCAGGAGAACAGCGCTTGAGCCAGCCGGCAATTTGTTCCGGAGACCATCGCCGTTGGAGCTTGCCAGCCACATGTCGCGCCAGCGTTCGATGCCGCATCAGCTTACACGTCTTGGGCCGTCGGGCTCTATCCCACGCGGCCTGGTCGGCTTGGGTTGCGCGGTAACCTTCCGGCCCTTCGTTGCGCCGAACTTCGCGGCTGATGGTGGAGGCTGATCGCCCGAGCGAAGTGGCGATGGACCGAATCGATTGCCACGCCACCAAGCCACGTGAGATCTCTTCGCGCTCAGCCAAGGTAAGTGTCCGTGGCGCGCGACATCGCGGCCTCGGGCGAATCCCGCCCGAGGCCGCCAAAATGCCTCGGACCGATGAGTGGTGTCGGTCGAACAGCTGTGCAATCTGATGAAGGGATTCGCCCTGCTGCCATCGATCCCACATCTGGGATTTCTGACTCTCCGTATAGTGGATTCTCGTCCGGCGCCTCATATGCAACACTCCTGCTGCCTACGCAGTCTTCAGTGTGTTGCATCGACCGTTTGAGACCGCCACCCAAAGCGGAAGTTACCGGGCATGTCTTTCGAAAGGTCAGAGCTAATGTCACCGACAAGACAGCAAAGAAGAACAGCCGATAGACTTGAGCAAAAGATGAATGGCTCCTCTGAACGAGCACAAGCTCGTGCCAATCGGCGAGTGGCGGGGAAGGAAGCGTGGGATAACCATTTTCGCGTCAAGCGGACGCCTGGGCAGAGAGTCATATTCTTGCTGACGCTGCTATGGCGCGCCTTGGCTTGGCAATATTACGTTTGGAAAGACTTCGGAAATGGCAAGCGTAGAACTGGCAGAAAAGCGCCTTAGTCCATTCACAACAAGGTCCGCTTTCGACACCCCAAACGGACTTTCTGGGAGGCGCTGTAATCGGGGACGTTAGTGTGTGCCGGCGCTACGCCGCTGACTTGGTCGTTCCAGAGTTCTGGAGAACTCAACAGCGTAGGTGAAAACAACATAAGTAGGAGACTTTTTCGGGATGGTCAGTCGCGCACAAAACTTTCTTGGTCAAGACACTTTTACTTTTCCTGCTCGACGAATCTTTGCCTGGATGTTTGCCTTTCTCATTGGCTTAGGTGCTGTGTTGAGCGTCTCTGTTTGGCGTCAAAACGGATGGAAGAGCGGCTTGGAGGCGTTTTCTCTCTTGGTACCTTTTTGGTGCTTTGCCGCAGCAGTAGTGCTTCTGATGCGATCTGACATTGTGGTTGATGATCTGAGCATTGCTAGGCGCTTGTTCGGCTGGAACTGGCAGCGAGTTCGATGGGATGATCTGGCGCGTGTAAGGCTACGCACGATATCCACCAGAGCAGGGATGCGCACAATATTTTTTCTAGAGAAAAAGTCGGACGGAATAACTTCGAAGCCAAAACGCCTCTGTTTTACGAACGAGGTAGACATGCTTGGCCAGCTTTTAGGAAGAATCAATCAAGTAATCTCAGCAAACCATGTCCCTGTATCCGACGAGCGAGCCGGCAACGCAGTTGAGCTCCAACAAATACCTCTTGTTGTTCAAACAGGCTCCTAAAAAATGGGCACAGTGGATGTCCGCTTTCGACGGCGGCCGCATGCGGGCGTTGTACGATGGCTGAGCGGCTGGCACGCTGCTAAGGTCAGCTTCCGACCCGAAGCCGACATAATTGCTTACACGATTAACTAGGGAAGTTCATGTTCAAGGGCGTCATCGGATTCATTGAGCCTTCGCAGGAGCGCCCTTGGCCGTTAGCGCCGGAAGGTCGCATGCGCTTCCGATCGAGCTCTTTCCATACGCTTGGATACTTTTCGCTATTGGCCCCGCTCTTTGAAAGCTATGCCCGACGAGATTCTTCATCAGGCATTTGGAGTCTGAATGTCTTGATTGTTCTTCGAGGGAGCGATTTCAAGCCTTTATTGGAGGCTCTTGCCGTGCGACGGGATGAGATCAATACCTTCCCCCACAGTTGGCGCGACTTTCTCGGGGAAGTGCACCCACCGAGAGGGGCGCCGATAGTTCGAATGGAGCCGCTGCTGTTCAGGAGTCGCGCCATGCGAGCCATCAAGAAGATAGAGACTGCCTTGCAGGTGGCTTCGGAAACCGGCAGGCACGTCGTCTATGGGAGCGGAGTCTCATACCGACACCTTTGCGGCATTAGCCTTCCGCCTGGAACGGTTGAGTATTCCTAACGCGAAATGTCCGTTCCCGACCCGAAGCGGATGAAAGCGCCGGCCGCCGATACTTCACTGCATCTAAAGGATGAGACAGTTGAAAATTGAAATTGAAGCCAGCTCGGTGAAGCTCCCCACAACCACTATCGACGTTGGCTATCCCGTCTTGGATGCACGGACGATCAACGGATTCGTGGTGGTTTTGTGCGACTGGATGGCATTTCCAAGAGGCGTACCCGCCAGGAACCTTTTCGCCTACACCTACGAAGGCGCTTTGCTTTGGCGTGCGGCCGACATAGGGTGGGGAGCTACTGATGCTTATACGGCGATTACGTCAGAAGAGCCGTTGGTGGCGTTCAATTTCGCCTGCTTCTCGTGCACCATAGACCCCACGACAGGGCAAGTGCAGCAACAGCGATTCACAAAATAGAGTTCGGATGATCGAAGTCCGCTTCCACCCAAAGGAGAAATGACGCTTATGGCGGTTAATGGTTGGCAAGGGGATCGGGGGAGCCATGGAAAAGTATTTCAGCTTGGAACACTCGATTGGGTATCCGAGGGACGCTGCGATCTGGTTTGAGTGCACAGCCTGTGGCGGGCGACTGCCTTCTGACCCGCCGACGTCGGTCGCCTGCAAGTGCCGGAACATCATTGTCGATGTCGATGCAGGGCGGATCGCAGTCAAAGACCGCGATAGCATGCGTGGGCTGAGGATTGAGGTAGAGTGACTGCTTCCGACCCACAGCAGAACTTGGCTCATTGGCCAGTATATATATCGAGAGTTGCATGTCCGAGATGAGTAGTCTGTTCTGGAAGGGATTCGCCAACCTCACATGCATCTTTTTGCCTGCGACCGTGGCGATATTTATTGCCATCTACTGCGCTGAAACTGCGTTGGTTCATCACGGATTGCGCCAATTCGTCTTTGTTACGGTGGTCGTAGGCCTTATCCCTCTCATGTGGCTATTCAATCGGCTGCTTGCCCCGCTGCTCAGAGAGATGAAGACCATTCGGCAAGGCCGCAGATCGTGATAAAAGCGGGGTTCGTTTGGAGGGAAGCCCGCCCCCTCGAACTTCTCGGCGGTCGCTCCAGCTGTACAGGCATGCCAAAAGGAGTTCGGCGACAAGCCTTCTGATCCTCTTATTAATTGCATCCGCACCGCTACATTCGGCAAGCACGAAATTTCCGGTTAAACGTACCGACGAGAGGGATCTTAAGTGCGCCGAAAGCTTTTCATGGCAGCAACCACTTTGGCAGCTTCGCTGTTGATCATTCCGGCGATAGGCGCTTTCGCCCAAGTCCCCGGACCGGCCTCCAGCGACTACGCGAGATCGATTTTTACGATCATCCAACAGCAATGGGAGGACGACTCCTACAACAGCGAATTGGAGCCAAGTTCAAGTTGCGCTGCGCGGATCGTTCAGATGCCTGGAGGAGACATTGTGAGTGTCGACATTTTGCCCGAGTGCAATTTCAACAAAGCAGGTCGTGCTGCTCTCGTCGAAGCCGTGCACCGCTCTGCGCCTCTCCCTTACCGTGGCTTTGAAAGCGTCTACCAACGCGAAATTCGAATTGTCTTGCACGCGGCCAGCGTCAGCGAACGCCAGGCCAGGGTTGCGATCCAGTCTGCAAGCGCACAAGCGACGAAGGACGCCGCTGAGTCAGACAGGCAGTGGGAGGCAACGGTAGGTTTGCCGATCAGGCGGGCTGAGTACACCAAGCAATGCTCCTTTCACCTTCTGTGGGAAATGCCCAGGGTCAAATTGCAGCACCCAACCGCAGTGATCGTCACAGTCGACAAATTTGGCAAGGTGATACGCGTGGCTGGTGTTGGTGAAGAGCCGATAGACGACCAGTTGGTTGCAGCGCTTAGCGCTACTCCGCCCTGCGAGCGTGTTCCGGTCGACCTGATCGTTGGGGCGGGCACAGTTAAAATCGGCCCAATTATTGTTCGTGATCGCGGCGGTTGATGCATCTGAGGTACGGCTTGTCCCGGCTTTGGTAAGTCGGGTGTCGAGGCGAAATTCTTGAAGCCGCCGCTCGACTAAGTCGTCAAATCCACGCAATGGACGCCTCAGAAAATCGGTAACCGTTAGGTCCGCTTTTGGCCGCAAGCGGAAGTTATCCGCGAACCAGACCTAGTCCTGCAAGGGTTCCAAGACTTGGAGGCTTCCAGGCTGGCGAGCCCTGCAGAGGTTCGGCTGACCGATCCGAGCTACAATTGACGGTTCGCGCTCCAGCTGACCTGCCCGTATGTCCACCCATCTGCAAGAAACCCGTCGTCGTCGCACTTTCGCCATCGTCAGTCATCCTGACGCGGGCAAGACCACGCTGACTGAAAAATTGCTGCTGTTCGGCGGCGCGATCCAGATGGCCGGCTCGGTGAAGGGGCGCAAGGCGGCGCGGCATGCGACGTCGGACTGGATGGCGCTGGAGAAGGAGCGCGGCATTTCGGTGACTTCGTCGGTGATGCAGTTTCCCTATGAAGGCAAGATCGTCAACCTGCTCGACACGCCGGGACATGCGGACTTCTCCGAGGATACCTATCGCGTGCTGACCGCGGTGGACTCAGCATTGATGGTGATCGACTGCGCCAAGGGCGTGGAGGAACGCACGATCAAGCTGATGGAGGTGTGCCGTCTGCGCGACACGCCGATCATGACCTTCATCAACAAGCTCGACCGCGAGGGCCGTGCACCGATCGAGTTGCTGGACGAAGTGGAGTCCGTGCTGGGCATCGCCTGCGCGCCGCTCACCTGGCCGATCGGCATGGGCAAGCGATTGAAAGGTGTCTATCACCTGCTGCTCGATGAAGTGCACATATTCGAACAAGGCAAGAACTTCACCCGCCAGGATTCGACCATCTTCAAGGGCCTCGACGCACCCGGCCTGCTGGAGAAAATCGGCGACGAGGCGATGCGCGAATTGCGCGATGAACTGGAGCTGGTACAGGGCGCTGCGCCGACCTTCGACATGGACGAATACCTGGCCGGCCGGCAGACGCCGGTGTTCTTCGGTTCCGCCGTGAACAACTTCGGTGTGCAGCTGTTGCTGGACTTCTTCGTCGAGCACGCGCCGTCGCCGCGCCCGCGCGGCTCGCTGTCCCGTGAGGTGCAGCCGGAAGAAGAAAAACTGACCGGCTTCGTGTTCAAGATCCAGGCGAACATGGATCCTGCGCATCGAGACCGCGTGGCGTTCATGCGTGTCTGCTCGGGCACCTACAACGCCGGCATGAAGATGATCCAGACGCGCACCGGCAAAGACATCCGCATCGCGAATGCGCTGACCTTCATGGCAAGCGACCGCGAGATCGTCGAGACTGCCTACCCCGGCGACGTGATCGGCCTGCACAACCACGGCACCATCACCATCGGCGACACGTTCACCGAGGGCGAGGCAATCAACTTCACCGGCATCCCGAACTTCGCGCCGGAATTGTTCCGCCGTGCGCGGCTGCGCGATCCGCTGAAGATGAAGGCGCTGCAGAAGGGCCTGGCACAGCTGTCGGAGGAAGGGGCCACTCAGTTCTTCCGCCCGCTGATGAGCAACGATCTGATCCTCGGCGCGGTCGGCGTGCTGCAGTTCGACGTGGTCGCGTACCGCCTCAAGGACGAATACAACGTCGACGCCAGCTTCGAACCGGTGACGGTGACCACCGCGCGTTGGGTGCATTGCGACGACGAGAAAAAGCTGGCGGAATTCCGCGAGAAGAACGCGATGAACCTTGCGATCGATGGTGCTGGCGAGCTGGTCTATATCGCACCGACGCGAGTGAACTTGCAGCTTGCGCAGGAGCGTTGGCCGCAGGTGCGCTTTTCGAATACTCGCGAGCACGCGGCGTCGGTGCCGGTTTGAGGCTGTATGGATCAGCGCTGGATCAGTGCGGAGCTTACCTGGCGAGCATCCGCACTGGCGCCGTCATCCCTGCGAAGGCAGGGATCCAGTAGTTGGCGACCCCTCAAGGGCACTGGGTTCCCACCTGCGCGGGAATGACGAGCTTTTGACGGCACTGGGTTCCCGCCTGCGCCGGAATGACGAGCTTTTTGACGGCACTGGATTCCGGCCTTCGCCGGAATGACGAGCTTTTGGTTTACTCCGATGGTTTCCCGCTGAGCTGCGCCGCCGGGCAATGCCGAACCAGCGCTGCTAATCTGCGCGCTACTTCAGGGGGCACACATGCAGAACGAACAGATCGCCTTCGTCACGCCAACGGACGCACCAAGCTGGCAACGCTGGCTGGTGCTTTCCCCCGCCGCCCGCATCATCTTCTTCGCGGCAATGTTGATCGGCTTCAGCATGGTCACGCGTGCGGCCGTGGTCGCACTGGGCTGGACCGTGAAGACGGCCGACCCGCTGCACCACGCGCTGGCGACGCTGAGCCTGCAACTACTGCCGGCGCTGCTCGGCTACGCGATCCTGGTGCGGCTGATCGAGCGGCGGCGCATGCGCGAACTGTCAGCGCGTGCCATTCCAACCTATGGCCTTGTCGGCTTCCTCAGCGGTGCCGTGCTGTTCAGCGTGGTGGTCGGCGTGCTGTATCTGGCCGGTAGTTACCATGTCATCGGCACCGACCCGCAAGTGGATTGGCTGCCGGGCGTGCTGGTGGCCGGGATCGGCGCCGGTATCAGCGAAGAGATCATTACTCGCGGCGTGATTTTCCGCGTCGTCGAGGAAGGGCTCGGAACCTGGTGGGCGCTGGTGATCTCGGCGCTGTTCTTTGGCGGTGCGCACATCTTCAACCCGGGCGCCACGCTGTGGAGTTCGGCCGCGATCGCGATCGAAGCGGGCCTGCTGCTGGCCATGATCTATCACGTCACCCGATCGCTGTGGGCCTGCATCGGCCTGCATGCGGGCTGGAACATCATGCAGGGCACCGTCTATGGCATTCCGGTTTCCGGCGGTGCCAGCAAAGGCTGGCTGATCTCCAGTCGCACTGGCCCGGACTGGCTGAGTGGCGGCGTGTTCGGTGCGGAGGCGTCGGTAGTCGCGTTGCTGGCCTGTTCACTGGTCACGCTGGCCTTGCTGATGGTGGCGCTTCGCCGCGAGAGCATCGTGGCGCCAGCTTGGTCGCGCTGACGCGCGACGCTATCTGCGACCCAACGAGCGAACTCAGGATTCGCCCGGGACACTGCGCTTGCGCGACGACACCCACATCGCGATGCGCGCACGAAAGACCGCAACGCCTGCCTGATCGGTAACCAGCACGACGACCGGCCATTCATGCCCACTGTCCGATGCCACTAAGGGTGCATCGGGTGTGGCGACCGCATGCATGCTGCCGGTCGCCTTGCTCAGGTATTCGACGGTCATGCCCTTGGGAATCCAGCGCATGCCTGCCGGCAGTGTCGCCTCGGCCATCACGCCGGCACTGAGTTCGGCAAGATTGCACAACGCGATGGCATGCACGGTGCCGATATGGTTGTGCACGCGCCGACGATCGCGCATGCGAACCTCGCAGCGCCCCGGCTCCAGCGCCACGAATCGCGGCGCGATGGTGGCGAAATACGGCGCCCGGAAGCAGACCGCACGCGAGAACAGCCAGTGACCGCCGGGCCAACGCGTGATTCGCCGATACTGGGAAAGCAACGGAGCGCTCATCGCATCTCCTGAAGACGGCAGCTCGTGCTGCCGTCTGGTTGATCACATCCGATGAAGCGCGTTACGCCGAGTCGGCCAGTTTCTTCAGATCGGCACGGGTCACCGCCGATCGCAATTCTTCGGGATCGAAATCGTCCACCGAGATGAACTCGAACACGCCCTCGCGCACGCGCTTGAGTAGCGCCGCCTCGCTGGCATTGATGACCCCGGCCTGCTCGGCTTCGGCCAGTTGATCCATGTAATCGTGCGTCTTGAACTGACCGCTCTTCTGCGCCTTCGCAAACTTTCGATCCACGGGTTCGGCGAGGATCACATCAGGCAGCAACGCGTGCATGCGTCCGATGGTGTTGTTTGGCGTTGGCGTCAGGTAGACCCATTCCAGCAGGCGGTCGCGCGCTTCGCTGGGCGCGGTGATCAGCGCGGCAACCCGACGACCCAGACGATCGGACGGCGGCACTTCGCGCCGGCCGAATGGAAACACCAGTACACGCAGCAGCCACGACACCGGACGCACCGGGAAATTGCGGATCGCGCCATCCAGCGCCATTTGCATGTTCCACACGCACTGATGGAACGCCCATGCCAATAGCGGACGATCCGCTTCCGGCCGACCGGTGTCCTCGTAGCGCTTGAGCATCGCGCTGGCGATGTACAGATAGCTGAGGACGTCGCCGAGACGCGCGGACAGCTTCTCCTTGAACTTCAGCTTGCCACCGAGCACACCCATGAACACATCGGCGCACAGCGCCAGCGCGGCGGAGTAGCGATCGAGCTTGCGGTAATAACGACGCGTATAGGCATCACCCGCGCTCTCGCCGAGACGTGAACCAGTGAGACCCAGCACGAAGCTGCGCACCGCATTGGATACGCCGAAACCCAGATGGCCAAACAGCAGGCGATCGAACGTCCTGAGCTGCTCGCTGCGATCGGTGATCGCCAGCGCCTGCATTTCCTTCAGTACATACGGATGGCAGCGGATCGCACCCTGGCCGAAAATCATCAGGCTGCGCGTCATGATGTTCGCGCCTTCCACAGTGATCGCGATCGGTACGCCCTGCCACGCGCGGCCGGCGTAGTTCTTCGGACCAAGCTGCACGGCCTTGCCACCGAGCACGTCCATCGCGTCGCCGGCGATCTGCCGACCCCATTCCGTGGCGTGATATTTAGCGATCGCCGACGGCACCGCCGGCTTCTCGCCGCGATCCACGGCCGCTGCCGTAGCGCGCGACAACGCGGCGGTGGCGTAGGTCAGCCCACCGATGCGCGCCAGCGCCTCTTCCACGCCTTCGAAGCGCGCGATCGCCAGGCCGAACTGCTTGCGCATGCGCGCGTACGATCCGACGGATGCGACGGCCGCACGCACGCCACCGGTGGCGCTCGATGGCAGCGAAATCGCGCGGCCGACCGACAGGCATTCGACCAGCATGCGCCAGCCGTGGCCGGCCATGTGCGGACCGCCGATCAAGGTGGACAACGGCACGAACATGTCCTTGCCGTGGACCGGACCGTTCTGGAACGGCACGTTCAACGGGAAGTGCCGGCGACCGACCTGCAGACCCGGGGTCGAACGTGGCAGCAGTGCCAGCGTGATGCCGAGGTCTTCCTTGTCGCCCAGCAAATGATCGGGATCGTACATGCGGAACGCCAGACCGATCACCGTGGCGATCGGTGCCAGCGTGATGTAGCGCTTGTCGAACGTAAGCTTGATGCCCAGGGTTTCCACGCCATCGACGGTCTGCTTGCAGACGATGCCGAAGTCGGGAATCGAGGTCGCGTCGGAACCGGCATACGGGCCGGTCAGCGCGAAACAGGGGATTTCCTCGCCCACGGCCAGCCGTGGCAGGTAGTGATTCTTCTGTTCTTCGCTGCCGTAGTGCAGGAGCAGTTCCGCCGGCCCGAGCGAGTTCGGTACGGCGACGGTCGACGACACCGTGGCCGACATCGACGACAGCTTCTGCAGCACCGCCGAATGCGCCAACGCGGAAAACTCCAGACCGTTGTAGCGCTTCGGGATGATCATGCCAAAGAATTTGTTCTTCTTGATGAACTCCCACACGTTCGGCGGCAGGTCGGCCAGTTCGTGGGTGATCTGCCAGTCGTCGATCATGCTGCAGAGTTCTTCCACGGGTCCATCGAGAAACGCTTGCTCTTCCACGCTCAGCTCGGGCTTGGGTTGCCGCAGCAGTTCGTGCCAGTTCGGCTTGCCGGAGAACAGCTCACCCTCGAAGCCGACCGTGCCCGCTTCCAGCGCGGTCTGTTCGGTCTCGGACAACTTCGGCGTGACCTTGGCGAACAGTTTCAGCAGCGGCGCACTGATCTGTCGCCGGCGAAAATCCACCATCAGCAACGGCACCGCGATCGCCAACTCGATGATCAGCAGGATCAGCATCGTCCACGGCGCACCAACAACCAGGCCAACGATCAGCGTGGTCGCCACCGTGACGATGGCCCAGGTACGCAGGCTGTTGCGGTGGTAGGCACAGGCGCCAGTGGCAATCAGCGCCGCCAGCAGGGTCAGTATCACGGACATCTCAGCACCTCATCACGGTTGAACAGCGCCGGCATGCACCCGGTCAGCTGATGGATCAAGACTTTGCACGAAGCGGACAACTTCGCGTGTGAACGCATCATTCGCATCGCCCGCCACCATGTGCGTGGCGTGGGGCAACTCCACGTGCTGCGCATGCGGCACGAGGAGCAGGAATTCATCGACGGTGGCGCGCGACACCACGTCGCTGCGCGCGCCAGACAGCAACAGGACGGGTATCTCCACCTTCGCCGCAGCGGCCTGCAGGCGCGGCTGATAGCGCGCGCTCTCCTGCACCAGGTCGCCGGCCAGCAACGCAGGGTCCCAGTGCCAGCGCAGCCGCCCATCGACGCCTTCGCGCAGCAAGGGACGCAACTGTTCTTCGCTCTTGCGCTCGCGCCGCTGCGGCAGATAAGCGGCGATCTGCGCGGAAGCTTCGGCGTAATCGGCAAAGCCGTCAGGATGCGCCTGCATGAACGCGAGGATGCGCTCCACACCGGCGGTTTCCCAGCGCGGGGTGATGTCGACCAGCACCAGCGCGCGGAACGGCGCCGGGCGCAGCTCACCGGCGATCACCATGCCGAGCAGGCCACCCATCGAAGCACCCACCAGGATTGGAGGTTGCGGCTGCGCAGCGGCCAGCCGCAACAGGTCGTCGGCAAACTGGTCCATGTGATAGCCGTTCGCGTTGACGGACACACGATCGCTTTCGCCGTGGCCGCGGCTGTCGAACGTCACGCAGCGACAACCCTGCTCCGCCAGCGCCGTTGCCGCACCGTTCCAGGCGCCGCGCGTCTGACCAAAGCCGTGCGCGAACAACAGCGTGGGACTGCCACTCGGATGACGCGTCTCCACGGCCAGATCCAGGTCGGCCACGGGGAAACGGCTGAGTCCAGCTGGAGTGTGAGAAGTCGTTACCATACGGATGAGTATGGACGGCCTCGACGAGTGTCGTCAATACGTGCCCGCCGCGATTCTCACCGCAGCAGCAAATATTGCGCAATTTCAACCACCTGGCGTCCTCAGATTACAAAGCCGCATGGTCTCGCTACCATACGCCCATGAATGTCAGTAGCAAACCTGAACGCACCCGTCTGTCGGCCGAAGATTGGGAAATTGCTGCCCTGCACCTGATCGCCGAACAGGGCGTCGGCGCGCTGGCAGTGGAAGCACTGGCACGCCAGCTGGGCGTGACCAAGGGCAGCTTCTATTGGCACTTCCGCACCCGCGAAGCGCTGCTGAACGCCGCACTCGAGCGCTGGGAGCAATACGGCGAGCGCGAGATCATCAGCCAGATCGAACAGATCGCCGATCCGCGCAAACGGCTGCCCGAGCTGTTCCGCCGTGTCGCGCACGAGCTGCAGCCGCATCGCGTGTATGCCGCGCTGTTGAAGGCGCTGGACCATCCACAAGTCGTCCCGGTGATGGCGCGCGTGTCACAACGGCGGATGGAGTTCCTGACCACCGCATATCGCGAGGCCGGCCTGCCTCCGCCGCAGGCACTCAACCGCGCGCGGCTGACGTATGCCGCCTACGTGGGCTTCCTGCAACTGAACTTCACGCTGGGTCTGCCGCGGATCAACCACGAGGAATTCGAAGCCTACGTGGAGCACATGATCGCGACCCTGATCCCCAGCTGAGCTGCCCTTCCGGGGCGCGCACAGCGCGCTCGGCAGGCTGTTTTTGCTGCGCGCAACCTTGCAATGCCAGTGTCTGCAAACTACCGTTTCAGCTCTTTTTTACGGCAAGACCAGAGAGAGAACGATGGTAAGCAAGCTGGATGCACTCGAGCGCTGGGTGAACGACGTGGCCGCACTGACCCGGCCCGCGCAGATTCACTGGTGCGATGGATCGGACGCCGAATACCAGACGCTGGTGCAGCAGATGCTGCAGACCGGCGACCTGATCGAGCTCAACCAGCAGACCCACCCGGGCTGCTACCTGCACCGCTCGAACCCATCCGATGTGGCGCGCGTGGAACACCTCACCCTGGTCTGCCATCCGCAGCAGGAAGACACCGGCCCGAACAACCACTGGATGGATCCGGTCGAGGCACACGCGAAAATGGACGCGCTGTTCGACGGCTGCATGCAGGGCCGCACCATGTACGTGATTCCCTACTGCATGGGCCCGATCGATTCACCGCTGTCGCGCTGCGGCGTGGAGATCACCGACAGCCCGTACGTCGTCGCCAACATGCGCATCATGACCCGCATGGGCAAGCCCGCGCTGGAACGCATCGAGCGCGAAGGCCTCACCGGCAGTCCGTTCATCAAAGGCCTGCACTCCACCGGCGAACTCGATCCCGAGCGGCGTTTCATCATGCATTTCCCCGAGGAGCTCACGATCAAGTCGTACGGCTCCGGTTACGGTGGCAATGCCTTGCTGGGCAAGAAGTGCCATGCGCTGCGCATCGCGAGCCACCAGGCCCGCAGCGAAGGCTGGCTGGCCGAGCACATGCTGATCGTCGGCATCGAGAACCCACAGGGCGAGACACATTACATTGCCGCCGCATTCCCGTCCGCCTGCGGCAAGACCAACCTCGCCATGCTGATTCCGCCGGAAGGCTATCGCGAGGACGGCTGGAAGGTCTGGACGGTTGGTGATGACATCTGCTGGATGCGCCCGGGCGCGGATGGACGTCTGTATGCGATCAATCCCGAAGCCGGCTTTTTCGGCGTGGCGCCGGGCACCAGCAACGCGACCAATGCGAACGCGCTCAAAAGCATCTCGCACGACACCATCTTCACCAACGTCGCCGTGACCGCTGACAACCAGCCATGGTGGGAAGGCTTGCCCGGCACGCCGGTAACCGACTGGCAGGGGCGCCCGTACGATCCGGCGAATGGCCCGGCCGCACACCCGAACTCGCGCTTCACGGTCAGTGCCCGGCAGTGCCCGACGTGGTCGGAGCGCGCCGAGGATGCGCAGGGCGTGCCGATCAGCGCCATCGTCTTCGGTGGCCGTCGACCATCACTGCTGCCACTGGTGATGGAAGCGCGCGACTGGACCCATGGTGTGCTGATGGGCGCCGCGATGGGTTCGGAAACCACCGCCGCCGCGACCGGTGCGGTCGGTGTGCTGCGCCGCGACTCGATGGCGATGAAGCCGTTCTGCGGTTATCACTACGGCGACTACTTCGCGCATTGGCTCTCGTTCGACCAGCCCGGCGCGAAGTTGCCGAAGATCTTCCACGTGAACTGGTTCCGCAAGGGCAAGGACGGCAAGTTCCTGTGGCCGGGCTTTGGCGACAACCTGCGCGTGCTTGAGTGGATGATTGGTCGCGTCGATGGCCGCGTCCGCGGTGTCGAAACACCCATCGGCACGGTGCCGGCGGATGGCGAACTGAAGCTGCACGGGCTCAAGCTCGAGCAATCCCACCTCGACGAACTGCTCGACGTGGACACCCTCGCCTGGCAGGGTGAACTCGCTGCCATCGGCGAGTACCTGGAAACCTTCGCGCCACGCCTGCCTGCGCGTTTGCACAGGGAACAGCAGCGCGTGGTCAAGGCGCTCGCCGGAGCCAGTGGCCAGCCGCGTCGCGAAGCGAGCGCGTCCTGACTGGCTGACTTGTTCAGGCTGATCTGCTCAGACTCACCTGACCAGATCACGCACCGCTGATTGGCACTAAAAAGCGCGGAAGATCCAAACCCTTCCGCGCGCCAGCGCATCCAAGCTGGCAAGATGATCGCCGCCTGTCCAGAATCCGGAAACCCCATGTCGCCTGCTGCGACCGCAGGAGCCAATTGCACCGATGACGTACGTGCAGCCGCCGCCGGCGACCGCAATGCGTTCCAGCGGCTGTACAGGCTCCATGTGGGCCGCATACATGGCGCGGTCTACCGGCTCGCCGGCTACGACCATGCCCGCGCGGAGGATCTGACCCAGGATGCGTTCATTCGCGCCTGGCAGAAGCTGCCCAGTTTTCGTCACGAGAGCGCATTTGGCACTTGGCTATACCGGCTGGCGGTGAATGTGGCGTTGATGGACATCCGTGCCCGCGGCGCTGATCCGGTCAGCGTGGTGGACGATGAGCACATGCCGGACAACGGCGAGACACCGTTCTGCGCCGCCGAACGTCGGGACCTGGAGCACGCGATCGCATTGCTGCCGCCGCGTGCCCGCGCCGTGCTGGTGCTGCACGACATCGAAGGCTGGCGACACGACGAAATCGGCAGCGAACTGGGCATGGCGGTGGGCACTTCGAAGGCTCAGTTGCACCGCGCCCGTGGCTTGCTGCGCAAAGTTTTGGGAGAACAGGCATGAACGAATTCGAATGGCGCCGTCAAATGCATGGCTTGCGCCAGCCGCTTACTCCGCAGCGCGATCTGTGGGACTCGATCAACGCCGCCTTGGGCGATGCGGAACCGATCCACGACCAGTCGCTGCCGGATCGCCAACCGATCCGTCCGCGACGCTGGCTGATGGCTGCCAGTCTTGCGGCATCGGCACTGCTGGCCGCCGGCATCGGTTGGCACCTCTACTTCCAGCACGCCTCAGTGACGCAGCCGATCGCCAGTGTGCAGCCAGCCCCAGCCAGCACACCGTCCATACCGGCCAGCTGGAAACCGGCCGATCCGCGGTTTGCCGGCGCTGCCATCGAGCTGGATGCAGCCCGCATGGAACTGCAGCAGGCAATCCAGCAGGCACCCCACTCGCCCGCGTTGCAGCGCCTGCTGGATCGCACTGAACACCAACAGATGCAAGTTCGCCAACTGGCCCACGAGGCCGGTTGAGCCCATGAAGGAATGACCATGAAAATGCCCATCAAAGCGCCCCGCTACGTCCCCCTGCTGCTGTGTCTGTGTATCGGCCAGGCACTGGCCGATACACCGATCAATTTGATCCATGACGCTACGCCTGGGGTCCACGTCAGCATCAGCAACGTCAAGGGCAAGGTGAGCGTGGTCGCCTGGGACCGCAACCAGGTGCAGGTGAGCGGCAGCCTCGGCGATGGCGCCAAGCCGCTGGCGATCACCGGCAGCAATACCGACCTGGCGATCAGGGTCGAACCGCAAGGTGGCTCCAGTGTCTTCAACTGGGGCAGCGACAACTCCATGTCGTCGAGCACGCTGGAATTGCACGTCCCCAAGGCTGCCTCGCTGGATATCAGCGTGGTCAGTGCCCCACTGGTCATCGACGGGATCGATGGCGGCAACATCGTCGTGAATACGGTCAGTGGCAGGTCGCGCATCAACGCGCGCACACCCTCACTGAAAGTGGAAAGCGTGAGCGGCGGAATCGAATTGGCCGGCCACACCGAACAAGCGAATCTGCAGACCGTGAGTGGCGACATCCTCGCGCCCACTCTCGGCAGCCAGGTCAAGTTGCAGACCATTTCAGGCCATATCCAGGCCGAGGGTGGCCCATGGCAGAAACTGACGCTCAGCACGGTGTCCGGTGACGTGCAGCTGGCGGGCAAGCTGGCCGCCAACGGCAACCTGAGTATCGACAGTCTCAGCGGCAATGTGCAGCTGCAATTACCTGCGGATACATCCGGCAGCCTTCACGCCAGCAGTTTCAGCGGTGATCTGCGCAGTGACTTCGGCACGGCGGAGAAGCCGGAGCACGGTCCCGGCAGCTCGCTGAGCACCCATCTCGGCAACGGCAGCGGCACCATCAACGTCGAAACCTTCAGCGGCGACCTGCGCATTCGCAAGCAGGACTGAGGGTCAAGCTGTAGGAGCGCACCCTGTGCGCGATAAACCTGCGGGAAAGCCGCTGGGAGGGACGTCAGTCGTGATGCTTTCTTGCACGGCTTTAAAAGCATCGCGCACAGGGTGCGCTCATGCACAGAACGCTATTCCCGTGGATCAAAGATCCTGGTGATATTGCACGTACGGCGTGCGCGACTGATCTGGCTCGGGGCCGGCAGGAGTGTTCGCCGGGCTGCCGGACGACCACAGGTTTTGCGCGCCCACGCTCAGCGAACCGCGCCACGGCAGTCGCCATGTCACGCCCAGATCGATGCTGTTCCAGTGCTTGTCGGGACCACCGGCCATGCCACCAGGTATGTAGCTGCTCGGCTCCATGGTGCGACCGACCAGGGTGCCACTCAGCGGACCGTGATCGACGCCAAAACTCAGCGCTTTCTGATCCAGGGTGCTGACCCCGAGCAGGTTGCCCGGCAGCAGATAAATGTGGCCTACGCTGGCACCGAGGTCGATCCCGCTCGCGCTGCCAAGCGCCAGCCGACCACGCGCGTTGAGCTGTGAGCTGCTGTCGAAACTGGGCAGCCCATCAACACCCGGCGCAGCGCCTGGCAGCACCCGCGGCAAGGGCGTGTTGTTGTCAGGGGTCGTAATGGTGCCCACACTCAGGTCGAGGCTGTAACGCCCGGTGCCATAGCTGGCGCCCACCTCGCTATCCAGCACTTGCGATGCCTGATTGTTGGCCCACGTGTGCTGGCTGACCTCGGTATTGAGCTGCAGATTCGGCGTCAAACTATATTGCAGTCCGGTGGTCATCACCGTGTTTGCATCAACCACGTGCAAGGCCAGCGGCACATTGCTGCGCAAGGCATCGGCGCCGGTGCTGCTATCTGCCTTGAGCGCCAGCAGATGACCGTCTGCGCCGCGCCACAGGGGCACCATCACCCCGGGCTGAACCTGGGTCATTTGTGCCGGCGGCTGTGCAAGCAGATGCTCGGCCGTGGCGCTATCACTGCTCGCAGACTGCCCGGCCGCGGCAAGCGGCAGCAGGCACATCAGCAGTAGGACAGGCAGGCGGCGCATAAACTTGCTCGGCTTCCACTCTATGGGTGAAGGGTTTGGGCTACAAGTATATCCCAATTTTACGTTTTGCTAACACCCCGTGGTGGTGCTTTTCCCCCCTGAACGCATGATGCGTCCAACTGAGACCCCCCAGGCCGCCAGCAGGTTCCCATCTACGTCGCAAAGCTGGCGACCGGGCCAACTTACACGATATAAAGGCGTTCGACGTCGGCTTTCACCGACCGGCCGGGAACTGACAGCAGCCGATGAGCGTCACACCCACGATCCGTTCATCCCAACCGCCCCTGGTGGCGCGGGATCTTGCGGCGTTGCATGGGGCGGTGGAGCAGCTGTTCCGGGCCCCTGATGCAGCCAGCGTAGTGGAAATTTGTGAGCTCATGCTGGGCAATTTCGGCATTTCGGGTCGACTTCGCTGGCGCCCCCTGGACGAACAGCCCGACAGCCCGGCCGTAGGTCAGCTGGATCTGGCAGAAGATCCACAGGATCCGCGGACGTTGACGCTCGAGGGGGCCGATCTGCCGCTTCCCGATGGCTTGCGCGCCCAGCTCGCCTGGCTGGGACGTCTGGCCAACGCCCGCCTGCGTCAACTGGCCGAAACCAGCCGGCTGTACGAGGCCATTTCCCGCCTTGCACTGGCCGAGCGGCTGCAGCGCGCGCTGTACGCGATCGCCGAACAGGCCGGCGCCCAGCACGACATGCCCGAGATGATGCGCTCGCTGCATGCGATCGTCAGCAGCTTGATGTACGCGGAAAACTTCTACATCGTGCTGCACGACGCGAGCACCGACACCATCCGTTTCCCCTACTACGTCGACACCGCCGATACCGATCCGCCGATACCCGACCAGAGTCTGCCGCTGCATGACATGCTGCACAGCCTTACCTGGAACCTGCTGCAGGAAGGTCGACCGATCATGGGTTCGATCGAAGAACTGCGGCAGCAGTTCGGCGATCGCTTCGTACTGGTCGGCCCCAGCTGCGAACACTGGCTTGGCGTGCCGCTGATACGCGGCGGCCACGTGGTGGGTGGCATCGTGGTGCAGAGCTATCGCTCCGATACCCACTACTCCCGGCATGACCTGGACCTGCTGAACTATGTGGCCCAGCACGTGCAGACCGCGCTTGAGCGGCGCGAAGCGCACATCGAGCTTGGACGTCGGGTGACCGACCGCACGGCAGCGCTGCGCGAGGCAAACCGCGTGCTGCGTCAGCAGGTGCTGCAGCGGCAGCGCGGTGAGCGCCTGCAGGCAGCACTGTTCCGGATTGCCGAACTGGCGAATACCTCCGACAGCCTCGAAAAATTTTACGCGGCGATGCATCGAGTGATCAGCGGCCTGCTGTATGCGCGCAACTTCTACATTGCCCTGGTCGATGAAGACAACGGTCTGCTGACCTTCCCCTACTCCGTGGACGAGGTCGATAGTGTGCGGCCGCCACGGGCACACGGACGCGGCCTTACCGAATACGTGTTGCGCCATGGCAAGCCGACGCTGGCCGATCCCCGCGAGATCGACCGGCTGAGTGCGCTTGGCGAAATCAGTCACTCCGGCGCGCTCGCGCTGTGCTGGCTTGGCGTGCCGCTGGTGTGGGGCGACAAGGCCATGGGTGTGTTGGCGCTGCAAAGCTATTCGCCCGAACACACCTACAACGAGCGTGACCAGGAGCTGCTCACCTTCGTCAGCTACCACATTGCCAATGCCTTGCAACGCAAGCAGGCCGCCTCATCGCTGAAGCAGGCGTATGCCGGTCTGGAGCGTCGCGTCACCGAGCGCACGCGCGCGCTGGCCTTGGCCAACCGGGACCTGCGCGAACAGATCGCGGAGCGCGAGCGGGTCGAGCGCCGACTGAAATACGAGACCCTGCACGACTCGCTGACCGGACTGCCAAACCGCACCCTGCTGCTGCAGCGGCTGGAACAGGCCATGCTGCGTTATGCGGCGAACCCGATCGAGCAGTTCGCGGTCCTGTTTATCGATCTCGATCGTTTCAAGGTGATCAACGATTCGGTCGGCCACCTGGTCGGCGACGACCTGCTGTTCCAGGTCGGTGGTCGCATCCGTGCATGCCTGAAGACACGGGACGTCGTCGCGAGATTGGGTGGCGACGAATTCGCGGTATTGCTGGAAGGCATCACCGAAAACGGCAAGGCCATGCTGATTGCCGAACGGATCATCTGCGAGTTGCAGACGCCGTTCCGGCTTGGCACCAAGGAGATCTTCACTTCCGCCTCGATCGGCATCACCTTGTCCAGTCCGCACTATCGGCAGCCGGAAGAGTTGCTGCGCGACGCCGATGCGGCGATGTACAACGCCAAGGACGGTGGGCGCCATCGTGCGGCGATGTTCGATGCCCGCTTGCGCCGCGAAGCGTTGTCGCTGCTGGATATGGAGAGTGACCTGCGGCACGCGCTGAGCCGCAACGAATTTGTGCCGTTCTACCAGCCGATCGTCGAACTCGCGAACGGCCGCGTCGCCGGCTACGAGGCGCTGTTGCGCTGGCACCATCCGGAGCGGGGTTTGCTGTCGCCGAACGACTTCCTGCTGATCGCCGAAGAATGTGGCTGCGCCGAGGCGATCGACTGGCAGATCTTCGAGCAGGTCTGCACACAGGCCGTACGCTTGATCGGGGAAGACGGCTTCATCAGCATCAATGTCTCCGGTCGGCATTTCCGTTCGGCCGACCTCGACCAGCGGCTACTCGCGCTGTTCGATCAATATGCCGTGCCGACCCACTGCATCCGGATCGAGGTGACCGAACGCGCACTGCTGGAGAATCCGAATCAGGTGAAGCAGATGCTGCAGAACCTGCGCAACCATGGGGTCGGCATCGCACTCGACGATTTCGGCACCGGTTACTCCTCGCTGAGTTATCTGCATCAGTACCCGTTCGAGACATTGAAGATCGATCGCTCGTTCATCACCGAGCTGCCTCATGGCGACGAAGAAACCCAGGGTCTCGCGCTGGTGCGGGCGATCCAGGTGCTGGCCGATTCGCTGCAGATGAAAGTGATTGCCGAAGGCATCGAGGAAGATTCGCAACGGCAAGCCCTGCTGCGGGTCGGCTGCCGCTATGGTCAGGGCTTCCTGTTCGCCTCGCCGGAACCGGCCGAAACCTGGCTGCGTAAGGACACTCCGCTGTTGCTGGCCTGAGCGGCAGCCGTTAGCGCCGCGGGGTCATTCCGCGTCTACGATTGAGCGTCCTGCACAGCCCACTGGCAGGTTCGTTCATTGCGGCGTATCGGGCGCCACGGGTGCCGGACTTTCACTGAGCAGATGCTCCGCATCGATGCGATCGAAGTAGTAGCGCTGGGCGCAGAACTCGCAAATCACTTCGATCTCGTCGCCACGCGCTGCCAAAGCTGCTTCGACTTCGTCGCGACCCAGGGAACGCAGCATCGTCGTCACCCGCTCGCGACTGCAACTGCAGCCGAACGCGAGTGGGCGCGGATCGAACATGCGCACCGATTCCTCGTGGTAAAGCCGGTAAAGCAGCTGTTCCGGCAGGGTAGCCAGCAATTCTTCGGCGCCGAGCGTGTCGGTCAAGGCGATGACGCGGGTCCATGCATCGTCATCCTGTGCGGCGTCACGACCGCCCTCATCCGGCATTTTCTGCAACATCAGGCCAACCGCGTGGTCACGGTTGACGGCCAGCAGGATGCGCGCCGGCAACTGCTCGGACTGGATGAAGTAGTTTTCCAGAGCGGCGGCTAGCCCGGCGTGCTGCAGGTCGACCAGCCCCTGATAGCGCTGACCGCGCTCCACGTTTCCGATAGTGATCGCCATGATCGCGCCGGGTAGCGCATGCAGCTCCAGCGGCTCGGACAACGGGTCGTTCCAGCGAGCCAGGCCACGCAGGCGCCCCTGATCGGTGCACTCGGCAAACAACATGCGCAGCGCGCCATTGCTCTTCAGCTCGATCGACAACGCACCATCCAGCTTGATGTTGCCGGTCAGCAGCGCGCTGGCCGCCAGCGCCTCACCGAGCACGGCATGCAGCGCCGACGGATACTCGGCGCGACCGGCCACTTCGCGCCAGGCCGCTCCCAGCCGCACCATCACGCCGCGCACGCCGGCGCTTTCCAGCAGGAATCGATGCAGCACATCTTCTTCGACAGGCAAGGTTTCCACGGGCGCACTCTCTTTAGGTTATTGCCCCAGATGGGGGCGCCATCGAGCCGGGACAACGCCCGGAAACACCTCGCGGCCAGGGTAGCCGCGATGAAAAGCTGCGGCACACCGCGATCATCCTGAGCCTGCGGACTTCTATACTGCGCCGACCCTCTTTCGCGGACTGCCATGCCCAGCCTGTTTCGCCGCCCCCTGCTGATCCGTCTGCTGCGCTCCCTGGCGATTCTCGTGCTGGCCTGGCTGGCCTTGAGCTGGCTGGCCGTGCTGCTTCTGCGCTTCGTGCCGCCCTGGACGTCGGCGGTGATGCTGGAGCGTCAGGCCAGCGCGTGGGTGCATGGCGAGCCGGATTTCCATCTGCGCCAGCACTGGGTGCCATGGGGGCAGATCTCCCCCTACGTACCGCTGGCGATGGTCGCCGGCGAGGACCAGAAGTTTCCATACCATCACGGTTTCGATTTCGACTCGATCCAGAACGCGGTGGACGCGGCTGACGAGGGCAAGCGCCTGCGCGGTGCCAGCACGATCAGCCAGCAGACGGCGAAAAACCTTTTCCTGTGGAACGGTCGCAGCTTCGTCCGCAAAGGGCTGGAAGCGTATTTCACCGTGCTGATCGAGCTGACGTGGCCCAAGCAGCGCATCCTGGAGGTGTACGTGAACATCGCCGAGCTGGGTGACGGCATCTACGGCGTAGGCGCCGCCAGTGACGCGTATTTCCACACCCTGCCGGCCCGGCTCAGCCCCACGCAGGCAGCCCGACTGGCTGCCGTGCTGCCCAGCCCTCGCCGTCTGCACGCGGATCGACCCAGTGCTTATGTGTTGCGTCGTGCCAACTGGATCCAGCAGCAGATGGAACAGTTGGGCGGCCCTTCCTACATCGAAGGTCACGCGCCGCCGCGCGCGCCCCATTGAGCGCCGGCAAGCTAGCCACCGCGCTGAATTCGCCGCTGCACAATGGCTACGGGACAGTCCGCGCTGAGCCCACGCAGCAATCAGCCGCAGCTTCACAACTTCACTACACGCCAGGGATGCGCCAGCGCTAAACTGATTGGCAGCCGGTCCGCTCAGGGCCGGGGAGACCCAAGCATGAGCCAGGTCAAACATCTGCTGCAAAGCAAGGGCAGCAAAATCTTCACCATCGCGCCAGATGCGCCCGTACTCGAAGCGATCAAGCTCATGGCCGAACACCGCATCGGCGCGCTGCTGGTGATGCGTGGCGAAAAGTTGGTCGGTGTGGTTTCAGAGCGCGATTACGCGCGCAAGGTGATCCTGCAGGGCCGCTCCTCGGCGCAGACCGCCGTATCCGACATCATGCGCAGCGATCCGCTCACTGTCGGCCCCGATACTGATGTATTCGACTGCATGCGCCTGTGTACCGACAGCCGCGTGCGGCACTTGCCGGTGGTGCAAGGCGATACGGTAATCGGGGTCATCTCGATCGGCGATCTGGTCAAGGCAGTGATCGACGCGCAGGCCGAACAGATCGAACATCTGCAGCGTTACATCACGAGCTGAAGCCGGAAATCCTATACAAGGACGCCGTTGAGCGAAGCGTAGGTTGGGGTGAGCGTAGCGATGCCCAACGTGTCCGTGAGGGCTTGAGGTAACGTTGGGCATCGCTGCGCTCACCCCAACCTACGCCGCCATTTCAGGCGTTCCTAGGCATCGTTGACGGCGGTTCGCGCATGCTCGTCGGGCGCCAGGTCCGGTGACCAGCCGGCGCGCTTCGCAACTACAGTGGCCAGTGCAGCGACGCCGCTGCCCAGCAGCGCCAGGCCGCCGATGCCCATGCCAAGCCAATGCAATCCGTTCACGCCTGTGGTCACCAGTACATCGCCAAAACGCCACACCGCCGTCTCGACGAAGTTCTTGCCCTTGTAGCGCGTCTCCCGCGGCACGCGGGTATACAGCGCATCCACCGCCGGCTTGGTCATCCCGTAGGCAAAGCCTCGAGTGATCACCAGCGTTATCGCGAGCATCGGCACGGCGTAGCCAAACAGCAGGACCTTGCCTGCACCAAGCCACACCACACCCAGCAGCAGCGCGATATTGACGAGCGACGGCACCACCAGTCCCCAGCCCGGACCACGGCGGATCAACAACCAGGGAGTCAGCGTCAGCTGCAACACGGCGCCAAGGAGATTGGTGGCCAGATCCAGATCGTTGTAGAACGCAGTGCGCGCCACATTGCCGACAAGATGTGCCTTGGTATAGTCCGCCATCAAGGCATATGCCAGTGTGCCGATGCCATCGCCGAACACCATCAGCAAGGCCATGTAGCGCAGGAACGGACGCGACCACAGCTCCTTGATTCCAGCCCACAGCGAGCCGCCAATCACTTCGTCGCCGTGGCTGTCCGGCTGTCGATCGTGCTGCGCGGAAATCCGCAGCAACAGGATCAGTGCGAGACCCAACGCCACCGCCGATACGACCAGCAACGACGGCACCCCAATCAGCTGCACCAGCAACTTGGTCACCAGCGAACCGAAGATCGCCCCGGCCATACCGCCCAGCGCGATCAGCGAAAACATCCTTCTTGCCTGGCCGCTGCTGAATATGTCCGCCATGAAACTCCAGAACAGCGACACCACGAACAGGTTGAACACGCTACCCCAGACGTAGAACACGACGCCAAGCTGACGCGCGCCGATGCGATCCTGTGCCACGAAGGCCGGCACGAACGCGAGCAGGCACAGGATGAAGAAGCTGTAGCTCCAGCCGAGTAGGGGCTTGCGCGGAAAGCGCGCGACCAGCATGCCGAATACCGGCGTCAGCAACAGCATCACGGCGAACACCGCGCCATAAAACAGCGGCAGCGACTGCGAGCCGACCGCACCGCCCAACTGCTCGCGCACAGGCCGCATGATGTAGTACGAGGTCATCACGAAAAAAAACGCCAGCGCTGACAGCATCGGCGCAGCGCCTTGTTCCACAACGGCATGACGGGGCAAACTCACGGGCACATCCAGCGTGGGGCGCGGCAAGACTAGCATGCGTTCGCGCCCGTCCAGCGAAGCCGAGGGGCAGCCTTTGAACAGCTACGACTACGTAATCGTTGGCGCCGGCTCAGCCGGTTGCGTGCTGGCCAACCGGCTCAGTGCCGATCCCGGCAAGCGGGTGCTGTTGCTGGAAGCGGGAGCGTCCGACTGGAATCCGCTGATCCACATGCCCGCCGGCCTTGCGCGGATCGCGACCAATCGCCGACTCAACTGGAACTACCGCACCGAACCGGAGCCCGCACTCAACCAGCGCAGGTTGTGGTGGCCGCGCGGCAGGACGCTGGGCGGCTCCAGCTCGATCAATGCAATGTGTTACGTGCGTGGCGTGCCGGCCGATTACGACAGCTGGGCGCAGGTCAGCGGTGACCCGCGCTGGTCGTGGGAGCAGGTACTGCCATGGTTCCTGCGCAGCGAGGACAACAGTCGCGGCGTGAGCGCGCTGCACGGCGCAGGCGGCCCGCTTGGCGTCTCCGACCTGCGCCATCACAACGTGCTATCGGCAGCCCTTGTCGACGCGGGCGTGAGCGCCGGCCATGACCGCAATGACGATTTCAACGGCACCCGGCAAGCCGGCTTCGGGCTGTATCAGGTGACCCAGCGCAATGGCGCGCGCTGCTCGTCGGCAACGGCCTTTCTGAAACCCGTTCGGAGTCGTGAAAATCTGCAGGTACGTACCCATACGCTGGTCGAACGCGTCGTGCTTGAGCACGGCCGTGCAGTGGGCGTGCAACTTCGTCGCGGGCGCCATGAATCGGAACGTATCGAGGCCGGCGAAGTGATCCTGGCTGCCGGCGCGATCAACACACCGCAGTTGCTGATGTTGTCCGGGCTGGGTCCAGCCGATCACTTGCGCGAACACGGTATTGGCGTCGTCGCCAACCTGCCCGATGTCGGCGGCGAACTGCAGGATCACCTGGACATCTGCACCTTGGTCGGCAGCAGGCAGGACGTCACCTACGATCATCTCAACGAACTGACGACCGGCTTGCGCTGGCTGCGTCATCGCGACGGGCCGGGCAGTTCCAATATTGCCGAGGCCGGTGGATTCGTGCGCAGCCGGCTGGCCGAGGATGCACGCTGCGATCTGCAGTTCCATTTTGTGCCGGCGCTGCTTGATGATCACGGTCGCCATCGGCTGCCCGGCAACGGATATACGCTGCATGCCTGCTACCTGCATCCGCGCAGCCGCGGTCGCCTGCGCCTGCGCTCGGCCGATCCGGCCCAGCCGATCGCGATCCACGCCGGATACCTGAGCGATCCCGATGGGCATGACCTGCAACGCATGATCGAAGCGGCACGCCTGTCGCGTGACATCCTCGCCCAGGGCGCGTTCGATGCGTATCGCGGCGAGCAGGTATTCCCCGACCGCTTGCTCAGCACGGATGCGGAATACGCCGAGTTCATCCGGCGCAAGGCGGAAACCATCTATCACCCGGTCGGCAGCTGCCGCATGGGCAAGGATGATCGCGCGGTGGTCGACAGCGAGCTGCGCGTACGTGGCGTGCAGGGTCTGCGCGTGGTCGACGCCTCGGTGATGCCGAGCTTGCCCACCGGTAACACGAATGCACCGACGATCATGCTGGCCGAGCGAGCCAGCGCCTTGATCCTCGGCAAGGCCTGAGCGGTCCGTTGTGGATTGCCGGCAAGTCAATGACAATCCGAACGGCTCCATTCAAGGCACGACCCGATCCGCCGGCTATTCGGATCTGAGGCATTCTCCACGCTGGAATAAAGCCAGAATCACATGCAGCTTCGAAAGCTTTTTCTACTGATCGCAGGCGCGCTCGGACTGGCCTGCCGGCCAGTCTTTGCAGATGCGCCCAGCACGTCCCGACAGCCGGCGGCCAGCGCTCCCGGTGCGACCACGACGCAGGCCCTGCCACCGGAGCGCGTCGCCAGTACGCTCGCCGACTACCAGCGCTGGCTGGATCGTCTCGCTGAGCGTCAGGCGGTTGCCGGCCTGGTCACGGCCGTGGTGGTCAACAACAAAGTCGTCTACGAGGGCACGCTCGGTTACACCGATGCCACCACCCAGCAGCCGGTCACTGCGGACACCGTGTTTCGGCTGGCCTCCCTGTCCAAGGCATTTGCCACCGCACTAGCCGGCCTGCTGGTGCAGGACGGCAAGCTGGACTGGGACACCAAGCTGGTCGATGTGCTGCCTTACTTCAAGCTCAAGGACGTGCAGGCGGGCGCCGAAGCCACGGTGGGCGACATCCTGGGCCAGCGACTGGGCCTGCCGCGCAATACCTACGACAGCATGCTCGAGGGCGACGTCCCCTACGAGGAACTGGTGCGCAAGCTGGATGAGGTCAACCTGGTTTGCGGCGTCGGTCAGTGCTACGGGTATCAGAATGTCGCGTTCGGGATGATCGGCGACGTGGTCTTCGCTCGAACCGGCGATTTTTTCTACCGCCAGGTCGAACGACGCGTCTTCTATCCGCTGGGCATGAACACCGCCAGCTATGGTCTCGCTGCGCTGGAGTCGAGCTCAAGCTGGGCGCGCCCGCATCGGGAGACCGCGCATGGCTGGGTCCCGTTCGAACCCACCGAAACCTACTATCGTGTCGCGCCAGCGGCGGGCGTGAATGCCAGCCTGCACGACATGGAGAAGTGGCTGATCGCACAGATGGGTGGCCGCCCCGATGTGCTGCCGACGTCGCTGCTGGACGTTCTGCATACCCCTGGCATCAGCACTCCCACCGAACTGCATGAAACACCATGGCGCAGGGCACGCCTGACAGACGCACATTACGCGCTGGGCTGGCGCGTCTACGAATACGCCGGCGAGACATTGATCTATCACGCTGGCGCCGTGGCCGGATACCGCACGATGATCGGCTTCTTCCCGAAGTACCACATCGGCGTGGTCACCCTGTGGAATTCAAGTGACGCGACTCCCAGCGGACTGATGCCGATGGTATTCGACGAGCTGCTCGGCTTGCCGCATGTGGACTGGGCCGGCATCGAAGGTGCTGCGCCTGCCAACACGGCCCCCAAAAAGGTCAAGAAGCACAGTCACAGTTCGACCCGCGGCAAATAGCCCTCGGGAACACCCTGATCCAGTCAGCGCATTCACCCAATCGCAGGCCTGCGAAAGCGCGTCCGCAGCGATTCCGCGATACGCACAAAAAAGAACGGCGCATGCAAGCATGCGCCGTTCCTGTGGTATCGCCCTGAACGTACGGTCAGAGATTGAACTCGATCTTCTGTTGACGCGTGCTGGAGACCGCCACGCCGTCCTTCATCGCCGGCGTGAAGCGATAGCGATTCACCGCGTCCACCGCCGCATGATCGAAGACAATGCGCGGCTGTGAATCAACGACCTTCACATCCCGGGGCCGTCCGTCGACGTCAATCGTAAACGCGACCACCACCCAACCGGTCTGCTGCGCCTGCAACGCTGGACGGGGATAGTTCGGTGCCGCCGCCTTCACCAGCACGGCCTCGCTGCTCTGGCCGCCACTGCTCGCAGCGGCGCCATCGACTGCAGCCGGCTTGTTTGCCGTCGCCGTTTGCTGGCTTGCCTGCGTCGCCACAGGTGCCTGCTTCTGCTTTTGCTGATCGACCAGGGCCTTTTGCTGATCGGCCGCCAGCTTGTCCGCCTGCAGTTTGTCCGCAGCGGCCTTCTGCGCCGCCAGCTCGGTCTTCTGCTGATCTGCGGTCTGCTGCTGTTGTTGTTTGTCGAGCAGCTTGCGCTGGGCATCCAGCTTGGAGCGCAGGATAGTCAGCGTGAAGTTGGTGGGGTCAGCCTTGGCCAACAGATCAATCTGGCGCTGCGCCTCATTGAAATCACGCGAGTTGATCGCCTGCTCCGCCGATGTGGCGGCGAACGGGAAAGTCTCGCGCAACGCGTCGGTTGCGACCTGGTTGCCCGGCTGCTTCTCAAGCGCCCTCAGATAGAACTCGAAGGCGTTGTTGCCGACCGGTGCCAGGTAGCGCTGCTCGTTCATCGCCGTGCGCGCTTCGGACAACAGCTGGTTGATATCCATTGCCGCCACGTTGGCCGGCGCTGCCGGTGCTGCCCGCTCCGCGACAGATACCGGCGAGGACGGGTGGCCACCCGCGTCGGCCATGACCATCTCCTGATGCGGTTTGATGATCAGGAACCAGGCGCCAACGGCGAGTAAAACAACGACGACGATGATGGCAATCGCTACGGGCCTGACGGCCCCGCGCGCATGACGGCGCGTATCTAATAGGTATCGGGTATCCATGGTCTCTCACTGAGTGTCGACAGATACCCGCGCTTTTTCCCCCTGTAGGAGCAGTGAGTCCCCCGGACTTGCTGCGGCGCGGATGGACAAAAGGTAGCTCCAATGGAGCTGCACGGCAAATCGTCGGAAATACCGCGATTGGCGCAGGGGCAGTTCGGTGGGTCAGGCGGACACGATTTCCGTCAGGGGGCTGCCCGCGGAAGGGCTGTGGCGGGGGTGGGTTCAGAATCCGGCCCCCTGAAACGAAGCGTCCCGGCCAGGCCGGGACAAGTCTTTCGAAGTGCTCTCCCCGCGCTGGGCACCGCGGGGAGAGAAGTCGATTGCGTTTCTTGTTGGTGTACTGCTTGTACGTATTACTTCTTGGCTTTGGAGGTCTTGGTGGCCTTCATCACCTTGGCCGGTGCAGCTTTCTTGGCGGCCGGCTTCTTGGCAGCCTTTTTCGCGACCTTCTTCACGGCAGCCTTCTTGACGGCCTTCTTGGCTGCCGGCTTCTTGGCAACCTTCTTAGCCGCGACTTTCTTCACGGCAGCCTTCTTGACGGCTTTCTTGGCTGCCGGCTTCTTGGCAACCTTCTTCACGGTGGATTTCTTGGCGGCCTTCTTGGCGGCCGGTTTCTTTGCAGCGGATTTCTTGGCAGTGGCCATAGTTCGTCTCAGCTCCTCATCAGTTGGCAGTGGTTGCCCAGTAAAAGCGTGCAGGAACGCTTCAACCAACAAGTCGCTGTTGGTAGCGTGCCGAAGATTGTTCACTTGACGGTGGGTGCGCAAATCGGAAAGACGCCGCAGAACATGCAGCGGAATCGAGACAGTAATCTTGCGTACTGCATTGGCCTTTTCACCGTGCTCGACATAAGGCTTGATGAATTTTGCGGTAGCCATAACGCACATTCCCCGTGATCTGATGCGAAAGCTATCCCTGAAGAATTCGGCTGTCAATTGATTTTATCCATTAAATCAAACTACTCCACCCCACCACAAGCCCTCTGAAACCCTGCCTCGGCAACGCTTTGCGGGTACAAACGGCCTTCATTGTTTAGACGTCCATACGTCCAACCATTATTTTCGATAAAATCGATAAAATGGCTTAAAACCCTTATGTGGCAACGATTTCACGATGTTTGATGGGCCGCGAAGTGAAAATGCATCGTTCTGAAAAACGCCACAAACGAGGTGACTCGGAGGAGGCTTGGCGGCGCCGTGGAGATGAACAGAACACCACTGAAAAAATTTAAATCAGTCCTCCGGCGCGGGCGCGAAAAGTTCGATTTTTTGTCCCCCAACGCCCCGACGACGTGGCGAACCGGAAGATTCCGGACGACCCGGACACGACTTGTCGAGCACAAAACAGGCGACGATTTTTTTCCTTCGCAGGTGTTTCGACTGACTCACGCGCACGCTCTGGAACGTCAGTCGACCCGATGAAAAAAGAAAGATCGAAGGGTGCCTCGATGCGCATCATGGACGTCTGCCGATGACGTGACGGAAGCGTGTTTCAAATGTCTTCCACGGCGACGTAATGGAAGCCTGCGAACTCTCAATCGACGGATCGCCATCAACACGGCGGCCAACAAGTAAAACTGCTGCGCCTGAATCCTGGAGACATCCAGGCGACCATCCCGGACTAGCCGCGCGACCGCTTCGCTCGGGCCGCGCGACGCCCGGATCACCGGGCCTTCACGCCAGCTGGCCGGAATCTCGCCAGAGATATCTCGGCGTAGTCGCGGCGGACTGTCCCGGTTCGGTGCGCGAAGGCCAATGGCGAAGCCCTACCCTGACGGGGCCTTCAACAGGCCACTCCTGAAACAAACAACGGCCGCAAAGGCGGCCGTTGTTTGTTTCAGGAGTGGCAGGAAAGACTCAGTGGTCTTCGCTTTCAACCAGCTCTTCGTAGGCATTCGCGTCCAGCAATTCGTCGAGTTCCCCGCGGTCGCTGGGGCGCACCAGGAAGATCCAGCCGTCGCCGTAGGCATCTTCGTTGATCGTTTCCGGCTTGTCGTTGAGCGACTCGTTGACTTCGACAACCTCGCCAGAAACCGGCGCATAGATGTCCGAGGCGGCCTTCACCGACTCCACTACGGCGGCGCCGGTACCCGCCTTCACGCTGGAGCCGACTTCCGGCAGCTCCACATAGACCAGGTCACCGAGCTGACCCTGTGCATGGTCGGAGATGCCCACCCGGACCAGACCGTCGTCTTCGACGCGGGCCCACTCGTGGGATTTGAGGAATTTCAGATCGCCAGGAATCTCGCTCATGATCAGGTCCAGTCGTTGGTTTCAGTCAGTGTTGAGGCTTTAATTCTAGCCGCATCCGCCGTGAGGCAGGTGTGCAATGCATGTCTGTGGGTGGTTCAGATCCCTTCGCAGGGCTTGCCGTCGCGCACGAACGGATATTTCACCAGCCGTACCGGCACCTCGCGGCCGCGGATGTCGACGCGAACCGCACCCGGTTCGCCGACCGGGATGCGCGCAAACGCGACCGCCTTCTCCAGCGTGGGTGCAAAACTGCCGGAGAGGATCTCGCCCTCACCGTTCGCGGTCAGCACTTGCTGGCCATGGCGCAGTACGCCCTTTTCGTCCAGCACCAAGCCGACCATGACCCGCTTCACGCCGGCGGCCTTCTGCGCTTCCAGCGCTTGGCGACCAATAAACGAACGCCCCTCGTCGAGCGCGATGGTCCAGCCCAGGTTCGCCTCCCACGGCGAGACGTCTTCATCCATGTCCTGGCCGTACAGATTCATTCCCGCTTCCAGCCGCAGCGTGTCACGCGCACCCAGCCCGGCCGGCGCCACATGGGCAGCGACAAGCGCCTCCCATAGCGCGACGGCATGTTCGGCCGGCACGATGATCTCGAAACCATCCTCGCCGGTGTAGCCAGTGCGCGCGACGAACAGCGGCATGCCGTGCGGCCCCTGAGCGGCAGCGGCAGAAAACTTGCCAAGCTTTTCGATGCGCGAACGATCGACCTCGTGCAGCAGATCAAGCACTTTCGCGCGCGCATTCGGACCCTGCACGGCGATCATCGCGAACTCGGGGCGTTCCTTCACCTGGACGTCGAAAGCGGCGGCCTGCTTTTCGATCCAGGCCAGGTCCTTTGCGCGGGTGCCGGCGTTGACCACCAGCCGGAAAAACTCCTCGCCAAGGTAGTACACGATCAGATCGTCGATCACCCCGCCCTGCTCATTCAACATGCACGAATACAGCGCCTTGCCGTGAACCTTCAGCTTGTCGATGCTGTTGGCTAGCAAATGGCGCAGAAATTCCCGGGTACGCGCGCCATGCAGGTCGATCACCGTCATGTGCGAGACGTCGAACATGCCGGCGTCACGGCGCACGGCGTGATGCTCTTCGATCTGCGAACCGTAGTTGATCGGCATGTCCCAGCCGCCAAAGTCGACCATGCGCGCGCCGAGGGCGCGATGGGTGGCGTTGAGTACGGTCTTCTCGGTCATTACGGCGACGCCTTGCAGGGGAGTTCCGCATTATCGCCGCCGGCCAGAGGCAATCCAAGCGCTGATGCAATCCAGGCAGCGATGCGCCAGCGGATGGCCAACGAAATCAGCGGTCCCGCTGATTCACCCAACGAAAGGTGAGATTGATCCGCGCAGAACGCACCCTGTGGGATTTCGGCAAGTCGTGCCGGTACAACCGCTGGGTTTGTCCAGCCATGCGCAACAGACTGCCATGCAACAACGGCAGACGGATGGTGTCATCCGGCGCCGCACGCACGCCACGCGGCAGCTTGCGACGCAGGCGAAAGGCGCGTTCGGCGCCCAGGCTCAGCGACGCAATCAGCGGCTGATCGCCCAGCTCCGGCTCGTCATCGCTGTGCCAGCCCATCGAGTCGTTGCCGTCGCGATAGAGATTTGCCAGCACGCTGTTGAAACGTGCATCGCAAGCGGTTTCGACACGGCTGCGCAACGCCGCCAGAGCCGCCGGCCACGGCCGTGGCTCGAAGTGAGTTTTCGAATAGGTATAGCCAGTGCCGGCATCGCCGATCCAGCAGCTAAGCCGCGGTGAGGCGACCTCGCGACCGAACAGGCGGATGGTGTGGGTTTCCCACGGAATCGTCGCCAGCAGCGCCGCAAGCAACCCATCCGCCTCGTCCGCGGCCAACCACCGTGGCTGCAACACCACATCGGCGCCGGATAGATCGACGCGTTGCCAGTCGGGCGTCAGCACGTTGGTCATGAGGTGCAAGTCATGGGCAATGCCCGCGATCTGGAAACCATAGCGGCCTGTGACCCGTCGCGCCATTCACATGGCGAAGACGGGTGGACTGCTGCGTTCAGGCGTCGATGTCCCCATCATCCTGCGATACCTCGCCATGTGGAGCAGCAATAGTCGAAAGCAGCTGCCTGGTCAGCTGCTCGGCCAGCTGCTCGGCATGGTGCCCTCCCGCCAGCAGGTGCACATCCGGCGATTCGGGCCGCTCGTAGGGAGCGTCGATACCGGTGAAGTTGCGGATCGTGCCTGCCCGCGCCTTTTGGTAGAGACCCTTGGGATCGCGCCGTTCGCATTCCTCCAACGGCGTATCCACGAACACTTCCATGAACTCGCCCTGCGCGAACAGCTCCCGCGCCGACCGCCGCTCGCTGCGATAGGGCGAGATCACACTGACCAGCACGATCAAGCCCGCATCGACCATCAGATGGGCCACTTCGGCGATGCGGCGGATATTCTCGACGCGGGCCTCGGGCGTGAAGCCGAGATCCTTGTTGATGCCATGGCGCACATTGTCGCCATCCAGCAGATAGGTGTGATAACCCAGCGCGTGCAGCCGGCGCTCAACCAGGTTCGCAATGGTCGACTTGCCCGCGCCGGACAGGCCGGTGAACCAGAGGCACAGCGGATGCTGGCCCTTGCTAGCTCCGCGCACCGCCTTGTCGATGTCAACGTGCTGCCAGTGCACATTGGACGAACGGCCCAGCGCATAGTCGAGCATGCCGCAGGCCACGGTGGCATTGTTCTGGCGGTCGATCAGGATGAATCCGCCCAACGTACGGTTGGTCGCGTAGGCCTCGAACGCAATCGCGTCGTCCAGGCCGATCGTGCAATAGCCGACTTCGTTGAGTTCAAGATGCCGCGCGGCGAGTTTCGCCTGGCTGTTGACGTCCACCTTGTACTTGATCGACATCACGCGGGCATTCACCGTGCGGGTGCCGATCTTGAGCCAGTAGGTGCGGCTGGGCAGCAACACGTTGTCGCCCATCCACACCAGATGGGCATTGAACTGGTCGGCGACCGGTGCCGGCCGCAAGGCGTCGGCCATCACGTCACCACGGCTCGCGTCGATCTCGCGATCCAGGCACAACGTCACCGCCTGGCCATCCGCGGCGCTCTGCAAATCGCCGTTGGCGGTGACGATGCGTTCGACCCGGGCGCGTTGTGTGCCAGGCTGCACGACGATCTCGTCACCGCAAGTCACGCGGCCACCGCAAATGGTGCCGGCATAGCCACGGAACGATTGATCCGGACGATTCACCCACTGCACGGGCATGCGGAAATCGGTTGCGCCGGCGACCGAGACATCGGCCGACTCCAGCAGCTCGAGCAGGGAGGGGCCCTCGTACCAGCTCATGCGCGATGAACGTGCGCCGACGTTGTCACCGGTCGGTGCGACGACCGGCAGGCATTCCACCCGCGCAATGCCCAGGTCTTGCGCGAGTGCCCGGTACTCTTCGGCAATCGCCGCATAGACCGCCGGGTCATAGCCGACCAGGTCCATCTTGTTGACCGCAAGCACGACCTGCCGGATACCCAGCAGCCCGCAGATATAGGTATGCCGGCGAGTCTGTGGCAGCAGACCCTTGCGCGCATCGACCAGCACCACGGCCAACTCGGCATTGGAGGCACCAGTCGCCATGTTGCGGGTGTACTGCTCGTGCCCCGGACAGTCGGCAACAATGAAACTGCGCCGCCCGGTATGGAAGTAGCGATAAGCCACGTCGATCGTGATGCCCTGCTCGCGCTCGGCATCCAGACCATCGGTCAGCAGCGCGAAATCGAGCGCATCGCCGGCGTCGTCATGCTGCCGGCGACTGTCGCGAGCGAGGGCGGCCAGCTGGTCATCCGGCACCATCCCGACGTCATACAGCAAGCGTCCAAGCAAGGTGCTCTTGCCATCATCCACGCTGCCGCAGGTGATGAAGCGCAGCAAACCCTTCGCGGGCAACACGTCGGGCGTTTCAGTAGTCGTCAAAGCCGGGGCCTTCGTTGTCGGAGCCATCGCCATCAGAAATAGCCTTCCTGCTTCTTGCGCTCCATCGACGCCGAAGGATCCTGGTCAATCACCCGGCCCTGTCGCTCCGAACTGGATGATCCGGCCATTTCCTCAATGACTTTGTCGAGCGAATCGGCCGAGGATTCCACCGCGCCAGTGAGCGGGTAACAGCCCAGGGTGCGGAAGCGCACCTCACGCATCTGCACGGTTTCACCATCCCTCAAGGTGAAACGATCGTCATCCACCATGATCAGTGCGCCATCCCGCTCAACCACCGGACGCGGCTTGGCGAAATACAGAGGCACCACAGGAATGTTTTCGCGCTGGATGTAGAGCCACACGTCCATTTCGGTCCAGTTCGACAGCGGAAAGACCCGCACGCTTTCACCCTTGCGGATGCGCGTGTTGTACGTGTGCCAGAACTCGGGACGCTGATTCTTCGGATCCCAGCGATGCTGGGCATTGCGGAACGAAAAGATGCGCTCCTTGGCGCGCGACTTTTCCTCGTCGCGCCGCGCTCCGCCGATCGCGGCATCGAATCCATACTTGTCCAGCGCCTGCCTGAGTGCGACGGTCTTCATCACGTCCGTATGGACGGTGGCCCCATGGGTCAGCGGCGAAATCCCCTGCCGCACACCGTCTTCGTTGATATGCACCAGGACTTCCACATCGCCGGCCATCGCCACCTGTTCGCGAAACTCGATCATCTCGCGAAATTTCCACGTGGTGTCGACGTGCAGCAACGGTATGGGCGACCGCGCCGGATAGAACGCCTTGCGCAGAAGATGCAGCAGGACGGAGGAATCCTTGCCGATGGAATACAACATCACCGGATGCTGAAAACTGGCCAGCACTTCGCGAAAGATGTAGATGCTTTCGGCCTCGAGGTCATCGAGATGAGAGTGCGACGGCAAGGAAAGTGTGGTCATATCGTGGGAGATTCGTCGTGGGTTTTGCCGCAACCGTATGCGCCATGCACCATCCGGCGCGGCGCTCAGCCCTTTATCTTACGCAAATTCAGGCGATGACCGGATACGTCGGCTCGACGTCCAGGGTCGCCGCACAGACCGACGCCAGTTCCAGCAGGCGCAGGTCCGAGCCGCGCGCACCGACAAGCTGCAGACCGATCGGCATCCCATTCGGCAACGTACCCATCGGCAGGCTGACCGCCGGGCAGCCGGCCAGACTGGCAAAGCTGGTCAGGTCGGCTTGCGAATCGGGTGCCGGGCCGTCCAGCGGGAAAGCACCTTGCGGCGTCGTGGGCAACACCAGCACATCGACCTGGGCGAACAGCCGGCGCATCTTCAGGGTGGCCGCGTCGAGTACACGATCGGCCACGGCGTAGTCCGCAGCGCTCTTGCCGGCGGCAAAGCCGAGCATGTTGCGGAAATGGCTGGACACCGGGTGCCGGGTATTCGCCAGATCCTCGGCGAACGTACCGAGCATCTCGGCTTCCATCAGCAACAGGCCGGCGCGACGGGTACGACTGAAATTCCAGTCGTCGAAATCGACCGTGCGCCGGTCGCCCAGCGCATGCGGCAACTTCGCCAGCGCCCCCTCGAATGCGTCGATGACTTCCGGCAGCACTCCAATGGCCGCCAGATCCGGCAACAGACCAGTGCGCAGGTTGCCCGGCTCCCAGTCCGGTAACGCAAAGGCGACGCGGCGGCGGCGCGAGCGCGCATCGTCCGCGTCGTAACCGGCCAGCACCTGCAACAGTACGGTGAGATCGTCTGCGCTGCGCGCAAGCAGCCCCACCGCGTCGAGCCGCCGCGCCGCCGGCACCAGGCCGCGTGCGGAGATCTCGCCATGCGTCGGCTTCAGTGCATAGACACCGCAGTAACTGGCCGGGATGCGGATCGAACCCAGGCTGTCCGAACCGACCGCCGCCACCGCCAACCCCGCCGCGACCGCCGCTGCCGCGCCGCCGGAGGAACCGCCCGCGGTGTAGCCATGCCGGTGCGGATTGTGGGTGGCGCCAAAATGCGGATTGTTGGTCACCGTGCCCAGCGCGCCTTCATCCATATTGGTCTTGCCGACCAGCACCGCGCCGGACGCACGCAGCCTTGCTACCACATGCGCATCAGCCAACACCGGCCGTTCGCGCCCCGGCAGGCCGGCGCGGGTGGGCCAGCCGGCCATGTCGAAATTGTCTTTCAGTGCCAGCGGAATGCCGTCCAGCCGTCCAATCACACCGTCGCGGCGGCGCCGGTCCGCCATATGTGCCTGATCCTGCAACAGGCCGATGCGCAGGTCGACGTAGGCATTGAGCTGTGGATTGATCCGTTCGATCGCCGCCTGGTAAGCATCGGCCAGCGCCTGCGGCTGCACCCGGCCCACCGCCAGCCAATGCAGCAACTGGCACAGCGAGGCGCGACGCAGGTCAAGATCGGCGATCGGCGGCATCTGGTTCATGGGCGCTTCCTTCAGATAGGTCCCGATTATCCGCTTGGGTAGTCATCGTCCGGGATCGGGCTGCCCTCTTCTATTCTGCACGAACAAAGGGATGTCCATAAGGGCCGCGGATTGGGTTTGCCGCGCCGTGCGCGAAACAGGACAATAGGGTTCACGTCATCCTGGCGCTGCCGCGCCGCGAATACACACCACGATCTGCCTCTGAGGGAAGTCCGCCATGAGCGAACGCGAAACGATGGAATACGACGTCATTGTCGTCGGTGCCGGCCCGGCCGGCCTGTCGTTCGCGATCCGCCTCAAGCAACTCAAGCCCGAGGTCAGCGTATGCGTGATCGAGAAAGCCTCGACCATCGGCGCGCAGATCCTCTCCGGCGCGGTGATCGAGCCGCAGCCGCTGGACGCACTGCTGCCTGGCTGGCGCGACAACCCACCGCCGATCTGCGTGCCGGCAGGCGAAGACGAGTTCTGGCTGCTGAACAAAACCGGCGGCCGCAAGCTGCCGGTGCCGCCGGGGATGAAAAACCACGGCAACTTCATCGTCTCGCTGGGCGCGATGTGCGCATGGCTGGCGCCGCAGGCCGAAGCACTGGGGGTGGATGTATTCCCCGGCTTCGCCGCCGCCGACACCATATATAACGAGGATGGTTCGGTCGCCGGCGTGCGCATCGGCGACATGGGCGTGGCGAAGGACGGCTCGCACAAACCCGGCTACACCGAAGGCATCGACATCAAGGCCAAAGTCACCGTGCTCGCCGAAGGCGCACGCGGCAGCCTCACCAAGCAGCTGATCAAGCGCTTCAAGCTTGACCAGGACAGTGATCCGCAGGGTTACTCGATCGGCATCAAGGAACTGTGGCAGGTACCGGCCGGGCGCGTGACGCCAGGCAAGATCGTGCACAGCTTCGGCTGGCCGGCGGACAGCCACACCTACGGCGGCAGCTTCCTGTATCACCTGGACAAGGATCGCATCGCGCTCGGCTACGTCAGCGGCCTCGACTACAGCGACCCGAACTATCAGCCGTGGGAAGCGTTCCAGCAGTGGAAGAATCACCCGCTGATCAAGCCGCTGCTTGAAGACGGCACGATCCTCTCCGCTGGCGCACGCGCGATCGTCACCGGCGGCTACCAGTCACTACCCAAGGTGGAGATGCCCGGTGCGCTGCTGATCGGCGACACCGCCGGCTTGCTCAACGTGCCGAAGGTGAAGGGTACGCACCAGGCGATCAAGAGCGGCATGCTCGCCGCCGAACACCTGGTCGCCAACGACCTCAAGGCCGCCGGTTTCGACGCCAAACTGCGCGACTCCGATGTGATGGTCGAGCTGAAGCAGGTGCGCAACATCAAGCCCGCATTCAAGAAGGGCCTGTGGTTTGGCTTGCTCAACGCCGCGTGGGAAACCGTTCTCCGCGGTGCCTCGCCGTGGACTCTGAAGAACAAGGCCGATTGGGCGTCACTGCATAAGTTGGGCGCGCAGGAAGAACCGAAACGCGACTACGTGCAGCGCACGCTGGCGCCGCGTGATCGCCTTGCCGGCGTCTACTTCGCGGCCACCGAACACGACGAAGACCAGCCGATCCATCTACACGTGGCCGACACCTCGATCTGCATCGACCAGTGCACGACCGAATACGGCAACCCGTGCACCCGCTTCTGCCCCGCTAACGTCTACGAGATGGTCGAGGACGCCGGCGGACGCCGGCTGCAGATCAATGCGGCGAACTGCGTGCACTGCAAGACCTGCGACATCAAGGATCCGTACGAGATCATCACCTGGGTAACCCCGGAAGGCGGTTCGGGGCCGAACTACCAGAACCTCTAGCCGACACCGGCTAGTCGGGCTCGGATCCGGTTCTGGGCAGAAGCTCGACCGGGCACGCGCCCTGCCGACCACGCAGACCGTCCCACAGGCCTCGCAACATGCAGCGCAGATTGCGCGCACGCGGCCCGATAAGGACGCCGAACAAGAACAGCTTGACCAGCACGCGCGGCAGATCCTGGGCAATCCAGATTCCCGGCGTATGCGGCATCGCGTACAGACGCAAACGATTGCGCATCATGTAGTACAGCCGCACTGGCCCGTGCACGACGACCTGCCCAAGACCGAAGGGAAGCGCGCGGCGGGAATCTCCCAGGCGGTGATTCATCGTTGCGGTGCACACGCCATAAAGCGCATAGCCGTGTGCGCGCGCCCGAAAGCCCCACTCCAGATCCACGTTGTCGATGAACAGTCCCGCGTCCATCGGGCCGACCCGATCCAGTACATCCAGCGGGATCAAGGCGCCCGAGCTAATCAGGAAATCGCAGGCGATCGGCTGGTTGCCGCTTTCACACCAGACCTTGCGATTCAACGGAAAGTGGATGCGCACGAACGGAGCATCCCGATCCTCGCGCCTGTCATGGAAGCGCGGCCCGACGGCGGCGACCCTGTGTGTGACCGAAAGCGTTTGCAGTGCCGACAGTAGCGACACCACGATGCCGGCGCTGGGTTCGCTGTCCTGGTCCAGCATCAGTACGTGGCGATAACCGTTCGATCGCGCCCAGTCGATGCCGATGTTCTGGGCGGCAGCCAGCCCTATGTTCTGCTTCTGACGCAAGAGCGCGCCGCCGGCCACCGACACTTTCTCGTCCAGTGGTTGCTGCCAACTACCTTCGCTGGCGTTGTCGACCACCACCACCGCTCCGACCTGGGGCGTCAGCCCATCGACCAGGCTCAGCAGCGCCCCAGGCTCGGGGTGGTAGCTCACGATCACCGCACAGACGGTCGTCGCGGAATAGTCAGTCATGGCGTAGCAAATCCCGCAGCATGGAGCGGCCACCTGTTCCATAGCGTCTATAACAGCCGGCCCGGGCTTCACGCAGGACTGGCAGCAAGCGTTGATATCGCGGCAACCGGCCGATCGCCACCCGGCGTTCGAAATGAAGCCGCTTATGCGTGACTTGTCTCGCGCGTTCAGAAGCACCGCGGAAAGCAGCATGCTCGAGGAAAACTTCCAGTCGCTGCAAGCGCTTCGCTTCGGTGCCCAGCAACTGGCCGCGCGGAAGCAAAAGATCCTGCCACTTCATCGCCAGAGTGCGTTTGCGCATGCCGATCTGATTTGCACCATGCTGGCGATAGTCGATCAGCGGCTCGGCGACGAAATCGATCCGACCGGATGCGGCCGCGACGGCAGTCAGCCATTCGTCGTGAATCCAGTCCTGCGCCACCGGCAACGCCACGGCGACCAGACTGCGGCGCAACGCAGCCGTAGCTCCAGTCACGAAACTGCGTCGCATCACGATCTCGAACGCGTGGCCATCATGGATAGCCTGCTTTTCGTCCGACGTCAGCTGCAAAGCATCGAACAGCGAACAGCGCAGCGAATCCCCCTCCGCATCCACCAGTCGCCCATCGCTATGCAGCAGCAGCAGTTGCGGATCATCGTCGAAGCACTGGGCCATCAGAGCCAATTTGTCGGGACGCCACACATCGTCCTGATCACACAGGAACAGCACGTCACCGGTTGCCCGTTGCAGTGCCCCTGAAAAATTCTCGACATAGCCCAGATTCTCGGGATTGCTCCATAGCTGCACCGAAATGCCAAGCCCGCGCGCCCGTTTGGCAAACGTCTGCAGGATGTGCAGGCTGGCGTCGGTCGAGCCGTCATCGCTCATCACGATTTCATCGGGCAGGCGCGTCTGCGCCAGCAGGCTATCGAGCTGCTGCTGCAGGAAGGCCGCCCCGTTGTAGGTACACATGACAATGGAAAGGCGCAGTCGCGTCATGGCCTCAATCACCCCGGATGACGCCGCGGACGGTGGTTCCAGGGGCATCCACACACGATGAAGCCAGCCGCGTGGCCGCATGTCGATTCGCGCCCATGCCCGTTACGATCCGGTGCATGCGTATACCTTCATGTCCCTTCCCCAAGGCAAACAACCGTGCATCATACCAAACGGCCCCGGACGACCCGGACAGAATGAATCGGGGCTGTTCCGGACCAGGCCACCGGCTCAGGTTAGAATAGTCCATTGTTTCATTACCGCAGGCGTCCCCATGGACGCCCGAAGAAGGGATCACTGATGAAAATTCTGGTCGGCTACAAGCGTGTCGTGGACTACAACGTGCGTATCCAGGTCAAGCCCGACGGCAGCGGGGTGGTAACCGACGGCGTCAAGCTGTCCGCCAACCCGTTCGACGACATTGCGCTGGAAGAAGCACTTCGCTTGCGCGAGAAAGGCGTCGCCGAGGAAGTCATCGTGGTCGGCATCGGTCCGGCTGATCTCACTTCGCACTTGCGCAACGGCTTGGCTATGGGCGCCAACCGCGCGATCCACGTCATCACCAGCGAGGCGGTACAGCCGCTTACCGCGGCGCGCGTATTCCTCAAGCTGATCGAGAAGGAGCAGCCGGGACTGGTGATCCTCGGCAAGCAGGCGATCGACGATGACGCCAACCAGACCGGTCAGATGCTGGCCGCACTGTGGGATCGCCCGCAGGCCACGTTCGCTGGCAAGGTCGACATCGCCGACGGCAAGGCCACGGTGACCCGCGAAGTCGACGCCGGCCTTGAAGTGATCGAGGCCGAATTGCCGGCGGTGATCACCACCGACTTGCGCCTGAACGAGCCACGTTTCATCAAGCTGCCCGACATCATGAAGGCGAAGTCCAAGCCGATCGACAGCATCGAGTTCGGCTCGCTGGGTGTCGACACGCACGACCATCTCAAGACCACGCACTATGCCGCGCCAGCCAAGCGCAGCAAGGGCGTAATGGTGAAGGACGCGGCCGAACTGGTCGCGGCGCTGAAGCAGAAAGGCCTGCTTTAAGCAGCCCCCGACTCTATTTGGAATTCGTGGAGACTTCACATGAGCAAGATTCTCGTCATCGCCGAACATCTGGGCGGCAAGCTGAACCCCTCCACCGCTCGCGCAGTCAGCGCTGCGGCGGCCGTGAAGCCTGAGGCCATCGACGTATTGGTGCTGGCTGACGCGCCTGACGCCATCGCCGCCGAAGCGGCGAAGATCGACGGCGTGAGCCGCGTGCTTACGGTCACCCGCGCAGAGAACGCGCATCCGCTGGCCGCCGTGCTGGCGCCACAGATTGCCAAGGCAGCCGACGGCTACAGCCATGTGTTTGCACCGTCCACCACGTTCGGCAAGGACGTCGCCCCGCGCGTCGCCGCGCTGCTCGGCGTAGCGCAGGTCAGCGACGTGATGAGCGTGGAAGCCGCACACACCTTCAAGCGCCCGATCTACGCCGGCAACGCGATCATTACGGTCGAGGCCGACGCGAATCACACCGTCGTCGCCACCATCCGCACCGCATCATGGCCAGCCGCCGCAAGTGGCACCAACAGCGCGCCGATCGAAGCGTTGAGTATCGATGTGGCGCTGCCCGCGCATACGCGTTTCATTGAACTCAAGCAGGGCAGCAGTGACCGCCCCGATCTGCAAAGCGCGAGTAAAGTGGTCTCCGGTGGTCGCGGCGTCGGCTCGAAGGAAAACTTCGACATCATCTACAAATTCGCCGACAAGATCGGTGCCGCCGTCGGCGCCTCGCGCGCCGCGGTCGACGCCGGCTATGTGCCGAACGAAATGCAGGTGGGCCAGACCGGCAAGATCATCGCCCCCGAGCTGTACATGGCGATCGGCATCTCCGGCGCTATCCAGCACCTGACCGGCATCAAGGACGCCGGCACCATCGTCGCGATCAACAAAGACGGCGAAGCGCCGATCTTCGAGATCGCCGACTTCGGTCTGGTGGGGGATCTGTTCAAGCTGATACCTGAGTTGGAACAGGCGCTCTGACAAGTCAGATCGCGGACGCCACCTGCAGTTTCGAATTCAACCGTGAAGCTTGCGCGGCGTTGGGCGCAAGCAAAGGATCCGGGATATTCCAAAACGCTCAAACGGAGCGCCGACTCAATCGATTCGCAACATGGACGTAAACCTGCCCATGAATTTCCGCAATCGATTCAAAGACGCAATATCAACAAGTCACGGTCGATCTGCAACAATGGCTGCAGCTATCCGTCTTTTCGCTGGTGATTCGCTGTGATAATTGGAAAAGGACTTTTGGCTCGTTCCTTCGAGCCACATTTCGGCAAAGATCCAGAAACCGTCATATTCGCCTCCGGAGTATCCAATTCTCTCGAAACACGCAGCAGCGAGTTTGAGCGCGAGCATTCACTTCTTCGGGAGCTGCAATCTGGTGATCCGAAGCGGCTAGTATATTTCGGTAGCTGCGGCGTCACAGTTGAAAATGGCGAGCTAACGCCCTACATGAAACACAAGAGATTGATGGAATCTCTGGTGCTCTCGTCCGCAGGCGGCCTGGTTCTTCGCTTGCCCCAAGTGGTGGGTGCAATGGGAAATCCGAATACGCTCAGCAACTTTATCCATGACAGGATCGAATCTGGCGAACACTTCACCGTGTGGGCGCATGCCGAGCGCAATTTGATCGACATCGACGACCTCGTGGCTATCGGAACCATCCTGATAATGGAGATGGATGATTTCAGTGCCCCGGTGGTGTCCATTGCAGCAAGAAACTCCATGTCCATGATTGAAATCGTCAAAGTATTCGAGCGCGTTCACGGGAAATCTGCCAATTATTCCATCGTGGACAAGGGCGACCCACTGAAAATCGATACAACAAAGGCGATGGAAATTGGCGCGCGTTTGGGCATCGACCTCGGTGATGGCTACATCGAACGTGTCATCAGGAAGTATTACGCGCCACAGTGACAGCGACCAAACTGCGATGACTTGTCGTGGCTTTCAGGCGTCGAATGCACAGCAACCCTATGAGTAAGAGCCAGATGCCAAATATTGCTACTGATTATCTCGTGGACGTCTCGATCGTGGTTCCGGTGTATGGCGGAAGCTCCGCACTTTCGGAGCTTTGCGCTCGAGTAGCCGCAACCATGTACTCGGCCGGCCTAAGCCACGAAGTGATCTTGGTCGATGACCGTGGCCAAGCGGAAGCATGGGACGTCATTTGCTCAATTGCCGGGAGCCGCACGGATGTCGTGGGACTGCGCCTGGGAAGAAATTTTGGTCAGCACGCGGCAACGATCTGCGGAATTGCCAACGCCCACGGAAAATGGATCGTCACCATGGATGATGACCTGGAGCATCCGCCAGAGGCAATCCCGGCCATGCTCGCGGCCGGCGACGACAATCATCCACTGATTTATGGCATCTTCGAAAAGCGCACTCACGCCGCATATCGCAATATCAGCTCGGAATTGATGCGGCGCATGCTCAAACGCGCTTTTCCAGATCTCAATGAAGACTATTGCTCATTTCGCGCGATCCACTCCCCGCTGGCCAAGCAACTCGATCGCTTCGGATTGAATCGTCCCTACATCGATGGGATGCTGTCCTGGATGACGTCATCGGCTCGCACGGTTCGCGTACCGCACGGGCAGCGGCAACATGGAAAAAGCACCTACACCTTGCGCAAGTTGTTGTCTCACGCGGCCAATATTTTCATTACTTTCTCCCATTTGCCACTACGCCTTGCTACCTATGGGGGTGCCGCTTTGGCAGCTGCAAGCTTCCTCTACCTGATCTACGTGGTGTTCGGAAGGTTGACCGGAAGCATTACCGATCCAGGTTACGCATCGATCATGTCCGTGGTGTTGTTCGCCTGCGGCATTCAGCTGCTGATTCTTGGCGTGGTCGGCGAGTACATCGGAAGATTGATGGGCGCCACCTTTCGTCGACCGGTTTATCTGGTTGAAAATCAGGTCGGAAAACATCCGGCGAACTCCACGAATCCTTCCATCAGAACATCATGACAGTAACTTGAGATGCGACGTCATTTGTCCAAAATAGTAGTGGTCAGTGCACGGCTTAACTCAATGGCTCCAGCTTGGACTGGGGAAGTCTTTCGCTTCCTGATAGGCGGGGTACTCAACACCGTCGTGGGCTACGGAGTGTATCTGTCGCTGTTTCACTGGTTGCGCTACGAAGTGGCGTATGCCATCGCCTATGTCGTCGCCATTGCCGTGTCTTACGTGTTCAATGCCATGTTCGTGTTCCGCCAACCACTTCGAGCACGTTCCGCGTTGTATTACCCGCTGGTTTATCTCGCACAGTTCCTCCTGGGTCTGCTCTTGCTGAAAGTGCTGATCGGCGCAATGCATATGTCTGCTTGGCTGGCACCACTGCTGGTAAGCGTACTCACCATACCGATGACTTTCCTGCTTTCACGAATCATCATGCGGGCTCAATGAGCTCCGTAGTTAACGCCGATACGGTGGGTGTCATCGAAGCTCTTTCGCTGCTGGCCGCAGCGTGGCATCAGGACGAGGCTTGAAGGACGTACTGGGCGCCGAGTGGAAGCCATCCCATGAAGGATTCCAGCGGACGGAGTGCGGCCAGCGCATGAGGAAAAAACACCACGTAGCGCACCCGGATGTCACTGAATCCAGCGTCGCGTGCCAGTTTTAACAGCTCAGCTCTTGGCAGGAGAATGGCGTCTTCATCGAATGGACATTCGTTGACGGCTTTGACTGTCAGCGGGTTCAGGACATTGTGTTCGAACACAAAAATCTGTCCTCCAGGCTTCATGACACGTCGAATTTCGCCCATCCAACGCAATCTGTCACTGGGTGGAATGTGGTGCAAAACGCACGCAACAAGCACTGTATCGAAGCTGTCGCTGGCATACGGCAGCCCCGTTTCCGGTGCAACTTTGAATGACGCCTCGCTGGACAGGGATTCCTGGGCAAGCCTGATGCTCTCACCTGACGGGTCCGTACCAAACAGCTCGGCCTCCGGAAAGACCCGGCGCAGATGTGATATGGAGTTTCCTATGCCGCAACCGAAATCCAGTATCGCTAGCGGTTGGCCCGAAGGATTTGGGAGAACTCGAGCAGCCATGTACTTTGCCTTGTAGGCGGAGAAAAAAGAGGGCTCCTCTCCGCTGGCAACGATGCTGGCCTGATGCAGCTCGGTATATTTGTCCGCGTACCGATCAAACTCAGGTTTTTCCAAATTGCTCATAGCGACTTCCGCAGAATATTCTTGTTTGCCCAAATAGCGAGTAAGCGCCAGTCAGCGTATCAAAAACCACTGGGCAGTGGCATTGCCGCGCCGGCGCTTCCCTTCCCCGTCTCATGGTCTGGCGATCCGGTGGGTACAGGAGACAATGTGGGCAGGTAAGGATGTCGCTGCTGCACCTGCGGCGAGAAAATATTGAGACGGTTTGCACTCAACATCTGGATCAACTTTTGCCGTTCCTCGAGTGGCAAGTTGCAGATCCGACGCTGTTCTGGAAGGCAGTTGGCAACATGAGCAGGGTCCGTGACGAGTTGGTCGATCTGGTTTGCCATATTGGCGTCATAGGCCCATTGAGCCTTCCGAATGTGCCAGGCATCGATTGATAGCGGAATCTGCACGGCGAGCAGAATCAGACAGCCCCCGGCAGGCACCCAAATATCAGTCACATGCCGCCATTTCGGCCGTTGAAACGCCCACTGCGTAGACTCAGCCCACATAAGCAGCAGCGCGATCAAATGCCCTGCGTATAGCAAGATGTAGCGTGGCTGATTTACAAAGTCAGTGCCAAGATTGGCTACGCGCCCGACGAGGATGCCCGCAACCCAGCCGTAAAAGAGCAGCATGAGACATACAGCAACGAAAATCGAAAGATTGTATTTGATGCGAAAAGCCTTCCTCCAGAACAACAAATGCGCAACGAGCAAGAGGGCGCCCATGATCGCTTGCCATATCATCCAGGTATCAGGATGAGTCGATGGGAATGGACTTTGGTAGGACACCGGAAGCACCAGCGGCAATACCGCCAACCTCCACCAACCATCGCCCTGAAAGCGAGCGAGCAATAACCCCATGTCGAACGAAATTGACGTTGCCCGCGTCAAGCCAACAATGGGGGCGTAAGCATATCCAATCCTCACGCACACCATGCATACGCCAATCACCGCCAGCACCTTCCAAGTTGAAAGACGCCGCTGCGCCGAATCACATATCTGCCACATCAACACGGCAAACACTACGGCCGCTACGGCAATCAAGGCACTATCGTCACTTGAGATGCCAAGCAACAGAGTGACCATCGCCAGCATCAGGTAACGCTGACTCTTGAGGGCATGCCATACGACCACGATGAACACGAGAATGATCAGAGTGGTGATGTTTTCGAGGGCGACCAATGGCCACGTCCAGGTCCCAGCGTTTCCGTTCAGTGAAAAGAGCACCGCACACATGGCGGCCCAGCCAAGACAACGGGGAATATCGCTGCCATCTCGACGCGGCTCTGCAACGACGATTCGGTACAAAATAGCAACTGAGGCCGCAGCAGCGATCACTCCGACTACGGCGCCCACCATAAAATCGAGACCAAAGTAACGCCACTCGAAAAGCATCTCAAGTTTGAACAGCGGTTGCGCGTGATCCACTCCAGCGCGCTTGACGAAGAAGTCGCCCAAACCAAGACTGCCGTCGATTGCCTTGCGCAGAAATACATCAAAAAAATACCAGGCATCCCGCTGGATTACGGGGGAAGAAACACGCAGTACAAAACACAAGGCATTGAGCATGGCCAACGCCGCCACAAACCATGCCAGCACGCGGGCAACATTCGGCGTAGCCGACCATGGCTTCCAACTTTGACTGCGCTGCTGCATCAAGGCCACCGCACTTGCCACCCTGTATTGACGATCGATTTCTCGCCGACATGTGTAATGTGAAAACCCACGCAAAGCAATCGAGCAGCTTTTGTGCTTCCCCTCGAAGGGATTCGTCGAGTATTGCCGGAATGTCATTGCCGGTCGACTTTGGTCGTCGACCCCTGCAAGCGATGAAACATAACGCGGACCCCACGCGGCACGTTGGACATCATGCCATGCCCGCGCCAAGCCACACACGCAATCGCCCCATCACTTAGGGATTGGGTTGTCGCTCGAAAGCGCTGTGCGACGCACCGCATCAGTAAAGATATCCAACGAATACAAGGCAGATGCCTTCACGTAGTCTTCATGGGCCGCAGCCCGTTGCCCCAGATCTTCATGGGCGCGTCCGAGCTCAAACCAGGTCCAGGCGTCGGATTGAGGTATGGGACCCAGGCTGGCCAGCGACAAAATAGCCTGGTCTTCCTTTAGCTCGCTAAGACAGCCGATCGTCTGCGCGTCAGGGATTGCCACCCAGGAATTGCAAAACATCGCAGCTAGACGGTGACTGCTGTCCAGTCTATTCAACTCATCAGTAGAACCTGAGCGAATGAATCTGCCAGTCTTGTCAAAGTAAATAACAACATCAAAATCCTTCAACTCAATGTTGTTCGCGGGAACCAAACGACTTGCCTGCCTCGATATGGGAATCAATGGCAAGTCCCGCTGCGGAGTCGCGACGCGCCAATCAAATTTGTATGGGAAACGCGAAGCAATGAATCTATCGTTTTTGAATGGATTGAAAGCGTTCAATGGGCCTGCGACAAGAACCCGCTCCCCTGGGTGAAGAACTGTTGGAAGTAATTTCAGGGCGCGAAGCGTTTGGGCATTTGCTCGCTGATTGTTTATGTACCACGTACGATAATCTGGCGCATCATGAGCTATCGCCCAAGCAGAGGCTACCAATGCCGCAAAGAGAAGCATAGTCCAAGCAATTGAAGCAAGTTTGACTTCTGCACTCTGAGTAAAGGAAAAGGCCACGGCGAGCAGGATGATCGAACTTCCAAACCAGCTATACATAGGAACTAAGTGCTGCGGGATCGCAAGCATCGGAACAATAGTGAGCAATGCCAGCGTCAAGACACCGACTACAATTGTCCAACCCTGCTGTAACGAGAGTCGAAGAAAGGCCAGGGCCACCAATGGCCATACTCCGAGCGGAAACAACCAAGCTATATAATAACCAAACGCGTGAAACACCGCCGCGTTGCTATGCGCAATGGCATACGGATTTGAGGCTGGCGCCCCAAGCGCGATAAATCGCGATCCCAGGGCAATATCCTTGAGCAGGATCGCCACAACCACCAATCCGGCAAAAATAGCCCGCACGATCGCAAGCCTTAGCCCTGCCTTTCTTATGAATATAAATGGCAGCACCACAAGAACAGCACAATAAGTGGGTTTGAATTCCACACTGACCCAGACCAGTACGGCCGGCCATAACACCGACGATATCCGCTGATATGCACTAGCATCCAGAGGCGGAATCCTCGTAAGGGCCAACACATAGAAACAGGCCGTTATGCCCGCAAGTACGCCACCAAAATCCAGGCAGTTCAGCTCATAAAAGGTCGACAGGCTGAAACAAAGAAAAAAATAGATAAACGTCGACACATAGCCAACGAGTCTACCGGTTACTACTTCCGCTACGCAAAGAATGAAAACCGGTAGAGATATTGCTGTTATCAATAATGCAACTACAAACCCTTTGACATTGAGAATGACACCCAGCAACTTTATCGCCAGCAGCATAAGAGGACGCGGCTTGAGAAGATCATGTAGCCGGAAACCGATGCGCGAATAGTTGAAATATGCCCAGTCGTCTGAATGTAGCGGAACCCCTAATTTTATGAAACCAGGGGTAAGCAAGCGGGTAGCTAGCAGATAGGCGACTATTACGAGCACCAATCGAATGGCAACGCGCTGAACTTTTTCTCTAGACGTGATTGTCATCAAGTGACTCGTATTAATGTTGGCGACGCTGAACGAATCTATTGAGTGGGGGAACCCAATTTAACATCGAGTCTTTGGCTCTAAGTTGGCTACAAGCGCAAGATTTCCGATAACAGCATCGATCCGCGAACGGGTGCCCGGTGTCGAATTTACTGCAGCATGTTGCAAACGGCCACTACGACACTTCAGCTCAGAATACGTCAATTAGCCGAAATCGGGTCAAGTTCGCCAACCAAGGCAATTTTCCAGAGCGTGAAACGGTCGCCCACAACTACCGGAATGGCTTGATGCTTGACCTTGAGTTCATCGAGAGCAGATCTTGCCCAAACAATGAGCTGGCTTGATACATACGGGGAGCCATCCGTCGGCAACATCATGTATTCAATTTGATCCTTCCCGATGAAATCCTCGATAGACTTTGATGAGTTGGCATATGCGGGCATGTACATTGCTATTGCGTTCAATGACTCCTCTCTGACGGGCAACCAGCTGTCTGGAAGGTTTCCAAGCATCGAATCCGGTACCAGTCCTAGCACACGCGTATCCCGCGGCAACTTATGGAGAAACTCGTAGATCGGCATCATGCCGCTATAAGTTAGCGCGGCCTTGGCACGGACGTTATAGTCCTCGCCAGACCTTCTGAAATCGAGATCGAAACCGCGTGTTCCGGGCCCCCAGGATCCAGTAACCAGCGCGACAAGGACGGAGCAGGTAACAAACAGAGAAAGAACCGCACGAAGGCTGCGACCCAGTAAGTTTTTCTGCAATAGATTATTTCCAACCAGTCCCAGGGCCGCAATGAGCGAGCACAGGACCGGAACTATGTAGTAGTTGCCGTCACCACCACGATCCGGAAATTGCACAAGCTGCAGTAGCACAATGAACGTGCCGGCGAAGATCCAGAAAATATAAAGTCCCGAAAAGGCTCGCACAGTGAAACGGTTCAAAGCCAACCCGACAACGGAAAAAAATACAAAGGCGCCACCCGTCCACGCTATCAGTATGTGTGGCAGTTTTGTCGGCCTGAAAACAAAATCGAAAAGCAGCGGCAAGATTTCGTGGTTCCACCCTATGTCTTGAGGCGGGGCATTGCTGGCAGGAAATTTCCGTGCGAAGCCAAGCATCTCGGTAAGGTGTACCAGGATGCCTGGTTCAATGAATGGCACTCCAGCCAATAGATACGTGCGCACCGTGACAAGCGCAAACAGGCCAACAGATCCAACGACGATCCAGAGCCATATGCAAGCCCTCAAGGGTCCGGGTGCTGAGTCCTTCGATCTCACTAAGAGTTCCCTAGTCAGATAGATCAGCGCAATAAGCGCGAGCACTCCAGCGTAGACGAACACTGACATCCGAAATGAAATGGCCGCTGGCGCGCCCGAGAGCATGAGCAACAACCAGCGCCAGTCTTTAGACTGTCGATAGCGGATGAATCCATACAAGCCAAAGAATATCCAGTATGCGGCGAGTATGTCGCCCTTGGCAGTGATGGCGATATTCAGGACGGCCGGCGTTGCCAAAGCTACTGCGACCATCATCAAGGTCAACGCCGGCTTCCAGCCGAGCCGATTACCAATGGCATACAAGCATATGCCCAATGCAAGCACGCACCAAATCGTAAAGCCGAAAGTTGCCGTTATGCTATGAAGGCCAGACAGTGGCACCAGTATTAGCTCATAAGCCTGCGGGGCATAATGGACGGAAGCAACGAGGCCGAGGCTTCTAAATACCGAGCCCCCAGAGACCAACACACGATCGCCTCTCATTCCATACCATAGCGAGTCGAAATCGATGGAGACAGCCGATTTCGCAAATAGCATCAACACAACCGTGCACGCGAAGGCGCACATCAACGCTGCTGAAATATTGCGATGCCCAATGCGGGTATATAAAAACGAAACGATCGGAGGCCGCCTCTCAAGGCATAACGCACCTCCCAAAACAAGAATCGAAGCGATCTCCAGATCCCGTAATGAGCCCAGTCCAATCGCAGAAATTACCCACTCGATGCACGACCACGTGAGCAAACCCATGGATATGGCGATAAGGTAGTCGTCGATCCCGCAATCTTTAACGCCGCTGATTCTGCGGTAGGCGACGAGCCCCACGCTCGCTATCCCCTCGAAATAGGCGAGCGACCCAACGAGGGCGAGATCAACTCCATGGCGACGAGCGTATAGCAGGCCCAGCATTCCCAACAGCAATCCGCGTTGCCAGCCACGCAGGTAATAGACCGCGCCACCGATGAGCGTGGCGAGAACTCCAAGCTCGATGCCTCCCTGCCAAGCCCCAGGCTGCTGAATGGCCCAAATGAATGGGCCCTCCAGTACGAGATTCAAAGGACCACTAATCGCAAGCAGTACTCCCACTAATACTATTATTAGTGCTGCAATCCTTGTTCTCGCGATATCTGACATGTACAGCCCTATTTAGCATAATAAACGACGACCGCACATGATCAGTGCCTGGCGTGCCTAGAAAGAATTTATTCATTTACCTTGATAGACAAAGGGCCGCCTCGACTTGAGACGAAGCGTCTGTTTTTCAACCAGATGCCATGAAACATAACCAAGGACGAGTGATCCCAGACCCGCTGCAACAAAAGCAAGGTAAGGTGAGGCAGCCGGGGAAAACCAAGCAAAGATCTGCAATAACGGCCAACCCCAAAGATAAGTGCCATAGGATGGGTCGCCATGAGCCTCAATCGACGGGAGCTTGAGGCGATAGGCGAACCAGAAGCAGAAATAGGTTAGCGCGAGGGCGAATGCGTAGGGATAAAGCTGAGTACCACGACATAGAAAGGCCATGAAGGCGAGCGCCGCCATCGCTTCATGGCTTACCCCGACCTTGTCGCGATATAACTGCACTGCAATACCCAGTGCAAAATAACCGGCCAGACGTACCCACATAGGGTGCAGCGGCAACAGCCCGGGATTCACGAATCCAATCACCGCCAAACCTATCAGCACCAGTGTCAGTGCTGTCCGCGAGCGCAACAGACCCACGGCACCTATGACTGCAACGAAGATATACATGCGGAATTCGGCCGGCAACGTCCAAAGACTACCGTTGACCGACCACTTATAGGGGTTGGCCTCGAAGACCCCGGGCAAACGCCATGCCATTTCCGAGGAAAACTGCAGGTTTTTTACTATATAGGCCAGAACTTCGTGCGAATGGAAGTATTCGCTAAAGCTCAACGTCGTAACCCATGGACCGATCACGAACGCGCTGACCAGCAAGCAAGCGAGCAGCGCCGGCACAATGCGTAAAACACGAGCCTTCATGAATTGAAACAGCCCCGAACGACGGATATAGCTGCCGCTGACCATGAAACCGCTAACCACAAAAAATATTTCGACGGCAATATCGCCGCTGTACGTACCCCAGCTGTTGGCAAGAAATATATCCTTCATGCCGGCCCTCGGCGAGGTGACGAAGCTGTGTCCGTATATCACCATCAATGCAGCAATGATTCTGAGCAGCAAAAAATTGTCTTTCCTGCGTTCCAGCCCATCAGCGATGGTCGGCGTCGATATATCCAAGGCGAGTGGCCTCCAGGTTCATTCTGGCCGCCACAGAGGCAGCTAGGCGCACGAAGCGCGGTTGTTGATCGATTACTTGACTACGAACTGCACATCATTGCTTTGCGAAGATGTGTCACCCCTCTTCATAATGACGTGCAGCACGTAGGTTCCCGGCTTCGCGTAAAACTCGGGGGGGACATTTGCGGTAATCAGCTTGTCGCTGATGGCGCTGCTCAAGGTTTTTCCGTCCAGCTGAACGGCCGCATCGCTCCCATCCAGCGATTGGTTCATTTGCAGCCAGAAAGCAGCGCTGCCATCGGGCTGCGCATTGAACGGAACACCGGCCTTGGTCTCCTGCGGCCCCCAGTTGGCGATTTTCAGAGCTACTGCTGGAGCATTGTTGCTCGGGGCAGCCTGCGTCTTGTCGGGTGATGCGTACCCGCCTTCCTGACTGCATCCTGGCAACAACATCACCAAGGCCATGACCGTACCGCACAATGTCAGTTTCCTGATTGAAATCATTTCGAAAGTCTCTCTATTGATGAGGGCGTATCAGTGCGATTCGACCAGTTTGTCCATGACGGCTTTTGCCCCTGCTGTATCCAGTGCCATTTGCGTTGAACCAGGCTGCGGGACGGCACGAACGCTGATGCAGGTGCCGACGCCGGCCGCATAGCCCGCCTCCAGGTCAGATGGCTTGTCGCCAACCAGTACGGATCGTTTCAGGTCGATCCCCAGGTCGCGCTGTGCGGCAAGAATCATTCCCGGCTCCGGTTTCCTGCACTCGCAGGCACACAGATAGTCACCGATGCCATCGGTCGGGTGATGCGGGCAATAGTACACGGCATCCAGCGGCACACCTTGTTCCACGAAGACGCTGCGCATCCAGTCCATGTAGAGATGGAAATCCTGCTCGCTGTAGTAACCTCGCGCGATACCCGCCTGGTTCGTAATAACGACAATCAGATAGCCGCGTTGCCTTGCCGCGCGACAAAGATCGAAGGTCCCAACGATGAATTCGGTGCGCTCGGGCGAGCAAACGTAGCCATGGTCGACATTGATCACTCCGTCCCGATCGAGAAAGAGTGCCTTGCGCATCGACGTCATGCTTGGCCTCCTCGGGCACCGAATTCGGCCTGCGCACGCAGGTAATCCTGCGGAACGCCAATATCGATGAACGCCTCGGTGTGTGTATACGCAGCTACCGGCTCGCGCGCCACCAAAGGAACAAGGACTTCCGTCTCGAACGAGAAACTGGACGACGCGGGAAAATCCGCGAGAAGTTCGCGGTCCAATCGATAGACGCCTGCATTGATATAGCCAGGTCCTGCGTGCCCCTTTTCGACGAAACCGGCAACCTGCCCGTCTCGCTCAACACGCACAGCGCCGTAGCGCGATACATCTGGCACGCTGGCCAACGCGATCCCGAGACGTGCGCCGAGTACACACACCTGCCTGTCGAATGCCGCGTAGTCGAGTGCAAGCCAGGTATCACCGTTAAGAACGAAAAATGCTTCACCCTGCAGTCGATGACTCGCCCGCACAATGGCGCCCCCTGTTCCCAATGGCTGCTCTTCCTGCGAATACTCCAGGCTCATGCCGCGCCAGTGCGTACCCAACGCAGCTGCCACCTTTTCACCCATGAAGCCGGTGGCAAGGATCGTCCGGCGTACACCTTGATCAGCCAGCGAGTCCAGCAACCATGCCAGAAACGGACGGTTGCCGACGGGAGCCAGCGGTTTGGGCACATCGCTTACGACGCTCTTGAGTCTCGTCCCAAAACCACCCGCCAGGATAATGGCTTCGTCAATGTTTGCCATCGGGAGTGGGTCTCTCTCTATCCGTCTGTAGTGTCTGCCAACTGTTACGCAGCCGGCGTGCCGTGGCCTGCGCTGGTGGTGGCAATTTCCTGAACCATCGCTTGAGGTACGGCTCGCGTTGCTGCTGCAGTTCTAGTGCCCACCGGGTTCTGGCCAAGTACTGCTCGTGGAAAAAGGACGCTCGCGCCGATTCGGCAGCAGCCTGATACATCAATCCCGACTCATCCAGCAGCGCCTTGTTCTCGGGCAGTGGATGATAAATTCGGTACTCGAAGTCGGGTGCATCGTCTGCCGGCTGGAATTCGGCAATAAACGCGTAGTTTTTCCCGGGCACCGCTGAGATTCGAAAACCATAAGGTTCAAAAATATGTGCCAGGCCTGCTAGCCCGTAGGAAACGATATGGCCACGATGCAATGGATCGAGATAGCCAGGATCCTGATTGAGGACCAGATCCGGCATGCCGGTGTTGAACAACCACAACGACCCTGGAGCACTTACCTTGGCCAGACCGCGCGCCAACCCGTTCAACATGCGCGGAGTGAGATGCTCCACCACTTCGATGCATACACCAGCGTCAAAATGCTCCTGCAGATCACCGATCTCACCCACGTGGTAATTGGGGTGCTGGCTGCGCTCTTCCGGCGGAAACAATTCGACACCATGAAACATGTCTGCGTGCCGCGGAAACTGTTTCGCAAGTTGATCCAGCAGATAGCCTGGGCCGGTGCCGATATCGAGGAAGCGGCGCACCGGACGCCTTGCGTAGAAAATTGCTTCGCCGGAACGCACCAGCGATTCGCCACCGGAGCGATCAGCAGCCGAGCGGAGCTCTTCGCGCCAATAGGCTTCGTCGTATAGCCGGGGACTTCTGCCAGCATCGATTTCATCCAGGATAGGACGGTCGATATGCAAAGAGCCGCAGGTGCCACACCGCATGTAGTCGTAACCGTCGATCTTCGAAAAGAACGACGATTCGCCTAGCGCACATACCGGACAAGTCGTATCCACTTAGTCACTCCCTGGACAACCCTTCATTAAAGCTGGCCTCCCCCCGAGGTAGCCGAGAACCAGTTCGCAACTCCTCCAGAATACGGGTCGAACCAGCTCACTATCCCAGTCACCATGACGACCGTTGCATTCGTGAAGTTACCGGCCGGCCGAAGACTCGAACATTTCCCGCTCGATCAGGCCACAGATGAGATGACCAAGGAACTCATGTCCTTCCTGAACCTTCGGCGTTTCGGTGGTGGGCATATTCAGACAAATATCGCACAGCTCGGCCATGGCGCCCCCGGTCTGTCCGGTGAAACCAATCACGCCGATACCGCTGTCACGCGCGGCGTGGATGGCACGCACAATGTTCTTCGAGTTGCCGGAGGTGGAGATCGCAAACAACACATCACCCTTGCGACCAAGCGCCTCGACCTGACGCGCGAAGACATAGTCGTAGCCATAGTCGTTGCCGATAGCAGTGATGATGCTGGTATCCGTGGTCAAGGCAATGCCTGCCAAACCAGGGCGGTCAAAGTTGAAGCGACTGACCAGTTCACCAGCCCAGTGCTGTGCGTCTGCGGCACTGCCGCCGTTACCGGCGAACAGCAGTTTGTTGCCGCGCTTCAACGCATCCACCGACAGCGCCACCGCACGCAATGTCAATTCGCGCAGCGCAACGTCCACTGACATGGCATTGAGCAGCTTGACGGATTTGTCGAATTCGGCATCCATGTAGGACGTCAAGTGATGCGCCATGAAGTCGCTCCTTGTTGAGTAAAGTGAAAATCCAGGATGCTTCCGCCGTTTGCCAGCAGTGCACGACTCAGGCCGATACGGTCCTCTGGACTGCAAAGAAACATCATGAAACCGCCGCCACCCGCGCCTGACACCTTGGCCGCACGCGCACCATGAGCGAACGCGGTCCGTTCAACCTGCTCGATCAATGGATTGCTGATGCTGGTGGCGGTTTTCTTCTTCGCCACCCAGCCCGCCTGAAGCGTCGACTCGAGCCCGCGAAGGTCGCCCTTGAGGATGCACTCCTTCATTTGGACCGCTTCCTGCCTCAGCTGATGCATGGCGTCAATAGACGCCTGATTCTTGTCGCCGACATTGCGTGACTGCTGGTCGATGATATCAGCCGATGCACGTGAAACACCGGTGAAATACAGAACCAGGGAGGCCTCAAGTTCGGCCCAAACCCACTCCTTGATACGGAGCGGATTGACTATCACGCGATCATCTGCGTAGAACTCCATGAAATTGAAACCACCAAAGGTAGCAGCGTACTGATCCTGCTTGCCGCCAGCCAGCCTCAGATCCTTTCGCTCGATGTCGTAGGCGAGATGAGCTACTTCGTACTCGCCCAACGGCAGCGCGAAATATTCGACAAATGCCTGTACGAGCGCCACCACCATGGTCGAGGACGAACCCAATCCCGACCCTGGAGGGGCATCGGAGAAAGTTTTTACGCTAAGTGGTGGCCGCGCACCGTCAAGAAAGTCTCGCGATACCCGCGCATACACACCTTTCAGCAATCGCAGTGGGCCACTGCAATCGAGGGCGGAGTCGCATGAATGAATTTCCTCGTGACCAACATCCAGCGCGTGAAAGCAGGATTCACGCCCTTCGCGCGGCCCGATGATCGCGTACGCGTAGCGATCGATGGTGACGTTCATGACATGACCGCCATATACGTCGCAATAGGGTGATACGTCAGTACCACCGCCGGCCAGACCGAGCCTCAGTGGAGCGCGCGCGCGCACGATCATGACTTCTGCTCCATCCTGCGGATGCTGGTCGACACATCAAGCTCTGGCGCAAATGCGCGCCATTGGGCGTCCTCCGTAAAATGGGAACTTACATAGATTTGGCCAGCGGCGGAGGCCCTGCGCCACTCACCATCATCATCGAGATAAGCAAGCACGCGCTCGGCAAATGTTGCGGCATCGTCTGCTATAGCGAGAAATTCATCGGCTTGCACTAGCCCCTGCGCGCCGGCTGACGTCGTCACGCATGGCACGCCGAAATACATTGCTTCAATCACCTTGCCCTTCACGCCACCTCCGTAGCGCAGCGGCGCAACGACGACACGAACTGCCGCGTAACGCAGTGCCAATTCCTCGTCGGTGACGAAGCCGGTGACGGTTATGCCGTCACCATGCAGAGCCCTGACTACATCGGACGGATTCGAGCCCACCAAATCGAGATGGATGTGAGGATAACGCTCGCGAACGAGCGGAAACACGTCCCGCACGAACCACGCCGCCGCATCGGCATTCGGCAAGTGGGCAAAACCCGCGACGAACATCAGGTTGCGACGCTTGGATAGATTTTCGTCAGGATGCTGCGGAAAATCTTCGTAGGCATAGGCCGGCACGGTGTAAGAGCGAACGGTCGGCGCATGCTGGTCGAGCCATTCGCGCACGTGCCGGGTCTCACTCTCGGATGGGTAGTACACCGCATCCACAAGCTTCCATACCTTGTGCTCGAGCTTTCTCTGCTCGTCGCATTCTGCGCGCAACATCTTGTCCGACGGGTGCAGGCGTAACTGGTCCTCAATGCGCAAATAGTGCACATCGTGCCCGTAGTAAAGCAGAGGAGCCTGCGTATGCTTGCGCAGCGCATCGATGAAGCCGACGGAGATATGCGGGCGACTCAACAGCACGAAGTCGAGATCCATCCCGTGTTGCCGCACCCATTTCTCGAACGCATTGTGATACTCGTTGCCGTAGAAGACCTCGACACCGCATTGCTGCAACAACGGCGCATAGACGGGATCGTTGTACAGATTCTCCGACCAGAACTTCACCGAAAAGCCGCGGTGCACAAACATGCGTATGAAGCGCCACATCGTACGCGAACCCGCATCACGATCGGGCTGAGGAACGTAGTGATCGACGATGAGGAGGGTTTTTGCGGAGCCAGTTCGACCTCGCGCACGAAAAACATTCTCGCCATTGGAGAAGTTCTCGCGTTCAAGCACTTCGTGCCAGCGCTCGAAAAAGTGACGCTGATTCTCGACCTGGTAAGCCTTGATGCCAGCGTTCACATCGGTACCGTGCGAAATGCCTTCATGGTGAATCACCACCGAGCGTGGCTGGTAGTACACCTTCAGGCCGGCTTCGCGAACCTTGAAGGCGAGGTCCGAGTCTTCGCAATAGGCGGGTACATAGCGTTCGTCGAAGCGCCCCAGACGCTCGAACAGGTCGGTTGAAATCAGCAGCGACGCGCCGGAACTGTAATCTACCTCGCGCACATAGTTGTAAACGCTGCGTGACGGATCGTCCATGCGCCCGTAGTTCCAGGCGCTGCCGTCCTTCCACAGGATACCGCCGGCTTCCTGCAGGCGGCCATCGGGATAGACCAGCTTGGAACCGACCATGCCGCAATCAGGAAACCGCTCGAACACATCCAGCATGGCATCCAGCCAGCCATCCGTAACCTCGGTGTCGTTATTGAGAAAGTAGAGATAGCGCCCGCGGGCCAGCCCAGCGATGTGGTTGCACGATTTCAAAAAGCCGAGGTTTTGGGGGTTGACCACGAAACGCAGGCCGGGAACCCCGGCCAGCTGATGAATGTCGAGATCGCCCGATGCGTCTTCCGCCATAAGTACCTCGTAGGGCACTTTGGGCGGGTTTGCCGCGATCGAGCGCAGGCAGGCAAGGCTGATGTCGAGGTTGCCGTAGGCGGCAATCAAGATGCTTACAACCGGCTCGTGGTACGACGGAAAACTCAATTCGGCAATGTGTTGCAGGGTGGGTGCCGATAGCTCCCCCGGCAGTTCGTCGAGGACTGCCCGAAATGCGCCTGCAGAGCTCACAGAAGGCTTCGAAACCTCGTTGATCTTGCGCCCACGACGCTGTGCCAGCCTGATACGCAAAGCGTGCAGATCGCCACGCATCAACATGTTCATCGCACGCAGTGGTCGGGTCAGCTTCCAGGAGCGCGAGCCCAATACTCGATCATGCTGAGCGCGGAGAGTCGTGAGCTCCCTGTTCAGCATATCCACGCGCGCGTCGAGTTTCGACAACTCTTTCTGCAATGAGGCGAGCAACGTATTGCGGTCAGCCAAATCAAACTCGAGCGAATGCGCCCAGGCAACCACTTCTTCATGCTCAAGATGCAATGCACCCAGTTGGGAATTGCGTTCAGTCACTTCGCGATCAAGCGTCTTTGCCCATGCCGCTACTTCTTCATGATGACGCTGCAATGATCCCAACGCGGAAAGGCGCTCAGCCCGTTCCGCATCAAGCGACTGAGCCCACGCCGCCATTTCATCATGCTCACGTTGTAAAGAATTCAGCACCGCATTACTGTCGTTCAACTTGCTGTCCAGCGACTTTGCCCACGTTGCCATTTCCTCATGCTCTCGCTGCAACGAGCCCAGCGCAGCATTGCGGTCGCTTAATTCGCTATCAAGCGACTTCGCCCACGCAGTCATTTCACCCAATTCGCCACCGAGACTCCTCTTGAGAGCCCTGTACGCAGCCGTCATCTCTTCACAACATGCTGTTGCAAACTCTCCCAAGCTGCGATCGCCATCCAGTATGCGAATATCGTAAATCTCCCTGGCAGGGACAGGATGGCGGGCGACCACGTGACCGCTGTTCCGCTCGACGACGACGACTTCCGCCACCCCAATGACCTTGCCAGCATCCGCAGCGGCATTGCGCGAAATGCTGACTCCCACGTATAGGTGATCGGTCCCTATGGCCAGACCACGAACATATCCGCCAACATGGATACGTCGAACGCACACATCATCCCGATAGACTAGGACTTCGCCGGATTCCGAATTACACAACATTAGGTCGTCGCCAGCCACGCATAACGTATGCGGCTGAGACAAGCCGGAAATGATCGTCGCTCCGCTAAGAACATCACGCACTTCGCCGAGGCCTTCCGTATTGCCCTTGTAACCCCGATGAACAGCGAAGTTTCCGAATAGCGAAACCAGCAGCCTTCCCTTGTATATGCATAGACAATTCAGGTGAACAGAGTCGGGCTCGCCAGGAAATGTCCAGCGGTTCGTTTCCTTGAAATCCCCATCCAGCTCGATGACACAATTCAATTGCGTACAGGCGACAAACGTCTTGCCATTCGCGTAAAGCAGATCGTGAATATCCAAAGGCTCCTCCGCCAATTGGACACGCTCGAAACCATGCTTGTCAAAAATGCCAAAAGAATTGGCCCCGCCAACTTGCAACGCGCGAAAGATCCGCCCCGAAGCTCGGACAAGGCCGGTGCCGTCCGAAGAAGAAAGATGAACCAACCGGCCATCGGCGAGCGCGAACAGGCCGCCATTATTGGGCGAGGAGACAAGCAGCTGGTCAGACAGTATATTCACTTGAATTAGTTACCCGAAATTACGTCAGTTTCCAAGGTGATCTTCGAATCCATTTCCATATCCGCCAGGCCGTTGGTATGCCGCATGGCTCCAATGACTGTCATGATGATCGAATCAACTCGGCGATCGAACGCACCGATATCTACGCCGCTTTCATCGAATTGGGAGACACCTACGGTGATGAAATATTGTCCCGGGAGCAGCGAATTCCTCATATTGAACTCGCTGATAACAATGTCTCCAGCCGCATAGCTATACAGCTTGTTCTCGACGGTGAAAGTATTCGCACTGTAGACGACCAGCCCCTCGCGTGTACGTATCTGAATTCCGAAGATAACGCGCTCTGCCGGTCGGTTAAACAGGTATTTCATCATCAAGCAGAATTTGTCGCCCGAATTTACGATTGGCGAATCACCTCGCTGACCCTTGACGAGAAAATCAAGCACCGTGGCGGTGCCGTCGCCAAGCCGCACTTCACCTCGGTTGTAACCGGGGCGTGACGCGAATAATTCCTGTCGGCCAGCGGCAGCGAGATGCAAATGATCATCCTCCTCCGCCGCACCCTCATTCCCGACCCGATGAGTGCCTACCACACTCGACGCCGTATCGTTGATGGTATTGATGCGCGTACCGAATACGCGTCGCAGATATTCTGCCACTGCCGGCTTGGTCGGCCCATCGAACACCAGCCTGCCCGAGTCCAGCACAATGCCACGGTCACAAAGCTGGAGCAGGGTATCGGATGAGTGCGTTACAAACAGAAGCGTGCAGCCCGACTCGCGCAATTCGTCAATCCGGCGAAAGCATTTGCGTTGAAAATAAACATCTCCCACTGACAACGCTTCGTCGACTACAAGTATTTCGGGGTCGCTGAACGAAGCGACAGCGAATGCCAAACGCACATACATGCCGCTTGAGTAGGTCTTGACCGGCTGGTCAATGTGGTCGCCAATTTCCGCGAAATCAACGATATCCTGATATCGGCTTTTCAATACTTCCTCTGGGATGCCGTAGACCAATCCACTGAGGAAAATATTTTCCTTGCCCGTGAACTCCGGATTAAACCCGGCACCCAGCTCGAGCAATGCGGCGATACGACCAGGCGACCGCACGCTCCCTGCCGTCGGCGTCAAAATGCCACAAATCATTTGCAGCAGCGTCGATTTGCCTGAGCCGTTACGACCGATGATTCCGACAGCCTCGCCACGTTTCACACTGAAAGTGACATCGCGCAGCGCCCAGAAATCCCTGTAGTAACGGGCAGACTTGTCCCCAATGAGGCTCCGCAGCTTCGGCAGAAACATTTGTTTCAGGCGATCCTGCGGCTGCGCATAGATTTCATAGCGCTTCGTCAGGCCATCTACAGCAATGGCGACATCGCTCGACAACTCGTCATGCTCAGAGGACATCGGCAAATCCCTTGCGTGAACGCTCAAACCAGACAAAGGCGAACCATGCAAACAAGCATGAAGCCACCGCGTACACGCCAAGATTGAGCCAGTTTGGCGTGTGCCCCCATACGAGGACATTGCGCGACTCTTCGACAATCACGGTGAGCGGATTGAGGTAAAGCAGATCACGATATGGCATCGGAATCTGTTCCAACGGATAGAAGATAGGCGCCAGAAACATCAGCGCCACGGTAGTCACACCGATGACCTGCTTCAGATCCCGCAGAAATACCCCGAGCGAAGCCAACAGCCATACCGTGCCGGCGACGAATGGAAGAAATACCGCGACAACGACCGGAAACAGCACAACGGTCCACGGTATGCTTTTTTGTACGATCAAGGCGAATACCAGCAACACGACGGTCGAGACCAGCAGGTGAAACAGTGCGGATCCCAGCGTGCTCCACGACAAGGTCTCCAACGGGAATACGACCTTTTTGACAAAGTTTGTGTTGTCGATGATCAATGCCGGTGCCCGATTGGCACATTCGCTGAACATCGAATTGATGTTGAGACCGGCAAACATGATCACCGCGAAGCTTACATTTTCCGCACCGTGCCCGGTCCAGTGTGATTTGAAAATCACGCCAAAAACGAATGTGTAGATGGCCAACATCAGCAACGGGTTGAAGAATGACCACAGCAATCCGATGAACGATCCCCGGTAGCGGCCAACGACATCCCTGCGCGTCATTTGCTGGATCAGCGCGAAATGGCGCCGCAATGCCCGATAGGGCACCAATGGATCAGCGAGCCGATAGGCTGAATTCATGATTGCTCCAACATTTTCTGCAAATAGTTACCCCGGGCAACATCGCGTTGGGGTTGGCACCAAAACGGGCCGGCCCCCGTAACGTCCGGCGGCGACCAAGCGACCCAGGCTTCTTCAGCTCAGTGCTTCGGTCAGCTCGCTGCGCAGATCAGCCACGTCCTCCACGCCCACTGAAAGCCGGATCAAACCGTCGCTGATACCCAGCCGCTTGCGATTCGCGGCCGGCACCGAAGCGTGGGTCATGATCGCCGGGTGCTCGATCAGGCTCTCGACGCCACCGAGCGACTCGGCCAGCGCAAACAGCTTGCAGCGCTCCAGCATGCGCGTGGCCTTTTTCAGGCCACCCTTCACTTCGATCGTGATGATGCCACCAAAGCCGTTCATCTGGCGCTTCGCCAGGGCGTGTTGCGGATGGCTCTTGAGACCGGGATAGATTACCCGCTCGATGGCCGGGTGTTTTTCCAGCCAGCGGGCCAGCTCCAGTGCGCTTTCGCAGTGCGCCTTCATGCGCAGATGAAGCGTTTTCAGGCCACGCATCGCGAGGAACGAATCGAACGGGCCGGCCACGGCACCCACCGAGTTCTGCAGGAAGCCCATCTGCTCGGCCAGTTCCTTGCTACCGGCGACCACGATGCCACCGACCATGTCCGAATGGCCATTGAGGTATTTGGTCGCCGAATGCAGCACCAGGTCGGCTCCGAATTCCAGCGGGCGCTGAATCATCGGCGAGCAAAAAGTGTTGTCCACGACCAAGAGCAGGCCATGTTTCTTCGCAAACGCGGCAACCTTGGTCAGATCGACCAGTTTGAGCATCGGATTGGTCGGTGTTTCGGCCCAGATCATCCGTGTGTTGGGCTTGAGCGCCGCCTTCAGCGCCGCACCATCATTCAGGTCGATGAAGCTGAAATCCAGCCCGGCCGAACGCCGACGCACCTTTTCAAACAGCCGGTAAGTGCCACCGTAGAGATCGTCCATGGCGATCACGTGGCTGCCCGAATCGAGCATGTCCAGAACTGTCGCAGCAGCCGCCAGACCCGAGGCAAACGCGAAGCCGGCTACGCCACCCTCCAGGTCCGCCACGCAGCGCTCGTAGGCCATCCGTGTGGGGTTCTGCGTGCGGGAGTACTCGTAGCCCTTGTGCTTGCCCGGGCTCTCCTGCACATAGGTCGAAGTGGCGTAGATCGGCGTCATAATGGCGCCCGTGCTCGGATCGGGATGCTGACCCGCGTGAATGGCGCGGGTACCCAGGCCTTGCACCGCAGACTTGTTACGATTTTTCATGGCTGTCACGGCATCCGGATGTGGGGGAGCACTTGGGCAAATCGTTAATTCTACTCGCCCCGCCCTCTTAGTTGAACCGCTGCCACGGCGCCTATTCATAATAAACGGGGAAGGTGGCTCATTCAGGAAGCCGAGCAGGCTGTCCGACCCCGTGCGTACGTTGGCGTATTGCACATCACGCCCAGAAACGCGATCTTTACCCTTTCCCGCAGTGCGCACGCCATGCCCACGGCACTCTGTCAGCCCGGCTGTCGCTCCAGCGAGATGTATTCATGATCCACACTTCACGCGATCCCATGCTTTCCGAAATGATTGAAGGTTTTGTCGATGGTTTGAGAGGTAACGCGCTGCACGGCTGGGCCCGGATTCACGGTGAGGGTCAGCCGCATCTGCGCATCGAGGTACATGCCGGTGATGTACTGCTGGGGAGCGGCGACGCCGCCATGTTCCGGGCCGATCTTGCGGTCGCCGGCAAACGTGACGGACACTGCGCTTTCGCCATCGCGCTCGATCCGCTGCCGGCACCGGAAACCCTCTTGACCGTCACCGCCGTGAGCGCGAACGGGACCCAGCAACTGACCGGGAGCCCATTCAGCATCCCAGCGCCATCGGTTGTGGCGGCAGCGTCCTTGTCCACCGATGTCCTGCCTCTGCCGATCGGGACTGCACGCGTGCAGGGCTCGCTCGATCAATGCGGGCCTGCTTCCGTTCGCGGCTGGGTGCGCTGGCTCGATGGGACAAACCGCTCGCCTATCCTGTCGCTGCACGAGGGCGACCGCGAACTGGTGCGTTTCGAGGCCAACCAGTGGCGTGCCGATATCGCCGAACTGCAACAGAATGACGGTTGCTGCGGCTTCGACCTGCCCTTGCCTGCGTCGCTGGGTGATGGCCAGTTGCACGTGCTGGAACTGCGCATAGCCGATACTGGAACGGCGGTTCTGAGCGGACCTTTCCGAGTCCGCATTGCACCTGCGAGCGTGGCGCAGGCCGTGCCACGCACACCGCCCCCCCTGCTGCGTGCACCGGCCACCGACAAGGTGACCCTGTCGGTAATCATCAATTTCTACAACATGCAGCGTGAGGCGGAGCGCACGCTGACCTCGCTTAAAGGCGATTACCAGCGAGGCGCCGCCGACCTCTCGTACGAGGTTTTGTGCATCGACAACGGCTCCAACCCGCCACTGGACCCGGACTGGATCGCGAGCTTTGGCCCACAGTTCCGGCTGGTTCGCCCCAGTCGCCAACTCGCCTCTCCGTGCGCCGCATTGAACGAGGCAGCACTGCAAGCGCGCGGCGACTATCTGGCGGTCATGATCGACGGCGCCCATCTGCTTACCCCGGGTGTCTTCCAGGAAGCACGGCTGGCGTGGCAGGAGCATCGCGACGCTGTGGTCGCCGTGCGCCACTGGTTCATTGGCGGCGATCAGCGTTGGCTGGCAATGGCCGGTTACAGCCGCGAACAGGAAGATCGATTGTTCGATCGGATTCGCTGGCCAGCCAACGGCTATGACCTGTTCCGCATCGGCGCCCCGATCGGCGAAAATCCGGAACCCTGGTTCGATGGCCTGAGCGAAAGCAATTGCCTGATGCTACCGACCGCGCTTTACGATCGCATCGGCGGGTTCGATGAGGCTTTCGACCAGGCCGGCGGCGGCTTCGCCAATCTCGATCTCTGGCGCCGCGCGAGTGAAGCGGCCAGCGGGCCATTGGTGACGCTCGTGGGCGAAGCAAGTTTTCACCAATTCCACGGCGGCACCACGACCAATGTGGACGACGCGGAGAAAGACCTGCGCGTGCGCGCCTATGCAAACGCCTATCGCGCGTTGCGTGGCGAAGACTATGTCGCAGCGCACCGCTCCCGCCTGAGTTTTCGCGGTCGTATGCCGTCGGAATTTGCCACGGGTGTACGCCAACGCACGCTGCTGCCGATGCGTCTGGGTGTCACCGAGCAGATTCGACCCGGCCAGCTGGCGTTGCATTTCGATGAGGGGGCGCAGTCGCATCTGCAATCGGTGTATGCGGAATGCGGGCTGCAGCGTGATGTCCGGTGGTTGGGCCTGCCGACCGGCGTGGCGCCAGCGGACCTGATCAACCTGCAGGAAATCATCCATCAGATCCGTCCCGATGCCGTCATCGCGGTCGGCGCGGAAGCCGGATTGATCGGCTTCATCGACAATACGGTGCAAGCCGTGGACAGCCCGGCGACACGCATTCTGTACATCAATTCACCAGCGCCCGCCGCACCGTCGTCATCGCGGGTCACCATGCTGCAAGGGCTACCGGGCGATCAGCATGTTCTGGCCACCGCGCGCCACTGGACCGGCAGCGCCGAAACCGTGCTCGTGCTGCATGCAGCAGGGCCCGCGCCTTCCTTTTCGCTGGCGACTTTGCAGGCATACGGGGCGCTCGTCTCGCATCGTTCCTACCTGATCTGTCTCGGCACCCTGTTCGGGCAACCATGGTTGGGCTATTCAAGCCACCAGCATCTGCAAACCATCCACGAGTTCACCAGCGGTGATTCCCCGTTTGTGATCGATCGTGACTGGAACAGGCAGCTGATCACTACCTGTCCGTCCGGCTATCTGCGCAAAGTCGGCGGCGCGGTCACCGCTGCAAATTACGATGGCGCGCTGGATGAGCTTGCGCTCGATCAGCCGTCGCTTCTGGAGAATGCTCAATGAATCGCTTCTGGCACCGCTACATCCACCCACTGATCGAAACGGCACAACCACGCCTGATCATGGAAATCGGCGCCGATCGGGGCTGGAATACGCGCAATATCCTCGAATACTGCCGCGCGACGGGCGCCCATGCCGACATCATTGATCCGGCACCCCGAGCCAGCCTGCATGAAGTGCTCGCCGAGTTCGGTCCCGCCGAGTATCGCTACTTTCCGCTGAAAAGCGTGGCGGCGATCCCCCAGCTGGATACGCCGGACATTGCGCTGATCGATGGCGATCACAACTGGGCCACCGTCTACAGTGAGCTGAACCAGCTGCATGCGCGGGCCGAGCAGAACGGCAAGGCGCCGCCGATCGTGATCTCACACGATGTCGCGTGGCCTTATGCCAGGCGCGACATGTACTACAACCCAGACGACCTGGACGCGTCGCAGAAGCATCCGTATAGCTACCGCGGCATGCTGCCAGGGGTATCCGAACTGGTCGAGCACGGCATGAACGGCGTGCTCGCCAATGCGCTGCACGAAGGCGGTCCGCGCAACGGCGTGCTAACCGCCATCGAGGATTACATCGCCAGCTCCGGCATCGAATTCGTCTTCCGCAAGCTTCCCTTCTTCAACGGACTGGGCATCCTGGTACCGGCGACGCGGATGACTCCGGCGCTGAAGGCGCTGATCGACAGCTTTTTCAGCCCCGACAGCCTGCTCGCCGCATGCATGGCGCTGGAAGCTGACGGCATGCATCTGCGCGCCATCCTGACCCAAACCGAGACCTGTCTGAGTCGGCGTACCGACGCACTGGAACGCGCACGGAGCGTGGTTGAGGCGCAGCGTCTGCGGATTGCCGAGCTGGAGCAGGAAATAAGAAAGACGGCTGCATAACTCGACGCTCCACGGTGCCACTCAAAGCCATAGTGGCACCTGGTCGGCCGGATAAGCGGACGGCGCGAAAAACCACGATTCGATGGCATAGCGATCTTTCGCAATGCCAGCGGGTATCCCGGTACGGTGCAGGAAGAAATGATCGAACAGCAATGCATCGCCCGGTGCAAACACCGGGCTGACCGTGGCCACGCCTTCGGCGACCTGCTCGACCATACCCGGGCCAACCGACCAGTCGAAATTTGCACCGTGACTGCCGGTAGGTAGCACCTGTGACAGCCGCCTTGGCAGCAACTCCAAGCCCGAGGCATCCACCCCACAATGGGAAAGGCTCAGCCACAGATTCACGCTGCGAATATCGCTGCCCATGAAGGCGCCGTCCTGATGCCAGTCGGCCAGCTGTATGGTGGATGGCACCCGACGCAGAGTCGACTTGCCCACCGACAGCATCGGCCGCTCGCCAAAATAGCCTTCGATAGCGGCGACTATCCCGCTTGATTCAAACAGCTCGGCGAGCTCCAGCAGCATGCGCGGTGAATCAGCCGTCCATACACCGCAGGCCCCCTCTACCCAGAAACGGGCCGGGGCAAGGCCGCCTTTCTCGGGTAACGGCAAGCGCGTGTACCAGGGCGACGAGAAAGCTGGCTGACCATTCCGATGCCACTCATCACACGCGTCGAGCGTCTGCTGGATACCGGCAGCCAGTTGCAGCGCCTTGGGCTCCTGCAGCAGGCCACGGACCAGCAACGCACCATGCAAGCGGATGCCAGCGGCAAGTGTGGTTGCGTCGAGCTGGCTGGCATCAATCTCCGGTATCCCTGAAACCCTGGCAAAGGGATCCGCCGCCGGCAACGGCGGCAGCTCGGCTACCGTGGCTTGTGGCGGCTGCGTGAGGTACGCCAGATAGCGGCACTCTGCGAGCAATGTTTCGTAGCGCGCGTCCGGCTGCTGCCGATGCGATGTGCTTAGCCACGCTATCGCCTCGACATAATGTCGTTGCCGGATCAGCTCGCCCGCGCGTGCGAGTACGTCCTCAATCCGGTCACATTCGATCATCGGGTCTCTCCGCTACTTCGCGCGATGCACCGCCACTTGTGGGGCAGTCCGATTGTTCGTCGCACAACGTATCCACGATGGGCCGCCCTCTCAATTAAAATCATCAATAACCAGCACGACGGATCATGATCCGGTCCATCAGAGAGTCGCCCGGAAAACAGCGACCTGACACGACAAACATGATGCACGACAACTTACGCAATGACCCTCTGCGGCCCGTGCAATCCAAACGATCGGGCGCAACGTCCGGAGCAGCCGTCTTCGCTTACCGGCTTGCTATCGGGAACATCAAACCGCCGAGATCAGTGCCCTGCGCGCCATACCGGGACTGTCAGCATCAACCATGGCGGCCTTCACTGCCGAATTTCGCCAATCCCTGGGCGGAAATGCCAGTGTGAACGGTTCACCGGAGAGCGTGAAGTTGGGGCTGTAAGCCGGGTCGCAATCCAGCTGGTTACCCCAGCGCCCCTTCATGAATTCCACCTCCCTCGAGAATCGGGCACGTTTTTCAGGTGTGTCTTCGTGCCCGCGCGAGGCAGATTCGTGGTGGTAAAGCTCCGCAAACGGCGTCCACACGTTGGCGTACCCGTGTTGGCGCAGACGCAGGCAGAAATCGATGTCATTGAACGCCACCTGCAGGGAGACGTCCAGTCCACCCACCCTCTGATAGGCCTCACGCCGCACCATCATGCAGGCCGCCGTAACGGCACTCATGGTCTGGGTCAATTTCGCTCTCGCCATCTGACCGGCATAGCCCCGCGGCATGCCGGAGTAAGGATGTGCCGCCACACCGTGGATCCCCGTCAGCACGCCGGCATGCTGGATCGTGTCATTGGGGTAATACAACATCGCCCCCACGGCGCCGACGTGCGGGCGCATGGCGTGGCTCGCCAACTCTTCCAGCCAGTCCGGCGTGATGACCTCGATGTCGTTGTTGAGCAGGCAGATCAGATCACCGCGGCAGTCCCGGACGGCATCGTTGTTGATACGCGAATAGTTGAAGGGTTGATCGTGCCTGGTCACGCGCACCCTTGCGTGGCCCGCGTAACTGGCGAAGTAGGCGATCGATTCCGGTGTGACCGACTGATTGTCCACGATGACGATCTCGTAATGCGGATACGTCGTGCGCTCAAGAATCGAATCCACACACTGCCGCAGCAGGTCGATCCGGTCCCGCGTGGGAATGATGATGCTGATACGCGGCGATGCATCCGGCAACGGATGACGCACGCGGAACGCACCCAGCATGCCGTCGATCTGCATGACTTCGGCCATGATTCCACAGCGGGAAAAATGCTCGCGCAACGCACGTTGGCCTGCATCGTGGGCATAACTTTTCTGATCAACGCCCTGCGCCGTCGATCCGGCGATCGCCCGCCAGTGATAGAGCACCACGGGCACATGGCCAATCTGTTCCGGTTTCAGTCGTTCGCTGCAGCGCAGCGCCAGGTCCCAGTCCTGGCTACCTTCCAGCCCTTGGCGGAACCCACCCACCGCATTCATCAGCGATCGCGAATAGACCCCCAGATGACTGACGCAGTTCTGCCCGCACAGCAGATCCGGATTCCAGTCCGGCTTGAAATAGGGATCGTAGCGCTGACCATCGGCATCGATCTTGTCCTCGTCCGAATAGATGAACTGCCACTGTGGATTTCGCTGCAATGCTTCGACGATCGTGGCCAACGCCTCGGGATGCAGCTCGTCGTCATGATCGAGCAACGCCACATATTCACCGCGCGCCAGGGCCAGAGCACTGTTCGAGGCCGCAGAAATATGGCCATTGTGCTTACGCCAGGTGATGCGCACGCGCGGATCGCGCCTGGCGTATTCCTCCAGCACGACGCGCACCCGCGGCTCGGTGGAGGCATCGTCCGCTACGCACAATTCCCACAGCGGATAGGACTGGGCCAGCACGCTGTCCAGGCAACGCCGCAACCACACCTCCGGCGTGTTGAAGGTCGGCAGAAGAATCGAGATCAACCGCTCGGAATGAATCCGCACCGACGTGGTGGATCGATCGTAGAGTCTCAACCAGCGCTCGTAGGTAGGTGCCTTGGTCCCGCGGCGGACGTAAAGACCGTGCAGCCATGTCGCAAAGCCCTGGCGCCCACCGGGTTCACGCAGCTTTCGCCACGCGTCAAGCATCAACCCCTGGGAGTAGGCGCCGAGCGCTTCCTGACGCCTTGCCACTGCACGTAACATGCGCCACGCCGCACCGATGCGGCTGAGCCGACTGATGGTGAGATGCCGCGCAAGGAACAGACACGGATTACTTGCCGGATCAAAGCGCAGTCGATGGACATCGAGCGGTAGCAGCACGACACCGACATGGCGTTTCGCGCCAGGTCGAATAAAGTTCAGATGCACCGACCACGCCTCATGCATGCCATGACCGTAGTCGAAATACAGCACCGGCTCCAGCCGATCACCCTCCATATCATCCAGCTCGATGGACAGACGGTACCAGCCAGCTTTCAACGGAAAACAAGCGCCCACGCAATCAAACTTTGGGTCGTTGCCCAGGGCGCGCCAGCAACCTGGCTCACTGACCACCGGCTCGAGCTGACCCAAAGGTTGCAGCGTCAGCACGCGACCACCAAAACGCAAACGCAGATAACGTGCGCCCCTGCACAGACGGTTCCAGATTGAACGATATGGAAGATGCATGCTTCGGTGACCTCGCCCCTATCCCCGCTTGACGATCCGACGAATCACGGACCAAAAGCTGCGCCTCACCAACTGGTCGAGACTCTGCTCCAATCGCTGCAGGCTCGCCAGCGCGACCTTGTTGTTGTGATCCAGTTCCGCTGCCAGGCTCCGCATCTCTATCAGCTGCTGCTGGAAGGCGCTTGCCAGCTTCTGCACGTCCGCCCGCTCCCTGGAGAGCCTGCGCATATCGATCAGCGCTGCGCCACGCTGTTCCAGCAAATAGTGCAACGACGGATCGCGAACTACCAGCTCATACTCAACCCGGATCGTCACTTCCAGCGTGGCACCGCCCTCCCTTTCGACCAGGCTGCTGCCGATCTCGAACTCGACGTTGGGATCGTCATCAAAGCTCACCAGGCGTACCGCTTGCGTACCGAAGGTTGGCAACAATTCGCCGCTGACATGGCCCAACCTGTCAGGCAATCGATCCAGGTTCTGGCCGACATCACCGCCTTGCTGCCTGAGCACTACTCCGCTCAATCGATAGACACCTGGCAGGTCGGCCGGATCAATCCGCAGATAATCTGCACGACTGCCCGGTGGCAGCCGGAATTGCAGATCCACCAGACCGTCGGTTGCATCGACCGGCTGCGAAATCATGCGGCTCTCGTCGAAAGCCTCATCATGACGCCGATAGTAGAGGTGGCAGATCACGGGCAACGGTTCGGCCACGGCGGCCAGCATCGGGCGGTCATCAGAATCGACCAGTGCGCCTGCCAACCTCTCGAAAAAACCTCGTATCGCGTCAGGCGAACCTTCGGCATGATGCATAAAGGCGACAAAGGTCGCAGGCACATCCGAGCCCACCGCGACCACACCCAGCCCATGGCTATGCCGAAAATTGAAGCATGGATAACGTGCTGACAATTCCTCCAGGAATCGCCCCACGCCAAACTCGCGTTCATGCACGTTTGTATCGTGCAGCAGCACCACGGCACGATCGCTGAGCTTCGGCAGCCAGGTCTCGAAATCGTGGCGTACCGCTTCGTAGGTATGCAGTCCATCGATGTGCAGCAAGTCGATGCTGCCATCTTCGAATTGACCCACGGCATCGTCGAAGCGCGCACGCAGCAATTGCGAAAAATCGCCGTATGCCGGGTCATGCCGGGCGCGCAATGACTGGTACACCTGTTCACCGTAATGCAGCGCATGCGCATCGCCTTGCCAGCTATCCACAGCGGTACAACGACAGGACAAGTCCAGCGCGCGCACCGCCTGGCAGAACGCCAGATAGGAGTTGCCGGAATGCGTGCCCAGCTCGACCAGACTGCGCGGCCGCAGGAGATCAACAGCAAGGTACGCAAAGGGGATGTGTCCGACCCAGCTATAGGGAGGAACGATCCGCGGCTTCATCAGTACCAGCGGGTGTTCTTCAAGGCGAAAATCACTACTCATGCGTTACTCGTCCCATGCGTACATCGAGCATCGGTATACCTATCAAACCAGCGGAGAACGAGCCGCCGGTTGCCACGAAACGCAACGCCTCATGCAGCCATTGCTGGATGACATGCTGCTCCTGGGTTCCCTCAGCCACACCTACGGTAATGAAGTATTCACCCGAACCGAGCCGTGGCATCACGAAGCGGAAACTGGCGTGGAAAGCCTGGCCCTCGTCCACCGAGAAGTCGCCGTCCTGGCTGAGCACGGTGTTGTCGCCAAACAACAATTGGCCAAGCCGATCCTTCACGTAGAACCCCACGATGACATTGTCGACTCTATCGTGTGCCAGCAAATCGATTTCCAGCGTCACGGTTTCGCCAGCCACTACCATGGCGACCGCATCGCCGCTCTCGTTGCAGAAGGCGACATCGACAACCTGCGCCTTGCACTCCCCGAATCCGTCAGTGTCCGGTCTGAAGGGAAAGATTCGCAGGTCGTTGCGAAGAATCGAGCGATCCATCAACTCCTGCCGCGGATCCACCTGACGTGCACGCGCCAAGCTTGCCTGGCGAGGTGGCTTGAGACCGCCGCCGCCCAGCCCCCCCTGACGCTCGATGAGCGAAGCCTCGAGATAGGCCTCCATCACGTTGCGGGCGTTGCCAATGCGCTGCACGCGGCCATGCTCCAGCCATATGGCGCGATCGCACAGACTGGTGACCGCGCCACCATCGTGGCTGACGAACAGCATGGTGCCCCGCTTGCGAAACTCCCGCAGGTACCGCATGCACTTCTGCATGAAGAACGCGTCGCCCACAGCGAGCGCCTCGTCGATGATCAGGACGTCCGCATCCACGTGCGTCACCACGGCAAAGGCCAGCCGCATCACCATGCCGGTGGAATAGCTGCGTACCGGCTGATCGATGAATTCGCCGATCTCGGCGTAGGACAGGATATCGTCAATGCGCGCGTCGACCTCGTTACGGCTCAGGCCGAGGATCGACGCATTAAGATACACGTTCTGACGGCCCGTGAACTCCGGATTGAAGCCACTGCCCAACTCGAGCAGGGCCGCCACACGACCATGGACGGCAGTGCGGCCCTCGGTCGGCTTGAGCGTGCCCGCGATCAGTTGGAGCAGTGTGGATTTGCCGGCCCCATTGCGACCCACAATGCCCAGCGTTTCGCCGCGGCGCACTTCGAAGTCGACCTCGCGCAATGCCCAGAATTCGCGATAGAAACGCTGCCTGCCGCCGACCAGGCTCTGGAACATCCGATGCACGGGCTTATCGTAGAGCTGGTAGCACTTGCCCAGTGCACGAACCTCGATCACTGCGTCGTCGAGCGGTGTCATGACGGACTCAGAGGACATCGGCGAATCCATCCCGCGTACGCTGGAACCATACGTAGCCGAGCAATAGCACCACCACCGCAATCAGGGTGTACAAGCCCAACGCGTGCCAATCCGGCGAGTGTCCGAACAGCACCAGTTGCCGCGTCTGTTCGATCATCAGAGTCAGTGGATTGAACTGAATCCATTCGCGATACGGCTGCCTCAGGTTTGACGCCGGATAGAACACCGGACTCAGGAACATCAGCACAGATGAGATCACACCGGAAATCTGCGTGACATCGCGGATGAACACGCCAAGCGACGCCATCAGCCAGCTCACTCCACACAGCAAGAGCACATAAGGCGCATACAGCAACGGCAGATACAACACGGTCGCATGCAGTGTGTGCTGCGAAATCAGCACGAAGATCAACAGTACAAAGATGCTGAGGAGCGCACTGAAAAGCGTCGAGACCACCATGACGCAAGGCAGGATAGCCAGCGGAAATACCACTCGTTTCACCAGATTGCTCTGAGAAACAATGACTCCCGGTGCGCGAATCAGGCACTCGGCCATCATCGAATGGACGATCATGCCGCAGAAGATCATCAGCGAAAAATCAGCCCCTGAATCCAGGTTAGGCCAGCGCATGCCGAGCAATTCGCGGAACGCCAGCGTGTACACCCCCAGCATCAGCAACGGGTTGAAGAACGACCACAACAGCCCCAAAAACGATCCGCTGTAACGCCCTGCAATATCGCGCTTGGTCAATTCCCAGAATACGTCGCGCCTAGCCCACACACGCCTTGACAAGGACGTTGTCGTGCCTTCCATCCCCACCCCTTGCCGTTCGTTAAGCCATGGGCGACGCTGAAGCGTCGCCTACCAGCCTCCCTGCCATCAACGCATTCCTCAATCCTTGTTGCCAATAAATGGCAAACTATGCGCCAGTTCTTTCCGCATTTCGCACCAGATTACCAGCTTAACCCCATCGATCAGGAGCCGGTCGCCTGCGACGGGCAGCTGATCATATGACACCAAAGAAGGCCCAATGAACAGCCCAACACACCACACTCCATTGCTGCTGGTCACCGGGGGAGCCGGTTTCATCGGCGCCAATTTCGTGCTACAGGCCGTTGCCGACGGCCTGCGGGTCGTCAACCTGGACAAGCTCACGTACGCCGGCAACCCCGATACCCTTTCGTCGTTGCAGGACGACAAGCGGCACGTGTTCGTTCACGGCGACATCGGAGACCGCACGCTGGTAGCGAAGCTGTTGGCCGAACATCGCCCCGATGCCATCGTCAATTTCGCCGCCGAATCCCATGTGGATCGCTCGATCGACGGGCCTGCCGAATTCGTGCAGACCAATGTGGTCGGCACGCTGGGCCTCCTGGAATGCGCACGCGACTATTGGCGAAGCCTTGAAGGTACCGCACGCGAAGCATTCCGCTTCCTGCATGTATCGACCGACGAGGTTTACGGCTCGCTCGGCGCCGAAGGCAAGTTCACCGAACAAACGGCGTATGCACCGAACTCGCCGTACTCTGCCTCGAAAGCAGCCTCAGACCACCTGGTGCGCGCGTTCCAGCACACCTACGGCCTGCCGACGCTGACCACCAACTGCTCGAATAATTACGGCCCCTACCAGTTTCCGGAAAAGCTCATTCCGCTGGTCATCCAGAAGGCACTGGCCGGCGAATCGCTCCCGGTCTATGGCGACGGCCGCAATATCCGCGACTGGCTGTTTGTAGGCGACCACTGCAGCGCAATCCGCCGCGTGCTGGAAGGCGGTCGCATTGGTGAAACCTATAATGTCGGCGGCAACGCCGAGCGCGAGAACATCGCCGTGGTGAAGACCATTTGCGCGCTGTTGGACGCACGCCAACCGCTGGCCGATGGCAGGGAACGCGAATCGCTGATCACCTACGTGAAGGATCGTCCCGGTCACGACCGCCGCTACGCGATCGACTCCAGCAAATTGCAGAACGAGCTGGGTTGGAGCCCTTCGCAGACGTTTGAAACCGGTATCGCGCAGACCGTGGACTGGTACCTCTCCCACCAGCCCTGGGTCCAGCGCGTGCTCGACGGTAGCTACCGTATGGAGCGTCTTGGCTCATGAGCAGCACGCAGAAAGGCATCATCCTGGCCGGTGGTTCCGGCACTCGGCTGTATCCGATCACTCGCTCGATCAGCAAACAGCTGCTCCCGGTGTACGACAAGCCGATGATCTATTACCCGCTGGCCACGCTCATGTTGGCCGGCATCCGCCAGGTGCTGGTGATCAATACCCCGCATGAGCAGGAGATGTTCCAGCGCCTGCTGGGCGACGGCTCACAGTGGGGCATCGACATCCAATACGCCGTCCAGCCGTCGCCGGATGGCCTGGCGCAGGCATTCACCATTGGCCGAAACTTTGTCGACGGCAAACCCAGCTGCCTGGTCCTGGGCGACAACATCTTCTATGGCGTGGGCCTGACCGAACGACTCAAACGCGCCGCCTCGCGCGAGCACGGCTCCACCGTGTTCGGCTACTGGGTGAAAGATCCCGAGCGCTATGGTGTAGCCGAATTCGACGATGCCGGCCGGGTGATCGGGTTGGAGGAAAAGCCGGCGCAGCCGAAATCGAATTATGCGGTCACGGGCCTGTATTTCTATGACGGGCGCGTATGCGATTACGCGGCGGCATTGAAGCCCTCCCCGCGTGGCGAGCTGGAAATCACTGACCTCAACCGCTGCTACCTCGACGATGGCTCGCTACACCTGGAACAGCTCGGCCGCGGCTTCGCCTGGCTGGACACTGGCACCCACGACTCGTTGATGGAAGCCGGCAACTACATCCAGACGATTGAAAACCGGCAAGGCCTCAAAGTTTGCTGCCCCGAGGAAATTGCGTACCTCAATGGCTGGATCGATGCTGAGCAATTGCTGAAGCTGGCCGCCCCGCTGGCCAAGACCGGCTACGGCCAATACTTGCAACAGCTCACCCGATTGAGCCACGCACGATGAAAGTGGTCGAAACCACACTGCCCGGCGCGCTGATCATCGAACCGCAGGTGTTCGGCGATGCCCGCGGATTCTTCTACGAGAGCTACAACAAGGCCAGCTATCGCGAAGCAGGCATCAACGCCGAATTCATCCAATCCAATGTCTCGCGCTCGGCGCGGGGCGTGCTGCGCGGCCTGCACTATCAGTGGCCCAATCCCCAGGGCAAGCTGGTCAGCGTGCTCGAAGGCGAGGTGTACGACGTCGCCGTGGATATCCGCCACGGCTCGCCTACGTTCGGGCAATCGATCGGCGTCATGCTCACTGCAGAAAATCACCGTCATTTCTGGATCCCGGAAGGCTTTGCGCACGGTTTCTGCGTACTTTCCGAATTCGCCACGTTCACCTACCAGTGCACTGCGCTTTACGACCGCGCGGCCGACGCCGGCATCCGCTGGAACGACGCTGATCTCGGCATCGACTGGCCACTGAGCGAACCACTGTTGTCCGACAAGGACACCAGGGCGCCGCTGTTGAAAGATGTCGCCATCCATCGACTTCCGGTTTTCACGCCGTGAGAATCCTGCTGCTCGGCGCCAATGGCCAGCTTGGCCGCACGTTTCTGGATGATGGCGGCCTCGCTGTCCGCGGCGAATGGGTAGCTGCCAGTCGCGATGGCGTGCTGACTGATGGTCGCAGCGGAGAGATCGCCGAGCTTGCCGAGCCGGCCAGCCTGGCCGCCCTACTCGATCGCATAGAGCCCGACGTGATCATCAACGCCGCAGCGTACACAGCCGTCGATCGCGCCGAACAGGAACCGGAACTGGCGAACCGCGTCAACGGCGAGGCTGTCGGTGTGCTTGGGGCCTGGGCAAAAGCACACGCTGCGCTAGTAATCCACTATTCGACCGACTATGTGTTCGATGGCGGCCAATCATCGCCGTATGCGGTCGATGCACCGACCGCGCCGCTGGGCGCCTACGGCCGCAGCAAACTCGCCGGCGAGCTGGCGTTGCGTGACAGCGGGGCCGACCATCTGATCTTCAGAACAGCATGGGTTTACGCCGCGCATGGCCACAACTTTCTACGCACCATGCTGCGCCTGGGCAACGAGCGCGACGAACTGCGCGTGGTCGCCGACCAGCACGGCGCGCCGACCGATACCGCGCTGATCGTCCGCGCCAGCCTCGCAGCACTCGATCGCTGGCAACAGGCCGATGTCGTGGAACGCCGGCAGCTGAGCGGCACGCATCATCTGGTCGCCAGTGGGGCCACTACCTGGCACGGCTTTGCCACGTCCATTTTCGAGCAGGCCGCCGCGCACGGATTGATCACCCGCAAACCGCGGGTGATCCCGATTGCCAGCGCTGAATTTCCCACACCGGCCGTCCGCCCGGCGTGGTCGCTGCTGGACAATAGCGGCTTCCAGCGGCACTTTGAATTCCCATTGCCCGATTGGCAGCGAGGCCTGGACGAAGTCATGCACCAACTCGCCAGGTCAGGACGTTGAGCCCATGTTGATCCCTCTCATACTCAGTGGCGGAAGTGGTACCCGCTTGTGGCCGGTGTCGCGCAAGAATCTGCCGAAGCAGTTCCTGAACCTGGCCGGTGAAGGCACTCTGTTTCAACAGACGATAGAACGTACTCGAGAGTTGCCCCACGTGGCTGCGCCGATCGTGGTGGCCAGCGAGGATCATCGCTTTCTCGCGGCCGATCAGTTGCTGGAACTCGGGATCCGGGACGCCACGATCGTGCTTGAACCGCTGGCGCGAAATACCGCCCCAGCCATTGCTTTGGGCGCCCTGCAGGCGCTGCAGCGCGATGCCGATGCGCTACTGCTGGTGCTCCCGGCCGATCATCTGATTGGCGATACGGCTGCCTTTGTCGCGGTGGTCAAGCAGGCGGTCCCTTTGGCCGAGCAAGGTTGGCTTGTGACCTTCGGGATCCGCCCGGATCGACCGGAAACCGGCTTCGGCTATATCCGCCGCGCGGAAGCGATCGGTGACGACGGTTACCGGGTGGAGCAGTTTGTCGAAAAACCTGACCTGACCACGGCCGAATCCTATCTGACCGATGGTGGCTACGACTGGAACTCCGGCATGTTCCTTTTCAAGGCCTCTCGCTATCTGGAAGAACTGGCCATACACGCGCCGGCGATGCTGGCTGCGGTGCGCGAGGCTCATGCAAACACTTCTGCCGACCTGGATTTCGTGCGGATCGATCGCGATACCTTCGCTCAGGTGCCGGACAACTCGATCGATTACGCGGTGATGGAGAAAACCAGGCACGCCGCGGTCATTCCGGTCAGCTGCACCTGGAGTGACATTGGTTCGTGGTCGGCCTTGTGGCTGACCGGCAACAAGGATGCCCAGGGCAACCTGCGCGAGGGCGACACACTCAGCATCAACAGCCACAACTCGTTGCTGCGTTCGCATGATCGCCACCTGCTGGCGACCGTCGGCATCGACGACCTGATCGTGGTTACCACGCCGGACGCAACCCTGGTTGCACATCGTGATGCCGCGCAGGACGTCAAGAAAATCGTCGAACAACTCAAGGCCTCCGGCCGCAGCGAGCACTCGCTGCATCGGGTGGTACACCGTCCGTGGGGAAGCTACGATTCACTGGAGGCCGGCGAGCGATTCCAGGTCAAACGCATCGTGGTCAAACCGGGCGCCGCGCTCAGCCTGCAGAAGCACCATCACCGCGCCGAACACTGGATCGTGGTCTCCGGCACAGCCGAGGTCACCTGCGACGACAAGATATTCCTGCTCGGCGAAAACCAGAGCACTTTCATTCCGCTCGGCAGCAGACATCGCCTGCGCAACCCCGGCAAAGTGCCGCTCGAATTGATCGAGGTGCAATCCGGCAGTTATCTGGGCGAAGACGACATCGTTCGCTACGACGACGTCTACGGCAGGGCCTGACCGGTTACGAACTGCCATTCAAGCTCCCCGGCACACCCCACTTCCTCATTGCCGCCTGGTACGGGCCAGCGGAAACCGTGCCGACTCCGGTTTTCAGTGCTAAAGGGGAAAACGATGCCAGCGCAGTGAGTTAGGGGCTCCACCCGTTGGCCAGTTGCATTCCGGCGGCGTCTCGTCGAGACATTCCATAGGCGTCTGTGCGTTTGCAACATGACGGCAATGTGTCAGTACTTCAGAATCGGACTTGGCGATGGAACGCATGACTACCGCGAGGACACCGGGAGTTTCTCCACAGCCCACCCATCAGAAGGGGATGACGACGTCATGTCTGATCATGATACGAGCCGCCACAAAGGGCCGATCTTCGTCGTCGGCTCGCCGCGATCCGGAACAAGCATACTCACCTGGTGCCTTGGGCAGCACGCAAACATTCTTCCGCAGGAAGAATCCGGATGGCTGGGAGAATTCGCCGTAAGTGTCGGTGTCCACCACAGCGCCGGCTACATGCGCGGAGATCGTTCTCAATTGAGCGCACTGGATATCGACCGCGCCGAGTTCTTCAAGACGATCGGCGATGGAATCAACGAGATGATTCTTCTTCACCGTCCCCAGTTGGAGAAAAAAAGCCGGTCCATCGCCAAGCACAACCCTGCTCAGGCCCACGTCGCGTTCAATGTATCGAAATCCGTCGCCGAGCCGAAGTCGCGTTGGGTTGATGGAACGCCGGAATACTCCCATTACATCTGCGGGCTCAAGAAACTCTTTCCCGATGCGAAATTCGTGCATATCGTGCGTGACGTACGATCCGTGGTTGATTCGAAGCTGAATTTTCGTCCGGACGGCAAGCGTGGCCTGGTAAAGACGGAACAAGAGGCCTACGAATATTGGATACGCACTGTGGAGGCATGCCTGGAGGCTGAGCTCGCGCTGGGCAAGCAGGGGATTTACCGGTTGCGTTACGCCGACCTGGTCCAGCAGCCTGCCCTGGCTCTCCATGGTGTACTCGAATTTCTGGATGAGCCGTTCATGCCTGCGTGCATCGAACCGGTGCCCCATCGCATCAACAGCTCAAATGTTCCCGCGGATTTTTGTGCCGCCGAATGCGGTACCGATATCCATGTTGTCGAGCATGCTTTGCGATTGAGCGAGCAAATGCAGCAGCCGTTTATCGCGGCGCCACCTACCAGGCAGGCCGTAGTTGCCTTCGAGTCGACCTTCGACAAACGGATAACGTTCATGGCTGGACTTGATGCCGAATATGGCTCGATCCAGAAGGAAATGCTTCGACTTCAGGCAATCGGCAAGAAATCGGTGCACGGATTGAATTGGTGCGGAGTAGCGTTGGCCGTCAACATGGCGGTAGCACTTATAGTCAGCCTGAAGGAAATCTTTTTGCCTGGAACCGTGACCATGAAGAGTCACCTTCTTTGGCTGATTTTTGCCACGGCCGGCGCGAGCATGTATGTGACCATACGAAGAACCGGCTTTCGAAATCTCTACATTCAAGTCATTCGAAGGGTTACGCAAATCATTCGAAGGATCACGGTGAATAAGGTCCACCGACGTCATGCCATCACGAAGTGATTCGAACTGGATTTTAGCTGTTCCGGATAACGCTTTATTTGCTCGCATGAGCCGCTTTTGCGCTCAATTGCCGAATAAGAAAACGGGCCAAGCAAAAACGCCTCCCGGCATGCCGGGAGGCGTTTTGTTATTGCAGGGACTGGTGATTAACCGCCAGTCGGCCAGGCATTGACCAGATTGGTCGCGTTCACCGAGCCAATACCCGTGGCGAAGTCCCAACCCGTACCCGTCGAATAAGCCGGGTCATAAGCCGAGTTCGACGTCGAGAGCACGCCGTAGGTGCCCGAGGGCTTGTAGCAGTTGTTGGTGCCCGTGCAGTTCACGTCCATATCGCCCTGCGTGACGTCATAGAACACGCAGGTGCTACCGACGGCATTGCCGTTGCTGGAATTGCAGGAGGTGCTACCGGTCGTACCGTACTCGGCAGCTGCCAGCGCATAGTATTCCGGCGCCGGATTACCGACCTTGGCACCGATCTTCTGGTTAACCAGCGACTGGATGGCCGCCATGATCGGCGAAGCGAACGAAGTACCACCTGCACCAGCCCATGCACTCGGAGCGCCGGTACATGCCACGCCCTCACCCCGGGTGTTGCTGTAGCAATAGACGTAGTAGTGGCCCCACACGCCATTGGCGGCGAACAGCGAAACGTCAGGAATATCACGTACGCCATCGGCCGGGTTGCCTACGAGGGACTGCCAGGACGGCTTAGCGGTGCCTTTGCAGGTGCCACCCACCACGCCCGTCTTGCTGGGCTTGCCGGTAGCGCAGCTGCTGGGGCCACCGCTGCCGGATGCCGTGGTCAGATAGTCGGCCTTGCCGGTGGCGCTGTTGCAGAAACCACTCGTACCGTAAGGCGTACCGTAACCGCTCTTGCCGCTGATCAAGGCACTGGCGCACGAATCGTTCCACGGAATCTCGCGGATGTAGGACAGCGCGGAACCGTAGGTCGAACCGTTGGTGGAGCTCCAGTAGGTGCTGTTGGTACCGGCATAGGTATCGCCGAAATCGGTACCGCCGACAGCCACGTTGTACGGAGTCGAAGCGAAGCCGCTGACGCCGATACCATGCGTGGAGTTGGCTTCATCGGCATCGCAGCTGGCGGCGCCTTCGTCACCCGAGGAGACGAAAACCGACACGCCTTCTGCAGCAGCCTGCTGATACGTGGTGACGTATGCAGCGTTGGCAGTAGCACCGTTTTCTGCTTCGCACTCACCGTAGCTGATGCTCATGATCGCTGGCGGTGTGCCGGCATTGACCAGGTTTTCGACAGCGATAAGGCCGCCAAAGGTGGTGGTGGTGTCCTTGCACGAAGCCAACTCGAGCGTTGCACCTGGAGCAGCAGCACCAGCCCACTCCACATCCAGCTCGGCCTCGCCGTCGTTGCCGACAACATCACCCGGGTCGGTACAGCTGGTCGGATGCACCTGGCTGAAGGACGCAGTCGGCAGGCCGAATTCCGAACGGAACGTGGTGATATCAGCCGTCTTGTACACGTCGGTGTCTTCGATCAGCACAATCGTCTGGCCGGCACCGTTGATGCCCTCGTTGAACAGTGGGTTCAAGTTGTAGATCGTGGCCAGATCAGCCGGCACGACGGCCTGGTAAGTGCTGCCGCTGCTGGTGAAGGTGTAATTGGCATGTGGCTTGTAGTTCGTATGCGGCTTGAAGTCATTCAACGACACCACGCCAGCCACCACCGATGCGAACGCCGCCGGAATCTGCGGATCGCTCATGTTGGCAACATGCGAATTGCCGTTGACGTTGAGATTATGAATCTCGGTGTAGAAAGCCTGACGCACCTGCCCCGCGGTGCCGGAAAAATCGATCATCGTGCCACCGTTGTAGACCTTGTTGACGGTGAAACCATGTGAGGTCAGCCACCCGGTGACGGTGTTGATGTCGATCTGCGACACGCCGTACTGCGTACCAAAGTCCTCGGCGGTAAGCCATTTGTGATAGTTCGACGAGCCTGGCGTCTGCTGCTCTTTCATGAACTGCTGAAGAGCCGCCTCGCGATCGGCAGGACGCTGCAACAGCAATTGCATGTGATCCAATGCCAAACCGTCGGCAACACGGCCGCGGTCATTGGCGGTGGTCGCGAACGGCGACATATTGCCGGGGATGACGACCCGATCATTGTCGTTGGCTGGCCGCGTGATTTGCGGGCGTGACAGCAATCCTATCGTCGCCCCATTGGCAGGAGCTGCAAAAGCTGCCCCCATGCCCAATGCTAAAAGCGTCAACAGCATTTGAGCGGTTTTGGTACCGCGAGTACGTGTCGATCTGAATTTCACAAAGACCCCTCCTTGATTATCAGGAATGGCGTCCCGGAGTTTTTATATCCGCTCCGATGCAATGGTGACGGCTAGAAGGACCGGGATCACCCACGCAAGTACAACGAACTGTCGCAACAGCTGTGCTACTTCCCCGTCAGACGAATACCGCCCCCTCAAATGCGGCAATAAATACCGCAGCGGCCCCCTAACAGCGTTGCCATTCAATCGACTTTATTCCGTCATATATTTGACGCAGGTCGCACTTTGGTTGTTCCAAAAACGGGCGAAGTGAATGGATTAACTTGCGCTTTAAACGCAAGTTAGTTCGGGGTTGCGAGAAGGAAATCAAGGACCGACCACTCAATGACGGCGACTCAAGCCAGACAGCGTGAGGCGCGGCGGGATCGAACAAATAAACACTGTAGTCGTTGCGCAACTTCGTAAAATCAGGGCAATCGATTTTGGATCGATCCATTACGAAGTTACTTGCGGAAGCGTCCGGCTTTCCAACAAGGCCCGAGGACTACCAGTGGTTCGACACAGTCCACGCAGGGCACCGACAACACGATGCGCCGGCGCAAAGAAACCGATCACACGAGTGCTGGAAAACAATCGCCGTCCGGAGACGCCAGATAGCCCTGACGTAACCTGCAAACCGGACAACACCTTGTCAGCTGATCAGCGCGACGCAGGCGTCACTCCACCGTCACCGATTTGGCGAGATTGCGCGGCTGGTCGACGTCGGTGCCGCGCAGCACGGCGACGTGATAGGCGAGCAACTGCAGCGGTACGGTGAACACGGCTGGTGCGATGAAACTTCCGCCGGATTCCACGCGCAGCATGGCACCGTAGTTGGCCATGTCATCCATGCCGGCGGCGCCGTCTGCGAACACGATCAACCGGCCGCCACGGGCGCGTACTTCCTGCAAATTGGACTTGAGTTTGTCCAGCAACGGGCCGTTCGGTGCCACCGCCACTACGGGCATGTCCTCATCAACTAGCGCGAGCGGCCCGTGCTTGAGCTCGCCGGCCGGATACGCTTCGGCATGGATATAGGAGATTTCCTTGAGCTTGAGCGAGCCTTCCAGTGCCACCGGGTAATTCGCCCCTCGACCGAGGAATAGCGCGTGCTGGTGATGGATGAACTCGGCTGCCAGTTCGATGATCGCTGGCTCCAGCTTCAATGCATTTTCGATGGCGCGCGGCAGATGCTGCAACTCAGCGCAAAGCGCGGCATAGCGCTGCGGATCAAGCCCATTGCAACGCGCCAGCTCAAGCGCAAGCAAGGCGAGGCCGGCGAGCTGAGTGGTGAACGCCTTGGTCGAAGCGACGCCGATTTCCGGACCTGCACGGGTCATCAGTTTCAGATCCGCCTCACGTACCAGCGAAGATTCCGGCACGTTGCAGATCGCCAGCGTGCCGAGATAACCGCGACGACGCGATTCGCGCAGCGCAGCCAGCGTGTCCGCTGTTTCGCCCGACTGTGAAATCGCGACAAACAGCGTTTCCGCTGGCACAACGGCCTCGCGGTAACGGTACTCGCTGGCCACTTCGACGCTGACCGGCAGCCGCGCGTATTCCTCGATCCAGTACTTCGCGACGAGACCGGCGTGATAGCTGGTGCCGCAGGCGATGATGTGCAGGGCACGCGTACGCTGCAACAGGACATCGCTATCGATGCCGAAGATATTCGGCAGTACGCCATGCGGGCCGATGCGCGCTTCCAGCGTATTGGCGACGGCATGCGGCTGCTCGAAGATCTCCTTCTGCATGTAGTGTCGATATTCGCCACGCTCGACAGCATCGGTGGACAGTTCACTCTCGTGCACGGCGCGTTCGACCGGCCGACCGTCCAGTCCGTACACCTTCACGCTGTCGCGAGTGATCTCGACCACATCGCCTTCGTCGAGATAGATCATCTTGTTGGTGACCTGGATCAACGCTTGCGCGTCGGAGCCAAGGAAGTTTTCACCGATGCCCACGCCGACCAGTAGCGGCGCACCGCGCCGGGCACCCACCACACGACCTGGCTCGTCGCGATTGATCACAGCGATTGCATAGGCGCCTTCCAGCTCACGCACCGTGGTCAGCACGGCCTCACGCAGGCTCAGGCCCTGGCCGAGACGCTCGTCGATCAGCGCGGCCATGACCTCGGTGTCGGTTTCCGAGGTGAACACGTAGCCGCGCCCCTGCAGCTCTGTGCGCAGGCTGGCATGGTTTTCGATGATGCCGTTGTGCACGATCGCCACCCGGCCAGCCACATGCGGGTGCGCGTTCGCTTCGTTCGGCACGCCGTGCGTGGCCCAGCGAGTGTGCGCAATGCCGGTGCCACCGGGGAATGGGTCAGCGAGGTAGAGTGCCTCCATCTCGCGCACCTTGCCCTTGGCCCGCACGCGCTGGATCACGCCGTGATTGAGCACGGCCACGCCGGAAGAATCATAGCCGCGGTATTCGAGCGCCTTGAGGCCGACAATCAGCAGTGGCGCGACATCCCGTTGGGCAGTGGCAGCAACAATTCCACACATCGGCAGAGCTCCCTCATGATGGAAACGGAGCTCCAGGCTCCGTCACGAGCGGCCAGTTTGACGAGACTGCATTACCGCAGGCTTTCATGGCCCGACACCCTCAGATTAATTCACCTTGCGGCGCAGATAGTTCAACAGATCAATGCGGGTGATCAGGCCGAGGAACTGCTCGCCGTCGACCACGATCGCCACATGCCCACGCTCGAACACCGGCAGCAGTGCCTCGATCGGCTCGTTCACCGCGAGCATCTGCAGGTTGCTCATCATGGCGGTGGATACGGGGTCACGAAAGCGCGTCTCGTCGGCATGCACATGCATCAGCACATCGGACTCGTCGACGATGCCGACCAGCTTGTGGCCATCGATCACCGGCAGCTGCGAAACGTCATACAGTTTCATGCGCGTGTAGGCGGTGATCAGCAATTCGTTCGGACCAATCACGACGGTGTCACGCTGGGCGAACGGTCGCAACAGCAGGTCGCGCAGGTCGCCATGCGGTTCGCGTTCGAGGAAGCCGTTGTCGAGCATCCAGTAGTCGTTGTACATCTTGGACAGATACTTGTTGCCGGTGTCGCAGACCAGCGTCACCACACGCTTGTGACTGGTTTGTTCACGGCAGTATTTCAGCGCTGCCGCCACCAGCGTGCCCGTAGACGAACCGCCCAGCATGCCCTCCTTCGCCAGCAACTCGCGAGCGGTGAGGAAGCTCTCCTTGTCGGAGATCGCGTAGGCTTTCTTCACTCGCGTGAAGTCGCTGATGCTGGGCAGGAAATCCTCGCCGATGCCTTCGACCATCCAGCTGGCGGACTTGGTCGAGAGCGTGCCCTCGTTGATGTACTGAGTGAGGATCGAACCGACCGGATCGGCCAGGACGATTTCGGTAGCCGGCGAGTGCTCCGCGAAATACTGCGACAAGCCGGTCATGGTGCCGGAGGAACCGCAACCGACCACGATCGCATCGACCTTGCCGTCCATCTGTTCGAGGATCTCCGGTCCGGTCGTGGCGATATGCGCGGCCGGGTTGTCCGGGTTGCCAAACTGGTTGATGAAGTAGGCGCCCGGCGTTTCGCGCGCAATGCGCTCGGCCATGTCCTGGTAGTACTCGGGATGACCCTTGGCGACGTCCGAACGGGTCAGCACCACCTCGGCGCCCATCGCCTTGAGGTTGAAGATCTTCTCGCGGCTCATCTTGTCGGGCACCACCAGCACCAGGCGGTAACCTTTCTGCTGCGCGACCAGCGCCAGGCCCAGACCGGTGTTGCCAGCAGTCCCTTCGACCAGGGTATCGCCCGGCTTGATCTTGCCGGCCTTCTCGGCACCTTCGATCATCGAAAGCCCGATGCGGTCCTTGATCGAACCACCGGGGTTGGCGCTCTCGAGCTTGAGAAACAACTCGCACGGCCCGGTATCCAGACGCTGCGCGCGTACCATCGGGGTACGTCCGATCAGTTCAAGGACACTCTGGTGGACCGTCATGATGACTCCGTGGGATGGGAAGCAGCTGACGCTTGCGTCGCGTCAGCTGACTAGAGCGCCATGATAGCCGAGCCATCCAGCTACCGGCTTTGCAGGAGCCTGCACGAACACTCCAGGGCCGGACGCGCTGCGGCCCCGGCTCCCTTCCGATGGAAACAGGAAGAGGCCGGGGCCGCCATTCACATGAAACCGCAGCTTCAGTGGGTGCGATGCGCCCGATCTGCCCACATGCGCTCCAATCGCGCCTTGGCGAGCAATTTCTCCTTCTTCATGCTGGCCAGGGTCATATCGTCGATGGGAAGCACACCGATGTCGGCGTCGTGCACCTTGCTGTCGAGTTGTTTGTGATGTTGATAGAGCCGACGGAATTCGGCATCGGCATTCATCAATGCCTCGACATCATCACGCTGCTGGTTTTCAAACATGATCAGACCTCCTCGCGATTGAACTTGCGGGCGCCGTGAAAGCAGTCACCCGCTGACAGATGAACGCATGCACATAACCACGACCCGCGCCGAAACTCCGGAACGCAGGTGGGGAAAGTAGACGTGGGGATTGGGCATGGTTCAGGTCAATGACCCATGAAGCAGGAATGCCTCATGGGGCTTTGACGCTACTCCGCCGATCCGAGTGGTGCAAGTCCGCTGACGGCTCGTTGCGGTGTCAGCGATTAGCGGGGTAAAAACCTGTCAAAACAGCATTTTACATTCGCGTAACCGAGTCCCCGGCAAAGCCCGCGCAAGCCTTGGGACGATGCGTCCAAAGCCGGTGGCGAGGGAGCATTCGCGCACGCTGAGGGCGCCATTACTGGCGCCCTCAGTAAGGGTGCACTCAGTTCAGTGCCCGCTGTCTTGCCCCGACGGCGTAGCGTTGCCGTCTTGCATCTGCGAGCGCATGGCCTTGGCAGCTTTCGCCGCCAACGCTGCCTCCTGGCGAGCGGCCTTGGCTACTTTGGCCTGGGCTGCCGCGAGCTTCTTCGCCTGGTCGGCTTCGGCGCGTGCCTGGTCGGTCGCCAACTGCCCCTCTTGCTGCAGGCGTGCGGCCTCCTCTTGCGCCATCTGGTTCTGCAGGCGCTGGCGCTCGAGTTGAAGTTGCGCCATTTCGGTATCACGCCGGCTGTTTTCGAGCAGGATCTGGTCATGTTCGCGGTCGAGCTGGGTCAGCTTGACCTGGGCATCCTGGAGTTGCGCGGCGGTCTTGGCCAGATCCACGCGTCTTTCGGCCAGATACAGATCTTGCTCACGATCGTGCTTGCTCGCCTGCGCCAGCCGGTTGATGGCATCGCGCGCCCGCGCCTGCTCCGCCTGCGCATAGCCGCCCAGGACGGGATCGGCGGCAAGCTGGTCGAGGCTGCTGGTCAGGCGGCTGATGTCGATATCGTCTTTGCGGGCATGCGCGGTTCCGACGGTGCCCAGTGCCAGTGCGATCGCGGCGAAAGTGACAGTGAATCGCTTCATGGCTGGCCCCCCTGGGTGCTTGAGCTGGAGGTTGGCTGCTGCTGGTTGTTGTCAGGCACGGTCTGGAAGCCACCACCACCCGGCGGCGGGGCGGACAAGGTGGACGATGCCGGTGCCGGCATGTCCTGCGTGGGTTGTGCCGGTTGCGCACTGGAGGACGCACTCGGAGGAACCGCTGGCTGCTGCTTTGCCTGCTCCAGGGCAGCTTCGTCCTGCTCGCCCTGTGCACGCAATTGGGCATTTACCTGGAGTTTGTTCTGGATCTGTGCCCGTGCCGAACCCAGTCGGGCCTTAGCCTGCGCCAGCTCGGCGTCGGCACGCGATTCCTCGGCCAGATCGGACGCTTGCGCGTACTTGCGATCAGCCATCGCCGCCTGCGCCTGCTGGAACTTGTCCTGCGCGAAGCCCAGGTCGACCGGTGCATAGTCCGCGGCCCCGGCGTCGCGCGCCGCCTGCAGCTGGGACTGCGCCAGATTCATGGAGGCATCAGGCGGAGGCACCGTAGCGCAGCCGCCAAGTGCCAAAACCAGCGCCAAAGTGGCCGTAGCCATACGGATGCGGCCAAAAGATCCGGCCAGCGGCGAAAAGATGTGCACCATCACATTCCTCATAGAGTGTCGCGACGTATTGTGGGCGGGCATAATCCATCATTGCAACGTGCACAGATACCGGGGACAAAAGTGGACATCGGTTACTTCCTCAAGCTTATGGTAGACAAAGGCGCGTCGGACATGTTCCTGACGACCGGCGCCCCGGTAAACATCAAGGTCGAGGGCAAGCTATATCCACTGGGCAACACCGGCCTGCCGGGTGGCATGGTCAAGAAGATCGCCTACTCGCTGATGGACGAAGGCCAGGTACCGCAGTTCGAGCGCAACCTCGAACTCAACATGGCACTCGCCGTGAAGGAAACCGGCCGCTTCCGCATCAACGTGTTCAAGCAGCGCGGCGAAGTGGGCATGGTGATCCGCGCGATCAAGAGCGAGATCCCCAGCATCGAGCAGCTGCAGCTGCCCACCATCTTCCGCGACCTGATCATGGAGCCTCGCGGGCTGATCCTGGTAGTCGGCGCTACCGGCTCGGGCAAATCGACCACGCTGGCAGCGATGATCGACCAGCGCAACCGGAACTCGGCTGGCCATATCCTCACCATCGAGGATCCCATTGAATACCTGCACCGGCACAAGAAGTCGATCGTCAACCAGCGTGAGGTGGGGCTGGACACCCACAGCTATCACGAGGCGCTGAAAAACGCGATGCGTGAAGCGCCGGACGTGATCATGATCGGCGAGATCCGCGACACCGATACGATGGAGGCGGCGATCGCGTTCTCCGAAACCGGGCACTTGTGCCTGGCCACTCTGCACTCCAACAACGCCGATCAGACGCTGGAGCGCATCCTCAACTTCTTCCCGGAATCGGCGCACAAGAACGTGCTGATGAACCTGGCGTTGAACCTGCGCGCGGTGATCAGCCAGCGCCTGGTGATCGGCAAGGACGGTCGCCGCATTCCCGCGGCCGAGGTACTGCTCAATACCCCACTGATCCGCGACATGATCCGCCGCGGGCAGATCCACGAGATCAAGGAAGCGATGGATCGCAGCCTGCAGGAAGGCATGCAGACGTTCGACCAGTCGCTGTACCGGCTGTACAAGGACGGCCGGGTGGAACTCGAGGAAGCACTCAACAAGTCCGACTCGCGCGACGGCCTGGCTTTGAAGATCCGGCTAGCCGAAGGCGGCTCCGACGACCAGGAACTGGTCGCCGACCCCTATGGCATAGGCTTCTAGGTTCAGGGCGCACGAACTCCCGTAGGAGCGCACCCTGTGCGCGAAAGACCTGCGGAAGCATCGCGCACAGGGTGCGCTCCTACAGGCAACCCAAGGGTTCTCAGGCAGACACAGCTGCGTCAGGTTGCGCTTCCGGCGCCGCGCGCTGGAATGCCTCAAGCTCGTTGCACGCCTGGTTGATCCGCTGCAATGTCGGGTACTCATCCAGCGGCAATTTCCAGCGCCGGGCGTTGTAGAACTGCGGCACCAGACAGGCGTCGGCGATACTCGGTGTGTCGCCATGACAGTATCGGCCGGTCGCCGCGTTGTCGGCCAGCATCGCTTCCAGCGCCTTGAAGCCGGTGGCAATCCAGTGGCGCGACCATTCGCCGCGCTGCGCTTCATCGGCGCCAAACTGCGATTCGAGCCGATTCAGCACGCGCAGATTGCCCAGTGGATGCATGTCGCAGGCCACCGTCATGGCCAGTGCGCGAACCCGCGCGCGCCCTCGCGCATCGATCGGCAGGAGCGGGGTCTCCGGCTGGGTCTCGTCCAGGTATTCCATGATCGCCAGCGACTGGGTGACCACCCGTTCGCCATCGAGCAGGCAGGGAATCAGCTCCTGCGGATTGATCTCACGATAGGCCGGCGCATGCTGTTCGCCGCCATCGCGCAACAGATGCACGGGCCGGGATTCGTAGCTCAATCCCTTCAGATTCAGCGCGATGCGCACGCGATAGGCGGCGCTGGAGCGCCAGTAGCCGTACAGCACTAACCCGGTGGTCATGAGACGTCCCCAGCGCAAAGATGGCAGTTTAGCCAAGCCATGGCTCCGACACACTGCCGTGCAGCAGGGTTGTCGTCAACCACCTCGATACCGCAGCCGCCGTTTGCATCGAGGGCTGGGGCGCCGGACAATAGACGGTTAACGCCCGTCAGCGGCGACTTTCAACCGCAACCTACAACGGAGTTCCGCCGTGTCCGTCATCCGCATGAGTGATCTTGATTTGCGCGACCAGCGCGTGCTGATCCGCGAAGACCTGAATGTGCCGATCGACGATCACGGCCAGATCACCTCGACCCAGCGCCTCGACGCCGCCCTACCGACGATCAAGGCCGCCCGCGATGCTGGCGCGAAGGTGCTGGTGTTGTCGCACCTGGGTCGCCCGAAAGAGGGTCAGTTCGACGCCGGATCGTCGCTGGCGCCGGTTGCAAAGTGGCTCGGCGACAAACTCGGCACGCCGGTGCGGCTGGTCGCCGATTACCTTGGCGGCGTCGAGGTGGCCGCCGGCGAGGTGGTCGTGCTCGAGAACTGCCGCATGAACGTCGGCGAAGGCAAGGACGACGAGGCACTGGCGAAGAAGTATGCCGCACTGTGCGACATCTTCGTGATGGACGCGTTCGGCACGGCGCACCGCGCGCAAGCCTCCACCCATGGCGTGATCAAGTTCGCACCGATCGCCGCTGCCGGCCCTCTGCTGTGCGCCGAACTCGATGCACTGGGCAAGGCACTCGAGCATCCCGCACACCCGTTGCTGGCGATCGTCGCCGGCTCCAAGGTTTCCACCAAGCTGACCCTGCTGGACAACCTGATCGGCAAGGTCGACCAGCTGATCGTCGGTGGCGGCATTGCCAACACCTTTATCGCTGCGATGGGCCACTCGATCGGCAACTCGTTGTACGAACCCGATCTGATCGACGCGGCGAAGAAGGTGCTCGCCGACGCCAAGCGCCGTGGCGCCCTGGTGCCCATGCCGGTCGACGTCGTGGTGGCGCCGGAATTTTCCGCGCACGCCTCGGCCACGGTGAAAGCAGTCGACCAGGTGCAGAACAACGAGATGATCCTCGACATCGGGCCGGAGACCGCCAGGCGCTACGCCGAACTGATCGCCAAGGCCGGCACGGTGGTGTGGAACGGCCCCGTCGGCGTGTTCGAGTTCGATGCGTTCGGCAACGGCACCGAGACGCTGGCGCGCGCGATTGCCGCGTCCAACGCGTTCTCGATCGCCGGTGGCGGCGACACGCTGGCGGCGGTCGACAAGTACGGCATCGCCGATGACGTCTCCTACATCTCGACCGGTGGTGGCGCCTTCCTCGAATTCCTCGAAGGCAAGGAACTGCCAGCGGTCACTGCGTTGAAGGCACGCGCTGCCCGCTGATGCTTTGCCTGTTCGACCTTGACGGAACCCTGATCGATTCCGAACACGGCATCGTCGCCTGCGTAAAGCATGCGCTGGCGAAGCTCGACGTGCCCGCGCCATCGCAGGAGGAACTGCGTCGATGGATCGGCCCACCGCTGCGACACAGCTTCGCGCCACTGCTGGATCACGATCCGCTGCGCATCGAGGCGGCGGTGGAGCATTACCACGAGCGCTTCCATACCGATGGCTGGCGTGAGCATGCAATCTATCCCGGCATCGAGACGCTGATCCAGCGCCTGCTCGCCAACGGTCACCAACTCGCCGTGGTCACCAGCAAGCCGCAGCGCCATGCCGCGCCGATCATCGCGCACCTGCCGTTCGGCGATGCATTCCTGCGCCTGTACGGGCCGAGCCCGAACAGCGCACACAGCGAGAAGGCATCGATGATAGCGGCGGCACTGGCCGACTTCGGCGCGAAGCCCGAAGACACCGTAATGATCGGCGACCGCCGTTTCGACATCGAAGGCGCGGTCGCGAATGACGTGCGCGGTATCGGCGTGCTGTGGGGTTTCGGCAGTCGCGCGGAGTTGGAGCAGGCTGGCGCCAGCGCGATTGCGGCTACGCCGGATGAATTGGCAGAGTTGCTGACGGCCTGAGCATTTTGCGTCCCCTCTCCTGCTTGCAGAGGAAGGTTGGGCTGGGCTCGATCTTTGCTCCAACCGCCGGCAGCACAGCGTAGGTTGGGGTGAGCGCCAGCGAACCGCAACGTTCCCGCCGCAAAATGCTGGGCTTCGCTGACGCTCACCCCAACCTACGTGCCACCGATAAGCCGTTCGTCCTGAGCGTAGCGCAGCGGAGTCGAAGGGCACTCGGGAAACTACGGACGGCCCGGATCAATGGTTGCGGGTTTGGATTTAGCTTCGGCCGTGGCTTTAGCTCTGCTCTGCTTTTGATCCAGCTTCTACAAACAGTGCGCGCAGGACGCGCGCCGCTTTACCCGGGGCCCCTGTGCGGCGGTGAGGTGGGGTCGACAGGCCCCGCAGGGGGAATCGACACGATGTCGATTCCTTTTCGCCAGCACAGGGATGTGCTGTCGAAAAGCCCGGCCTCGCCTCACGGACTTTCTGGGCAGGATGCCCAGAAAGCGCTGCGCGGGGTGGCCTTCTCTTTGGGTTACTTTTCTCTTGGCCGGCGTGCGTCAAGGTAGTTGTCGCCTCGTCCGTTATGCCGCCGTCTTTAGCGGTGGTCGTTCGGGGTTGAGATAGACCGTGTCATCCAGGGTCCAGTCGCGTGTCTGGCCCGTCCATCGGGCCGGCTGTCGTTCGCGAGCGCTCGCATAGAGCGCCGCGCGGCGGGCCAGCAGTTGATCGGCCTGGCCGGTATGACGCTGGCTCGGGGTGACATAGTTGAGCGCGCTGTGACGGTGCTCGTGGTTGTACCAGGCGACGAAGCGGTTGACCCAGACGCGGGCCTCCTGGAGCGTATCGAAGGGCCGTTCCGGCCAGAGTGGGCAGTATTTCGCGGTGCGGAAGAGTGCTTCGGCATAGGCATTGTCGTTGCTCACCCGCGGGCGGCTACCCATTTCATCCACTCGCCCGCTGCCGCCTTCCATTCTGATTTAAGAAATCAAACGAGGCGACAACTATCCTGACGTGGAGGGTGGCCAAGCAAGAGAAAAGTGACTCGCCCTCCGCAGGAGGACGAAACGCTCTGCAAGCGAAATAGCAGATAGCGGGAATGCCATAGTTCACGCCTAAGGCGCTGGGCCCCTGCCTTCGCAGGGGTGACGAGGGCGGGCGTCCCGCGAGCACCCGAACCCTCACCCCAACCCTCTCCCGATGGGAGAGGGGGCAGTGCGCGCTTACTTTATTGTGCGCTTCACCGCGGCCACCACATGGGCAACAGTAAAGCCGAAGTGCTCGAACAGCTGTGGCGCCGGTGCCGAGGCACCGAACGTGGTCATGCCGACCACGTCGCCGTCGAGGCCCACGTACTTGCACCAGAAATCAGCGGTAGCCGCTTCCACCGCGACGCGCGCGCGGCACCAACCCGGCAGTACGCCTTCGCGGTATTCCAGCGGCTGTGCATCGAACACTTCAGTGCACGGCATGGAAACCACGCGCACGGCGATATTTTGCTGCGCCAGCGCGCGCGCTGCTTCCATCGCCAGCTCCACTTCCGAACCGGTGGCGATCAGGATCGCGTTGAACTTCGTATCCAGCGGGTCGGACAGCACGTAGCCACCACGTGCGATGTCCGCCAACTGCTGCTCGGTGCGCTGCTGGTGCTTGAGATTCTGTCGCGAGAAAACCAGGCATGCCGGCGCGCCCTTGCGCTCGATCGCTGCCTTCCATGAGGCGGCCGATTCAACGGCATCGCAGGGGCGCCACACCTGGTTGTTCGGGATGTAGCGCAACGAGGCGAGATGCTCGACCGGTTGATGGGTCGGGCCGTCCTCGCCCAGACCGATCGAGTCATGCGTGTAGACATGGATCGCATGCGCCGGAATCAGCGCGCTCATGCGCACCGCGTTGCGCGCATAGTCGGAGAACACCAGGAACGTCGCGTCGTACGGGATGAACCCGCCATGCAGCGCGAGCCCATTGGCAATCGCCGTCATGCCGAACTCGCGCACGCCGTAATAAATGTAGTTGCCCTTGCCGTCGGAGCTATTGCCGGTGGCGGCGTCGAGGCTGCCTTTCCACTTGGTGAGATTGGAACCGGCCAAATCAGCCGAACCGCCGACCAACTCCGGCAACAGCGGACCGAAGGCATCCAGCGTCATCTGCGATGCCTTGCGCGTGGCGACTTCCGGGCCTTCCAGCTGCAGCTTGGCGATATACGCCTGCGACTTGGTGGCCCAATCAGCCGGCAAGTCACCGGCAAGACGGCGCTTGAACTCAGCGGCCAGCTCCGGATGCGCGGCAGCGTATTTCGCGAAGGCGTCGTTCCACGATTGTTCGCGTTTCGCCCCCGCGGCTTTGGCGTCCCAACCGGCGTAGATCTCGGCGGGAATGTCGAACGGCGCATAGCTCCAGCCCAGTTGCGCACGCGCGGCGGCAATCTCGTCCTTGCCCAATGCCGCACCGTGGCTTTCTTCCTTGCCCTGCTTGTTCGGCGCGCCAAAACCAATGATGGTTTTGGCGCAAATAAGCGTGGGCTTCTCGCTCTGGCTGGTGGCTGCTTTCAGTGCTTTGCTGACTGCGGCAGCGTCATGACCATCCACCCCGCGGATCACATTCCAGCCGTAGGCTTCAAAGCGTGCCGGCGTATCGTCGGTGAACCAGCCGTGCACCTCGCCGTCGATCGAGATGCCGTTGTCGTCATAGATCGCAATGAGTTTGCCCAGCTGCCAGGTACCGGCGAGCGAGGCGACCTCGTGCGAGATGCCTTCCATCAGGCAACCATCGCCGAGGAAGACGTAGGTGTGGTGATCAACCACGTCATGGCCCGGCCGGTTGAAATGTGCCGCCAGGATTTTTTCGGCCAGCGCGAAACCCACGGCATTGGCCAGACCCTGGCCAAGCGGGCCGGTGGTGGTTTCCACTCCCGGGGTTTCGCTGGCTTCCGGATGGCCGGCCGTTTTCGAATGCAGCTGGCGGAAATGCTTCAGCTGATCCATCGGCAGATCGAAGCCGGTCAGGTGCAACAACGCGTATTGCAGCATCGAGCCGTGACCATTGGAGAGCACGAAGCGATCGCGGTTGGCCCACTTCGGATTCGTCGGATTGAACTGCAGGAAGTCGTTCCACAGCACTTCGGCGATGTCCGCCATCCCCATCGGCATGCCCGGATGGCCGGATTTGGCCGCTTCCACGGCGTCCATGGCGAGGGCGCGCACGGCGTTGGCGAGTTCGCGGCGGGTGGTCATGCAGTGTTCTCCGGAAGGACGGCGGTTAAAACCGCCATTGTCGCCGATCACCGGTTTTCTGTCGCCCGCGACCATCTGCCGCCATTCCGGGCCGAGACAAGGCTTGACATTAACCACCCCTTAATCCTGTACCAGCCGGTATTGAAACTCTTCAGGTGCCACCCGATCTAATGCACCAGCACCGCCAGAAGGCGGACGCCAAAGCTGTGGCAGCACCTTTCCCCGAGGCGCCACGGCCTGATCAAAACAAGAGGAATACCCCCATGAACAAGAAGTTGCTTGCTGTTGCCCTTGCTACCGCCGCCTTGGCGGTCGTCCCCGCTGCCTTCGCGCAGTCCACCACCCCCACCGCCCAGCAGGGCTGGTACGTCGCTGCTGATGCCGGCTATGCCGCATTGGACAAAGGCCCGTACGACAATGGCGGTATCGCCGGTGGCGTGAAGGGTGGTTATCGTTTCGCGATCAACCCGGAAACCTCGCTGGGTGTGGAAGTGGGCTACCAGTACCTGGGCCAGGTCACCGCCCGCGGTCTGTCCAGTGACACCTCTGGCACCAAGTCCCAGCTGCGCGGCACCACCGCTGGCCTGGATCTGCGCTACAACCTCAGCCCGAGCTGGTACGGAGAGGTGCGTGGCGGTGCGTTCTATGCCCAGGGCCAGGGCCTCACCGACAACGTGAACCCGCAACAGTACCTGCAGTTCAACCGCACCCAGTACTACGCCGGTGCGGGCGTGGGCTACAACATCACGCCGCAGTGGAGCGCGGGTCTGAACTACAACTACTACAACGGCACCGGCCGCGGCGTGGATCTCGCCACGAACGTTTACACGGTCTCGGCGGAATACCGCTTCTAAGATCGACAGATCATCGTCGTAACGATAACGGGCGCCTCAGGGCGCCCGTTTTTTTGTCGCGTGACAGCGGAAATCAAACAGCTACGGTGACTTTCATCACGTGAAATCAGGATTCACAGACCCTCAACGCGTCACGGAGTAATCAGCAGAAAGAAATGTCGCGAAGCTGGGGGCTCGCGTCATAGAGGCAGCACGTCATCGTGTTCTGCCCCGGGAGAAAATCCATGTCATGGACTGTCTTGGCCACGTTGGCGATCGTGAGCTTCTTCTCTGCGGCTTCGCGTGCCGCGGAGCGCTCGAGTGAATTCACGATACAGGTCACGATTGTCCCGAGTTGCGACATCACCAATACCGCACCGCCTCTAGTGCAGACGGCCGATCTTGCCCGCGTTCTCAGGAAAGCCATCCAGCAACGCTTCTTGCGGATCGATTGCCATCCCGTAGTGCCATACAACATTGTCGTGGACACATGGACCCCACGAAGTACGGTCGTTGAAGCTCCATGCGCTGCCGCCATGGGCAGCAACAAATCGCCACCGTCTTCTGTGTTCGGGCCAAGCCCGGGCGATGTCGATACGCACGCCTGCAATTTGCACCAGGAGCTGGTCGCAACGGTGGTCTATTGAGGCCAGGCGTTCGTCGCTCATCGACGCAGCGCTCAACAAGGTTTGCCGTCACAACATTCGCTCTGCATGGCAAAGGCAGTGACAACTGCTGGTCATCCAGTATTTGATAACTCGGGAGGAACACATCATGTGCACTATCCGCAAGCTGCTGCCGACCCTGGCCATTGCCCTCACTTTTGCGGGACCCGCCACGACTCTGGCAGCCACCAAGACGGCGACCTTCACGGTGACGGCCACGGTCATAAGTGATTGCACGATCGCCAGCGCGTCGAATATCAATTTCGGCAATGTTGGCGTAATGGCCAACAACACAGATACCACCGGAACAATAAACGTCACTTGCACCACAGGTACGCCGTATAACCTGGAGCTCGATGCAGGCTCGGCGACGGGGTCCACGCTTGCCAATCGACTCATGGCAAACGGCAGCAATACGCTCAAGTATCAGTTGTATCGCGACAGTGCCTATACCAATGTCTGGGGAATCACCATCGGCACGGATACCAGCGTCGGTACCGGAACCGGGAATAGCACCCCTTTCACGGTATACGCGCGCATGCCGCCTCAGCCGACTCCCGTGGTGGGGACGTATACCAGCACGGTCACAGCCACGATTGCGTTCTGAACCCGGCGGCTTGAATCGTGAGCCGTGGATATCGCACGGCGCACATGGAGAATGTCGTTAGCCGTGATTGGTATGGGTGCCGGAGCCTGTGCAAGCCATGCGTGCCTCGAAGCATCGAGGGTGCATGCCGGCTCTGTCTCGACGCCATGATCACCACTCTAACGTGTGTTGGTTTCCTGCTGAGGCATCGTTTCGCTTCGTCCCAACTATGCCCCGCTTCATCCTTGAGGAGAGCGTCATGAAAATGCGTCTGTCGGCATGCTTTGTGTCATTGGCCAGCCTGATGGCGACCACGGTCGCGACCGCGGCCTCCATCCACGTCAAGCCCACCACGGTCAACCTGGGACCCGGCCAGTCTGCGGCAAACATTACGATCACCAATGAAGGCGACAAGCCGCTGAATGCCCAGGTGCGTGTATTCGGCTGGGATCAGCAGCAGAACAAGGATGTGCTCGGGGCCACCGACAAGCTTGTTGCAAGTCCTCCGGCAACCACGCTGGCAGCGGGGCAGAGCCAGTCCATACGCCTGGTCCGCGTGGACAAGACGGCGCCCACCAGCGAGGAGACCTATCGACTGGTGGTGGATGAGATACCTGACAAGGCCGATGTGACGCAGGTGGGCGTCGCTGTACAGATGCGTTATTCGTTGCCAGTGTTTGTGATGCCCAAGGCCGGCATGAAAAAAGCTGACCTGACGGTTACCGCGCAGGTGTCAGGCAACGCACTGACGGTGAGCGCACAGAACCGTGGGGAAGTGCATGCACAGGCGGCCAATCTATCGGTGGTCTACGCAGGTAACGTCTCGGTGCCCGTGATCAACGGGCTCGTAGGTTACGTGCTACCGGGCAAAAGCATGCAATGGATCGTGAATCTTCCAGCCGACGCCATGGCCAAGGGCAAACCCATGGGCGTCACCGCGACATTCAACGGGCAACCGTTCAACGTGAACTTGTAATACGCGGGTGCGGCAGGCCTGAACGTCGGAGTGAGCGATTCGCCTGATGATCGATGGGCCTGGCGAAGGCTGGAACTCCGGCACGGAGACGCCATCGATGGGCTTTGCACTTCGATCCCTGGTGCGTGCATGCGGCACCGCGATGGGTCTGCTTGGGGCGGGTGTGGCCTGGGGTGCGGTGGCGCCAGATGCGCAGGCCATGCCTGCGCAAACGAACGCGCAAGCTGAAGTCTCGCAGGCGCTCTATCTGGCATTGTTCGTGAATGGCCGGGACCAGGGCCTTATCGTTCACGTCGATCGCGTGGGGAACACGTTCTACATCGCTGCCGACGAGCTGAGCGAAGCGGGGATCCGTACCGAGAATCTTCCGTTTGGCCCTGATCGACGCATCGCGCTGGATGCCATTCCCAACTTGCGTTTCGTCTATCGATCAACTGAGCAGCGCATTGACTTCAGCTTGCCCGACGCCCAGCTGAAACCCGAGTCCCTCGGCTATCAGCGTGCGGTGCCGCCCCGACCAACGTCCGGCACCGGTCTCTTGTTGAATTACGCGGCGAACTTCCAGGGCACGCGCATCAGCTACACGCAGTCGCTCGACGAACAGCGCACGCTTGACCCATTGCTAACCACCGCCACTTACGGAAGCACGCCGCCACTCACCCAGCAGGCCGCCGTCGCCGAATACAACGCTCTCAACCGCACTCTGTCAGTGGGAACGCAGCTGAGTTTCTTTTCGCCAATCGGCATTTTTGTCAACTCGGGCTACACGACGCTGGAGGACGGCCAGAGCCGCTATCTGCGGGAGGATACGTATTGGAGTTATTCGTCGATTGATTCGCTGCTCACCTATACGGCAGGCGACTTCATTTCGTCATCGCTGACCTGGTCACGCTCATTGCGAATGGGCGGCTTCAGTATTGCAAGCGACTTCGCGATACGACCGGACCTGGTGACCTTTCCAGTCCCCGCGTTGGGCGGCACGGCGGTGGTGCCCACGACGGTGGACTTGTATATCAATCAGCTGCGTCAGTACTCGGGCCAGGCGACAGGCGGCCCGTTCATCATCAACACGGCACCGGCGCTCACCGGTGCCGGTCAAGCCCAACTGGTCTATCGCGACGAGCTGGGGCGCGAAGTGACCGTCAATGAATCGCTCTACGTCGATTCGCGGCTGCTTGAGACCGGGCTTTCTCAGTGGTCGCTGGAGGTCGGCTATCCGCGCAACAACTATGGCATCAACTCATTCGACTACGCGTCGTCGCCGGTCGCCAGTGGATCATGGCGCTACGGTGCTTCGGACATATTCACGCTGGAAAGCCACGCGGAATTCGCACAAGGCCTGCACAATCTCGGCATCGGCAGCCTGTTCGAGTTGGGACATTGGGGCGTGTTCAATGGCTCGGTCACGGTGGATCGCGGCGATACGCAAGGCACGCAAGCGAGTCTTGGTTATCAATACACCGCGCCCTACGTGAGCGTGAATGCGCAAGCCATGCGCACCTATGGCGATTATCGGGACCTTGGCGATATCGAGGGTGTACCGGTACCCAGGCGCGAGCTGCATGCATCGGTCAGTGTGCCCATTGGCGTGGGCCAAAACATCTCGCTTGCCTATGCGCGGCAGGATGCATCGATCCTCGGCGGGTCACGCATCACGTCGCTCGGCTATAGCGGCTCGTTCGGCTCGCGGTTCAGCATATTCGCGAATCTGTTCAAAGATCGGGACCAACCGGATTCGGGTGGCATCTATATCGGCTTGATCGTCGATCTCGGTGACCGCACCAGCGTATCCGCCAGCGCCAGTCGTTACGGCGACACAAAGTCGATGGCGCTTTCGGCCAACCATTCGATCGACTATGACACCGGCGGCTTTGGCTGGAACGTGCTGGCTGACGGCGGCAATGGAGGCTACCGCCACGAGATGGGCCGGCTGGACTATCAGGGAACCTACGGCGACCTCTCCGCGCAGATCGAGCACTCCGACCTGAATAACAGCAGTTACACCTCCAACTCGCTGTATGCAGCGGGGGCGCTGGTGTTCATGGACGGCTCGTTGCTGGCGTCGCGCCCGATCAGCGACGCTTTCGCCGTGGTGAGCACCGATGGCACGCCCGACGTGCCGGTGCTTCGGGAAAACCGCCTCGTCGGTAACACCAACAGTGGCGGCCATCTGCTGGTGCCGGATTTGCTTTCGTACGACACCAACCACTTGTCGATCTATACGCTCAATCTACCGGTGGAAGCAAACGTGGAAACGGATCATCTGGACGTGGCGCCGCGCGCGAAGTCGGGCGTGCTGGTCCACTTCGCCATGGGCCGCTATGAGGGTGCCACGGTTATCCTCAAGGACGAGCAAGGTCAGCCGCTGCCAGTGGGAACCCATGTCACGTTGGCTGGATCCACGGCGAAAGCCTTGGTGGGCTTCGACGGCCAAGTATTCTTCCCGACGCTGCAACCCGGAGGGAACACGGTCTCCGCCTTGGTGGGCGATGTGATGTGCACGGCCGACATACGTTTTAGAACAGCCGACACGATGAAGACGATCGGCCCCTTTGTCTGCAAGAGGACACCCAAGCCATGAAACCATGGATGCTCGCCGTGATGGTGCTGGCCGTGGCGCTGACATGGTCAGGCCGTGCGTTTTCCCAAAGTTGCAATGGGAGCATGGGCACCCTCAACTTTGGAACGGTGAGTGCCGTCTCGCCGAACAACACGGATGTGTCCGGCAACCTGTCCATCTCATGCAGCGGTTTTGGTGGAACGCCCTATGTACGGGTTTGCGCGAACCTTGGTCTGCCCGCCTCGGGAGGAACCTGGGGTGCAAGGCTGGTGCCAGGGTCGTCCAGCCCCATCAGCTTGGCGTATACCATCTACAAGGACTCGGCGCGTACACAGACGTGGACCAGCGTATGGGACTCACCCACCCAATCGAACTCTATAGACATCCAGCTTGTCGCGGGCACTGCCCTTGCCAATCTTCCCGTCTATGCGAGGGTGCCGGGCAACCAATCTACGGTGCCAGCCGGCAGCTACTCGAGCAACTTCGGCGTCAATGACGCAACGGTAGCGTACGTGGGCTATACGTCCAATCCGCCAGCATGTTCCAGCTCGTTTTATGCCACTGGTTTCACATTTACCGTACAGGCCACGGTTGCCTCCGATTGTCTGATCACTGCCACGAATGCCAATCTCGGCTCGATTGGTCTGATCACCAATACCGTGGCTGTCCCAGGCACGATCACCACGACGTGCACCAACGGAACGACATATTCGGTTTCGATCAACGCAGGTCAGGGCACGGGCGCCACGGTCGCCTCACGCTTGCTCACGCGTACCGGTAGCACCGATACGCTCAGATACAACATTTATCTCGATGGCGCTTACAAGCAGATCTGGGGTGACGGTAGCAATGGGACATACACCCGCCCGTCAACGGGAGTCGGCACGGCGCAGGCCAACACGTATTACGCGGTCCTTGCACCGCAGCCGGGTGTGAAGCCCGGTACCTATACCGATCAGCTGATCGCCACGGTGACGTTCTGAAGATAGATGCGGCGGAGTGAGCTCCGTGCGTTGCAAGGTCGCCGTGGATACCTGGCTGGCCCCAGGTCGAGTTATTCGCGTTCGGTCAGGGCCGCGATCCATTCGCTGCCATCTGGCAGGGGATCGTTTCAACGCGAGAACATCCCACAAAGATTAATAACCCCTTAATTCTGCGGCAACAAATAGTGAATCTTTTCCTTGAGTCACATCTAAGTCCTGTGCGTGCCGATATGAAAACCGGCAGCGCACCGCATCAGCGGCCACTCCCCCTCCCCTTGGCCGGCTGCCATGACAAAAGGAAAATCCCGCATGAAAAAAACCCTGCTTGCTCTCGCTCTCACCACCGCCGGTATGCTGACCTTGCCCACCGCGTTTGCGCAGAGTGCGCCAACCGATAATGGTGGCTGGTTCGTCAACGGAAACGTGGGCCAGACCTCACTCGACAAAGGCCCCTACGACGACCACGACACGGGCTACGGCATCAACGGTGGCTATCGCTGGGCATTGAGCCCCTCAGTCGCACTGGGCGCCGAGGTCGGCTACAACGATCTGGGCAATTTCCGCCCGCAGAATATTTTCAACAACCAAGCCGTGGTGGATGGCAAATCGCAGTTGCACGGCTGGACCGCCGGTGTGAACGGCCACTTCAACATCACTCCGAACTGGTACGTCAGTGCACGTACCGGCCTGTACAGCTGGACCGGCCACGGCCTGAGCAACAACGTCAATCCCGTTCGCGAAGGGCTGGACGACACCAGCTACTACGCGGGCGCCGGCGTGGGCTACGACTTCAACAATCACGTCAGTGTCGGCCTGAACTACGACTACTACGATGCCAAGAAGGACAACGTGAACCTGAGCACCGACATGGTCTCGGTCAGCGCGGAATACCGTTTCTAAGCGGCACGCTCGATTCGGAAAAGCAAAACGGGCGCCGCAAGGCGCCCGTTTTGTTTGATGCGATGGAAGTCTGAAGTTTCAGCGTTCCCGGGCTTTCGCGCACAAGGCGCTTTCCATGGTGCTGGCGATCAGCCGTTCCACTGACCCAGCGCGGCCAGGCCGTTGTCACGCGCGCGCGCGTGTACGGTCTTCTGCGCTTCGGCGTAGTTCGCCTTCATGTCGCGCGCCCACAGTTTCAGTGCCGCCTGCTGCATGGCGCGACCGTACGAGAACGACAGCGGCCACGGATGCGGGCCGATGCGGTTCATCGCATTCAGATGCGCTGTGGACTGTTCGTCGGTCTGACCACCGGAGAGGAACACGATGCCCGGCAGCGAGGCCGGCACGGTGGTCTTGAGCACGCGCACGGTCGCCTCGGCCACTTCCTCGACGTCGACCTGCTCGTCGGAATCCTTGCCCGGGATGACCATGCTGACCTTCAGGATGGTGCCTTCCAGCATGACGTTCTGCTCGTACAGCGCATTGAACAGGCTGCGCAGAACAGCTTCGTGCACTTCATAGCTGACTTCGATGCTGTGGTCGCCGTCCATGATCACTTCGGGCTCGACCATCGGCACGATGCCCGCTTCCTGGCACAGCGCCGCATAGCGCGCCAGCACGTGGCAGTTCGCCTCGATTGCGGTGGAGCTGGGATTGTCTTCGCTGATGTTGATCACCGCGCGCCACTTGGCGAACTGCGCACCCAGCTTGGCGTATTCCTGCAGACGCTCACGCAAGCCGTCCAGGCCTTCGGTCACCACGTCGCCGGGGAACCCTGCCAACGGCTGCGGACCCTTGTCGACCTTGATGCCGGGGATGATGCCGGCCTTCTTCATGATCGTGGTGAACGGCACGCCGTCCTTGGTCGACTGACGGATCGTCTCGTCGTACAGGATCGCGCCCGAAATGTGCTCGTTCAGACCCGGCGTGGTCAGCAGCAGCTCGCGGTAGGCGCGGCGGTTCTCTTCGGTGCTCTCGATACCGACGGCCTCGAAGCGCTTACTGATGGTGTTGGTCGACTCATCGATGGCGATGATGCCCTTGCCCGGCGCGACCATCGCCAGTGCGATGCTTTCGAGATCTTCAATACTCATGACGACTCCGTATAGCGAAGGCAGTGGCTGCCCACACAGGATTTAGGCCGCCCCGGAACCGGAACGGCATGGTTCAAAACGTCAATTATAAGCCAGATTGACGGTGCGGCGGCGCAAGACCGCGCCGCCGGCGGTTCAGGAGCCGTAACCGGGCAGTTTGCAGGCATCCAGCAGCTGCTGGCGCTGCGCCTTGTCCTCGGGCGCGTTGAACGGAACGATGTAATAGGTCGCCACCGGCGCACTGATATGGTTGGTCAGCGACGGGCCATAGCGAAAATTGGACACCGCGCTGATGGCGGCCGGTCCCAGGTCGCTTTTGGGCGACAGCTTGACCAGTTGCACATCCATCGGCACGCCGTCGGAACCGACCGTATAGGTCACGGCCGCGCAGCCGGGCTTGTCCAGGTTCAAGCCACTATTGGGCGCATCCATCTTTACGCTGGTATTGAGCAGGATCCAGTAGCGATACAGATCCTGCTGGTCGACCTTGCGCGTCTGCGCCAGTACCGGTGCCACAAAGCCCAGGGCCGCGGCCAGCAACAGACCCTGTCGAAGCGGACGAAATATCGATTTCATGATGGTCTCCTTTGCAGAGCAGGAAAATCCTGATGCAAGCAGTCTAACTGCCTTGCGCGGTACCGGCATCAGGATCGGTTTCCGCCATCGCGTTGTGTGGATAGCCACGCAAACGATGGAGCACACCGACCAACCCACGGGAGCCTATTGCCAGTGCAGCACCGCCTACAGCTGTCGCAGCGCATTGAACTAGCCAATGCCATTCATTGGATGACAGGCTTACGGATGCGCTCGACGATGCCGAATCATGCGTGATGATCAACATCCGTACGACTTGACTTACACATCCGCTTACACCACTGATCAACAACCATGCGCCCATCACCGAGAAAGCGATGCGTTGCACTTGATCGGCGCCGATCGGGCTTTCCAGGATTTCATGCCGGTTCCACCCTATGGCCCACCAAGCAAGAATGTTTGGCCACAGCCACAATGCAAACGCGATTAGCAAACCGGCGATCCAGAAAAGTAACGTGCCTAGCGCGAAGTGTTCATTTTGTTGACTGAAAAAGACAAAGATAGTCGGTGCTTGCTCAAGCAACCCTACCGCCATGAATACTGCACCTAGCCGGATCGCCACACAAAGCACCGTGTACAACGTAGTTTTCATCACGTCCCCCTGTGAAAATCCGGCATTTGGAGCTGGTCTGGACTACTCGGCGAATCAAAGATCGCGCAGGCTTTCGACCATGCCGTCGGCGCCGACCGAGAGTAGCTTGAGGGTATTGGTGCCGCCGCCCTGACCGACGTGATCGCCGTGGGTCAGTATCACGCGGTCGCCTTCGCTCAGGCGGCCTTGTGCGAACAGCTGCTGCACCGCGGCACGCGCAGTCGCCGCTGAACTCTGGCCGCCGCGAGTGAACTCCACCGGTCGCACATCGCGCAGCAGCAGCATGCGTCGACGCGCATCGGCCAGTGGCGACAATGCGTAGATCGGTACCGCCGTGCGATAGCGCGACAGCCATTGGGCGGTAGCACCGGATTCGGTCAGCGCCACGATCGCGCGTACGCCGAGCTCGCCGGCCAGCAGCATCGCCGCCAGCGCGATCGCCTGATCAGTGCGATCCAGCCGGTGTCCGGCAGCGGTCAGATCCTCCTTCGGCTCGAACTGGCGTTCGGCACCGAGGCAGATCCGGCGCATTGCCGCCACCGCCTTGTCCGGATGCGCGCCGGCGGCGGTTTCCTCCGACAGCATCACCGCGTCGGTGCCGTCGATCACCGCGTTCGCGACGTCGAGCACCTCGGCACGGGTGGGAATCGGCGAACGCACCATCGACTGCAGCATTTGCGTGGCCGTGATCACGGCGCGATTGCGTTGCACCGTTTCACGGATGATTTTTTTCTGCAGTCCGGGCAACTCGGCATCGCCGATCTCCACACCGAGATCGCCGCGCGCCACCATCACCACGTCAGAGGCATCGATGATCTCGCCCAGCACGGGGATCGCATCGGCACGCTCGATCTTGGCCACCAGCGCCGCGTTGCCACCGGCCTCATGCAGCAATCGACGCGCCTGATGCATGTCGTCGGCCGAACGCACGAACGACACCGCCAGGAAATCCGCGCCAATCTCGGCGGCCAGCTTGATGTCGGCCTTGTCCTTGTCCGACAGCGCCGTCACCGAGAGTCCGCCGCCCTGGCGGTTGAGTCCCTTGCGATTGGATAGCCGTCCACCGACCAGCACCTGGCAACGCACTTCAGCGCCGACCACCTCCAGCACGGTCAGCGCAACCAGCCCGTCGTCCAGTAGCAGCACGTCATCGGCATGCACGTCCTGCGGCAACTCGTAATAGCTGACACCGACGCGCGTGGCGTTGCCGGGCGGTGCGTCGGGGCGGCAGTCGAGCACGAAGTGGGCACCGTCGAGCAGTTCCACCGGGCCATTTGCAAACGTCTCGATACGGATCTTTGGTCCCTGCAGGTCGGCCAGCACGCCGACCTCGCGGCCTGCGGCGGCCGACGCCACGCGCACCGCATTGGCGCGTGCGCGATGATCGTCGGGCAGCCCGTGCGACAGGTTCAGTCGAACCACATCGACGCCTTCGGCAATCAACTTTTCAAGCATGCCTGGAACGTCAGTAGCGGGGCCCAGGGTGGCAACGATCTTGGTACGGCGCGAGGGGGTTTCGGTAGTCATCGCTGGCATGGTGGTGGTGGTCTTCTGAGCCTAGCAGAACTATTGGCGTGTGCCTTGGGTGCCACTACCCGGCGCTGCCGCCGCGCCTTGCAGTGTGAGGTTGAGCACTTCCGCGAGTCGTCGGCCGGCCTCGCGCAGGCGTAGTTCGGCCACCGGCAATTCGGCATCGACGTAGGCCTGGCTGATCTTGTGGTCGGTCGGATAGAAGCCGGCCTCTGCGGTGATCGCGCAGGATTCCTCAGCCCACTGTGCGTAGGGATTGTCGAGTGGCGCGATCGGCGGCGGCAACGGCACCAGGCCGCGCGCATCGAGTGCCGACGCATACGCCTGCCAGTCGAGGCCGCGGGTAAGCAGCAGCCCTGAATCCCATACCCGATGCAGATTGGTACCCTTGCCGTTGAACTGCACCTGATAGGTATTGCCGCCCTTGTCGTCACGCGAGCCGGCATGCAGCGGCTGGTGGATGTCGCCGGCGAAATGCACCACGAACTTCAGCGCCTCGCCGCGCGCGGCATCGGACTGCGTGGGGTCACCCAGCACGGCCACGTAATGCTGCAGGCCACTGACAACGCAGAGGCCATCCTGGCAATCGCGTGGTGGCGTGTAGTTGCAATCGCCGTGACGGAAATCGACGTAATGCAAAGGGCGGGTCTGCTTCCACAGGTCCGCCTGTGCTGGATCGTCCTGGATCTGATCGGGCCAGCTGGCGATGTCGGCCAGCGAGCGCGTGTGGTCCGGTGCCAGCAGTCGCTCCACCTCGGCTTCGGCGGCCGGGCTCAAATGCCGTTGGGCGAGTTCGGCGACCACGCTGTGACCGAGCGGCCCCCATGCCTGGACCGGCGCGACGATCAGACAGGCGAGCAAGGCAGTGGCGAGACGACGTGTAGCAGGCATGGCGAAAGTTCCGGCAAGTGAATCGCAGGAGTCTGCCACAGCCGTTTGACAACTTGATAAGCCATGCCGCGTAGTTCGCCGCCTTGCGGACCGTAGGGCCTGGAACTCAACCGGATCGGCGTCCGCAAGCGCCCGGCGCGGTTTGTCTGTAAAATCTCGGGTTTGTCGGCCGCCTGCCGCGGCTTCTACCCATCCCTCTGGAGGACGCTGTCCCATGGCCATCAAGGTTGCCATCAACGGTTACGGTCGCATTGGCCGCAATATTCTTCGCGCGCTGTACGAATCGAACCGCACCAGCGAAATCCAGATCGTTGCGATCAACGACCTCGGCGATGCCGAGACCAATGCGCACCTGACCCAGTACGACACCGCCCATGGCAAGTTCCCGGGCACGGTGTCCGCCGAGGGCAACTTCCTCGTCGTCAATGGCGACAAGATCAAGGTCTGCGCCGAGCGCGACCCGACCAAGCTGCCTTGGGGCGAGTTGGGTGTGGACGTGGTGCTAGAGTGCACCGGCCTGTTCACCACCAAGGCGAAGGCCGGCGCGCATCTCACCGCCGGTGCCAAGAAAGTGATCATCTCCGCGCCGGGTGGCAATGACATCGACGGCACGTTCGTGATCGGCGTCAACGACGACAAGCTCACCTCGAAGCTTGAGGTGATCTCCAACGCCAGCTGCACCACCAACTGCCTCGCGCCGCTGGCCAAGGTCCTGGACGAGAAAATCGGCATCGTGCACGGCCTGATGACCACCATCCATTCGTACACCAACGACCAGGTGCTGACGGACGTCTATCACTCCGACCTGCGCCGCGCGCGTTCGGCCACGATGAGCCAGATCCCGGCCAAGACCGGCGCCGCCGCTGCGGTGGGCCTGGTGCTGCCGAAGTTGAACGGCAAGCTGGACGGCTTCGCGATGCGCGTACCGACCATCAACGTGTCGGTGGTCGACCTGACCTTCGTCGCCGCGCGCGAAACGACCAAGGAAGAAATCGATGCTGCCATCAACGAAGCCGCCAACGGCTCGATGAAGGGCATCCTGGCGGTGAACACCAAGCCGCTGGTCTCGATCGACTTCAACCACAACCCGGCCTCCTCCACCTACGACGCCACCCAGACCCGCGTCATGGGCGGCACCCTGGTGAAGGTGCTGAGCTGGTACGACAACGAGTGGGGCTTCTCCAACCGCATGCTCGACATGACCGTGGCGTTGATGGCGGCGAAGTAAGCCGAATCATTGAGTCAACCACAAAGAGAAGCCGGGCACTGCCCGGCTTTTTTTGTGCAGGTGACCCGTCCTGAAATGAGTTGACACCTTTTCACCGAAGAAAAGGCGAGCTCATGAATCCAGGGATCAAACGAACGCAGCGGGACTACACGCTGGCTTTTAAACTGTCGGTGGTCGAGCAGGTGGAA